>ENA-USUK01000013-USUK01000013.1-human-gut-metagenome-genome-assembly--contig:-NODE-13-length-115144-cov-16.184658_pt1 | contig 115144 bp, 167 predicted proteins | sample MGYA00250062_ERZ773400 | MGnify/ENA primary metagenome ERZ773400 (study PRJEB29103, sample SAMN06111961) | human gut metagenome | biome: human gut; feature: ankylosing spondylitis patient; material... | reverse complement strand
GAGGGACATGATCGAGGCATTAAAGATCAAATGTGTTGGTGTGAGCCAGCCGGCGAAAGAGCTTTCCGGCGGAAACCAGCAGAAGGTCGTGTTCGCGAAGGCACTCCTTACAGAGCCGTCGATCTGGCTTTGTGATGAACCGACTCAGGCGGTGGATGTGGCAACACGACAGGAGATCCACAGGCTTCTGAGGGAAGAGGCAAAAAAGGGCAAAGCCGTCCTTTATGTGTCATCCGATCTCACGGAACTTTTAGAGGTTGCTGATGAGGTTGCCGTCATGGCATACGGAAGAGTACGAAAGACATTTGAGAATAAAGACCTGAAACCGACGGACGTGCTGGCGTGCTGTTATGAGGCGGAGAGAGAGGAAAGCGACTGATGAAAGGAAAAACATTAAAGAATTACGGAACGGTGGCAGCATTGGTTGTCATCATCGGAATTTTCGGACTCCTGAGACCTGCGTCGTTTTTTACACTGAAAAACTTCCTTAATATAACGCGTCAGGCAGCGCCCCTCGCCATGGTGGCTTTAGGAGCGACATTTGTCATGACCATCAATGAATTCGATCTTTCCATCGGAAATATCGTGAGCCTTGGCGGCGTGGTTGCAGCGCTTTTATCGATTCAGGGTGTTCCGATCCCAGTCTGCTTTCTGGCAGCGGTAGTGGCCGGTCTGATCGTCGGCTGCGTGAACGGAGTGATCGTAGCAAAGTTCGGGATCCTTTCCTTTATTACAACACTTGGTATGGGAACCGTGCTGGACGGCGTGATTTACGGACTTACCGGAGGAACGACCGTATTTCATGGGATCCCGAAGGCGTTTACGATCCCCGGGATCTTAAAAATCGCGGGCATCCCGTTTATCACCATTGTTGCGGCGGTGCTTTACATCGTATTCCACATGTTTATGAACCACATGTCAGCCGGAAGAAAGCTTTATGCCATCGGTGGAAGCAAGGAGGCTGCGGAGACGGCAGGCATCCGGATCTTCCGTTACCGGATTCTCACTTTTGCGCTCAGCGCGGCAATGGCAGGTCTTGCAGGCGCTCTCGTGGCATCCCGTGTAGGTTCCGCGAATACCACAGCGGGGCAGGGATATTTCTTGCAGTCCTACGCAGCGGTATTTATCGGATGCACCGTTTCAAAGAGCGGTGTTCCCTGCGTGGTCGGAACCTTAGTCGGAACCATCATTCTGGCGGTTCTGGCGAACGGACTTACGATCCTTCAGATGCCGAGCTTCATGCAGAACATTATCACCGGCGGAATCATCATTCTCGCGGTCGTGCTCCAGAAGCTCGGCGCGGGTCATGGTTCACGGTAAGAATTTTCAGTGCCGAAAATACCGTAAAATAACATTGAGAGAGCGGATTTTACTAATTCAGGATGCGAAGGATTGGCAAAATCCCCAGTACCGTGTAACGGTACGGAATGTGGAGGAATAGATGTTAGCAGCAACCTTTGATATCGGAACGACAGCCGTCAAGGCAGTGGTCGTGAACGAAAACGGAGAACCGGTCTTTACCGGAAGCTCGGTGATCCACACTATTGAGACGGGAAACTTTAAGGAACAGGATCCGGACGAATGGTACGGGGCATTCTGCAGCCTGTCGAAAGAAATGCTTGAGATCATACCGGCGGTGGAGATCGGAGCCATCATCTTCTCCGGACAGATGCAGGATGTGATCTCGGTTGGGACAGAAGGAAAAGCACTCCGGAATGCGATCCTTTATTCCGACGGTCGGGCGGACGAGCAGGCACGGGTGATCATAAGAGAGGCGGCAAGGCGGAATGTAGTACCTCTCGGGGACGCGTATATCGCGGAGATTACGGGAAACCACTTTGACGGATCGATGCCGTTGGCGAAGATGTTGTGGCTGAAGGAAAATGAGCCGGAGATTTATGAAAGAACCGCATGTTTCCTGATCAGCTCAAAGGACTATATAATAGGTAGACTTACCAGTGTGTTCGCCGGAGACATGACCGCCTGCTCCACGGCGGGGGCCATGGATCTGGACAAGAAGATCTGGTCGGAGGAGCTGATTGGAGCGGCAGGAGTCGATATTAAGAAGTTCCCAAAACTTTTTTACGGCCATGAGTGTGTCGGCACGGTCACGGAGACCGGGGCGACGGAGAGTGGTTATCCGGCAGGAACAAAGGTCTATGCCGGAACCGGGGATGCGGGAGCGACGACACTTGCCAGCGGGATCCTGGCACCGGGGGAGTACAACATCAACCTCGGAACCTCCGGCTGGGTGGCAGCCGTATCCAACCAAAGGATGGAGAGTGAAGGCGGCGGATTCAATCTGGCGGCGATGCAGAAGGACCTGCTCATCAATGTAGTCCCGTTCCTAAACGGCGGAAACGTCCACCGGCTGATCGCGAAGATCCTGTCCAGGGATCCCGACGGGGCACCGGATTTCGGGTATATCTCAGAGATTCTTGAGAAAGCGGAACCCGGAAGTCACGGACTGTTCTTCCTGCCCTATGTGGCAGGTGAGCGGTTCCCGATCATGGACAGTAGCGTCCGGGGAAGCTTCTTAGGTCTCTCCCAGGAGACCACGGCGGCGGATATGGCACAGAGTGTCCTCGAGGGAGTGGCATTTTCCATCCGTCAGGGACTGGAACTGTTCGACCATCCGGCGTCAAAGATCACGCTGATCGGAGGCGGAGCGAGGGAACGGCGATGGTGCCGGATCTTATGCAATGTCATGGGACAGAAGATCTTTGTATACAAGGATCCGGACCTTTTACCGGCACTGGCCATCGCCTCGGCGGTGTTCCTGGCGGAAGGTGTAATCCCGGATTATAAGTCATTTATCGAGACACTGGAGAGTCAGGGACACTGTGATACGGTGGAACCGGATCCGGAAGTCTCGGAGAAATACCACAGAATCTATCAGAAATATAAGAACATTTATCCGCTGGTAAGAGAGTTTTACAGCAGATAAAGGTCAGTCGGCAGCCATGATTTTTTTAAACCTGTGGTCTGCAAAAATAGAAAATATGGTAACGGTTAAGTAACATTTCCGCTGCTACAAAATCACGATTTCGATAACTGTCTGGCGGAGATTTGAAAAATCACTCCGGAAATATGGGTATGGACAGTTACAGACAATAAACCAGTTTACACGAGGAGGAAAAATATATGTCAAAAGGCAGATTTGGCGCGCATGGCGGTCAGTACATTCCTGAGACGCTTATGAACGCAGTACTGGAACTCGAAGAGGCATACAACCACTACAAAAATGACCCGGAATTCCAGAAAGAACTCACAATGCTTTTAAATGAATACGCGGGCAGACCGTCAAGGCTCTACTACGCGGAGCACATGACAAAGGATCTCGGCGGAGCGAAGATCTATTTAAAGAGAGAGGACTTAAACCATACCGGTGCCCACAAGATCAACAACGTGCTCGGTCAGGTGCTTCTCGCGAAGAAGATGGGAAAGACCCGTGTCATCGCTGAGACAGGCGCAGGCCAGCACGGTGTAGCGACAGCGACAGCGGCAGCGCTCTTCGGCATGGAATGCGAGATCTACATGGGCGAGGAGGACACAAAACGTCAGGCATTAAATGTTTACAAAATGCGCCTTCTCGGAGCAAAGGTGCATGCGGTGACAACCGGAACAGGAACCCTCAAAGATGCTGTTTCGGAGGCAATGAGAGAGTGGACGAACCGGATCGAGGACACCCACTATGTTCTCGGCTCCTGTATGGGACCACATCCGTTCCCGACTATCGTCCGTGACTTCCAGGCGGTTATCTCCAAGGAGATCAAGGAGCAGATGTTAGAGAAAGAGGGACGTCTTCCGGATGCAGTTCTTGCCTGTGTTGGCGGCGGATCCAATGCCATCGGCGCATTCTACAACTTTATTGAAGATAAAGACGTTCAGCTCATCGGCTGTGAGGCAGCAGGACGCGGTGTGAACACGGCAGAGACAGCGGCGACCATCGCCACAGGACGTCTCGGAATCTTCCACGGCATGAAATCTTACTTCTGCCAGGATGAGTACGGCCAAATTGCCCCGGTATATTCCATCTCTGCAGGCCTTGATTACCCGGGAATCGGACCGGAACATGCGAACCTTTACGATACCGGACGGGCCCAGTATGTGGCGATCACTGACGACGAGGCAGTCGATGCGTTCGAGTATCTCTCCAGAATCGAGGGAATCATCCCGGCGATCGAGAGCGCCCATGCCATCGCATACGCAATGAAGCTCGCACCGACGATGGGAAAGGATAAGATCATTGTTGTCAATGTTTCCGGAAGAGGAGACAAGGACTGTGCAGCAATCGCAAGATACAGAGGGGAGGATATTCATGAGTAAGATCGCAAACGCCTTCAAAGGCGGAAATGGAAAGGCATTTATCCCGTTTATCACCTGCGGTGACCCGTCCTTAGAGGTCACGGAGCAGCTTGTATACGCAATGGAGGAGGCAGGCGCAAACCTCATCGAGCTTGGTATCCCGTTCTCCGATCCGACGGCAGAGGGACCGGTGATCCAGGCGGCAAATATCCGCGCCCTGTCCGGCGGCGTGACCACCGACAAAATTTTTGCAATGGTTGAAAAAATCCGGAAAAACACACAAATTCCGATGGTTTTCATGACCTATGCGAATGTTGTCTTCTCCTACGGAACTGAGCGCTTCATCAAGAAGGCGTCTGAGCTTGGCATGGACGGACTGATCCTGCCGGATGTGCCGTATGAGGAGAAAGAAGAGTTTGATTCGGTATGCAAAAAGTATGATATGGATCTGATCTCCCTCATTGCCCCGACCTCCCATGAGAGAATCAGCATGATCGCGAAAGAGGCGTCCGGCTTTGTATACTGCGTATCCTCTCTTGGCGTTACCGGAACGAGAAGCGAGATCACAACGGATATCGGCGCGATGGCGAAGCTTGTGAAAAAGGCGAAAGATATCCCGTGCGCGGTTGGCTTCGGAATCTCCACCCCGGAGCAGGCAAAGAAGATGGCAGGTCTCTCCGACGGCGCTATCGTTGGTTCCGCGATCGTGAAGCTCTGCGGAACGTATGGAAAAGATGCGGTTCCGTATGTGAAAGAGTATGTGAAGTCCATGTGTGACGCGGTGCATGGGATCTAAGAAGCGGCTGGGAAACGCTCCGCGAGGATGCGCAGTGATTCTGATAGGAATATGTCAGCTTCGCTGACCAGAATCACGCGCCAAGTTTCACGGTCGTTCGACTTAAATGAGAAGAATGTTGTCAAAATGGTAATTGGGAACATGCACTTCACATGCACTTTTGCGAGGTAAAGTGTTTGCGTTGTACCGTACTTTGTGCTAAAATTAAATAACGAACTGTCAATTCTGCGGTGCAGGGACTCCTTTGCACCGCAGTTGTTTGTGTTACTTGCGCAAAGATGTAGGTTGTCGCAAGCAACCGCGCGAGACGCACGAATGTGCCAAGGCACGTTCCTTTTTGAAAAGGAGAAAGATGTATGCCAGTAGGAATTATCATCAATGCCCTGTCCGTCGCCAGCGGCGGTGTGGTCGGGGCTTTATTTGGGCATAAGCTGCCCACAAGGATCAATTCAGAGCTCACGAAGATCTTCGGCGTCTGCTCCATGGGAATGGGCGTGAGCTCCATCGGCCTTATGAAAAATATGCCCGCCGTTATCTTTGCGGTGATCATTGGGACCGCGTTTGGGCTGGCGGTGAATCTCGGCGGGATCATCAACCACGGCGCGGCGTGCATGGAGAAGCCGGTGGGGAAGATCTTCCCGAATAAGAATGCGTCCATGTCCAGAGAAGAGTATATGACGATGCTCGTGACGATCATCGTGCTGTTCTGTGCCAGCGGAACAGGAATCTATGGATCTCTGGATTCCGGAATGAGCGGTGATCACACGATTCTGATCTCCAAGTCCATTCTGGACTTCTTTACTGCGATGATTTTTGGAGGAACCCTGGGAATGGTGGTCGCGGCTGTTGCAATCCCGCAGTGCGTGATCTTTCTCGCAATCTTCGCTGCGGCGAAGTTCATCTTTCCGCTTACCACACCGGATATGATCGCGGACTTCAAGGCCTGCGGTGGTTTTCTTCTTCTGGCCACAGGTTTCCGCATCGCAAAGATCCACAACTTCCCGGTCGCCGATATGATCCCCGCGATGGTGCTCGTCATGCCGGTGAGCTGGTTCTGGGGGAATGTGGTGGTGCCGATGCTGTAAGAGTACAGGTGGACGAGAAAAGTACATAATATGAAAATAAAAAATCCCTGAGTATGCAGATCAATGTGATGTGCGTATTCAGGGATTTTTGCAGTCATGCATTCGGAAGAAGCTGTCAGCGGCAGGTACTGATATTATCGGTCATTACCTGTGCGGACAATACCATAATCATAATGAGAGCCGGTTTATGCGTTCTGGTAGTGTTTGCGGGACTGCTGTCTCATCAGGCAGACCAGTGTCACGACTGTGACGCCAAAGCAGTCGATCAGCACGTCCGTAAACCGCCCTGCACGGCCAGGGACGAAGAGCTGGTGGAATTCGTCGGTGCAGGCGTAGAGGAAGACGATGGCGAGAGCGGTGAGAAGACGGCGTTTCACGTTGGAGGTCCGATACGTAAAGTGCAGTCCAAAACGGACGGTGCAGTAAAATACCAGATATTCAGTCATATGAGCGGCTTTTCGGACGGGGAAGCTCATAAGTTCGATGAGGTCGGCGTACTGCGCCGGATTTCCGTGGAAAAAGCCGAGCTTTGTGCCGAGTAAAAGAATTAAGTGGCTTACGGTGTCGCTCATCTCCGTGGACTCCGCCGCCGGCTGGGCGGAGAACCAGCAGATGGCGGCTGCGACGAAGAGCGCTGGGAGCCAGGAAAGCAGCTTTGCGGCAGTAGGATATTCTTTTTTATCATTCATATTTCCTTTTTTAGATACACTTGAATTGCCCATATCTTAAAAACTCCTAAAAATCTGTAGAAATCTATTATTTTATAATCATGAAAAATCCACTGAAGTAATCTCAAAAGATGGTCTTTTTAACTGGGGCAGTGTATTGAAAAGCAGAGGGTAGATACCGCATGCATTACAGCGAAATCTCTCCCTTCGCCCGCGCTCTCCGGTCGCGGATGGAATGGATCACCGGAACCATGAAAATCGCCACAATTCCACCTGCAAATCCATTATTATATAAATTCATGCCTCCATACACAATTCCGACATTCAGGGCGACGGAAGAGTGCAGGAATCCGGCGAGAAGTCCCATGAGAACTCCGAATTCCCCCGCAATCGGCGCCAGTGTCGTTGAGAATAAAAGCGCCAGCATCGGTGACGGGGAGTTAATGGTCCAGCGTTTTGTGAAGCTCGCGAAGAGGACGCCAAACATGATCGGGGCGATGTTCCGGATATGTTTTCCAGTGGCGGAAAATCCTACGATCGTGAAGATTCCGCCGATAGTCGGTCCGTTTAACTCGCCGCCGACGCCGAGAATAAAGACCGTTGCAAATAAACCGTTGACTGCCATATTGAGGATCGTTGCTGCGCCCCCGTTATCCCGGAGATAATCGGTTCCGCCGATTCCGGAGCAGGATAAGATCTTTCTGTAGGATTCACCGACTTCCTTTCCGCCGAAGAGGAATGCCGCAATGATCATGGCGGCAAACAGCCCGCAGAGGATCGCAAACAGCAGCTGGTTATTGCCCTCGGACCAGATCAGGCGGGACTCAGTGCTGATGCCGAAGGACTTCAGCACGGAGACCACGACGGTGGCGATGATTCCGGCGGAAAATCCGACATTGTAGAGAGAGTAACCTTTGTGGGCGTAGTGAACATGCGTGGACAGCGGTGGCAGTACGAAGCCGATCATGAGTCCCACCGCGAGACTTGTGATGAGGCGGATCGCATAAGGAAGATGCGAAATGTACATGATCTGCGTGATGATCGGGGACAGGCTGGTGCCGTAAAAACCGATGTAAACGTAACGGGACAGGTGTGTTTTATGGGAGTGGGAGTAGAGGTACACACCAAACAGGATCGCCCAGATATTTAAGAGGTTCTTTCCGAACAGGGAGAAGCCGAACATCAGGCAGCTGGATGTGATCGTATGTCCGTCCATCTCCATATCAAGGAAATAGATGGTCCAGATACATAAAAGCATCAGCAGTCCGGCGTTGATAAAGGAAGTTCCGATGCCGCCGACCAGGAAGTAGTCCGTGATCAGGAAGTCCGGCTCCTTGATCAATGTCCAGAGTCCCGGAAGGATTTCCGTGATGGGCTGTAAAAACAGTCCCACGATCATGAAATAGAGTGGGATCAGGGACAGAAGGCGGAATTTCTGGAGTCTTGTGATGGGGTGGGAATTTGTCATGTACGTGTCCTTTCTAAAGATAAAATTACAAGTGAAAAACCATTGAGAATGGGCTTCGTGACAGGCTTTTGCAGTGCAGCATCCGTAAATTCTGTGCCACGGTTCGGAAAATTGGGGTATCCGACGGGCATGGCAGAATGCGCACATGGATTAGTATACCGTAAAATCGCAGGAATAGAAAGTATTTCTGTGAGAAAGAGAATTTATTGATTTCGGATATATGCTGACAGGGTTGCTTGCAGCCTCAATAAATAATAGAGATGATTATGTAATAACTCAAAACGCAATTTGAAATAAAAAAGAGATCCAGGCATAGAATGCGTTGGATCTCTTTTGCTCCACCGAAAAATGTCAGTGCGAAAAGTTTCTGAGTATCGAAATTACTGAATGAACAGTGTATTTACATCAAGCTCATTCTCAATCATGCCGGACTCATACATGAAATCGGCTGTATTCTGGAAACCTTCTTTGTCGGCGTCAGTGATTTCTGTGGAGAAGTCATAGAAACCGTACATTTCCTTTACCGCGTCAACATCAAGGTCAAGTGTTGCGGCAACAGTCTCCATGGTTGCCTCCTGGTTATCAGCCATGTAGGATGCAATCTCGTCCTGTGCAGCATTTAACTTTTCAATGACATCCGGATGCTCGTCGTAGAACTTCTGGGTCGTTGCAACTGCGATCAGTGCGCTGATCAGGCCCTCGCCGTCTGCAACAAGGTGGTAGCCCTGCTGTTCTGCGTTGTAAGCAGTTGCGCCTGCGAGCAGGGCAACGTCAACGCTGCCGCCATCAAGACCTGCCTTTGCGTCCGGGATGGTCATGTTTACATAGTTTACATCGTCAAGAGTCATGCCTGCCTGAGCAAGGTAGGAGACAAGGAGTTCATGAAGGTTGGTACCGGTTGGTCCTGCAATCGTCTTGCCTTTTAAACTCTCCGGAGTTGTCAGAGTCTCATCCTTGGAGTACATGCAGAATGCCTTCGGGGAACGGCTGTACATGTTTAATACCTTGATGTCAGCACCGTTTGCAGCGGACAGGATCACGGATGTTGCACCTACTGCGTAGAGAACCTGAACGTCGCCGGAAGCCAGAGCCTGTGTCTGGTCAGCGCCGGAAGTAAGCTCTGCGTACTCAACCGGAACGCCGAGCTCTTTTTCGAAGATTCCCTGGTCCTTTTCGATGATGGTCGGTACATTTAACGGAGATGTTACATAGGTAACTGTGAGTTTATCGATGGATGTCTCAGCGTCAGCTGTAGCCTCGGCAGAAGTTTCAGCCTCAGCGGAAGTCTCAGCGGTTGTCTCGGCAGCAGAAGCAGCCGCAGTCTCTTTGCCTGCAGATCCGGAGCAGCCTGCAAGGGAAAATGTCATGCATGCCGCGAGTCCTAATGCGATCAGTTTTTTCATTTTGTTTTGTCCTCCTCATGTAAGTTGAAAAAATAAGTGTACTGCAGATAATTATGTATTTACTTGGGAAGATGGTAGTACTTCAGATGTTAGCGCAAGCTTCCCGTGGGATTTCTCTACTAATGGAACTGCTGCTAATATACCAGTAGTATCTACTAAGAATGGTAGTAGTCAATCTTGGAGTGTGTCTAGTAAGCCTAGCTGGATAACTACTTCTACTACTAGTAGTAAAGTTACTATCAGTGCATCCGATAATAGTGGATCTGCAAGAAGTGGAAAAGTAGTATTAACTCAGAGTGGTTCTGGTAATACATTAACTGTTAATGTTAGTCAAGGTGCTAAGCCTGCTGAAAATGTATATGTATTTACAATAACACCAAATACATATGATGCTCCATATAGTGGTGCCTCTTTCATACCAAGAACAGTATCTACTAAGAATGGTAGTAATATAGGCTATAGTTTAACTTCTGGTGGTACTGATTGGGTAGTTGTATCTACAACTGGAAAAATAACTGTAGAGATATTGAAAAACACTACTTCTAATACTAGAAGTACTACTCTAGTATTTACATAGAATGAATCTGGTAAGACTCAATCTATAAAGATAACTCAAAGCGGTTATACTCCTACATATACGTTTAACGTAACTCCGACGAATTTAAGCGTAACTGCAGCAGAAACGAACGAGACGCTTACAGTGAATTCTTATAAGACTGTACTTAAAAGCGACGGTAGTGAAACTACAGAATCTCTAAACTACGAATTCTCGTCAAACGCAAGTTGGGTTAATGCTGCAAGAACTACAACCAACACTACATATATAACTGTAGCATAGAACTTAACAACTAACTAGAGAAGTGCTAAGATTACTTTAACTCAAGCAGAGAGTGGTGCTCAAGTATTTACAAATGTTATCCAAGCAGGGCAATAGGTAGTTGACAATAAGCTTACTTTAACTAGTATTACTTATAGTACTGCTTACTTATTCCCTTCTGGTTAGATGCCAGTAGAAGATGAAACTGCATATTTAAGTTTTATAGTACCTAATACATTCACATGGAAAACTTCTAATGGTTTAACTGTTAATAGAGGAACTATTTATGCTGGGAATATAGGGAATATATATGTACGTGAGAATGATAGGTATAAGTTAGTTAAATCGTTCTAGTTACAAACAGGAGATCAAACTATTAGTTTCTAATGAATCCGTACTTAGCACATATGACAGATAGAGAATTGTTGGAGCAGATATATCTTCTGCTCCTTCAAATCAACGTAAAGGTAAGTGAGATAGATAATGACACTAAACAATTTGGTATGAACGTAGCAGCCAATCTAGTTGGTGATGCCCTAATGATGAATAACAATGATGCCGAGAGAAGAAATAATTAAACAACTTAAACCTTACTTTGATGTAAAGGAATTAGTATGCAATCACATATATAGTAGATTTGGAGAATAGTCATGGATGTTCTTAAGTACATAGCTACTACATGTATTACTATGTCTACGTACTGATATTTTACGAATGCCAATGCATATCAATATTGGTGATATGCATCAAAGAGGTATGCGTTGTAATATGTGTCCTTTAGTAAAAGGTAAGAAGAGCGTATATGTATCTGCACATATAACCGGTAATGCCATTGACTTTACTTGTGATGATAAGACTGCAGAAGAAATAAGAGAGATAATAAAGGCTAAACCTTTGTTATTACCATGTAAAGTACGTTTAGAGGAAGATGTTACCTGGGTTCATATTGATGTATATGATGATGGAACAGAAGATAAAATAACAACATTTAAAGCATAATATATGTTACAGAGAGAGATAGTTAGATTTAGAGCATCAGATACGTAGCCTAATCCTCTAGAAGTAGATTATTGGATTGACGTTACTTCTAATTACTATGGTGGTTGTATTAGATACTATCGTAATGATACTAATACATGGGAGATGCTAGATCTGAATGATAGGCAAGTAGATGCTATCATTGATTATATTAATAAGGCTCTTGACTAGATAGAACAGTTTATTAATGAAGCTATAACTGAAATCAGAAATGAATTAGCTGAGTTTAAAGATGAACTGAAAGAAGAAGTTAATAAACTGTGGTAGTATATTAATTAGAAAGTAGAAGAGTTAACTACTCAAATTAGTAATATTAGAAATGAGATTAATGATATCAAAGGCGATGTTAATAATATCAAGTAGGATATTACAAATATTAATAATAACATTGATGATATAAACCAAGATATTACTAATATCAATTCTAATATTGAAGACATTCGTCAAGATATAACTAATATAGTAGGTAGTGATTTAAGTTCTATTCAATAGAAGATTACTGAATTAACTCAGAATATACAAGAGTTAGATAGTAAGATTGACCAATAGATTAGTGATTTAAGAAGCTATATAAATAGTGAAATCACTAAAGCTAAGAATGAACTTAAGACTTACGTAGATGGTAAAGTTACTGATCTTACTGAGTTAATTAATCAAGAGATTGAGAATAGAACTAATGCAGATAACAATCTGCAATCTCAGATTAATGAGCTTAAACAATTGATTACTAATGCACAAAATGCTATTGATACTCATGCTGCTAGAAGAGATAATCCTCATGTAGTTACCAGAGCTCAATTGTCATTAGCTACTACCGATAATGTTGTATTTAATAAAGTAAGTGCTCCTAGTGGGTTCTTTAAAGAGTAATAGTTATGAATAAATGTGACGGTATAAAGATATTGGAGCTGGATCCTAAGCGTATACTAGAAGGAAACGAATACATGGTAATAGCAGAGAAGGATTAGAACTTTAAAGCTCCTATTAACTAGATTGTTGATTTAGTAGTTAGTGATGATAGACTTAAGAACTACATAGATACTACTATAGAATCTTCAATAGGTGATTTCAAAAATGAAGTTAATCAAAGTATATCTGAACTTACTAGTAAAATAAATAATCTAGATAGTAAGATAACTAATGTTAATAATAGAATTACTAATCTAGAATCTAGTATAGATGATATTGAACAGAGTATAACTAGTATCAATAATAAGATTACTAATATTGAGAATAATCTTGGTAATGTTGGTGAATTACTTGATGAAGAGTATATCACTTAGCTAATAAATAAACTTATTAGTGAGAATAAGATATCTGTATTAGATCCAGTACAACAGGCAATGAACAAAGGTACTGGTGTTACTTTAGCATTACCTAGTGCTAATAATGGTAAGATATCATTACCTATATGGACTGGTACTGAAGCTGAATATAATTAGCTTACTAAAGTAGCAGGTATGACTTATAATATTATTGATGAGGAGAGTGAATAATGTTAGAGTTAGGTATAGCAGGGGGACGAGCAGTTCCCCTACAAAAGAGAACTGTAGGCAATACTAATATATCTGATGTATTTGATGGAGTAAATCATATATGGCCTACTAGGGATGATGTAGCTTACTTCTATGATTTCAATAGTATATAGTTGAGATTCATATGGACTGATTCTAACGGTAGAGATTTTGATACCGGTACTAACATCACTAACGCTCCTAGTATCCCTAGTGAAATAGTAGGATGGAGTTGGGGTTCGTCTGAAAATAGAACTCAACCGTTTTTATACTGGGGAGGCGATAACACTCAATCTGGAGCAGAGTGTGTAATGGTAGACATTAAATCCATACAAGATGTATATACTAATGATCCTAGTTTAACTATGCCGGAATAGTTAATTGTATAGCTTAGAGGAAACTGGTTTGGAAATAAAAATGACGGTATTGTGACTGTTGAATGTACTGCTTATAAAGGAGGAGTTATAGTAAAAGCATATCAAATGAAGGGTAGTGATATGGGAGTAACAGGTCAATCATTTGTATTCGCTGATAAAGATGGTTGGGTGTCTGAAGAAGGTATGCCTAATAAAATATGGGTTGGAGAAGCTGTTAAATACGTTGATAGATGGTATAAAATTAATCCTGTAGATGATAGCGTAGAAGGTATGCCCAATTTAACGATATAGAGAGACTTTACACATAAAGGTACTTTAAGTACTTCCGTTAATGGTTATGTTACATTTAATGGTAAATAGTATAAGACATGGAATGATTAGACTAATGTAGACGGAGATATAATAATAGGATCTGTTAGATGTCTGAATACTGATACTATGACTGAGGAAGGATAGATTAAAGTAATCGCTATGAATGAGAATGGCACTATATACAATGATAGTATAAGTACTGCATTCAGATATGGATATGTAGCGGGTAATAGTGAAAAGAGAGGTCAGCAGTTTATTAGGAGTTATGTAAGCAGTAGAGACGGTTAGGCAGCAGATGAGGAATTTGCTGTAGTTAATTACTTTGATAAGACTGAAGCTGGTCAAGTTGTAGCATTAAATCCAATAACATAATGAAAACAATATTGTATATTTCAATGATGAATATACAAGATAGAAAGAATACAATACTCCAGAACAGGAGATTATTTAATTATTAAATATTTGCAAATATGGTTAAACAAGAAAATCCTAATTTCATAGCATCTAAGTATGCTCCAAATCCTAAAGAGGTTTCTTACTGGATTGACTTAGCAACAGACAGTACTGGTAATGTTATTAAGTCATATAGTCCTGATCTTAAGAAATGGATACCACTGAATAGAGATGCTAATGTAGACCAATGGACTCACATTAAAGAGATCGTTCAATCTGTTGGTTTAAACTATGATAAGAATAGTGACATTATATCTTTACCTGATAATAGTAGCAATAACTACTTTAAAGGTAGTAGTATAGTAGATGCTATTAATAAAGGTGATGCTGCTGTAAAAGCTCAAGTAGATAGACTGGATACTAAGATTGATGATGTAAATGAAGACTTACAAGACTTCAAAGCATTAAAGGGTCAACCTAACGGCCTTGCTGAACTTGATGGTAATGGTAAAGTACCTGCTAGTCAATTGCCTTCATATGTTGATGATGTAATGGATGCATATGCTACTTATACTGTATCTCCTACTGGAGTACTTTAGAATATACAGTTATATGCAGATGCTGAACATGAAACTCCTATAGTAGGTGAGAGAGATAAAATCTATGTTAATGTAACTCCTGGTGAAGTAAGCTATCAATTTAGATGGTCTGGTTCACAATGGGTACACATTGATTCTAATGCTATTATCATTGGTGATATTACTGGTACTGCTTATGATGGCGGTAAGGGTAAAGCTATGGAGAATGTAGTTGGTTCTATGCCAGATAATTTATTAAGTACATTCCAGTTAGATCAGACAGATGTTAATAATATTACTATCAGTCTTACTGGAGTAGAAAAGAGTGGAGGTAAATATGTATAGTCTACTTTAGCTGATATTACTATTACTCCTGCTACTAATACTGTCGCTGGTTTAATGACTGGTGCTGAGAAGATAGCTATCAACGAAACTCTTCCCGATGCTATTAATGATGAAAAGATTGCTAGAGAAGCAGCTGTAAACGGATTAAAAGCTAAGGATACAGAACTTCAAGGTAATATTGACAGTTTAGAGACAGCTTTAAATCAAGATATTACAGAGCTTAGAAGTACTATACTTAAAGTAAATGACAAGGTAGGTTTAACTGAAGCTAATGAAATGCCTGACTTATCAAGTACTAATTACTTAGCAGATAGTCCTAGTGCTATAAGTGCTGCAGTTACTCTTGATGAAGAGATTGGTAAGCTTAGTAGAAATGAAAACGAACTGTGGTATGGTGTTAAGTTTGACTTAGCTAATAGTTCTAGTCCTGATGGTGTACGTACTGGTAATATGGAAATGCATAGAACGCTTCCTATCCAAAGTAAGATGAGAGGGTGTACTATTAATAATGATGACAATACTAAGAGGTATTTAAAAGCAGACGATTGGAATAAATGGGAAGATGGTGCTACTATAACTGATGGTGGTAATGGTATGGCTCCTGAAATAATGGTAGAAATACCAGAGCATTATAGATTATTAGTAGCTACTCCAGACAATACGGTTGAGATTCGTATGAGCGAATATAATCTCCCCGGTTATACCAAAGTAGAAAAGAAATACATTGGAGCGTATGAGGGTGTTATTAATACGGGTAGTGTAGATACACAGAATACGCTTAGGTCGATTGCTGTTTCAACACTTAAACTGAAACCTGTAGTAAGTAACACTAGAAACCAATTCCAAACCTTTGCTAGAGGGAATAATCGGACTAACAACTGGAATATCTATACCTATGACGCTCACAGAGATCTTACTTGGTTATTCGTAGTAGAATATGCTACTCTGAATAGTCAGAAAGCATTTAATGCTAGCTTAACTGCAGAAGGTTATCATCAAGGTGGTTTAGGTGAAGGTGTAACTACAGGAACTGTAACTGTAAATGGAGCTACTACATATTCTTTTGTACCTAGTGGTACTACTAAATCATTAGGTAATGGTACTGGTATAATCGAATATACACATACTAATACTAATGCAGAGGGTACATCTACTGGTACTAAGGTAGTTAATGTTCCTAGATACCGTGGTATTGAGAATCCATTTGGTCATGTATGGAAGAATGTAATTGATGTAGTAGTTGCTGGTACTGATAATAGTGTATATATTTGCAAAGATTATACTAAGTTTGGTACATTTGAAGGAGGTGATAATCCTACTGCAGAACAGTTAATTGCAGCAGGTTATGAGTTACAAGACTTTAAAGAAAGTACAACTACTAGTCAATATGTAAAAAAACTCGTTAATAATAATTAGGCAGATCTATTCCCAGCTGTAGTAGGAAATGGAGCTAGCGCTACAACCTATTATTGTGATTATCACTGGACGAATGCTGTAGCTACACCTAGAACTCTTCTGATCGGCGGTCGCTCGGGCTATGGGTCTAGTGCGGGTTTGTTCGGTTTGAATTCTAGCGTTGGGTTGGACGGTTCCGCTGCGTATGTCGGGACTCGAATTACCTTCTATGGTGAACCGGCATTGCCAGCTGCTCCAGCTACATTAGAGTTAAATGATGAGGATTATGAACAATTGGATTCTATAGAATCTGAAGAAAACTGGTTTTAATTAACCAATAAAAGGTTGCAGTCGTGAGTAAATCAGCAGTAACTCAGACAATGAGTCTAATGCAGGTTTGTTCAATTTGAATTCTAACAATGAGTTAGACAATTCCAATGCGAATGTCAGGACACTGAAATACATTAAAAAAATTATAACTGACAAAAAATCAAGGGCTGAACCTTACCTCTTGGTAAAATATGACATGCTTCTTAAGTGCATTGGTAGCGAAAGTGAAGATGCACGAAGGTATTTCAGAAAATATTATTTATGAAGAGATATAATAATTTATTCGATAAGATTGTTAGCCTAGACAATTTATATTTAGCAGATAAGAAAGCTAGAAGAAATAAATCTAATAGAAAAGATATCAAAGAGTTTGACTAGAATAAAGAAGAATCACTTAAAAAATTATAGCAGGATTTAATTAACGGTACATATAAAACTTCTGAATATAATACATTTATAATTAGAGAACCTAAAGAAAGATTAATATTCAGATTACCTTATTATCCAGATAGAATAGTACATCATGCTGTAATGAATATAATGGAACCTATATGGGTATCTATCTTTATTAAAGACACTTATAGCTGTATTAAACACAGAGGTATTCATGAAGCATTACATAATGTTAAAGAAGCTTTAAAAGATGTAGATAATACTACTTATTGTCTTAAGCTAGATATCAGAAAGTTCTATCCTAGTATAGACCACGAAGTATTAAAAGGTATAATAAGAAAGAAGATAAAGGATTAGAAGTTATTATAGCTATTAGATGAGATAATAGACTCAGCAGAAGGTGTGCCTATTGGTAATTACTTATCTTAGTTCTTCGCTAATCTGTATCTAACTTACTTTGACCATTGGCTTAAAGAAGATAAATAGGTTAAATATTATTTCAGATATGCAGATGATATAGTAATATTGCATAATAATAAAGAATACCTATGGAGTTTATTTGAAGAAATGAAGTAGTATATAGCTACTTTAAAATTATCTTTTAAAGATAACTATCAGGTATTTAAAGTGGAAGATAGAGGAATATCATTTGTAGGTTATGTAATAAGGCATGACTATACTTTAGTAAGAAAGAATATTAAGCGTAGTATGTGCAGGAAAGCTGCTAGATTAGGTAGAAAGAAACACATTACAGTAGAAGATTACAAACAAGAAATGTGTAGTCATATAGGTTGGCTTAAACATTGTAATGGTATTAATCTATTAAAGAAAATATTACGCTATAAAGAGCTATTAGTTTATGCAAGAAGATTTTCAAAATAGAAACTTTAAATAAACCTTATCGTTATATAGTTATAATCTCAAACGGAATTTCGAGCCCTATCAGATTTTACTCCCCTTTTAATCTGTTAGGGCTTTATTTGATTTTTATTATCAGCTACTATCTATGAATTACCAACAATTAGGAGAACATACTATGTCAATATTTAAGAACATGTTCAGTAGTGCGGATAAATGCATAGCTTCTGTTATAACTGGGCTACTTTCTATATTCGCGCCTGTATGGGTTCCTATCACTGCTGTCGGTGCATTGATACTACTTGATGCTATCTATGGTTATAAAGTCTCTAAAAAATATGGGCATCCTAAGATTGAATCACATAAAGCATGGAAAACTATATGGAAGACTAGAGATGCAGCAGTAGCAATAACTAGTGCGTCAATAATAGATTAGCTGGTAGTAACCTCTATTAACCTGCATGCTGTAGAAATAGTAGCAGGAATGATAGCCTTAGTTGAGTTTTGGTCGTTACTAGAATCATTTAGCGACTTATATCCTCAATGGAAGATATGGAAAATCCTCAAGAAGGTTATAAAAGCAAAAGGAGAGAAATATTTAGATATACCATTAGATAAAGAATTACCAGATGATTCCAATACTGAATTAGATAGTTAATTGGTTTACAAGGAATTTCAGAGCAGTCGCAGTAGGTTTAGTTAGTTTACTTATTGCGACTGTTTTTGTTTAGAACCATTAGCTACAGAAAAAGAATAAAGAGATTGACAGAATAACTAACAATGTTAGAGCTTATGAACAACTAGCATCCTAGAAAGAATAGTTAAACAGAGTACTATAGCTTACTATAGAAGAACTAAATACTAGTAATGATAGTTTATTAAAAGAAACCAAGGATGCTTAGAAAAAGCTTAAAATCAAAGACAAGAACCTAACTAATATAAATGTAATCAATACCGAGATTAAAGATTCAGTTAGAACTATTATAAAACATAAGTTAATAGATTTTGACGAAGAACTTAAAATTAATCCATTAACAACTATCATAGTTAGTAGAAAGGATTCAATCCTTAAAGCCACATTAGATATTAAGAATCAGTAGATTCTGTTTGTAGAAGAGAAGAAAGAATACAAGAATAAGTACCGTAACGGCTTTATTAGGTTCTTGCACTTTGATTGGAAACGTATGCGTACCAAAAAATATCAGATAGTTAACAGTAATCCAATAATCAAGGTAACTGATACTCGTGTAATTGAGTTACCAAAATGATAATCAATATATTCAATAATATTAATCAATAATAATATGCATAGAATATTTCGTGTAAAGGCTTACGAAGCAGAACACGGTCCTCACTTCAATGAGGAACATGCTCGTAAAGCTGTAAGTAAAATGGAAAATGAGGATGGTACTCGTGGACCGCATTGGTCTGTAGAAGAAACTACCGCATTAGCTAGTCAGTACGGAATAAATCTGGGTAGCAGATTTAACCGTTATGATTGGTTCGTAGCACTTAACATGGTTTATTCTGATTACTATAAAGTAATTATAAGTATGACTAACTCTAATAGCACTAAGCATTTTGTTGAATTGGCAAAGGCTTGGATCAATGATAAAGACATTGATGAAGGTAAGATGTGGTACTACTATATTTACGTTATGTGTGATAAGATCAGACAAGCTGAAATGGAATGCTATGAGGAAGAAGTTGAAAAGCGTGACAAATACGAAGATGACGATGATGACGAGTTTGAACGCATAGGCTTATTCCGTAGAGGTGGTAGAAGAGGTGGCATGATGCGTGGTGGTCGTAGAGTATATTCTACTAGCAGAGCTAGAGATTATGAAGATGACTATGAACGTATGCTCGAAAGAGAAAAAGAGTACGAACCTTATTCAGAATATGGACGTGGCAAAGCTGTTCGCTACGTTAGATATTAATAAAAATCAATTTTTAAATTAAATCAATTATGTTAGAAGATAGAATTATTGTGCAGGATCGTGGTATTGATGCTGGTCTTGCTGCTTTAATGCAAAACGCTAATAAAGGTATGGATCCGGCTGCTTTGATGGCTATGATGAACAACGGTGGTTTCGGTGGAAACGGCGGTTGGTGGTGGATTTGGATCATTTTGATCTTCTTCTGCTGGGGTGGTTTTGGTGGTAACGGTTTCGGTCGTGGAGGTAATGACGCAAGTCGTTTAGCTTCTCAGCTGAATAATGACGCTAACACCAACCTGTTAATGCAAGCTATTAATGGCAATAAGGAAGCTATAAGCTCACTGTCTAATACTTTGAATTGTGATATTAATGCTGTTCAGACAGCTCTTAATACTATCAATTCTGGTGTAAGTCAGATTTCTTGTGATACTAAATTGTCTAGCTGTGAAGTAATCAATGCTATTACTTCAGGTAATGCATCTCTTGCTTCTGAGTTAGCTAATTGCTGTTGCACTACTCAGAGATCTATTGATGCTGTAAATAACAATATTACTAAGATGGGTTATGAAAACCAGTTGTCTGTATGTAATCAGACTAATAACTTAGTTAATACTATGAACAGTAATACTTTAGCTCTTCGTGATAGTGGTACAGCTAATACTCAATCTATAATTGCTAAGTTAGATGCTATGCAGAATCAGGCTTTGCTTGATAAGATTGATAGTTTACGTGAGAGAAACTCTACACTGCTTACTCAGTTAAGTCAGGAACACCAAACGGCTACTTTCGGTAATATGATTAGCTCTGCTACTGCTCCGATTGTAACTAAGTTGAATTCTTTACAATCAGATGTAGATGGTATTAAATGCAAATTACCTAATACAGTAAGCGTTCCTTATCCGCAATTGTCATGCTATAATCCTGAAATATTTAGAGCTGCTGCTATGGGAGCTTATGCTGGTGACGCAGCTTTTAATGGCGTAGGTTATAACAGTGGCTGTGGTTGTGGTTGCTAATAAAGAAAGGAGGTAATTATGTATCCTTTCTATAATGTACAACCGTTATTCCCGTTTTGGGGTCCGTTTTTATTTGGAAGGCGTCGTAGAAGATTAAATACTATATCTGGTATTCCAGTACTCAAAACTACTGGAGTAGTAGCTACTTCTACTGAAGTAAGATATGATGTTAACTATCAAGAGTATAGAAGTTTGCCAAACGAAGGATTGTTCTTTCTGGATGTAAGACAGTCTTCTGCTGAAGCTAGCGCTTCATTACCAGTAGGTTTATCAGATGGTAACAGTGAAAATAATAATCAATCTATGCTTCGCAACGCTCTACAAGAAGATGTACAAGCAGGTAACCTACAACTAAACTTTAGATATCTAATATATTATAATAAATGTAATAATGTCTATTAGTTAGTGAATGCTTATCCTGCAAATATAACCGCACCAAGTGCGTAATAATAAACAAAAGGGCTCTTAATTGAGCCCTTATAAAACTAACTTATTATGTTATTCAATCAATTAAATATAGGTGACAAGGTATATATAATAGAAGTAGTTGGTACATTCAAGAAAACTACTGAGTATAATGAGGGTTCTGTTACTCAAGTAAGTTCAATATATGATGAGCCACTACCACCAGGATAGTTCCCTATGCCTAATCAACCCAGAAAGAAAGTAGTAGATATAACTATATAGTGTAATGGAGAGACTAAGAAGTTTACTATACCTGAGAATAAATCAGTTATAACAGATAATTCTATAGGTCTTACTATATCTACTGATAAACAAGAAATTATAAATATAGTACGTAATCAATATAATACGTATAAGTAGAGAAAAGAGGCAATAGCTAAATGCGATGAAGAAATGGCTAAGTGTCAAGTATTATTAGATAAGCTGGGAGTAGATAATGAACCAGCTAGAGAGAACGATAAAATATTAGAGCTATAGAAAGAAGTTAACGAATTAAAAAATATAATAAGGAAAGCTAATTAGATGGTACCACCACCTATGAAGGAAATGCTCCCTTAGGATATGAAGAATGCTATGGATAAGGTTGGTCAATAAGATCAACCTTTTTTATTTTAAGCCTTTTTAAGACCGCTATTACTTGAATTAAAGGATTGTATTACTAATAATAGAAAGTGCCTATAACAGCCTTAAAATGCGTTATATGGCTTATAACGTTATTAAAACATAATATATTATGACACTCAATTAGCTTGTAGATAACATTCTACTTATTGCTCGTAATAATAATATTGCAGAGTCTGAGCATTTAAGTAGAATACAAATTGAAAAGTGGATCATAGGTTATAGGGCTATGTTGATTAAGCAAGATATAGATAAGGGTAGAGATATAAATGAATTATATCTTACTACTATAGAACCTATCCATTTAGATCGTGAAGAAACTGTACCAGGTTACTTTACTTATGTAGGAGATAAAGAACTCCCTAAGTTAATAGACTTTAACTATAGACCTGGAGTAATAAATGTACGTGATATGTTTGGTAATATAATTTAGATAGGTAGTCGTACTAAAGCTAAATTATAGAAGTATAGAAAAGCTACATGTAAAGACTATATTGCATGGGTTAAGAATAATAGGATATATGTAGATGGGGATTCTAATCAGCTAGAGTATATCAGTGTAGATGTAATAGCTGAAGATCCTACAGAGCTTAATGCTTGTTTTGATCCAGATAGTGAGTTTCCTATACCGTCTGCAATGATACCAACTATTACATAGATGATATTAGAGAGAGAATTACGTTTTATGATTACTATGCCTAGTGATGATACCAATGATGCGCATGATGATACATAGAACAGAGTTAGTAATAAATAATTGATATATGAAATATTAGAGAAAGAGTTATACTACTACTGATTTCTATGAAAGCTATAAATAGTACATAGAACCTAATACTCCATACGATATTGACTTATAGACATATAAAAATATCATTAATGACTATTTTTAGTACATTAGAGATGAGGTGATGTACAGTTGTAAAGAGTTCAAGTTTCCATGTAGATTAGGTACTTTACAAATCATTAAACATTAGCCAAAAGAATTCACAGGCAAGAGTCTTAGATGGGACTGGAAAGCTACAAAAGAAACCGGTAAGCCTGTATACCTACTTAATGACCATAGTAATTATTATAAGTATAGATTCTTTTGGTCAAAGAAAGACAGTTTGCTTACTAATAAAACTAAGTATTAGTTTATAGCTTCAAGAGATAACAAGAGAAATTTAGCTCAAATAATATTCAACAAAACAAAAGATTACCCAGAATTATGATAAATAATCGTATGATTAGTTCAGCTTCTGTAGTAGCTAAAGTAATAGCAGATCTCGATCTAAGAGAAGATGAGATACGTATTACAGATATTCGGGAGTGGATTATGGAATCCATACTCAAGATTGGAGCTATATAGTAGTTTGAGCATAAAGTAGAAATACTTCCAATAGAATGTCACCAAGTATCATTGCCTTGTGATTTGTATAAACTAGATTAGGTAGCATACTCATACTGCTGTAATGGTGGTTGGTTACCTATGAGAAAAGCAACATCCAGTTTTGGTGTATCTCACGATAATCAATGCTGTAGTAAAGCTTGTATGTTGATACAGGATGCAGCTATGTTTCCATTGGTTAAGAATATGTTTAATCTTACTAATGATAGAGAAGCATTAGACAAGTTAAATGAGGATAATAACCTTAGAGAAACATTAAGTGCATTAATAAACTAGAATACTGTGCCTACAGCAAACGGTAGATATCTAGGTAATAGAATAGGTCACAAAGATGGTACTATGTATAGTTACGATTTATAGTATATGACTAAACCTGGTTATATAATGACTAATGTACCTAGAGGATATATTAAGGTATCTTATTATGCTATATATACTGATGAAGATAGTATGCCCATGATACCAGATTTAGAGTCTTATAAGGAAGCAATATACTGGTATGTTACTATGAAGTTAATGTATCCTAAAAAGTTAAAAGGTCAAATAAGTCAGGGAGATTATTATGATATACGTAACTCTTATAACTTCTATCGTAAGCAAGCATATGCTGAAGCTATGATGCCTACTGTAGATGATTTAGAGAATGTAAAGAATACCTGGCACAAACTATACCCAGAGATGAATGATCACGATACTTTCTTCAGTACTAGTGGCGAAGAACAGATATTATATAACCAAGATAGCGCATTAAGATTGATATGATAAGTAATACTGCACAAGTTAATACATTTACGGGTGGTCTTAATATGGACTAGGACGTAAATTTGATACCAGATACTCAGTATAGATATGCTGAGGATGTTCGTGTTATCACTAATGATGGAGGAACTACAGGAGTATTACAAAGTATAGAGAATCCTAGAAGATACGATACTATTATACCTAAAGATGAGACAATAATAGGTACTACTACTATAAATGATATTGCAGTAGTAATAACTAAAACATCTGATAACATTAATAAGATATACAGATTAATGGGGTTCGATACCAACATGCCTCAAATCAAGTTAGTATGTAAAGGAGCTTTAGGATTATGTGAAGATTTATCTAAAAATCCTACACTAAGTATTGTAGGTAACTATGAATCAGATACTAATATAAAGATATACTTTACTGATGGAAACAGTCCTATTAAGATTGTTAACATAATGAGTAATAAGTATATAGACAATTCTAATCTTATAGATGAGAATGGGAATATAATCAATCCTGGTTCATTAGAAATAACTCCAGTAGTAAGTTTATTGCCGTTTAAATTCCGTTGGTTATCCGAAGGTAACCTTAAAGCTGGAATGGTAACGTATTGTTATCAATTATTTAATGTGCATGGCACTGAAACTGTTACTTCTCCAATGAGCGAGCTAATTCACTTAACAAATAGTGTAACTAGCCAAGGTAGTTCTGAATATAAAGGTACTGGCTTGAATAAATCATCTAACAAATCAGTAATGTTATCTACTGAGCTATCTCTTTAGGACTTCAATAAGTTAAGAGTAATACGCCTATTTTATGAACAGAATAACTCTACTCCTGTTATTAGTATAGTAGATGAAATAGATATTCCAGATGGTCAAACAGATATTCAGTATGTAGACTATGGCTCTACATTGAGCGATATATCCATAGATGAATTTAATGCTATGACTGGTTATTAGTTTATAGCGTAGACTCTTGCTAAGATGCAAAACAGACTATTCGCTGCTAATGTAACAGAGAATACTTGGATACCAGAAGATGAAGATGGTAATGACTATGATGCTAGAGCATATAGAGCTAATTCAGAAGGAAGCGTATAGTTATTATCTAGTTTAGATAGTAATAACATTCGTCTATCTATAACAGACGATGAAGCTATAAAACGCATTCCTATTACTCACGACTGTATAAATCCTTTTAATAACACAAAGTATACAAAGGATGCATCTAATTCCTAGAATGTATATATATATAATAAGGAAGGTGAATTAGGTGGTTATGGTATTAATATAGAATATTCATTCATAACTACAGATATAAATTTAAGTAATAAACAAGATAAGTTTAGATTAGATCAATCCTGTAGTATGAATGTATCTGCTGTTAGAAATAATACTAGATACATTAATAGAGGCACTGACAAGATGCCCGAGATAGTACAACCTACTAAGGAACAATAGAATAATTCATATGTACCTAACTATGCTGATCCATATATAGCTGCTAATTATAGAGGTTACCAAAGAGATGAGATATATAGATTTGGTATAATATTCTACAATGATAAATCGGTAGCTTCTCCTGTACTCTGGATAGGGGATATTAGAATGCCTCATGCTTCTCAAATGCCTCCGTTTAGATATGAGAACAATACTCTTATAGGTAATGCTTTGGGCGTAGAATTCAAAGTAAAGAAGATGCCTGTAGGTGCAGTGAGTTACGAGATAGTTCGTTGTGATAGAACTGAACGTGATAGGACTGTAGTTATGCAAACAGTAGGTAGTTACGTATATGAGTATAGAATTCAAGAGCAGGATAAATATGTAGGATAGGGATCTGAATTAGATAGTAGTTTGGAGATGAGACCTACTCCTTTCTTCTGTAGTTTGATTGGTGAACAATTAGCAATATCAACAGGTACAGCGGAAGATATTGGTAATTTCTCTCTTACTATGAGAGTAAATGATTATATACGTTTAGTATCTCCAGAAATATGTGTACAGGGTGATGATGCAACTAAACTGTTTGAAGGAAGTGTGTACTTAGATGGTATAGGTTCATACTACTCTCCATTTGTAGGTGGTAAAGTAAACGACAGTAAGTTTGATGATTTTAAAGATAACTATGTAAATGGTAATACTATTGGTAATAGTGTAAGTCGTAGTATATTTGCTGCGGCGGATTACGTTACTCAGATAGATGGTAGAGTATTGCAGCAAGATACTGTGCCATATGTAGGTTATGGTAGTAGATGGGGTCTTAATGTATTGGCCGTAGGTTTCCCTTATCAAGATAGTAGAGGTAATAAGGTATACCGTGGAGCATCAATAGCTAAATATTTCGTTCCAACATTTGGGCAATCTCAATCTACATCATATATTGAAGATGCTAAATACCCACCCAATATAGATTATAATATGTATGGAGCTCCAGATGTAGTAGCTAAAAGAATAAATGTAGGTAATAGAACTTATACTAACTACTCTATGTCTGACTTTATTCACAATGATAATCAATCATTACAAGGTCCAGCTGGTCCGTGTATTATAGCCCATGTACCAGAATTATAGAATGTATTCTCTGGATTTAATAGCGTACCTACTAGTAAATATCCAGAACTTCATCCTTTTGATTCTACTAATGCTATTCCTGTATTTAATGTTAAACGTGATGGTAATTCTATATATGGTGGTAATACATTCTCATCTAGACAGAATTCTGTATACATAAGTATAGTAGCGCACGACAGCAAGTATGTATTCGGAGGAGATACTTATCTAAGCTTATTAGATTATCCTAATACTATGCTATTCCAATTACCTGACGCTAAAGAATGGGACGGAATGAAGAATTATATAGGAGCTTATATACCATTTGAAAGTTCTATTAATATGAATTTATTCCACGGAGATCAGATTCATAGAACAGTAACTAGTTCAAATTTTGCAGACTCTTGGTTGCAGTTAGAGCCTACTTAGATGTAGGATATACACGTACAAGATCTTCCTTACTTTGTATATAATTCTGTTTATTCTGCATAGAATACTGGTAAATTGTATGTACCTAATTCTATGTATGCTGATAAAGACGTAAGGTATACTAATAGAATATTAACTTCATAGGCTAAGACTAATAATGAAGTAATAGATTAGTGGTCTAAATTCAAAGTAGCTGATTACTTAGATGTAGATAATCAGTGGGGAGACATAACCAATCTAAAAGTATTCAAAGATAGACTGTTCTATTTCCAAGATACTGGAGTAGGAGTAGCCTCTGTAAATGAAAGATCCCTTATTACTGACGATAATGTAAATCAGTTAGTATTAGGTACCGGTGGTATATTAAGTAGATTTGACTATGTGACTACTACTAATGGATCGTCTATTAAGAATGACAAGAGTATAATTAATTCAGATAATGTGCTTTATTGGTACGATTATGATAAGAACGAAATATGTTCTTATACAGGTCAAGTAAGTTAGTTATCTAAAGAAAAGCAGGTACAATCTTACTTTAATAAAAACATTAAAGAAGATAGGGCTAAAGCTATGTCCTTATTTGATAAGAAGTATAATGAGGTATGGTTTAATGTACTAAATAAACCACTAGTATTTAATGAGTAGTTAGGTAGATTTACATCTTTCTATACATTTAATCCTAAATGGTCGTTACCTATTTCTGATAGAGTAGTAGCAATAAAAGACAATGAATTGCATACTATACATGATACTGGAGTAATAGGGTTAACTCCTTTAGATAGAAAAGCTAAATTAGAAATAGTTATTAATAAGAATGCTCCTTATACTAAAGTATTTGATAATGTTAGATTACAAGGAGAGTTTAGAGATGGTAATCAAGAGTCTATTAAGGACGATATCATAGATTATATGAAATTCAGTACTAAACATCAAGAAGCTATTAGAGAACACACTGAAGAAGAACTTGATGAAGAAGGTAATGTTATTACTCCTGAACAACATATAATAACTGATTACAGAGAAGATACATTTAGATTCCCAGTACCTAGAGCAGATAAGAATGAAGATACGTTATCGTTACCTGCTAGGTTAAGAGGTAAGTATATGATATGCGATTATGAGTTAGATTCTGATATAGATCATACTTTTGAAATACCATAGATTACAACAACATACAGAAATTCATTAATTTGATATGAAAAGTAAAAAGAAAACAAAAGTACCAGCATATGCATTTGGAACTCAATTCAAAGAAATTGGGAATAACATGCTTGAAAGTGCTCCTGATATATTAAATACTTTAACTACTCCTTTTTAGAAATCTAACGCTACTACAGGGGGGCAAGCTGCTGCACAATCTGTAAGTGACATAGCCAGTGGTGCAGCTACTGGTTTCCAAGTTGCTGGTCCAATTGGTGCTGCAGTAGGAGCAGGTATAGGGCTAATAGGTAGATCCGGTGAAGAGGCTAGAATGACTTCTTTTACTGATTATGATGAAGGTAGTCTTGGTAGTGGTCTAATTGGAGCATTCGGTAATAGAAAACTTCGTAGGAAAAGAGCAGCAATTAAGAAGAATGCTTATAGCAATAGAGCTGCTGTGCAAGGTACTAATTACCTGCAAAGTGAAGTGTATGATGATATGATTGGTATGAATACAGATACTATGGCTAATGGAGGTATATCCTCTTCTCTAGCATATGTAGATGATGGTGAATTAATATAGACTCCAGATGGAAGTATAAGCAAAGTACCAGAGAATAATAAACCTACTGATAGTAATTTAGTTAGTTTACCTGAAGGCAGTAGAGTACTAAGTGATAAACTTAAAGTACCTGGTAGAAAAGAAACATTTGCACAACTTGGTGAGAAAATGATGGCAAAGAAAAAAAGTAAATATAATGACAGATTTGCAGAGAATGCAGCAAAACTAAATGAAATGAATAACAATATGATTCATGATTAGTTATTTGCTATGCAGGAATCTGTTAAACAAAGTAAAGGTATTAAACCTAAGACTAAGTAGATACAAGCAGCCGCTTTAGGTGATGAGATTAAACCTGGTTTAGGAGACAGAATAGTAGATGCTATCTATAATCCTAATCGTAAATGGGGGGCTGGAGTACAGTGGGGAACTGGTAATAATCAATGGTATCATGTACCAGTTAATCCTAATAATACACAACCTACATCGACTACAGCTACTGTAAGTACTAGTACTCCAACACGTAGACGTAAAGCAACTTCTACTTCTACGAATACAGGATTAATTGATGAAGGTAAACCAGAGTTACCGTTTACTTGGTATGGTACAGTTAACCCGTTAAAACCAAAACATCCAGAACTATTAACTGCTACTAATGATGAAATGGCAGGTTTAGAAGATGCTCTTACTTCTCAAGCAGATAAGGTTACCACTTTACCTAAAAGCAATGCTTATAACAAACCTGAGCCTGAAAATAATAAATTTGATTGGGGTTCTGCTTTGTCAGGGATAGCTTCTTTAACTCCTATTATGTCTAATCTATTTACTGGTAGACCTGAAACAGTTGATACAGTATATAATCCTTATGCTACTAGTATTAGTAATACGATGCGTAGACGTAGATATGATATTAGTCCTGCTATTGAAGATTTAAACCGTAATAGAGCTACTAGTAATTATAATGCTAGCCAAATTAATACTAATACAGGAGCTAACTTAGCTTATAGATTACAGTCAGCTGTTAATACTGACAGAGCTATAGCTAGTTTAAGATCTCAAGAAAGTAATGTTAACAATCAGTACTTAGGTGATTATGCTAATACTATGAATAGTTTAGGACAGCAATGGGTTAATGCTACGAATATAGCTAATGAAGCTAATGCTCAGAATAGAGCTACTGCTAGAAATATACGTAGAGCTGGTTTAAGTCAGTTAAGTCAATGGGCTCAGAATAGAGAATTGATGCGTAATCAGAGAGCTAGAGATATGGAAATGTGGCCTCTGTATCAAAGATTCTTGCAAGCCGGTTTTACTGAAGATGATCTCAGAGCTATGATGAATTCTAACCGTAATACAATAAGTAGAAAAGGAGGTAAATAATGCAAGCTAATAGATATGATAGAGCTGCGGAAGCTCCTATAATGAATACCTATGTACCAATTAATTTTGGTGAATTGTATAGAATAGGTTAGGCACAAAGACAAGCCGTTGAGCAAGCTGCTAATGAATTTACTAATACTGTTAGTAAGTTTGGAGAATTTCAATCTCCTTCTGCTGTAGATACTTAGAGATACTACGAGAACTCTTTAGGAAAGATAAGAGACTTAATAGACGAAGCTGCTACTAATCCAGATGCAATGAAAGATGCTAACTTTAGAGCTAGATTGAATTCTCGTATTGCTAATCTTGATTATGCTACTCTTAGTAACTTAAAGCAAAGTAGAGAAGGAATGCTAGCTAGACAAAAAGCTAATTAGGAATTAATGATAAAGGGTATGTACAATCCTCTTTGGCATGACGTAGATTTCACTAACTATAACACAGTAGATAGTGGAATATTTAACGATATAGCTCCTCTTGCTTATAAATCTGAAGTAGACTTAGTAAGACCATATGTTGATAATCTGAAAGCTAGTTTTATGGGAGTTAAAGATGGATGGATTCATCAAGGAGTTTCTACTGATAGAACAGACTATGAAATTCAAAGGAATTTATCTAGTATACAGAATACCCCAGAATATCAAAAGCATTTAGAAGTATTATAGAGACAAGGTCTTAGTAGACAGAATGCTGAAGAACAGCTTAATAGAACACTCATTACCGCAGGTAGAGAATTTGCTTACGATCAGGCTCAAAGAGATCCATGGTGGATAGAAAGTGCCAAGATACAAGCTAGAGCTGCAGCCGCCGCTAAAAATAATCCTAATAACTTACTTAATCTTACAGAACAAGTTCATATGGATTCTAGACGTAGAATATACGAAAATTTTACAGATATGACTCCAGAAGAAATGAATGCTGTAACTAGACATGGTATAAATGTATTATCAAAAGATAGACGAGATGCTGTGTTAAAATAGTTAGACCCTAGTGTAATGCAAGATAAATTGCGTAATAGTTTTGAATCCGTGTACTCTCATACTAGAAGTAGAAATGCAGCTATAGATTATGTAATAAATGCTTTCTCTTCTCCATTAGATCCAGATACTGCTATAGATATATATGGTAAATATGGTACTACTGGTAAAAAAGATAGTAATGGTAATTACATTGGAAAGAAATCTAGTGACTTTATATTACAAGATGAATTAGCATTTAGTATGCTCGGAGATGTTAATTAGTTAGGCACACAAACTGCAAGAAATGCCATATTTACAGATATGTGGAATAATGGAGAATTTAATAATTTTATTATATCTCCTGAAACTAAACAGGTAACTGACGGTGGTCAAACTTATCAAACTAAATATGCATTTATTCCGTTAAATCAATTTAATAAAGATAAATTCTTTACTTCATCTGGTAAAGATGATGATGAAAATGCTAGATCTTTATATGATGCAGTTAAAGAAGCGGGATTAGAAGTAGTAACTTTGAATAATAGTGATACTAGTGGGTCTGTAGTAGTAAGATTAGATAATAGAGATAATATAGATAGTAAGTCTATTACTACTAAGAATGATACTGAATACGTTATGGTACCTGTGGCTACTGTAATACCTAGCTCTGGTTAGGCAGCAGTTGCCGCTGATATATAGTTCCAAAATTCTAGAAAAGTTGGTACTAACGTAAATGTAATGTAGAATATTCGCTCAGAAAGTATGAGATTCCCTTATAGTAACATAGACGACGATAATGAATAATTAATATGGATAGAACAAGTTTAAGTCATAATAGAATAAACTATAAAAGAACTGCCCCCGATTTCTCTGAATCGGGGATTAGCTCTTTAAATACGTTTGATGTTGGTTAGACTGGTACTAGAGCTGTTAGAAATGAAGCTTGGAATCAGTTAGAAGAAGAACTTAATTATAATATACAAGATTATGTTACTTCACTTGAAGAATCGGAAATAACTGAGAAACAAGAACAATCCACTAAAAAATTACCTGGTGTAGGTTCATCATACGATTTTGCTTCTGATTTAAGTAAGGCTGTAATAGGATTATTTACTGATAACTATAAGGGAGAAAACGGAAATGATTCTAGTTATATAGACCAGGCTGTAAATATAAATGTACGTGATGCATTATCTATAAACGTTCAAGCTAGAGTAAATGAGTTAAGGGAAACAGAAGGTAAATGGATACCGGAAATAGAGATTGCTAAACGTTACTTAGAGCAAAAAACATTACTAGGAGAATTATCTGTAGATGGTCCAGATTACTTTAAGGTAATGTCTGAGGTACAGTAGCTAGAAAAACAAGTAAAAGAAGCAGCTAAAACTAATCCATACATAAGAGATATATTTTACGGTTAGGCTATAGAACCTGCGTTTACACATCCTGGACAATTGTATCCCAAGGCTGTATCTAGAGATGTCATGAATTCTATATTGTAGAATAATAGAAATCAATATATTATTGACTTATCTTGGAATTAGACTAATAATGAATTAAACGATAGACTAACTGCGGCAGCTAAATTATCTAACAAACTAGATAGATTGAACAAGAATTTAGAGGATGCTAATGTAGCACTATTTGAAAAGGAGTCTGAAATTAAAGCTAAATAGAAGGCTTTAAAAACAAAACATATGCTACACGATCCTCTACTTGGGATAATACCTTTAGGTATTACTTATGATCCAGATGAAATTGATCCTGCTTTTGACAAATAGAGATAGGAAGTAGAGGTTTCTTTATTTGATCCTAGTACATATAAGTATGGATTAACACATCTTGGTAGTAGTTTGTCAGAATTGCAAGCTATGGGAGCCACTATGGCTACAGCTCATCTCGTTAAGTGGGGCGGTAGAGCATCTAAACATCCTGGTCTTTGGGCATTAGGAGAAACTGGAGTCAACCTACTTAGTACAGCCTACTTTAGACATAAAGAAACTGCTGCAGAAGTACTATCATCATATACACAAAAATTATTAGAGAACTCTGATAAGTTTGACATTAATAAAGTTATGAAAGATTATGAGTTTGGATTGGAATCCAGAGGATATGATGTATCCTCCATGGATGACCTTGAAAAGCTTCAATTTGGATTAGCATATAATATTCAAACTAGTGATTAGAACTATAATAAGTTTGCTAAAGATGCTAGAGTTGGTCTTACTGAAATAGAATAGGGAAATAATGCCTTAGCACTTAGTGATTATTTGCAGAATTTTGGTTTATCGTATACGGGAAAAGTAGTAAATAATACCATAGGGGCTAAAGCTATAGCTAACGGTATAGGTACTGCAGCTATGAAAAATGCTAGAACTAGAAAATTAATAGAAGCAGTAAAAGATAGAACGAATAAGATTGCGGACAAAGTTTTCGATAATCCAATGTAGAAAGTAGCAACTAAGAGAGCTCTAGAATCTATAGCTAACTTTACTTTACATACTGGAAAACGAGCTATATCTGAAGGAATTGAGGAAGGGCAACAGTCTATATTCCAAAAGAGATATTCAGATATACCTGTAGATGGCACTCAGACGGAGTCTCCTTACAGCTTTTTAGATGGTATAATTCAATCTGGTACAGCCGCTGTTGAAGCTACACTAGCATATAACGGCTTACATTGGAATGATATGTATAATACCGATGATCAGTTGCGAAAAGCAATGAGTATTGGTAGCTTTATTGGTGCTCTTATGGGAGCTGGACCCGATATATAGCAAATTAATAGAACTAGAAAACAAATTGAATCTGATTTAAGTATCTAGGAACTTTCTGCTAGAAATCTTGATAGAGTAGATAGAAGCTTCAAAGTAGCACAATTTTTAGATTCTTATCGTAACGGGAATACTCCTGAATACTTACGTAACAGTATAGAAGAATTAAAGAGATATAAAGGTACAGATGTTACTGATAAGATGATTGACGAGGATATAGAAACTTCTCGTATAGTATATGGTGTATATAAGAACAAAGATATAAATAATAATCTAAAAGAACTGGGAATAAATCGTAAGTCTGGTAAAGATTTCGAGATGTTCGTACAAAATCATGTAGAATTAATTAATAGTTTTGATGAAGCTTCTGAATTGTTTGACTTATCAGATAAGAAAGTAACAGAAAAAATAGAATAGATATTTAATGAAAGTATTGATTCTCCGTTAAATAGATTCATTCAACAGTAGTATGAGAGTTATACTAACGGTTTGGCTGAAGGTTAGACAGCAATACAATTATCTGAATTTAGAGCTCCTATTATTAACTCTATTGTTACTAGGGCTACTAGCAGAGTATTGGATAGATTAAATAAAGATCTTAACCAGCGTAAAAAAACTCTCGAAGAAATCAAAACTGAATATGGAATAGATATATCTAAACAAGGTATAAATGGTTTACAGGAATTTATAAAAAAACGTTAGAGAGAGATCAAAGATTCGCTTAGTAAATTAGATAATATTTTATTTAAGGGAACATTTAATACTCTACAAGATCCTGCTAATATTGAGGAATTAGAAAACGTATTGGCTCCATCTATACTTAATGCAGGAATAATAAATATCATATCTACAAAATTAAATACATATAATACCGGTAGATTATCTATATCTAATAGATACTTAGTAGAAAGAAAACCTTTATGGAGCACTCTTGATGATTCTGAAAAATAGTCTGTATTAACTGAGTATGCAGAGAAATATAAAGAGGATCATCAGACTCAAGAAGAACCTACTAGAAGGCAACTGATAAGTTATTATAATCATAAGATTAACTAGAGTTGGAGTGATATAGAAAATAGTGCTAATGTAGAAGCTAACGAACGTACATTAGCTAATGCTATATTTAGAGAAGACTTACGTAATACTAGAAAATCTTTATAGCAAGCCCAAGTAGAAAATTAGGAAGAGTTTGACACTCCTATAGATAGTCAACCTGTTTCAACAGAGGAATCATCAAGTAAAACATAGGTAGAACCAGACAATAATCAAGGTAGCGATAAGAAAGAGACATCTTAGGAATCTACACATACTGTAGATAATGTATCAGATGATACAGATAGAAACTCTGTAAACACTCCAGTTGATGAAATTGCTACCAGTAGTTCAGAAGAACAAGTAGATGAAGTAACTGATAATACTGGAGATACTGGGGAAGTTAGTGACATAGACGCTATGCTAGATGAGGTATCTGATAAAGAATATATAGAAGATAACGACGTAATAGAAATAGCATAGAGTTCTGCTAATGATTAGGATAGAGCTGCTACTGATAATGTAGATAGTAATACTCTAGAGATAGACGAGTTAAAAGCTAAGTATGACACTATTGAAGATGGTGGACCTATTGCAGATATAGGTAATGTTGAAGATTCTGATATGGCTTCTACTGAAAGTGTTACTACTACGGAAGAAGAGGTATAGTCTGAATAGTCTACATATAATACTAAGCGCTAGGAACCAATCAGTCCAAAGCAGATAAATCCTATCATTAATCTTACTCCTGAATCATTTGATGGAGCTACTGATGAAACTGTAGAGATCCCTTTAGAGACTTAGGATGATATAATATATACAGACGGAACTGATACTTGGGTAGGTAATGAGGATCCATCTTTAGGGTCTCCGGTAAGTGATGAAGAGATAGAAATGCAAGGGTAGTTTGAGTAGGTAGATGCTGTAGACATGGCTACTACTCAAGAAGCTGCAAACTATTTGGGTTAGACAGATAAATCTCCTGGTTTAGATACTAAGAAAAAAGTAGAAACTAATAGAATACATTCTACTTTCTTTTATGCTTTTAACTCTACAGAAGTTATGCCAATTGAAGCTAATGGTAAACCTGTACAATTTGATGGAGAGCGTAGACCAGGAATAGAATTAGCATCTAAATTAGCTATACCGGGTTGGTTATCCAAATAGAAAGCCTATTATATAGTTACAGATAATAAGGAGACTCGAAAATCTGAAAGAGATGCTGCAGATAGAATGGCAGTACATTTAATTATCGAAGAAACTACGGAAGATGGTAAGAAATTAATATACAATCTAGCTTTATATCAACCAGATAAAGCTAGAGCTAAAAATAGTGAAATAAATAAACTTAGACAATTACGTAAGAGTATTATAGATAAATATATTAAAACATACTCTCCTGACTATTTCGTAGACAAATCTGCTACTTTACCCCAAGTGGCTCCCAAAGGTATAATCCCAGTCAACTTAAGACAAAGTAATGGGTCTATTAATAGTTAGGCGTCTGAAGGGAAAAGACCTGTATATAGATCTCTTACTGAAGTGTAGGAATTTGGTTTAAGTTCAGATCCTATATAGATGACTGATCAGATATTAAATGGAGAGGTAGAATTTGGATACGGCAAAGGCCCATTTCCGATGGATCCTGCTGATAGATTTACTATAGTAAATTTTGATTAGGTAACAAAAGCATCCGCTCAAGGAGTTGGTTATGCAGGTAAGATATACATAATACCTAAAGTAGGAGATACTCCTTCTTAGAGAACCAGTGCTCCAATAATGTTAGCAGAAAAAAGGCATTTCATATAGGGAGGGTCTAAGAATCTAATAACTTCATACACTCCTGACGGTAAGGCTAAATATGATGACAATGGGAAACGTGTGCCACTTAGCACTGCTGAATTATTATTTAGGTTAGTTACTTAGACATTACCTATATCTAATAACCCTGAATTCTTAGATATACTAGATATCTTAGTAAACCATGGCCCTGGTACTGTAGCAGTAGGAGATAATCGCGTAGAAAAATTATCTTTCTATATTCGTAAGACATTCCATTACTATACTAATACTAAGGGTAGTTTCTTGATGTATGCATCTAGAACACCAGAGGGGTCTTACATGTTAAAATATCTGAAAATAAAAAATATTAATGGTAAAGTGGTATTTACAGATCAACAAGCTTACGATGTAATCAGACAAATATCAAATAATCTGCACTGGAATACTGATAAAGAAGCTATGATGAACCCTATTTCGGATAATATCGTAAATGCTGCTATTGATTATATGAATAAGTATAATACTGATTATTATCGTGTATTAAATTGTGATGAATTGGTATTTACTATGTGGGATTTAAATCTTACAAGAGGAGCTGATGGTAAGGTGGTTCGTAATGGTAATACTCCAATACTAATGTCCTGGATGATAAATCATCAGGTGCTTAAAACTGATGTTGGAGATAGAGCTTTTAGAGATCCTTTTGTGTATGCTGATGATGCAGCTGTGGCAGAAACTGCTGAAGTTAGCAATATCGAATAGGTTAAACAATCTACTAATGAGAAAGTTAAACAAGTAACTGCTACTGTAGAGTCTAAGCATGAGCAACCTGAATAGCCTTCTGACGAAATAGCTACAGAAGAATCTAAAAAAACTGCTACTATAGAACTACCATAGCAAGATAAAGCTCTTACTTATGATGAAACTATTGCTGCAGGTCTTACTCCAAAACAAGGTTATACGTATGTACGTAAAGCAGATGGTAAATATGTTATATTACCCAATAATAGTAGAGTATTATAGAAGATGTTGGGTAATAAAGGCGTATTCTCCACAGTAAGAGGAGAAGGCGCCTTAGATATTGCTGCTGCTAAAAAATGGTTACATGATACTTTGGGTATAGATCCGGATGATGTAATGGTAACTAATGCTGCTATGAGAGCTATTAATACTCCATCAGCATATGGTTTATTACAATCTGTATTTGATCGTATACACGATGAATTTGTAGCTAGAATAGTTCTATCTACTAAAGGTGGAGCAGGAGTAGAATATCATGAGGCATGGCATTACGTATCTTTGTTATTATTAACTCCTGCACAGAGGGATTAGATATACTCAGATTATGTAAAAAGAAATCCTGAGTATTCTAATAGCACTAAATAGGAAATAGAAGAGCAATTAGCAGAAGAATTTAAAGCATATATGCTTAAAGAAGTAAATCCAACCTGGACTTATAGAATAAAAAAATTCTTCAAAGCTATGTGGGACTTAGTGACAGCATTTGCTGGAAAGGAACTTAGCTTACAGAATCAAGTATTTAATCAAATAAGAAAGGGCAATTTTAAGAATGCATAGTTAGACCGAGATACTCTCGAAGAATTTAATAAAAAATATGATGTAGGTATTGGTTATTATGCTCCAGGTATAAGTAATAAGGAATAGGAAAATATGCCTCATATAGCTAATGCTAACACTTTATATAATATAGTAGAGACTTTAAGTAACACAGCATTGTCTATACTTAATATTAGAAGTATGGAAGATATACAAAATCTAAAATTAGATGATGTATTTGATAATATTCAATATTTATATGATGCTGGAGAATATGATTACAATGAGTCTAAGAAGTAGATGGTACATGATGTACTCAGTAATAGAGGGCTATTTGCTAAATAGATCCGTGCATATCTGCAAGAATTAGGTATTAGAGCCATAGAACGTGAAGAAGCAGAAATAGCAGAGAAAGAGGCCAAAGATTCAGGAGATACTTATGACAATGTGTGGGATAGAGCTTCCTATGAGATAAGTAAAAAAGCAAATGTAGCATTTAATGCTAAACTGTTCTTCTATTCTATCCCTCAGTCCAAATTTGCTACAGATGAAGATGGTAATCAAGTAGTAGATACTGTAAAAGATAATATATTTGGATTAGATGTAGCACAATCTTTCGATATTACATGGAATAGGATATTAGATAATTTATGGTTATCTAACGATTGGCCAGATTTAATAAGAAGAGTGAGAAACTTAGCTAAAGCCGATCCTTTCTTCGCCACTTTACTTGATAGAATAGATAATCCTGCGTACCCATTACCAGAAAATACAATCACACAATTACTAACTACTATACAAAGTGCAAAAAATAGTATGGATACTGTAGATATATTTGATACTTCTACAGGAACTATACAGAAGAATACTAAAGGAAGAGGAGGAAAAGTATGGACAGTAATGGATAGTAGCAATCTGCGAAAAATAGCCAGATTACCGAGTCAGTGGTCTCAGAACTTTATGTTATCTTCTTTAATCTTTACTGATAAAAATAATAGGTCACGTATAAACACTAATAGATATTCTGAATTAGCTAAATTAGATAAACAGATACTAAGTGATATCGAGTAGATACAAAAGCAATTAAATAGTAAAAATGCTGATATACGTAATCAAGGGCTAAAATAGTTTGAACATACTAAGGAAAGATTGTTAAACTTATTAAATGCAATAGGTATACCTTTTGATAGTGAATCTTTGAATTATTTATTGAGAAAAGTAAATACTAACTCTACTAATTACCCTGAATTTTTTGTATTTAGCGCATTATATAAAAACATGCCTGGATCCATTAGTAATTCTATAATGCACAATATTAGGTTAATGAATAATGCAAAGAGTCTAGAAGCTAAATTTAAAAGACAAACTATATCTGCATCTCGTATATTCAATTATAAAAGTCCTAATGCTGTAATTAACTTAATGGCTATAGCTTACGGAGAAATGCACCCAACTCCTGAGGAATTCAGTGTTACTGGAGCAGACGGCAGTTTGTTATATCCTATTACTTAGAATAACTACATGTCTGATTAGCTTAGATGGTTAAATACTAATGCTTATAACAAATTAGATAACATAGCTAGATCTGCATATAGTGCAAATTCTCTTATAGTCAAAACTTTAACTTCTCCCGATAAACCAAAACTTAAACTACACACTCTTATTGCTATTAGAGATAATATAACCAACTCTAGTAGAGATTATTTTGGAATTACTCCATTAGAAGATTATATAGCTAAACTATTGTTAGTGCATCAAGGTAGATTAATACTACCAACTATGTCCGATAAAAAGACTTGGTATAGTATAGAAGGTATTAAATTACCAAAAGACTTTTTAGGCACTATAAAGTACTCTCCTAATGCGGAAGGTTCTATGGAAGCCACTATAATTCCTCGTAGATTCTCTAATGAAACTCTAGATATATTCTGTAATTACTTCTTAGATGAATATAATGCTATAGTAAAATATTTCGATAGTAAAGAAGATGTAGAAAAAGGTAAACCTAGATTCTATGATAATTATCATGGCAAAATAGGTAAAGATGGAAAGATGGCTCCTGGCGGTAACGGTGGCAGATTCCGTTATTTTAACTAGTTACCTATAAATGGAGCTACAGTTAGTCTTAATCGCATGTTAGATGACGCAGAGAAATCTGGAAATCCTGAGTTAATAACTCAAGCTCTTAATCGCATTAGAACAGAGCTAATAGAAGATAGAGCTTTGCTTAGAGATTCTATGAATACCTTACTTTTAGATAAAGTAGATAAAGAGATAAAACAAGCTATAAAATTAGGAGTAATATCTAGAGATAAAAAAGGTAATTTATAGTACGGTAATTTACCTTCTACTTCTGTATTAGAAGATTAGGAAAACTCTAACCCATTTGCATTCTATGAAACCTTAGTGTCACATATACCAGAGGAGTTTAATGCTATTACTCAAAATGATATTATCTATAGTATAATAGCTAATTATGTAACCGGTTATGCTATATCTATAGAGGAAATAGAGAAATGTTTTGTTGGAGATCCAGCATTTTATAAATGGAAATCTGATAAAATTGTAGGAATATTTCAAAGAGATGTTGATAAGATTAAGCGTTTATCTTCTGTACTATCTACTGGTATTAATCTTAGAACACATTGGGGAGATAATGATCCTAGAAATAGCACTAAATACACTAGTGCTATATTGTAGGATAATATGATAGGTTCTGAATATCATAGTAGACTCGAGCAAATATTTAAAGCTGATTTAGCTAGAACAATGCTTAAGAAAAATAACCCAAGTTTGACAGATGATGAGTTATTTAAACTTACAGACGATAAGCATTTTGATAATACTATGCAAGATCGTACTAAATTAAGTGTTGAGGATGTCAAGTTTATTGAAAAACAAGCTGTGAAATCAGCAGATCCATATGCTTATGATGATGAAAACAATTCTGGTAATATTAATCAAGCAGATGCTGCTGTATATATCAGACCTGCATTTTATAAGCGTATTATGTAGGCTTTAGGAGAATGGTCTCCAGAAATAGAAGAAGCTTATAATATACTCGAAAGCAATTAGGATGTACTTGGAAATCCCGAATTGTATGCAAAAGCGTTAAGAGCTTCAATCAAACCACTAAAAATGATGTACTTTGGTGACCATTTTGATGAGGTATCAGATATAAATGTACCAGTGTTTGATAAAATGGCGTTATTCCCTATGTTTAAGATATTAGCTAATGCTGATAATAAATATCTGTATGATAGAATGAACAATGAACAACTAGGCACTATTGATATGTTGAAGTTTGAATCTTCAACCAAAGTAGGGTCTACTAGGGATAAGCTTAAAGTATATAAAGATAATAGAAATACTCAGCTCAATATAGAAGCTATTAATTCTCCCTCTACAACTGTTATAAATTAGGATACTGTAGTAGAAAGACTTAATGGAGGTCTTACTACTAAAGTACAAGATATAAAACAACTTAGGTTACAGTTAAATACTGAACCACATGAACATACTGATAGATCATTTGGTACATAGGCAGTAAAAATATGTATTGGTAATGTAGTAGATGATCGCCATTATGGTCATAATAAAGGTCAAAATGTATCTGGAGCTAGGATTAAAAAGGATGTATTTGGTTGTATAAAAGCTTTGTCTACCAAAGGTTACATGAAACTCAAAGGCAGTAACGGAGTAGCCGGTAGATTCTTTGATAAGAATGGTAGAATAAACAATAAAGCGTTATCAAACTATCTTATATAGGAAGCTAAAGGTACTAATATGTCTGCAGAAATTACAGAAGCATTAGCATTAGATAAGAAAGGTAATTTCAGAGCTCCTATTGCATCATTAAGTACTCGTAATTGGATTGAGAGTAAAATAATATCGCTTATTAATAAAGAGGTTATAGATGTAAATACTCCAGGTGGTTCTGCTATTCAAATGGCATCATTTGGATTTAGAGCTAATCAGGTATGGAATGAGGAAACTGCCAGACCTTTTAATGACGGAAAGAAACTTAGTTTTGATCCAGACAAAGGTAGCATGGAAGTTATGTTAAGTACTAATTTCTTCAGAGATGTAGTTCCTTAGGAATATTAGACCGATTATATTACTATGAGAAGTTGGTTAATAGAGCATAATGTAATAGGCAACAATTCTAAACCTTATGGTATTGGTTATCGTATCCCTACTCAGGGTTTGTCATCAACATTCTCGTTTATAGTAGCAGACGTATTACCTGCTCAAACTGGAGATACTATAGTAGTACCTGATGAGTTTACAGCTATGACTGGATCTGACTTCGATATTGATAAATTGTACATAGCTACTTATGCGTATGATCCTGAAACTAATGAAAGATATACTTGGAATAACAACGCTAAATCATATGTAGAACAAACAGAAGGCGCATTAATTAATAAGTTATTAGATAGTTATACTTTAGTAATCTCAGATAAGAAGACGCTAGCAGAAACTAGAGCTTCTATTGATACTCTTACTGGTATCCTTAAAAAAGAAATATTACCATTAGTATAGACTACAGAACTGAAAGAAGCTGAACCTATGTACGAACTTATGCCTTCGTTCTAGGAATCTAGAAAAACAGAATATACGTCCGGTAAAGCAGGTATTGCTCCTTTTGCATTAAATTCTACCAATCACTGTCTTACTTAGGCTACTCATCTTAGAATGAAATTCTCTGAGGGAGCTAGTAGATATAATCTAAATTAGTTCGATGAGATAACTGGGCAGGACGGTTATAAGATACTTGATTGGTTATCTGCCATGATTAATGCGCATGTAGACGTAGCTAAAGATCCTTATATAATTGTCTTGAATGTTAATAAGGTTACTTATAACATGGCTAGTTTCTTACTTAGAACTGGTAAAGGTAGAAATACATTTTTATTCTTAGCACAGCCAGCATTAAAAGAATACGCCAATAGAAAGATTATGAATGAAGGTGTAATTGGAGTTAGTAAGCAATATGATAATCAGATATTCTCAGACATAAAATAGAAGTATTGGGATATGCTAAATAGGTTCCCTTTATCAGATACTTATAAAAAGCAGATTGAGTAGCTAGTATAGAATGGAAGTATTGATGCGTTTAATCAATCTAAGCTTGCCAGTAGCCTAGAATCTTTTAGAAGTAATGATATTACTCCTCAAGATATAGTACAGCAACTTTTAGTTATTAAAGCATATCAAGATCTAGCGTCAGATGCTCAAACTATGGCAGATTTGGTTCAAAGATCTTAGATAGATACTAAGAAGTATGGCAATAACCTATCTCAATTATAGAATTTTTATAATTCTTATACTACGTTTATAGAGGATAATAAAGAGAAATTCTTTACTGATACGGTAGATACAAACGGATTAGACATTTACTTTGGAAATACGTTCTTACATAAGAAGTTAATATATGCTATGGATTTATCAAATAGTATATTGAGATCACAAGTATTTGCGGCTACAAACGGTTATAAAGAGATACTTACTTCTATATTATAGCAAATAAGAGGGGGAAATTATGTTCCTACTAATAATGGTAAATCTATATTATTTAAATATAAAGCTACTAGTAATAAAGAATATGTTGGAGCCCTTTCTAATAAAATAGAAAGTATAATTAGAGCTAAAGTAGTAGCTAATAGTACAAATCTTATGTTAACTGACAGTGATATAAATGACGTTTTATTTGGAAAAGATAGTATCGCTCGTAGATTAAACAGTATAAAGAACTATATTAGAGTTAACAAGGATGATATTAATCTAATGACTTTTGTAGATGAATCTGGTAATATTACAAATGAACTACTTAACTATCTACAGGCAGTAACTTCTAATAATAAAAGAAATATAAGTTATATCAACACGTCCACATCTACTATGAATAATTCTAGGTATTATGAGGACAGACTAAGATCAGCATTCTATGACTTACTTACTAGCGAAGATAATGTTATTAAGGAATTTGCTGAAACCTTAGTTAAGTACTCATTTTTAACTAGTTATGATAATAGAACTCCTAACTCATTCTTTAACTTAGTACCTATGTGGTATAAGAGAAAATTAGGATACGTGTCATCTATTGCTGACGCTATTAACAAATTAAATTACGGAGATACTTCTGTAATAAATAGCAATAATACATCTGATTAGATAGATTCTATATATTTAAGTTTGGTAAGAAACTATTGGAGAGATAATGATATCGTACCTGTATTTGTTAGAAGAGTTAGACGTGATGATGAAGGCGGAGAACGAGTTTCTAATGTGATTAATCTAGCATCTGCAACTAGCAAAACTAGGGTAAATGTTAACACAGTTATAAGTGTGAAAGGAGATTATGACATATCTAGAAACTATAAATTCTTTAAAATAGTAGGTACAGGCAATAATATTGACGTATACCAAAGAATAGGTGATATAGTGAATCTTGATACTGGAAAGACTATTGAGAGAATATATGCAGTAGTGCCTAAATTAGGATACGACGCTGGCTCTAACTCAATATATGAATTGTATAAAGAAGGTGATCAACCATCAGCATTTGATACTAATAATTTCACTGATAAAATGTTAGATTAGATAAATAATGTATTTAATTTAATAGATAAGCGAGTTCAGTTATTAAGAGGAAAAGATCCTATTGTATTTGTGAAAGATGATAGTTATCACTCTGTAGATTATTCTAATTACGATAATGTAGAAGAAAAAGCTTCTATAGAGTTAGATCAAGCAGATAACTATACTGATCAGGAAATATAGGATAGCAGTACTCAGGAATAGGAAATAGCATCATCAGAAACTATATCTCCTGAGGAATTTGTTGATAGTTCTTCAGATCCATCTGAAGTAGATAATATAAATCATATAGATGATACATTATTATCAGATTTAGATGGGATGGAAACTGACAGTGGAATAGAATTTGAAGATTTAACTCCAGAACCTGAGGCTATTGATGTTACTGAACTCATAACAGAAATCATAGATAGTGTAGAAACTCCTATTGACGATATCACTGAAATAAATGAAGGTACTGTGAATAATCTGAAAAAAAATGGTAAAAAACGTAAAGAAGAGTGTAAGTAATTATGCAGTGTTTAATTTTAGATAATAAAGAAGTAAAAGCAGCAGTAGACGAACTTACTACAGTATTAGGTAGTAAAGACGCTGCATATTACGTAGTGTCTGAAAATAACGGTCATGCTATAGATCAGGCTCCCAATGGGGAGCCTTCTAAGCTGTTTTCAGACCTTTTGAGCCATTATAATGGCAATCGTGAACAAGCTATTAAGGCTAAAGTAAAAGTGTTTACAGATGAATTTAAAAATTGGTTTGGTGATTGGATAAACAACGTTGAAGGTTCGTCAAAGATAGTAGATGAAAATGGAGAACCGCTGATTGTATATCATGGTACTAATGAAGATAACATAAATATATTTGACAGAAGTCAACAAACTGGAAATACATTGAAAGGTACTGGTACTGCTACATTAGGAAATTTTTTTACAGACGATAAACAAAAAGCAAACGAATTCGCTAATGCTGTCACATTTAGAAGAAAAAATGGTACTCCTACTTCTTACAGTGTATTTTTAAATATAAAAAATCCTATTGACTTTTAGACATTGCATGAGTTCCGACAATGGTCTAAGGAAGAAGGATATTATGATGAAGATGGAGATTTTATTAGTACTAAAATTATCCCTCAAGAAAACGACGGAATTTTAGTTGAAAGAACAAATCAATCCGATACTTCAAAAGAGTTTGTAGCCATTAATTCAAATCAAATAAAATCAGTAGATAACCAAGGTACTTTTTCTACTTAGGATAATAATATATTTAAAGCAGAATCGGTTTTCGAGTATGATCCTAATATAAGTTTAGACTACACTTTGTAGAAAATATTTCACAAAGATACTGTAACTACTGTTTCTAATGTTTTATAGTAGTTATAGTTCTATTATGCTGGAAGTAGATTTGATAGATTGTATAACTTATTTAAAGATAGTAATATATTAGTTAAGTTATCTGCTGACACTAATTATATGGACTATTCACTAACAAGTAATACAATAAGAATAAATCCTATAACTTTTTCAACGCAGAGTACTGATAGAAATATTAGAACATTGATGCACGAAATAGTTCATGCTTATACAGTAAGCAGTATATATAGAGTAAAATAGGGCAAAAATTTCTCTTAGCAAGAGAAATATGTATATGATACAATAAATAAACTTTATAAAAAGGTTTTACTAATTGAAGGCCCTAAAAAACAAACAGGAGATTATTACGGTTTAAAAGATATATATGAATTCACTTCAGAATTATTAACTAATTAGTCATTTGTAGAAAACATTATAAATGATATTGCAAATAAAAATGAAGTAAATTCAATAAAAGATTTGCTACAAAAAATATGGCGAAGTATAGTAAATCTACTCACAAAATAGTATAGTCAACAAGATATTGATGTAATACAGGGAGAATTGTTAGATTTAATATCATTTAATGTGGATAATAATATTCCATATTAGTACTTTTTTGATAATACTAACGATTTAGTATCTAGGTAGCAACAAGCTATCTTTAATATGGAATCCCAGTTAGATTAGATAGAACAAGATAAAGAACAGTTTGAAAAAATTACTCATAATTTAGCGCAAAGTATAAATGAAGCGCTACAATCTCGTTTAAAAATATTTAAACATCCAGATCCCATAGTAGAATAGCAAGCTAAAAAAACTATGGAGTGGCAAATTTAGAATATTACTTAGGGTTTAGTATCAGATTATGAAAGTATTAGTAACTTCCTACAACAATCAGCAGATGAAATTAAAACAGCATCTGAAATGCTAATAAAAGCTAGAAAAAATAATGAAATAATAGATGATACTAAACTTAATGATTTAGACTAGAATTTCTTTAGTTTTTATGTTGGTATAATAGACGATATAGTTCAGCAACTGATATATAGGGAACCCTATAGAGAAATAGTAGGTAAAGATGGCAACGGTAACTACAAACTAGATAGATTGATAAAGAGAGCTAAGTCATATTAGGCTTTATTAACAGAAGGACAGCTTATAGTTAAAAGCTAGATAGCTAGAAATGCATCTAAAATACTAAAAGATGTTGGAGTAGAAGTAGGAGCTGTTACCATATATAGATACGAACAGACTGATGTTACATCTTACGATAAAGATATATCTTACCTTACTTATTTATTTGGTGCTGGAGATAAGATAAAGGACGATTGTATAAAATCTATTTTTTATCTTATAAATGGTGCCGAAGAAAAAGTAAGGAAAGATACCTACGCTAAACAAAACTAGTTAGTAGAACTATTATAGAAAACTAATAAATATAATCAACTATAGCTATTTGAGGTAGATGATGATGGTAACACTACTGGATATTTTGTAAGGTCTAGAAATTATGGGAAATTTGAAAAAGCGTACAAAAAAGAGATGGATAATATTTGTATGCAATTAGGTATTGATATTACTGACTTAAATTTACCAGAAAATAAAACAATACGTATAGAATATAATAAACTGAGAAATAAATGGTTGTCGGAACATTGTGAAAGGCGTTTTACTGCTGATTATTATGAGGCTTTCAATCACCTTAGTAATGAAACACAGCAGCAAAGGGAATCTATACAAATAAATATTCGCAATCTACAAAATAAAGCTAGAGATAATTACGGTATAGTTAGACTAGAAAGATTAAATCCCCAAGAAAGAGCTCAATTAAAAAAGCATTAGTTAGAAAAAAAATAGTTAGCTAGTATATATGATATAAATGGCCGTAAAAAACAAGGCATACAATTATAGGTAGCGGAAGAACTATAGGAACTTAATAAAAAGCTTTCTGAAGGTATTGTATTGACTAAGAATAGCGAAGCTTATGAAAAAGAAAAAGCTCGTGTAATGAGCGATAAAACGCTTACACAAGCTCAAAAAGATGAATGGCTGGAGCTTAATTCTAAAGTATAGTATAAAGAAAAGTTTTATCAAATGCTAGATAAAGCTGCTAAAAAATATTACGGAGAAGAGTACGCAGCATTATAGGAACGTAGAAGAGCCATATTGTCTATGTTTCGAGAAGATTCTACTGGGGAAATAGATGCTAATAATCTGCCTCAAGGGACTAAAAATGCACTTAGCGCTATATCTCGTAGAATGACTCAAATAAGGAAACAAAAGAAAGCTTCTACTATTCCTGGGGAATATGAGTTTGATGAAATTGCAAAAACTGTTCCTACAAAATAGTGGTATGAAGATAAACGTAAGTTTTATGATTCATTGCTAAACGATGACCCAGAATCTGCACAACTATGGCTACAAGCTAATGCATATACTATTAAAAGCACGGATAGTAATGGTAGAGTAAGTATTAAAACAGTTCCTAAATCTTGGTATACTAAACTTGTTCCTAAGGATGAAAGTTTAATCGAAAGAGTACCTAATAATAATTGGTTAGAAGTATCTAAGGATAGCCCTTTTTATAATGAAGCCTATTATCGAGCTCAGGTAGATCACCCTGAATTAAAAGATGAATACTGGATTCCTAAGGAAGATAAATACGATTCCTCGGACAGATATAATAAAATTTAGAATAATCCAGAAGTTAAAGCATTATATGATGCTTTACTACAGACAATGGCTGAGGCTAATGCGGAATATACCAATTTAAGTAAAATATATCCTTATAGGACTCCACAAATATCTGGTAGCTTATACAGATATATTGGTGCTGAATGGAGAGCTTCTAAAGGTTTATATAAACTATCTGCTCCATTTAAAGGATTCTCTGAGTGGTTTAAAGATAAATTATCTGTACGTAATGACGATAAAGGATTTAATAAAGCCCTTAATAAACCGAATGGAGAAAGACTTAACCTTATACCATAGAACTATATTGCTAGATTAGACAATCCTGCTGTATTAAAAGCAGATGCTGTTGGCAGTGTAATAGAATATTATAGGTCTGCTAAGGAATGGAAATATAAAAAAGAAATTCAACCTAAAGTAGAGTTACTTAAATCTCATATATTAGGCAAAAAATACTTAGATAGAAGTGGATAGGTAAAAACGAATGAAACCAATGTAGCTAAGTTTGCAAAGGCCTTTATAGATATGAATCTTTATGATATTAAGAACCAAACTGTTACTATAAGCTACGGTAATAATAAAAGTGGTAAATTATTTGGTATAGTGCCTTATAAAGGTAGCATATTCAATCTTATTAACTATGATATAAGTAAACCAAGAGAAATAAATATTACTAAAATGTTAGCCATACTTAGAACTTTAGGTACAGTTAGAAACTTAGCATTAAATTTATGGTGCGCTCTTACAGGTGGTTTTACTGCATTATACTCTCATATAGTTAATTCTTTAGTTTAGCGTTATTACAATCCAGTAGATGCATCTTATGCTTTTAAAGATATGATAAGTGATTTGGTAATAAATATACCAAATAAGCTTGGTATAACTTCATATACTCCTTTTATGACTAAGTGTATGGAATACTTTGAAGTTGGTGCTACAATGTAGTTAAATCCTACCAATAGGAATAAATTACTTAATATGACTAGTAAACATTGGGGTTTTGGTATATATACATTGCAAGATCATTTTGTTAAAGGCTAGATACTTGGTTCTATTATGCATAACTATAAGTTAGTTATAGATGAGAATGGTAATAGATAGTTTATGTCTAGAGAGGCATATAAGCAAAAATATGGATTAAAAGTGTTTAAACCCGGTGATGTTCTAGACTGGAACTTTGGAGATAAATTAACATTTAGAGATGCGATATAGTTTATAGGAGGAGAAATGGTAGCTAAAGATCCAGCAAATCAATCTGCAGTAGATGCTGTCAAAAATGAAATTGGATATTTAGCTAGATAGTTATCTCAATCTGCAGACGGACAATTAACAGATTTATAGAGATCTGTAATTCTTGCTAATGCTGCAGGATAGTTTGTCATGATGCATAGGTAGTATTTACCAGTTATTCTTCAAGAACGTTTTCTAATGAGTAGATAGCTAGATTATTAGACCAGAAGATATAAAGAAGCGGTTTTCTAGACTCCTTATAGAATATTTACTTAGGCTATAGAACATAATGAAAATATTCTATTAGCATTTAGAAGAGAGTTTTTAAGTGACCCAGTATCTAGAGAAAATATAGCAAAGATTACGACAGAAATATCTTTGTGGCTTCTTATTACTCAATTACTACGACCTCTAATATCGAGCTCAGCGGATGATGATAAGAAAAATAAATTAAAATAGTTATTTGCTTATGTAACAGAGCGAACTTCTTTTGAAATTATGGCTCCTTATAATATATTTGATATAGCCAGAACTGTTAAAAGTCCTTCTGCAATTATATCTTATATAGAAAATGTTACAGAAGTTATGTCTGCTCCAGCTAATATGTTATTTAATACTACAAGAAGTCTATTTAAAGAGGAAAGTTTTGATAGTAATAAAGTAATAAAAAGAGGAGCATATAAAGGTATGACTGAATTTGAAAGAGCTCTATGGAAACTTACTCCTTTTAAAAATTTATGGGAACTTAAAGATATTCAAAGTAAACGTAATTATTACTAGAAACAAATTTTAGGAGAATAAATAAAGGACCTATTTCACAATAGGTCCTTTTCATTTAATTTGTTTTTACATTCAAATATATCCTCATTATAAAACTGAGGCATATCTTTAACTAAATCACCCCAAAAAATAAAAATTAAAGCATAATCTTCTATAGTAAAACCAATATTACCATGTTCTTTATATTCCTCTATATTAATATCATCTATATAGAAAGTAAATATAATAAAATATTTACTATTAACGTATAGTAATTTCATACTATAATAATATTTAGTATTATTTAAAGATCCTTCTAAATCTTTAACCTGTTTTGCGTCTATATGTTTAAATACTAAATATATAAAACCCTTAGAGTATTCTCTATTTATAGCTGTATATAAGCCTATAAAACTTGAATGTTCTAAGGGTTTTCTATTTGGTAATACTCTTGGAGCTAATAAAATTAATCCATTACTCCATACCATCTATTTCTACTTCTGTAGGTTGATTTATATCTTCTTCATCAGTAAATTCTACTGTATCATACTTAGCAACAATTGCCCAATCTTCAGAACTCTTAGGATTATAATTCTTCAATTCCATCATTTTCGTAATATTTACGAGTATGGTCCCAATTACCTGTCTGATAATGATATGATAGTTCTGTTAAAGCTTTGACAATGAGGTCCTTACGACTATCTAACTCTAATTCGTTAAACATATTAAATACTCTCACTTCATTATTACCATTCGTTTGAATAGCAATAATATATGCTTCACAATCATAATCTGAAATATCAATTCCTTGATCTTTCATGTACCAACTAATTGCAAGCAAATAATAAGTTATCTGTCTATAATAATCAAACTCTTCTACAGAATGTTTAAAATTATAGACATCACTAGTTGTTTTTAAGTCGATTAAAGTAATCTTCTTATTTATATGATCGAATATACATCTATCAAGTAAAGACTTACAAGGCGCAACCCAATCATCAACAGGTAATTCCCAGTTAATATGAAACTCATTATGAGATTCTACTCCAGGAATATCTTCTAATAACTCTTTTGCCTTCTTATGATTATCAATATTATTCTTAATATTTTTAAGCATATTTAAATCAGCAAAAGATATTACTTTACGATTATCTTTTTTACTTTGTAATGCTTTAATATAATCAGCATAGCGATTACATAGCTCTGTAGCTTCTTTTAAGACGATTTCAGAGCTTTTTGAATTACTGTATGCAGATTTGTATGCAGCAATCTTTTTATCGTCTTCTATGAGTTCTAATGAATTAGCATAAGTCTCACAGAAATCTTTTTGTTGTTTTACTTTAGGCACTTCATAATCAAGAATTATATAATCATTCCAAAAATCTTCTGGTTGCAATATATATTCATGTATCATAGTACCTCTTTCAAGTTGAGGAAGTTTTAATCCTTCTTCCTTTCCATCTATCATATCTCGATAGAAACGCGGTCCTTTCTTTAAGAACCAACCTATTGCAGAATTAGAGATTCTTGATGAATCAGAATAGTATTCACAATCTATTATCATCTGTAATATCTCCATTTAAAGTTTCTATTTTCATGCTACTTGTCTATAAATATTAATATCATTTAATAAACCTATTACTTCTTTTGTAATAGATTCATCTGATGATATATCTATAGTTACTATTTTAGGTCTTTCTCTTTCAAGATAACTGTCAGTTAATATACTACAATTATATTGATTTAAATGACCATATGATATACCATCATGCCAATGCCCAAAAAAATGATGCTTATACTTACCAAAACAGTAATGTTCAAGCTTTTCATTATAATTAGGATTTTCATGAGTAATAAGTATATCACAGTTTTGTATCTTTTCATATGGACATATATACTCATCGTATTCATTCTGAATATCTTCAAATGCCCATGTTTGCCAATGTATAGGAGCTATCCATGGAGTTCCATAAAAGGTTATTCCTTCATATTCATATAGTTCATCAACAAGAAATACTACTTTATTATCAGTTAAGGCTGATATCTTAGTCTTAAAATCTTGCCAACTTAAATCTTTTATAATATCATTGATAAGATTTTCTATATAAATATCATGATTTCCTGGAACTACAATTACCTTTTTACACGGTAATTTATCTACCCAATTGACAAAAGTAATAGACCAGAATTTATCTGATTCTTCGTTATCTCTCTGAGCAAGTAAATTCACCACATCACCTGCTATACATAACACATCACATTCTGGTATATTAATTAAATGACCATGTATATCACTTATTGCGCAGATTTTCATGGTATAAAGTTTTAGTTAGTTTATATATAATTATACTATAAAATAGTATCATTTCTTTAGTTCTTTTATTAACTCATCTACCTCCTTCTGATTATGAACTATATAGAAATTGACTCCTATATTATTACTATATAGGTAATATCTAAATAGTTTCTCTCTTAAAGGCCAAGCTTCATTAGGGTATCCTTTACATTCAATAACAAAGTTATCTCCTACAAAGTCAGGTAGATAAGTCATTGCTCTATACTTTTTATTATTAAAAGTAAAAGCTGGAAGTAGCTCATATCGATGCATCTCGTAATCTGCTATGATATTTGCCTCTTTCAGCTTTTTATATGTATAAGTTTCAAGTTTACTACGAAATTTAATTCCATCATATTCATTTGGAGTTGCATTTCGTACTTTACTATTTAACTATTTTTTTCTTCTCATTAACCTTTATTTTTTTTGTACTATTAAATATAATCCATTCATCCTTATTATATGCTTTTATAGTACTTTCTAATGTTACGTCTTTATTATTGTATAGACTAATTACTCCAAATTTGAGTAATTTCCAACACCTTATTATATTAGCCATATTACTAGTAGACCGTAACCAGTTTATTATATAGTCTAATAAGAAAGTAGGTATATTATATATTACTAATAACCAAACTAATGGAATAGATAATATAAAACCAACTTTTTTAATAAATTTCTTCATATAACCAATTTTTAATAGTTTCAAATCCATTAAGCTTAACTGCATCAGATATATCTTTTGCTTTAAACTTTTTATGGACTAACATCCCTTCTAAGCCTGTTTTAAGGCTCATTTTACGAAGATATTTAACTCCAGCTATATCTCTATCAAATAAGATAATTATACGTTTAAAACGCTTCTTAAGCTGGTTTAGAGCCTTATCTGGGATAAATGTAGACTCTGATGATGGGCTTATTGCTGGAATACCCATCTCATATAAACACATGACGTCTTTCATACTCTTTGTAATAATGAGTATATCTCCAGTTTTAGGTAACTGTTTAAACCCCTGAATGTCGTTCTCAGTCAGGTTATTACGCCACTTTGTATATTTATCTGCTAAAGGTCTATATATTTTAAAATTATTATAAACCTTATAAGCATACATAGGATTACTATCCTTGTAAATACCCTTTACAACTCCGTTACATAGATAATATTTTATACTACTTACTCCAAATTTCTTTAGAGTAGTGGTAGAAATATTAAACTGAGACCAGTAATTGATATCTGTTAGAGTAAAGTCTTGCCTTACAATACCAATTACTGTCTCTGTTGACGGTATATATTGCTTAGAGCTAACGAGTTTCATATCATTAGTAATTTTAAGTTTATTAACTATATCATTGAGTATATCTGAATAGTTAGTTAGTCCTGTGAATAGTGATACAAACTTAATTATATTACCACATTCTCCAGTACCATGGTCTTTAAACATTAACTGTTTAGTTTTTCTACTATAATAACATCCGAAAGAAGGTGTCTTATCCTTTCTTAATGGTGAATTATATATCATGCCTACTTTAAAATTACCAATGTACGCTGCATATATATCATACTCAGTTACTTTAGATAATATCCAATCTAAAGTAATACTCACATTATCTTTTATTTTTGTTGTATCGTAAACCATATGATATATTTTTAGTGATAGCTAAGGAATCGAACCTTAATTAACCATTACTATCATGAAAACGTGAGTGCATGCTATCCCTATTCTATGAATTTTGATGCCTCCGTCACACCTCACATTCGGCGTATTACCGTCGATTGCTTCTTATCTCACATAGTGGCATGCTACTCACGTATCGCTATATTATGCCTAGCGTAGGCGGCTTATAGGATTATCTACAAAATTAGAAAGGCAGATCATTACTAGGCTGATCATTTACAGTAGTAGTAAGAGGATTAACCTCTTTAACTTCCTTATCTGCAACAATTGGCTTAGTAAATTGATCGATACCTGTAATTTCTCTAATCATGCTTTCATTCTTACCTTCTTCATAGAAACCCATAGGAATATTCATAGGTTCAATAGAAGCAAACTTAACATAACTAGGAAGTGTAGTATAACCCTTATCATTATAAACTATTTTTACTTTAAGTAAAATATCTTTATTAGCACTATTAAGCATTGTTACTACCCAGTTAGCAAATTCTTTATAAGAACTGCCACTGAACGCTAATACATTCTTAGGATAGAAACACTTAAGTATACGCATAATACGAGTTACCTGGTTAGTAGCTTTACTTTGATTCTGTTCTTCAGTATCACTTTCACGAACAGCTGGTTCCCATTCAGTATGAACAAGACTCTTACCATCTTTTTCAAAAGTAAATTCGATGAACTTCTTTCCCGTAGGAGACTCTGCAAACTTTGCGGATACAAACTTAACGTTGTCATGAATACCCGCTTCTAGGTATTTAGTATTATTACCATTATCTGACAACTTTACTTCATTTGCTAATTCTGTACTAAATATCATAATATCTTATTTTTAATTATTCAGGTAAATAAACTTTATTCCAATAAGTAGTGATGTTATTATTCTCATCACTCTCTGCTACTACTATATTCTTTCCTCTTAAATGAGGTGCTCTAGCTTCAATAACAGAATTATCTCCGCCTTCAAATGAGATATGTGTCTCATTCTTTTTTCTATATACATAGCCGACAGCATCTGCTTCACCACATATAATATTTGCTAACGCACCTACTAAATCAAGCGACATTTCTGCCATTTCTTCGCCATTCTTATTAATCAACTTATCTTTAGTATGACCAATAAGTATAAAGTTATCACATAATCCACGGAACATGTCAATAACTTTTCTTACAGCCTGTCTTATATATAAATAACCAGACCCATTAGGTAATGTTCTTAAATCTGTACCTTCGTACTTTTTACCCATTGGAGTAGCTTTATAAAGCTGTATAGCAAAGCTCATACACATCTCTTCTAGACGTGTAGCATTATCTATAGTAATATATTTGTAAGGATATTTACCAGTTTCCTTTTTAATCTCTCTTATTGCATTAGCTATATCACCTAAATCTTTTACAGATCTAGCTTGAACAGCTAATGCCTCTAAGAACTCTGAACCACCTTCTAAATCAATAATTAGATTGTTATCCAGTGCTGCAACTAAAGTAGTTTTTCCAGCTTTTGGTTTACCAAATAAAATCAAAAATCTAGGATTTTCTACTTTAGCTTTTACTTTCTCTTTTGGTAATACAATCATAAAAGCTTTTATTTTTTTGTATTCCTCTGATAAAGTTCTGATAATTTCTGATAATATGGAATAAGATATTTTAATTAAAACAAACCACGTTTCTTAATATTAATCGTGATATCGATAATAGTTTTCTTTGTCTTCGGTTTTAAATAGTTCAAAGAACCAAATGCAATAGGAATTACTTCATAACCAATCTGTACGAAGTTATCAAAGATTTTAACTGGAGTACCAAACTCATCTTTAAAGTCATAGTCAACATCAAACGGACAATGTTCCTTTGCATAAATATCAAGTGCATTAATAGCCTTGAAGAATTCTGTTTCTAAGTCGAAATTAATTACATTATCTCCCCAACACTTAAACGGACAATTAGCGCATTCCTTCGGCAACCATCCAATATTATGAGTCTTACTTAAACCTAAAGTAATAATATCACCTGCACCAGCATATTCGATGCCATAACTGCAAGAAGGATAATCACTCTTACTTTCTACAGTCATCCAAGGATAAGCGTTAATTACTCGGTCCATTAAAGACTCCTTATATGTTTTTGCACTCTTAGTATTTTTCGGTAATGTAAATGTATATGATTTCATAATTTTCAGCCTTTTTAATTGTTATTACTAAACGAAATCTTCCTTACTGGTTCATCTTCTCGTATAGTCTCAATTAAGTTATTGTATTTAAGGTCATTGTCAAACTCAAGTATAGAACATTCACCTGCATCTCTATTCTTTAGAATATGCAAATAAACTTTATCTCTTACTGGTAGACGATTTGGTCCATAACTCTGTATATTGAGTAGCTCTGGCCTATGAATACATATAACGTAATCTGATGCATGAAAAATAGTATCAGCGGAAGATATATCGCTACGCATTGGATAATGCATAGATGGATTATTAATTCTTTCAGGATTTTCGATATTACGATTCATCTGTGATAACTGTATTATTGTAGTATCTGGAAACTTTTTTACTCTAATAAACAGTTTCTGTAAATCGGAAATCACTTGTAGTGCACTTTCACGATTTTGACCTTCAACAAGTAAAGTATGATCAAGTATGATCACAAACTTCTTGCCTTTAGCTTTATTTTCGTAAAAGTAATCAATGGTAGATGCTATATCTGCAACAGTACCCGGTGTATCTACATAATATATCGGATATGATTTTATCTGTTGAGAAGTTTGTTCTACTTCTTCTAACAGTGTATTGTCTAAATCACTACTAGAACTATATAGCTGAGCAGTAGTTTGCCTTAACTTACTGCTCAATTTTCTACCTACTTGTCTAGAACTTAACATTTCAAATGAAAAATTAAGTACTACTACATCCTGATTAGAATTTAAGTCTATTAAATCACTTTCAAGCGTATTTACAAATGAACTTTTGCCACTACCAGATATACCTACAATAGTATATATAGTATTAGGTTCAATGCCTCCCATACAGGATTTATTAAACTTACTCCATCTAGTACGTAAAGAAACAATCTCATGATTCTTTCTCTTACGAATATATTCTACTGCTTCGTTAGTAGCAGAGGATATATGTCTAAATGTTAGTGTCTTAGTAGATATCTGTTCCATAATTATAGTAATTTTGGTTAGGAGTTTCTACTTTCATTTGTTCCTCAATAGTTTCCCACTCATGTTGAGTGAGCCATTTCCACATAGTCTTCATATAACCTATTTTACCTGTACGCATACGCTCATCCATTTCATATTTTAAACAATCCATAATATGTTCATGCATTGCTTTAGACTTGCCTACGATACGATTATATTCTTTCCTACATTTGTTTATGTTAGCTCTGAGAAATCCTTTAGTTCCATCAGGTCTCATAACGTAAACTGGAAATTGGTCATAAAACATATCAAACATAGCTTTATCTTCTTTAAGAAGTCCTTCTAGTTTTTCTGTTTTACTTATGACTTGGGTATCTCTATCATATTGAATAGAAATTAAACCTTGAGTCTCTAACTCTTGTATCTCTTCTTCATTAACTAGGCTGAGAAGTTTCTGAATGTCTTGATTGATTGTTTTGATATCATTCAATACAAGTGTTAGGAATACTAATTGATTAATAGATAAAGTTGGTATTCTATCTAAGATAGAAGTGTCTATTTCTAAAATCATAGTCTTATATATTATATAAGCTTATGGTTTGTCTGAAATATATCTGATAAGCCTCTGTTAATCCCATAGGCTCAATTGTAACGGTTTCAAATCTCTGATTATCTTATAGGCTTCCATAATGTAATACCTATAATTAATCTTTCTTTCTTCAATTGGTTTATCATCAAACTTATTTAGAAGAGTAACGCCAGATGCTGTTAGCATATTCTGATACTGCCTTGCAGAAGCCTTATATTTATGTTCTCCTACATATGGCTCAGTGTATGTTATAATTTCACCTTCTTTATGGCCAGTATCTTTCCATTTCCATAAGTATCCTCCATTAGTAGACGCATAGAAACGATTAGTTCTCTGTTGTTCCTCGTTCATATATTCAACATGCCACTGTTTACCAGTTTTCTCAGACATTAGAAAATCTCTTATGTCTGTACAATTCTTAATTGTATCTTCAACTGATATTCCATCTTTAAAGAAACTTATTACTGCTTTAGGTATAATTTTTGGAGTTAATCCTTTACCTAATTTTACAGTAGTAATAAACATTCCTTTCTCTTTTACTTTGTTATCTTCAGTAATAGCAAAATAATCATTAATAGCATATTGATACATTGCTTTAAAACGATCTTCTTCTAAAGTAAGTTTAGTAAGCTGTTCCCATTCTCTACAAATACTGTTTACTTTAGAATATGCATCTTTCTTTAGTAAGACGAATAAACCGTCAGTATTTGCTTGGACGATTCGACATCCAATTTGAGTTAATTTTTCAGCTAACATAAGTAATAGTAACTGTCCATTAATTCTAATTCGCATAGCAGCTTCGGGGGCATAACAGAAATTATGTTCATTCTGCAAGTTACCTGATAAACCATTTAAAGCTAACTTTAAAGTTTCATTTTTTACTTTATCGCCGTTGTGTTTAGCCTCAATTCGCTCATCTTTAATTTGCTTATATACTTCTAAAAATTCTTTACCTAAATGTTTAGGATAGAATTCATATTCTATAAGCATACTAGGATATAGAGAAGCTACATCTATATCTATGAGCATTTCATCATCTCTGGGAATAATGATTTCAGGACTATTCACAGAATGAATACCCCCTACTCCTACAGAATAGCGCAAATTATTAAATACAAACTTATTTTCATATCCTTTTCTACCTGGAGATACTATCTGATTTTTCATATCTTCTAGTACTCTTTGTAGAATAGGACTATTATATTTAATAAATGGTAATATTATATCTTTCAATGGTATTACACTCATTGGAGATCTTAAGTCTTTAATATCCTGCCAAGTTAAACCTGTCTTTTCTAGATATTTCTGAGTTAAAATCTTCATTCCAATGTTTACACCGTCTTTACTGAGTACTCTTACTCCATATTCATCTTCAATAGCGATTCGTAAATCAACGTCTTTCTTACATCTATTTAGTAATTCTGAAGTAGATTCAATATCATTGATATTATAATCTATCATAGAGTCAAAATCCTCTAAGGGAAGAGGTTTAGTCCAATCACATACAAATTCCTGCACATTAGGATATTGCATTGTTACTTGTATTTCCTTTAAACCTACTCTAAGTTTATTAGAATATAACATAGTAAGAATATCAAAAGTATCAAACCATATTTGATACTTCCAATGTTTCCAGGCCTCTATATTATCCTCACTTGAAGTAGTTATAGTCTTACTTAAGTTAAATATAGAGCTACATATAGTAGGTATATTATATTGCATTAATTTATCCTCATACTCAATTATATAATTAATTATAGGATTATCATAATGCAAATTATTATAGCCACAAAATATAACATTAGCTGGAATGTTAATATTTGTAGTATAATAATCTCCCCAAGTAATGTATTTATCTACTTGTTTAAAGAACTTAACTAATTCTCTTAGTTGATTTTTTCTTTCTGATATCTCAAACTTATAGATGTTGTTTGTTTCTGTATTTTTTACCGAACAATGAAAGATATTTTGAAATACCTCAATATCATATACGTAGACTATTTTTCCTCGTATAATCATATTATAAGTATTTAAAGTTAGATCCCATGGTTGGACTCGAACCAACGCAATCACACTACATAGTAGCGGCTCTACCACTGAGCTACATGAGAAACCAGTTTAAGTTATGGAAACAGAAATATTATGTTTTTATGCTGCTAATAACTTATTACGGCTATAATAAGTTATACTATTATCTCCTTCAATATCTTTTACAGTTACTCCTGTAAATGATGTATCTTTCTTATACTTTTTAGCTAACTTGGCAGCTTTATTCTTTGCTTCATCTCTAGTAGATGCTTCAAAGTTTCCAGTAGCAAAATCATATACTTTCATATCATTATCAGAGCATTTTCTCTGTATAGCATATTGAAAGTTTCTTTTGTTAGGCTTTTCTTTAACAGATAGTTCTGCGGCACTAGGAGCCATCTGTTTACCTTTTTTAGGAGTTAAAGGATTATTACGTACTGATTCATCAAATTTAGCTTGCATAGATTTCTTTGCAAGTTTATCAGCTTTTATTTTCTCTTTGATTTGTTCAGTTGTTAACGTAACTCCCTTAGGTTTAGTGAACATATTGTTCTTAACTATACGCGTAAAATGTTTCTTCTCTTTACGGGTATATCGTATTGTAGGATCATATCCTGCTTTCATAAGAATATTCTTGATTAATTCTTTTTTAGATTGTTTTATAGATTTGTTTTCATTCATAGCATCTTTTGCTACTTTAGTAGTGTATTCAGATTGTTTTTTATTTCCTGCCCACTTTACAAATCCTATTACTTTCCCATTCTCATCATATTTAATGACTCCAGATGGTCCCGGTTTCTTGCTTACCGTCATTATTTGATAAGCCTTATAGCTTCTACGAAACTTATTTTTATTACTTCTATGATTCTTTATACCGGTTCTCTTATTTTTCTTTGCTAATATCTTTTTCATAATTTTGATAATTAAGTTATTTACTTGAAAATCCTTTTATTGTAATAGAATTTTCTTCTACTATCTCATAGTAAAATATAGTTGTAGTATTAGTACCTACGTCTATATTTGCAAGTTCTAATTCGGGATATTTACTAACACAGCCTATAAGATAGTTTACTCTATTCTCATAAGCTGAGTTAGATTCCCAAAATCTTTTTCTTGCATAAATTGCTTTTCTGACTTTTTTCTCCATTTTTATGCAGCTAATGATAAAGCAGGAGCCTCGATATCAAGTTCTGCTTTCTCATTAAAATCTGTAATGTCTTTATTGATTTTGTTAATTTCTAATTGTAATTTATTTTTTAGACCTGCAATATAAGCTGAAGTAAGCTCTTCAGTTTTATCTAGGTTCTTCTTTCCTTTAGAACGTTTAAGTTTCGGATCAAGAGTCTTAATCTTACTTAAGTGAAATAACTGTTCAGTCTTTTCACACAAAGTAAAGATGTTAAGATAGTTATTATCTTTAGGTAATTCAGTAAACTTCTTATAACCCATATTAATACACTGCATATATAGTTTTAATAATATGCGTTCTTCAGATAGAGTTTCAATCTTCTGAAGCAATGCTTTTAAGTCATAATTACGTTTAGCTTCTTTTGGAATAACATTTTCTTCTTTAATCTTATTCCAATAGAAAGTAATTTCGTTAGAAATTTCCTTAATACGACCGATTTTACCTTTATTCTTATCTCCGAGCAAATATATTGATGTAATTGATTTCATATTGATTAATGTTTTTTAAATGTTAAATACTCGACCAAACTACATCTACCAGTAGTAGTCCCTATGGGATTCAAACCCATAACTTACACATTAGAAGTGTGTTACTCTATTCAATTGAGTTAAGGAACTGTGTAGCAATAACTGCCCAATTCAGCAGTAATTACTATAAATAGTACCCAGTTCAGTACTATGAAATTATGTTGTTTTAAGATAATATCCAAATCAATATTTTCTAAATTTTCTTAACTGGCCGAGTACTATAGGAATAACCCGTCCACCAGTCTTAATTCCAACTATTCCATTAAGCCCTTCAAGGTTAACGTCTTCAACGTTGGTTATACCATTTTCTCTTGCATATTTTTTGATATTCTCTTGATTAATCCATTTAGAATGTAGTTCCCCATCTGAACAATTCCGCATACAATCAAACAAAATATCAACTATACAATCGAAATCCTTACGTTTCTTTGCCTCATCAATTATACTTTTAGTAATTTCGTCAAAGGCATATTCATTTCGAGTCGAATTTGACCCAGTAATTGCATCTGCTATACTAATAGAAGCATCTATAATACTTACCGATTCATAAGTATTAAATAATCTTTGCCACCATAATGGCCCACTTCCGTAAAATAGAAAGACCCGTCCATCTTCTCTAATACTTACTTTTTTAGGTGTTTCGGTACGTCCTCCATTCCAAATCTGAATTTTAGACAATATGGCTGGCTCAGAACATATTAGAATTCGCAGAAGTTCTACACGCAATGAAGAAAGTCTGCCGTTCATAAGCTTCTACTATTTTTCTTCAGTAATCGTAGCAGTTACGTGAATTTCAGTTTCCTGATTATCTAAACCGCACTGCCGTAAATACTCAACCTGCATACGCTGATTCATATCCATATAACTACGGACAGTTTCAGCTAACTGCATACACTTACGTGTCATCTCTTCATAGAAGTTCAACACACTCTGGTTGGATAACTTAGTTAAGTCATTCAACATAGGAAGTTCTTCAGCTGTAAAGAACATAGGCTTAGAGCCTGGTTTACTCAACCGTTCAATACATTCAATTACATTCTGCCGGGTTGCTTTAGTAAATTCAGGATCAGCAAGCTCAAAAACTAATGATGGATCATTCTTCTTTTCATTCAAGATGATTTTCGGACGTCCATCAACATCCTTCTCAAGTAAACTAACTGACTCAACATCAATAGCCTTGAGAATATAAGCTTTTACTTCCTGACGGAAAGTATTCTTACCTGTAGCTACATCTTCTTTCCACTTAAGGTCAGGAGTCTGTGCTACGATTGTAAATATCTGCTGTCCAAAGAAAGGCCCAAACTTCTGGGCTGTTTGCCGATAGCGAGCTAAAATTTGAGCTGCTAAACCCGGAGTGTTAGCTCCGTTAATATTATTTTCCATAAAAATGTTCCTTTTTGAGTCCGTACTTGATATACCAATACGAACATAGTTATACAAAAATTGATAAAATCTCTCCACTGTTCGATTATTTAATAGCTATTCAAAATTGGAATAGGTGAATTCAATCACATAATCTACTAAGCATAAAAATAATAAATTGAAAATTTATGAGAAATACTCTGTGAGTTACTTCTGATAATTTCTGATATTTTTTTTGTTTTAACGTCCCGTTTCGACGGTTAAGATTCAATTCCTTCGATGCTTAACGCACCCCTCACCGTAAGCGTATAACGCGATTAGATGCGATATAAGCCACTTTATCATCAGTTCCTTAGAACCTACTGAGTATGTCCGGTATTATCGAAATTCGTCAGAATTACGGTTGTTTAATCTAACATTACTAAAATCATAGACTCATTGCTTATAGCATGACCCATCTATACCATTTCCAGGATTTGTTTGTTTATACTGCACGAACATTAGGATTTCCACCTATCATCGTCTCCTTGTTTGCTTATGGAATACTTTCATCATAAGTGTACTATTGTCCTTACAGAGACAGTGTAAGAAACAACACAGGTAACTAACGATTCAGCGTTCTCTCACATACAATGTTGCGCATTGTACTTTACGAGTGTCTTAACAGTCAGCAATGTCGGTTGGCAGTCGGGGTGGTGATCTGTCTACTCACACTACTCTTACGAGCGGTAGTCTCAGCGTTTACAGTTCCATTGGACTTCCCAATTAATTAAAAAGTTAAACAATTAGAGTTCATTTTATCATAGCTGACTCTACTCAGCGTAAGTAAAATTGATTCATTAAGTATATCATCATATACTATAATTATTACTAAACTGGTTTTAGGATTCTAACCCTAAAGCATCTTTAATAACTCTATTTACTTCCTTAATCCATAACAATGTTTATTATCCAAAATTCTGGTGTGAACTAGCATAATAAATCAAAGGCATTTACATATCTTGAAATGCTTAAGCTCTGCCGTTTTTTACAAGGAGTTTTCTCTGCGTCTCCTAATCTTATTTATTACCACGTAATAACACTTGCTAAAGGTGTCCGCTTCTAAGTTCAGGGTTATAGCGCCCTCATACTCGCATTTTAGACTATCATATTTTAGTCTCGTCATTTCTCATATATTATACTCATCTACACGACAAAACTCATGAGTCACCTTAGACTTGAAAGACGGTATCAATCTCATATACCTCATCCCTTATACGTAAGTTCTTTTACAGCACACTATTTACGATAATGTACAGGATTGGCTCCTGCTCCACGATAATCAGTCAAGCTTTAACGTTTACATGTTTAATTCTTGGATCATTGCGTTTCCAGCTTTCATATCCTTACTTTGTATAAGTATGTACCATAACACGGTTATCCTTACATTAGTATTAGTAATTTACTCCCTTCATAAGTATAAGTTCCAATATCCACAATTGCATATTGCATCACAGCTGATGTATACTGAACACTAGAGTTAGCCTGTTTTCCTTTCTGGACGCACAGTAGCGCTTTTGTTAACCGATTTTGGAGACCGGTAATGCGTTATCTGCAATCTCTTTTTTTCCACGAGCTGGCTGCTTCTTAAGGTGAAACTAACCTTTGCCTCTCGGCTTTACTTATTCTTTCCAAAGGAATAAGTCAGGAACCGTATTGCTCCTGTTTCGTCATCGTGTTTATATCCCTTTTTGATTCTGCTTTTGATAAACTAATACGGATATAGGGATTTCGTTCCCTTTGTACTGTTTAGTACTCAGTGTGTCTTCTCTTTAGTACTGTGTCTTTAGAAGTCCCCAAACGGTTCTCACTTCCTAATGAGGATTGTACACACTTATCCCCTCTTATGTAGTTTTCAATTACATAAGCTAACATCCTACCTTTTGAGTAATCTCACAGTTTTAGCTGCTAACATATTCTCGGATCATGTAACTTTTCGGGCTATGGAGAAATGATTCCAAACTCCCTGACAGGTGCGACCAGTATTATTATATACCTTACCGCATGACTTCCTCGGAGTGATTTACGCTATAGTTTTGCTCCTCTCGAACTGTGATATAATTATAGTATTTATTATACGGTTATTATCACTAACTTTTTACCGTAGGGCTGTCATCTTTAGCCGTTAATCCTTGTTTTGGTGTATTGATGCTTATTATTTCACCAGTGGTAAGATTAATAGAGGCTACTACTTTCTTACCTAGACATATGTCGACAAATTTATTTTTTACATCACTACTACTGATGTAGTCTATTGGCTCCATTTTTGAAGCATCAAAACCATCCAAACATTTGCAAGCATTACTTACAGACGAACGTAAGTACTGTTCTACATATAAACAATTAGTTATACTACTGTTAGCTTGGTCTCTGATGAAAGTAGACTGATTACCTTCTACTATAAAGTATTCAGTTTGAGCTTGAATAGAATTCAATTTAGCTCTTGCTTCTCTTGAGTCCTTAATAATACGTGATAAACGTATCATTTGTTGAAGTATAATTTTATTGTTCATATTTATCTACTATTGTTAATGGAGTTGTCGGTGATTCGTCATCAGATACCTTACTTATAGCTTTTACTTTCGGATATCCTGTTGAATTCGTCTTCTCTATTACTTTAGTTTTCCACTTAACTACTGGCTTTGGTTCGCCAGTAGTTTTTACATTCACTTTTGCGTCTGTTGTTCCTTTCACGGATACTTCTAATGTAGATAAGTCTACCTCGACATCTATCTCATCTACAGACTTTTTCTCCTCTTTTATTACTTTAGGGAAGTTAGGTAACTCCACTATAGAGGGCATAACAGGCTGCGCCTGTATAACTTCTGTAGTTGCGAACATTTGCCTACCAATGAATACACTGACAACAAACATTCCAACTACAGTTAACATTCTATTATTCATTTGATATGATATTTATTAGAATGGTTATTCTTCTAAGATATGAATTTTTAAAAGAAACTTTTTAAACCAGTTTAGTTTTTTTTTTCAGTCCCTTCAGATTTCTCTTCATTCTTAGGATATTCGTCTTCCTTTGGAGCTATTAAATCTCCTTGACAATACTCTGCAAGACGATCAGCCGGGTCTCGATACAAATTAATAATCTGACCTACAACCATACGCATCTTATCAAGCGTAGGAGTCTCCTTCTGTTTGTCAAAGTAATTGGTACGAATACTCCCTAGAACTTTACGGGCAACTTCACGTGCAGCTTCAAGTTCAGTCTTCTTACTGTCTTCTACACCATCAGTAGTAATAGTATAGTCAGCAAATAACTTATCAATGTAGTCATTGCCCAGTAAGCCAGTAATAGCATTAATTGCTTTATCTTCTTCCGGCTTTGCTTCAGGATCATCCTTCAGTTTATAGCGGAAGTTTTCTCCAATTAAAGCACGTAATGCTTCTGCTACTTGTTCTTCACTCCAACCGGCTTTAGACATGTGCGTATGCATGATAGAGTGAGCCATACACGGTGAACCTGTCTGTGAAGTATATAAGTATACAGCGCGACCTAAACCACGCAAGATAGCTGTAGGCTGGATAATAGAGAATATCTCATTAATCCAATCTGTAACTGTCTTCTCGTCCAATGCAAGCTTCTTATCTGCATTAGTTTCTTTCAAGCCACGATATACACGATACCATTCTACAGTGTTAACTATATTTTCTGCCACATTTTTCTCTTTAGAGATGAGGTAATTAAGGGCAGTTTTCAATTCCTCATCATTAGCAATCTTGTTAGGATCAAGCTCTGGAATTTCTACTTTTGGCTTGCTGTTTGCAAGTTCTGTAGGTACTTCACTTTCTGAGAAGTTAATAGACATTTGTCCATCGTTCCCAGGCAGAGCTTTAGCAGGAGCTAGTTTAATACCTAGCATTTCTGCCATACTTTGCAGCGGTAATACTTGGTCTGCAGCTATCTGTAACTGCAATTCGCCACGTTCACCACGGTCGAACAAGTCTTGACGTACATCGACAAGAGCTAACAAAGTAACTACATCAATGCTACGATTGATGTCTGCATATAACTCAGGATATTGCTTCTTGAGTTCTTCATTGTTAGCGTAACGCTGTTGCATTACAAATGCTAACATAGCCTTACCATCAACAGATGATTCTCTTGAACCAATAGGTATACCGGCCGTAGGAATTCCTGTGATAAGGTTTGCAGCACGTTCTACAGCTTTCTTTTCAGGGCTGTTCTTACCTGTTGCATCTTCAGGAATGATTGTAGGAATTTTCTCTTCCTTCTTCTTAGGCTTATCCGGACTTTTAGGGGCATCCTTCTTCGCCTGAACCTTAGTTTCCTTAGCTGTAGTAGGAGCTTTCTTTGCATCCTCTACTTTAGCATCTTTCGGCTTGTTATCTACCTGAGGATTAGTTTCCTCTTTCTTGTTCTCAGTGTTGTTTACTTTAGTTTCAGCTTTTGCTGCTGCTTTTGCTGCTTTCAAGGCTGCCTTTCTTTCAGCCTTACTCATTTCTTTTGCCATTTTTGATAATGTTTTAAAGTGTTAAAATAAAAGTTATTATTAAGTACAATTAAAAAGATAGATTAGTTTAAGAGTTAACTATCATCCTCTATTTCTGGTGAGTCACGTCCATTAGTAAAAGTATTATTTTTAGTTAGTGCATCGAATAATTCTTCATCTTTAACAATGTAACCTGCAACCCCAGTAAGGCGAATGGTAGTACCTTCTGTCACTGTAGCTACTAAGCTTTGCATGCATGTTAAAGCATCATCATTACTCATGGTGCTAACTAAACTAGTAAGAGAAGTAGTTTTATCATTATCTGACTTAACTACTTCCTTACTCAAAATACCTACTAATAGACCAGCCATAATGGCGAAAACAAGTTTCCACCACATTCCTGTACTACGAAATAATCGCGCAAGGATAAATGCTACAGTTAGTAGACCAATAATTGCTGGTGTCATAATTAGTAAATGTTTTTAGTTTAACAATTGTTTTAATTTCTCTCTCGCTTTGTTAAGGCGAGATTTCACTTGAGACTCAGAGAGTTCAAGATGCTCAGCAATCTCTTTGTAAGAGAGATTCTGAACTGTGCGTAGTTCAAGTATATACCTATACTTATAGCGAAGTCTGTTTAATGCATCTGATAATTTACTATCTGTCTCATGATAGATGTAGACATCTTCTGGTGAGCTGTCGGCCGAACTGCTTACCTGTAGACAGTTATCATCATTATCTAACTCATAATCATACTTCTCTTTTTTGGTACGTCGTATATAATCAATACTACTATTTATAGCGATAGTTTTTAACCACATCTCAAATGAAATATGATTAACATAACTAGCTATCTTAAAGAAAGCTTTAGTAAACGTTACAGATACTAAATCATCTGTTACATCCTTATTATGTACAATATTATATATAGTATTGTATATAATTCTGTGATAACGATTATAAAGCTGTGTGAAGGCATATTGTTTACCTTCTTTAGCCTGCTTGATCAGATCTAAAAGCTGTTGTCTTTCTTCATCTGTCATAATTACGGGCTTTAGTGTGCCTATAGAGTCAACCAAGACTCTATAGACTTAAAATGGTAATTCTAGTACATTCTTACAATAGTATTCATACCAATCTTTGTAGAATTTATTATAAGTATCCCATATACATTCCATGAATTCTATTTTCATAGGTCTAGTAAGTACACTAGCAGGAGTATTGTTGATTAATCCACATAATATCCTTATGCGCACTCTTAGAGTTAAATCTTTATCCACTCCTATCTTTTGTATTATCATATTATCAAACCAAAATATTAAATATTTTACAGTTTTAATCCTATATGATTCATGAAATTCTATTTCGTTTAATTCCCTTTTTTGTATTCTTAAAAAGGTATACCACTCAGGACGCCAGTTAAATGAACTATACTTAACTCCCCAAGTGGTATATATATGGTTTGTTAAACTATAAATTAACATATTGCTGCTTTACTCTTTTAGCTATTTTCATTAGTACTACATTAATTTGTGCTAATGACCAGCCTGTAGTTTCTAATATATAAGCTTTAGTTGCAGCTACACCTCGTCCATATATTCCAATGTCTTCGAGGTATTTATTAGTAAATGTCTTTAACTGTTCGTCAGTTATATTAGGCATTTTCGTACCATGAATCGATTGTCGATAAGATGGTAATGAACATATTTCTGAGTATTCATACTCTAGAAAAACAAATTTGTCAGGATTTGCTAATACGCTCTGAATTTCAATAGATTCTTCAGGTAGTATTGTGAATTCTCCTTTCTGTACTAAGTCATTAACTAATAGTGCAGAAGTAATTCTCATACAAGGAACTTCTCCAATTATATTAGCAAGAAGTTCAAAGTTTTCACCTACAATTCTGTAGATACCAGGATGATTGAGTCTCATGGTTGATTAATTTCTTTTTTAAAGTTATTTACTATTCCAGATACTTCTGATAAAGTTAATTCTGGATACTTTTGCATCACTTTATTAACTGCATCAATATCAGACTTAGCTGATCTGAGTAAGTTAATGAACTCTGTTCTTTCATGTTTAGAGTCAAACCAAGCAAAATATCTTACACGCATTGATATTCGTATTCTTTTATTTTACTACTTAATTCATTCCATTTAGTAATATCTATATCAGTAGCATCTACTAAATGTATTATGTCACATTTAGTATTGAATACTCTTCTAATATAAGATATTCCTTCTTTGTAGTGATACTTATTCTTATAAGCACGAGGTACTACATTATGAAGACGAGTTATTAATTCAGTCTTCATTCTCATCTCTGTTGCAGCTTTCTCCCATGATTCTGGAAGATTCTGTCTAATAAAATTCATTAATCCCATTTCAAATTAATTTATTGATTAAACTTAATTTTTTATTTGTAGTAAGGGGAGGACTCGAACCTCCGATACCAGCTTTTGATATTATCTCACCGCTCTACCATCTGAGTACTATCCTTACTCCAGCTTTCTACGACATTAGCTTAGCCGTTGGACTCTGTTATCACGCTGCGATACCAGTATAGTCCATTACATAACTTGTATTGCCAGTTATCTGCTTATTGACCTATTCTACTTCACATTGTCGCTGTCAAATTCATTCAGCCCCATATGCGTTTCCTATCATTTTACTTCGAGGGAAACGCTAGCAATAGAAGTCACCTTAGACGTCATAGTGAGTGGAGCTGGAGGGGATCAAACCCTCGTCCATACGACTGATTCATAGACCTAACAGTCAATGTGGGTATACAACCGACCAAAGTTGTATACCCTATGGTCTTGAGAATGGTTAGTTCTCTTATACTGATCTTGATAATACACGAATAATAGTTAAAGTATAGATACTTTAAACGATTCAAAGATTCATATTATTCAGTCTAAACTTGATGTCACGACTAAGGCTTTTCTCTATTTCTAGAGGACAATCTTATTGTCGCGATCTCAGACTTATGATCAGTAGTTCACGGTAGTTCCCCATAACTGATTTAAAAATTCTGTATGAGACCTGTTAATTCAGGTCTTTGTATGCCTCAGGCCCGTGTGGTTCAAAAGAACCGATTCCGACTCACATACTAAGCTATTGATTCAAAGATTCTAAACTTGGAACCTCTTTTATTTGTTTTGATTTAGTTATCTATTGGTATTAGGAACTAAATCATCGTATCTCCATTGCCAAGAGTCTGGGAAGAGTTCGTTAAGTTCATTTAAGGACTTATCGATATCCTTTCCAATCTCAATAAGATCCTTGTCGTACTGTTTCTTTAGATTATAAGCTTCCTCTTTCCATGCAGATACAGGTTTCTTTCCACTTACAATCTCTTCTTTCAGTGCAGCAAGATCTTTTAGGTACTGTTTAATACGTTGGTTTGTTCTGTTAGAACGACGAACTTGCAGTACTGCTGAGGATACTGTATATTCGCTCTTCTGAACAACAGCTACTAAATCTTTCGTTAACTTTTCTTTGCGTCGTTCAGCAATTTTTTTTGCCGCTTCTTCTGCAATTTCTTCAGTTACCTTACTTGAATTAGCGATTACATCTTGGATGTTTTCTCCATTTACATCCTCTGTGAGGATGTTCATTTTCTTTGTTTCTGCCATTTTGAATACAGTTTAATTGATTTAACAATAAAATTTATTTAACACTATAATATAATCTTGATAAAAGAACAGTCATTAAAATATCTCTTTTTAGCCTCTATTATAGCTACTGCTATAACATTTAGCCTTAATTTGACATCTTTATACTTATTCTTTTTATGAATTTTTAGTGCTGCTTCTTTGCTACATCTACTAAAGTATGATATAGCTTCTAATCTTTTCTCCTCATGTAAAGTAGGAGAAATAATTACGTTAGTCATATAGTATGACATTTTAATTTGTTTTTTGTTTTACTCATATCTTTTAGTAAATTTAAGTAATAATTAAAAAGAACTATCCTATTTATTCGTATCTCTTATTCATAGGTAACCCGTTTCCTTCATCACTGACCAATAAATTGGTTGACCGTTGTATAGTCCGTTGTACTCTTGAATAGCAGTTTAGCAACTGCTAAACTTCCATTAGGGATTTGGTTATAAATAGTTCTTTAGGTTGACTGAATCCACCATTTTACTAACAATTTAAATTAGTAATATATAGTATTGAGTAGAGGCTCTGGCGGAACCTCTACTTCTTTACTATTCTTTGGTTGCATTCTGAGTTTACACTCATGAGTACATTCACTACAGTTGATATGATTATCAAGTGTAGGACAATTATTATCTATTTCCATGCTTTCTTACGATTATAGGGCTCCATCTTTTTATGTTTTGGCTTCTTTTTGAATTCCTTTGGAGGTTCTTCATTATTCTTCTTTGCCATACTAGTAAAATTTAAATATAGGATTAACATCACGTAATAACTCAGGTAATGCGGATAAACCGTATTCCTTTAGTACCTTACGATGTTCGTAATATGCAGAAGTAGTATTTACTTTAGCAATAATACTTACTGGAACACTAATAACCTCACGATTCTGTTGTACTAAGAACTTACATAGTTCTGAATTCAATAGCTCTCGTGTTTTAAGTGCAGGTGAACCGATAGATGCAACAATCTTCTTACAGAAGTCTTCTATTACTGGTATTTGCGGATTAGATGGTCTATCTACTGCTATATCAGTTGGAGTTAAACATTTAGCTACCATAGCACTCATCACATCTTCATCTGATAAGATACTTACATCTACGTTCTTAGCATCTGTATTATTTGCTATATTTGATGCTAAAGATGTTACTAGTGTATGTTCATCTTTTATTTCTCCTTTAAATGTAATAATAATTGCTTTCATACTTTACTTTTGATAAGTTATTTACTAGGAATGCTGATAGATACTTCTATCTCATATTCCTCTAATTCTTCAAATAGTTTATCAGTATTTGATTTACTGATAATTTCAATAGGTGGATTAACCTCTACTCTTTTACCCGGTACTGTTCTACATAGCTTTTTAGCTCGTTCTAACGATATACCAAGTACTTTAGTAGTAGCTAATAGATTTGCAAGATAGTGGTCGTTACTGAACTTTATTTCAGTTAATTTACGACCTTCTTTTACTTTATTGACTACCATTCTTCTTCCTCTGATTAAATTAGGTTTTCAAACTCAGTAAAGAAATTATCCGGATCGTTGCAGAGAATTTTTGTATTATCTGTTTCTATTACTACAACTTCTCCGAGTCCACTGATATTGGTGCATGTTATACAGTCAATTGCATCAATGTGAATAATACAAGGTTTTGTTTCTTTAGTATCTGTAAAGCATTGCTCTACAAATAAAAATTTTCCAATCTTTTTCATGTTTCTAAAAAATTTAAATTGTTAATAATGACGCCTGGACACTCAGGATTTAATTAAGTTAGTGCCAACATAGTTTATAGCATTTGTTATAAGACAAAGATAAACGACCACAATCGTTACTTACTATGACTCTCACTATAGTTTTAACTCATAAGCAGAAATAGCTGTCAAACTAAATCTTATTGGAGTACATGATTTTAACGTCCGCACGATCATATATACCATCTATTCTATCAATCCCGTTTTTTACAGTTGCGCAATTAACCTGTATAAATGAGGATAAACGATAACCTGCTGTATATACTTACGCCCCACATGCTTGTCATTTTCTGAGGACGTATACTCTATCTTCACAGACTGAGTATACTAGACTCTAATATTCATTTAAAACAGGAGGTTTGGTTTTAATTTTGAATAGAGTCATTTACAACCGTTGATATAACATGAGTTTGTATAGAGTCATCAAGATATTTTTGAGCTCTTGCTCCAGATAGTACTGTGTTATACGTTGATGTGTTTGATTCATATATGTAAATCATGTCTTTTATAGACAACGATGTACCATGTTGCATCAAAATATCAATTAATACTACCTTTGGCATAGCTAAAAATACACTATCAACTCTTCTATCTTCTCTCATTTGCTCTCTCATATCGAGAATATCCTGTATTGTTGTTACAGGTTCCTCAATGATAACTTGAGGATCTTCTTGTACTTCTTCTTGGTTCACACCATTTAAGAAATTAGCAATGTTTTCACGCTCTGCGTAAATTATTGCTCCCATCATGCCTATTAAGGCAAGAGTTATTAATACTACCCAAACTATTATTCTTGGCGGTTTAGGTCTCGCCATCATTTCATTTTCCATTTTGATAATGTTTTAAAATTAGTAATTAATCTCCCCAAAACCAATCTTGGAGTAGTTCTTTAAAGTTTTCTATTATATAATTTCCATCCTTTCTCTCTTTTATCTTCAGAGAAGTCCCGACATCCGCAATGGAATAGTCCAACCCATCGCCAGAACCCAAACCGAACAAACCCGCAGATTTATTATGTTCATCTTCTTTATACAACCAAGAATAGATGTAACAATAATTGAACTTAGGTGTCCAAGGTTTATTATCATTACTAATGAAATTTAGAGCAGCTATAATTGTACTAAGCTGTTCATACAGATTCAAATGCTTATCTTTATAAGTCCTAGGCTTTCTACCTATTACTTTACAAGCATCTTTGTAAGATTTAATTTCTTCTCTTTTCATACTTTTATTGATTAAAATGTTACTTTATAGTATCTCCAACAAAATATACGTGATGATATAGATAGTACTTTACATATACAGTACTATTTTGGTTTGTAATAGGATTACGTAATGTGAACTTATATTCTTCATCATTAGTAATACTTCTCTCTTTATTGACTAATATATAATTCTTGTACTTCATTTGTAAATCTACAAAATTATATACAGTTTTGGACTCTTCGTATTCTCTTTTAATTAGAATGCCAACAATATATGTTATTATTGCTATTACTAATATTCTACTAATTCGATTTAGTTCATAATATTTAATTACTTTTATCATAAATAGATTTTAATGTTAATTACTAATTGTACCCAGAGCGGGAGTCGAACCCGCACGGTCATAATGACCATCAGAATAGTAGCGTAAGTGGGAATCGAACCCACAAATTCTATTGAACGCCACTGTTTAAGAATGGTGCGTATACCAATTCCGCCATTACGCCACTTGTTTTATGTTTTTACCTCTGTAATTATCAGTTAATGCATGACAATTTGGACATAAAAGCTAAAGATTCTCTATGCGATTATCATGTTTATCACCATTTATGTGGTGTAATTCTAATGGTATTTTCTAATTTAACCATAAAGAATTATTACAACATTCACATTTGTATTCTTTTATTTGTTCTTTTAATAATCTTTTACGTAATTTATCTGAACTAATAAAAGTAGAATCTTTTACTAATATTTGTTCTATTGGCTATGCTGTTTTTATTTTTTTATATCTTTTACCAATATTCCAAACTTTTCCTGTCATGTGAGAAATATTAAGATCTAATTCTTTAATTTTTCTCTTAACTGTATCATAATTACTTCCAGCGGGTTTTAATCCGAGTTTTCTTATTACTTCTGCGTAAGATAAACTTGTTTCAACCGCTAAAATAAACTATTCGTTTGTCCATTTTCTTTTACTCATAAAACTAGTTTTAATGTTTATTATTCTGACTTGTCTACCTATTTCGCCATCTGGGCATCTAAGTTAAAAATTACAATAAATTATAATAACTGTTAAGAGTATCATTGTGCATATTATAGCAGTCATAAAACATATTTTAATATATTTTTTCTCTCCAATCTAAAAACATACCTAATATTGCAGTTAATGTTATTACCATAATTATTAAACTTTAATTTTTATTCATTTTTATAGTTGCAGCTACTATATATAGTAGTACAGATACTATTGATATTATAAATGAACTTATGAATAATGATTTAACAATACTATAAGATACTCCTATAAAATCAATGACTATGGCGCAACATACCATTAATAGTGCCATTAATGCTAATAATACTCCTACTTTCTCCATAATTTGATATTATTTAAAATTAATAAAAAAGGTAGCTGTTAGTTTTTGTAGGTAAAACTGGAAGATTTTTTTAGACCTACTACTTAACACACTCGCCACGTGAAGGCCAGCTACATGAGTGCAATCAGTATATCTATATTCACATATAAATATACTGACAACAGTACGCTTACTGTTATGCTTAATTAATCAATCTGTATAATTAAGAACGAACAATGATTAAATAAACAAATGGCAAATACTGTAAATCTAAGGACGGACAAACTTGGCTACATCACACTGTTGTTAGACTTGTGACTGATAATATTGTTAGGAATGATGTAGTTGTTCCTGATTTTAACGTCTGCACTAATACTCTATACATTTCAAGGATTGTTCTAACCCAGCTAGAGATATAAGCCCCACAGGATTGTTAAGGATTCTCACCTTAAAGATGCAGTAATATTTACTGCATTAACTTATTAATAAAACCCCGCTGTAGATATAATTACACTGTAAGGTTCTAATTTTTTAGTAACTTCATCTACTTCCGTTTGTAGAATAGCATTGGGTAGTATACTATACTTTCCTATGCAACTATCTACATATTCTTTAGTTTGGTTAAGACTAAAGTTGAATTGTTTTTTTAGTATTTTTATTATGTCTAGTTTAGCTGAAGTGTTAGTTTCTTCAGGTATAAACATACTCATTCTTACTAAGTTTGTTTTATTTCCTGAGTCTTCCTTACGCTCCAATTTAGGTACGTCTGTACAAGGAATAGGTGTTTCGATAAGAATAGCTAGTATGCTATTAAACTGTTCCTCTGAACATACTTTAGAAACTGCACTTAATAGACTGTTTGTAGATAATATCTCATCTTCAATAAGATTATCTATTACATACTGCTGAATACAAGTTATTTTCTTCATAATTTGATATTATTTATTTGTTAGTTAATGCAATAAAAATAATAGAGTAAGCGCATTAATATAGTCATCAGTTACGATGTGTGACTATAAGCTATGCTAAGAGCTGTCTGATATAAGACCTCATTTTCTCTTACTCTATTTTGAAGAATATGTCTCATTCGCGCTTGAAAACATTTCCTTAGTCGAGCTGTACTGTTACGGGCCTACTCCCTAAGTAATAGCGTCACCACACGTTGCCCAACATATTCTTTGATACTTATCACGATTATAAATTAAGCACTCTCCTAACCGAGAGCCGATTACTTAGTATGATTAGCTACTAATGACTTAACTTATCTACGCTAAAAAATAGACACTTATTGTTCAGTTAGTGTCAGACTGTTAAGCACCTCATTAAGCCTATCGAGGTATAGCTCCTGTATTCGCTCTGCTTACTTCGAGCTTGGTTACTGTCTCTAAAAGATGTGCACCAGTTGGAACCTACAACTGCATCTACCACGTGGATTACTATTCAATCTTTAACCTTTAATGTGCATATAAAGGCGGAATAGTTTACTTCTTGACTCACACTCATCCCATATACGACTTGTCACGTATCATCGGTGGTTTAAGAAGAGAAGTATAATAATATAGTCCTTAGCGCTACCTAAGTCTTTATAAGGGCATACCTAACTTATATTATTATACTTTAACGTGGTTAAATTATGTTTCACAACATATGAGGATAATTTGCATTTCATAGAATAATTACTTTGCGAATAAATCTGTATATCTTAGTTAAATAACCATATAGATAGATATAATACTATCATTGTGATTATTACTGATAACATACCTAATTCTGTGTCTCTATCCATATGATTATTTATTTAGTTAATGATTAAATTGCATTTTACACCTAAAACTTAGAATCTTGCATGCAACTGCAATCTATTACATTTGTCTGACAAGGACAAACAACTAAGAAACTGGTGCCCTCAATGTCTTGGGATGTTATTGAGTTTTTTAAAAGTCCTTATAATCCTCTCTTTTAAGATAACTTAGAACTTTAGGTCTAGACTTGTACTTCGTCTATCCAAGTTTGTACTGTGCGAATACTTCGGATTATAGAGTGTATAGCACAATCCTCTAAAGTTTAGAGTATACACAATCTTTTGGGACTTTGTTATACTATTCTTGCCCAGGGAGTAGCGTAAACCGTCATATTAAACCGACATGTATCAATCCACGGCCCCTTGATACTGGATCTACATTATTAGTAACGAATATAGTGCCAGTCTTTACAGCGCTGGCTTTCTGTATTTTGTTATAATAGATTAAAAACAATTTATCCAAACTCCACCTTGATTTTCAAAACGAAGTGTAGATATACCGTTTTTATGCATATATTCTCGTATATACTCGTCTCCATTATTATGAAATTGACTTCTTATATAGGAGTAATTGCGAGATTGCATATATGTATCTAGTTCAATAACTGTTTTCATAACTTTTAGTTTGATTAGTTAATAAAAAGTTTTGCCTGTCTTTCCAGGCTGTCACTCTCTTTCAAGTTGTCACCAAACTTATAAATCGGAATTGGTTTCCTGTACAGTTTATCCTTAAACTTTTAAGTGCGTTACTAGTAAACCGCCGAAAAGATACGCACTACTGGTTTAAACTACCCTACCAGCAAGTAAACTAATGCCCGATTTGATTACGTCCCTTAGGCATCAGGACAACCTAAGACTTTTAAAAGTGGAACTATCCACTCGCTTAGGATTGGTTGTTTTTTAAATCATAGTTTGTGTAAGTTTAAAGTATATACGCTTAGCAACTATTTGTTAAACAAATCTCTTGTTATTTTGAAAGTTTATTTATTATTTTTGTCTGTCCATATACATGATATTGTTATCAACAAAGCAAGGCCGTTTAGGTAAATAAAACCAGTCCAATCATTCGTTTCAATGCAATATTTTAGTATTACAATCCAAAGGAAAACAAAAATAACTAATGCAATTGTTACACTTCTGTCCATAAAAGCTATATATTATGTGATTAGTCTATTTTGGTAAAACAATTAGTCTTAAAAAACGAGGATGGTGGGTTCCCCCACCGTCTCCGTTAATCCCAATCGTCATCAGAGGCTTGTGTAGATTTTTTACTTTCGGCTTTGGTTGGTTTAGCTTCCTTTTCTTCTTCTTCGTCAGAAATGTCGATATAAGTACCGTTTGCAAGATTGGTGCGAAGATTGTTTGCTGCCATTTCTTCTGGTGTGATTTCCTCAGCCCAAACGTCTTTTTCATCAGCAAAGCCGATAACAGTAATAAAGCTTTGTTTCATTATTCGTCCGTCAGAAGTGGTGAATTCAATACGTTTTACTTCGTCACTGATAGAAGCTAAATCTACTTGTTTGTAAAGTAAATTTACTACACATTTGTTTTTGTTTTCCTCTTTTACTTTCTCATTGAGAATGTAATTCCCGTTATCATCTTTCTTATACGTTCCGTCCTCATTCTTTTCGGGAACGTACATTACACGGCATTTAAGCAACTTTTTCCAATCGCTTAATGCTTCTTCATCCGCGGGAAAGATTGACTTTGTTAAGGTAATGTTTCGGGCTAATGCCGCCTTAACATTAATTCTTACAACTCCGTTTCCTTCGTCCGTCACTTTGTCGGCGCTTGTATCACCGATGACGCCCTGCCACTTGCATATAAAGAACGGCAATTTCCCGTCCCGTGGTCTCAATTCTGCACTTTGTAGATAACACAACATGATAATAAAAGTTTGAATGTAAAACAAAAAAAATAAACAAATAAATATCGAAAGAGAATGCACATATAGGACAATACGGGGGTATTCCCTTCCGATACTAAATACAGGGGAGTGAACTTTTGCTATTCCACACACGCACCACCTCTCTCAAAAAAATTTTATAAAATATTTTTTATATTTTATTTTTAAAATATGTTTAATTTATGTTAAATATCTGTAATTATTCTTAATATTTGCGTTATAGAATATATAACAAATAACTATATAATATGAAACTAATAGAATCCAGTGTACAGATTATTGAGGAAAAAGACCCTTATAAGATGATAGAATTAGCAGGTAGAACTTGTTATAAGTCTGAAGATAAGATAACAGAGAATAGCGCTAAAGAGTTTGTAGATCGTATGATTAAGCTTGGTCATGGGGCTATGTTAGAGCATGGTACTATTTACTTAAAGATAGATAAAACAGAAGACGGACACCTTCCGCCAGCTAGACTATATTGGTCAGATGGTAATCACAAGAAATATACGAGAGTGCGTAAACATGGAAATTCAATATACGTGACAACCAATCTACGAGTAATAGTAGAGAATAATAGATTAGATGATTTGCAGTATCAAGTAAAACCTACAGAACATCACGAAAAGCGCATTACAGCCAAATTTATATGTGATAGAGGAGTAAGTCATGAGTTTGTTAGACACAGAGTATTCAGCTTTGCACAGGAGTCTCAAAGATATTGTAACTATAATAAGGATAAATTTAATAATGAACTTACTTTTATTAAACCTACTTGGTTAGATATACCTACTGGAGATTATACTTACTGGGATGGAGATTGGTGTGATATTGATAATATGAAGATTCAATTGCCTTCAGATAATGGTATAGCGGACAACTTTTTATGGTGTTTGAACAATGCAGGAATGCAATACAGACTACTAATAAATAAAGGATTAAAACCACAAGAAGCAAGAGCAGTACTCCCTAATGCAACTAAGACAGAATTAGTAATGACAGGCTTTGAGAGCGATTGGGAACATTTCTTTGAATTACGTTGTAGTGGTGCAGCTCATCCAGATGCTAAGAAGTTAGCTGATGAGTTAAAATCGTTAATGAATGTTAAAAACATTGAACTTAATAGCGTTAAATAACTATAAATAATGTTAATAAATGTTAAAGAAATAGTAACTAAGACAGTATATTAGACGTTATATGGGGAGTAAGAGGGGTAAAGTAATAACAGTGTCTAGTTAAGTAAAGTGATATAATATTAATTACTCCTACTTTAGATAATCACAAATATAATTACTATGAAACAGAAACAAGTTAAAGAAGTCGCTTACTTAGGTAAGAAAGTATATTTTGGTAATAAACCTTATACTTTAGTAGAGAATGAAGTAAAGGGTATGTGTCAAGGATGTGATTTATACAATTGTTATTGCCCTTCTAGGATTACTTCATTATGTACTCAAGGATTTATACTTAAAAGAGATAAGCAATGAATAAAATTACAATAAGTGATATTGACAATAGTATAGATGATATTTATAATACTCAGATAAATATAACTAATGTAAAGCTGTATATAGATTCTGCTATTATAACAGACCTATTTAATGATATTCCTAATACTTTAGTATTAAAGTATAAAACTTGTTTAAATAATGAAGCTACTATAATAGGTATAGATAGTAACATATTAAAGAATTTTGGTGATAAACAGGTCTATATATCTTATGAAAGAGGGGAAGAAAAATGATTACCAAGACGGTAAGCTACGTTGGGATTTATTACCTTTAGAAGAGATTGAAGACATAGTAAAGCTTTATACTGCTGGTTCTATTAAGTATGGCGATAATAATTGGCAGAATTTAGACAATGGTTACCAACGTTATAAAGCTGCTATGTTAAGACATCTACTTGAGTATGAGAAAGGTAATAAGATTGATGATGAAACTAAAGTAAACCACTTAGCTGCTGTAGCTTGGAATGCAATAGCTATGCTTTACTTAGATAAACACGGAAAAGGAAAAGACTATGACATTAAATGATTAGGAATTAGCAAAGATAGTAAAAGATAGAATACCAGTAACAATAGATAATAAATAGTTTATAGTAGAGTCTAACCCAATAGGTAGTTGTGATGGCTGTTACTTCTTAAATAGAAACTGTCCTACTTTAGCTAGACGTTATTGTTGTTCTAATGGCGGAAATATATTAATATTAGAGAAACAAAATAAGAAATAATACGTTATTTAAGTATTAAAATATAGAATATTATGGAAGATAAAGTACTAGAAACAGTAGTAAATGGAATTAAGTATACAATGTTGAAGGATGTGTTAGTTAAGCCTTTGGAACCAGTCATGGTTACTAAAGAGATAACAGAACAGATTCCTACGGGTGAAGTTGATGAAGATGGTTTCAATAAATATGATACACAAACTGAAACTAAGGAAGTAGAATCTGAATATTCAACAGGTGTAGTATTGAAGATTCCCACATGCTTAACAGAATGTGAATATAAAGTAGGAGATACTATTGTTTATAATAAAAAGTTTGCTAAGGACTTTGATTTGTTTAAGGATAGTCAATTAGTCAAACCATATGATATAATTGCTGTATCAAACATGATTTAAAAATTATAACTCATTGTTAGAATGAACCCTGGCGTTAGTCAGGGTTTTTTATTATATAGATAATAAATGTTAATAAATGTTAACAGATTTTAACATTTATTTAATCTATCGTTTATAGATACATAAACATTTAAAATAAATATTATGAGCTACAAAGTAATTAAGGAATTTGGTTCTGCTAAGAAAGGTGATGTATTAGCAGAAGATGAAACAGGTTTAGTGTCATTTAACGTTAGTGAAGATAATTATACTAGAATGATGTCTTTAGATTATGATACTGCGGATTACTTATGTGAAGAAGGTTACCTTTTAAGTGTTGATGATGAAAGTAAGTATAATGTAGATGCTACTTTAGAGCTCATTGATGACTTACTTAAGAAATACGAAAGTAACTTAAAAGAGACTAATGAAAAAGCAAATAAAGGCGAAATACAGCCTTGTGTTAAGTTAGAAGCTGAGACAGTATATTATAACTTAAATAAGGTTTTAAATAAAATTAAGGATACGTTAACAAATGAATAAATTGGTAAAAAGCGTAAGCAAAGCCGATTTAAATACAGAATTCTTAAAGAGCCTTAATGGTATACTTGGTCTTACTGATAGGGAGCTAGAGTTACTGGCTACGTTCATAGCAATAGATATTAACACTCCTAAGCTCCCTAACATAAGTAAGAATGTAATATCTACTGAAAATAGGAAGTATATTAGAAAAGTATTAGGTATTACTCCTGACAATCTCAGTAGATACATAACTAAGTTTAAGAATCAAGGTATACTAGTTAAGGGTAAGATTGAAGATGAAGTTGTAGTAAATAAGGCGCTTATACCTGAAATAATCGGCGATAGAGTACAAATTACTATAATATTAAGAGTAAATAAAGATGAAGATTAAAACAACAATAGTAAGACCTGGCACTATATTATGTTGGAAGGAATATAACATATTTACTAAGTTGTGGAATAAGTTAAAGAAGAGAGACTTACCATATAATAAGTTTGAGATTATTCCTACTAGTATAGAGTTACTTACAATAGATAGATATAACTTTGTGGCATATACTCCCATACGTAAGTATAATAAACAGGAAATATACAAACTACAATCTATCTATGATAATTGTATAGAAGATAGAAATTGGGACGATGTTAAAACTATAATTAATATAATAAGACCTAATACGTTCGATAACTCTTCTACTTTAGAAGAATGTAAATATTACAAAAAGATAGATTTAAATGAGGAATCAAGTGAGTATATATACTAAATTAAGTAACAAGTATAACATACCATACCCTATCATAGAAGTAATATGTAATAGTCCATTTAGATTTACTAACAGCGTTATATCTGATTTAGATCCAAAGCCTGTCAGATTCTCTTACTTGGGTAAATTCAAATTAAAGAAAAGATATGAAAAAGAAACCGTACGATGTTTATAGTCCTGAAATATATCCTAGACTATTATTTGTAAGTACTAATATTGAGGATTTGGATAAATATTTTATATTTCTTGATGTATACGGTAATAATGATGGAAGTGAATACAATAAGTTATTACAAGAAATAGATAAATATGATGGAGGAATGGTTACTTGTAAAGTAATACGTAAGAGTGATAATAAATACGGTGTGATAGTGATAGCTGTTACTAGTATAGAAGATATTACTCCAGATATGATTCCTCATGAGGCAGTACATGTTGCAGATTACTTTTGTGAACAATTAGGTTTATATACGCAAGACTTTAAAGACGGCAATGAAGCGTATGCCTATTTAGTAGGATGGGCTGCAGGAAATATAAGTAATACTATCTGTAATGAGTTAAAAAACAAAGAATATGACAATTGAAGAAAGTAAAATGATGTGGAAATTAGAAGTGGAAAACAATAAACCACTCTATAGTTCATTTAGTAAGGAAATGAAACGCCTGTATAACAAAGTAGATGAATTAATTAATGAAGGCGTAATTACTTATGAAGATTTCACTAATGATGTAATTGACAGTATTACTACTACTATAGTAGATAATGGGAAGAGTAATGCAGAACCTAGTAGAGCCGATCAGGTAAATGCAATGTGTGACATGCTATTTAAGAAGTATGAAGAATATAAAAAAGTAGAGCATACAGGAGGAGATAGAGAAGTTTTAGTAGATAATATAGAGTTATCAGATGAAACCCAATTACGTGAATCCGAACGTGCCAATGAGACGTGCTAAGGAAATTATAGCGAGATTATAGAAAGAATATTATTTAGGTTATTTAATTGATTGATTATTATGGTTAAGTATATTTGTTCAGTAGATAGAGGTACTGTTATTAGTTACGATAAAGAAGTAGAAAATGTTAGCTTACTGGATCATTTTTACGTAGATTATATATGGTATGTTCCTGAAGATGGAGAGTGGGTATATACAAAAAAGGATGGTTCTAAAAATAGAAGAAGCGTTACTAAAGGCACTATAGTATTAAAAATGTATCCTATCAGTAAAGAAGACGATAGAGAATATATTTTTGTTGAAAATGATGAAGTAAAAGACCACTATAATAGATTACTAGAAAAGAAACAAGAGGAGAAAAAGAAAGCTGCTTCCTGTGACACGGATTGTGATACGGGTTGTGATTGTGAATGTGGTTGTAGACCAGATTGTTGATATGGATAAATTATTGATAGACCAGTACGGTAATGCTATTTTATATAAAGTAGATACTAATAGCATCAAAAATATATCTGATAACTTTGAATGTAGAACTATATATATAGCATAGTAGGATGGTCAAATAATAACAGAAGAGGAAGTAATAGACTATAAACTAGGAGATATTGTACTTATATTAAGTAAGTATGATACTATAAGCAGTAAGTGGACACTAAAACCAATAGTCTGTTCTGATGCTTTTGCTAAAGACGATCTTATAAGATGGAACAAAGAAGATAACAAACAAGTTCTTACAAATGAAACTATTTGATCTTATTGGAGGTAAAGTAAAAATACACCCAGATGCTATAGGCATCCCATGCTTTAGAAGAGTGTGGGATGCAGATAAACCTGATAAGGAGCATGCTACTAAAGTAATAAGCTACATTGTGCTTATGAATAAATGGGATAGTCCTTATGTACAAAGTATGGATGAAGACAGTAGGGAACTTAAACTGAAAAAGGAAATATTCGATGATGAGAATTACAAATTGACTACAGAAGAATTGATTTGTGAAGATGAATATAAAACCTTACTTAATACTAGAGCTCTACAAATGTTAAACAATATGCGTCTAAAGTTAGATAGTGTAAGTAAATACTATAAAGAGTCGTTAGATGATACTTTAGATGAAAAGAAGATTAAGGACTTATTAGCCGGTATGACTTCTGTTGGTGGAGTGCTTAAGAGTATTGATTCGCTAGAAACGATGGTTAAAGCTGAGGAATTAGCTATAGGCAAAGTTAAAGGAGACGCTAAAGTAAATCCATATGAGTTGGCGAAATAATACATTAAAATATAACTAAATATTAACAACACGTTATAGTGTATAAATGAATATTTTATTATGAATAAGAAATTTACGATTACTATAGATTTGACTAAGGATACAGAAGAAGTGTTTAGACAGATTGAAGAAGCTTCTGAATATTTAAACAAACCTGTAAAGAAGTCATTATGGCAAAGAATTAAATCTTGGTTCTAAACCATCAGAACCCTTACGTGGAGGGTAAGAATATCCACGTGTATACGGCGCGTGATGTACGATTGCATGGACTGTCTCTAAAACAGTGTGGCCTCTGAAGCCGACCGGGTGGGTTTGACTCCTACCGCGCCGACCAAAAAAAATACTAGTCCTTTGAAACTATAATAGCAGAAGGAAACTTGTTGGATAGGTAGTTATCGTGAACAGGTAGTCTGGGGTAATGTTAGCCCAGGTGAGGAGTACTAAATATACGACGTATATATTACAGTCACTGGAAATCTCCTCTACTAAAATTCAAGATTAATAAAGTAAGAAAAAGGGGTTCGTTGTGAAACGCGCCCCTTTTAAATATTATAAACTGTTTTAAAATATATGAATGAAACGATATTAGCATATAATTTAGGTTATCGTGTAAATAAATCCGGAGAACTATATCTAGGTGGAGTACCTATAAATTACATAGTAAAATATAGAAAAAAGAAAAACGGGAGGAATTTACTAGTTTTTTACTTAAGTAATGGAAAAACAGTTTATGTGTCTAAATTACAAGCGTATCAAAAATATGGAGATTCTGCTTTAAAAGAAAACTGCTTATATATAGATGGAAATACGAGTAATTGTTCTTATGACAATATAACTATAAAAACTGAATTTGATAAATATTTAACAAAAAATAATAAATATTATTGTAATTCATGCAATACTATAATAGACAGTAAAGATGTATATAATAATACAAATCCGCATAGAATAAGACAATGCAAAAAATGTTCTAGAAATAAGAGATTAAAGAAATATAACTTTGCTACTAGTTTTAAAACTGTAGGATGTTGTATATGTGGCGAGAAAGATGTAGCTTGTTTAGACTTTCATCATTTGGGTAATAAGACAACACAAGTGTCATGGATGCAAAGTAATTCTTATAAAGCTATAAAAGAAGAAATAGATAAATGTGTAGTATTATGTTCTAATTGCCACAGAAAATTACATTATTATAATTTAAGTATTGAAGAGTTAAAAGATGGTAGATTTTAATAAGAAAATTATAAATTCAAACAAATTTCGTTAGGCTGCGTTAAATTTTATTAATACTGGTAGTTATTGTAATTTTCCTGAATCTACTTCAGAATATTTTAAGTTCTGGGATGAGGAAAGTAAAAGATGTGTAGATGGTTATACAGCTGATGATGGAGATTTCATTAGCGGGTATAACTATTTTTATTTAAACTACTGTCCTATATCTCGTATAGTTAATCATATTACTACAGATGAATTAGGTAATACTAAAGTAAAACGTGTTAATGAAGTAACTTTCCCCGACTTCTGGGACTATGACTATTACTATTTTAATGCCGTACAAGAAGCCCAAGAGTAGGGTAAGCATCTGTGTTTACTTAAGTCTAGACGTAAAGGTTTTTCATACAAAGGTGGTTCTATGGCATGCCGTAATTTCTATCTAATACCATACTCTAAAACCTTCATATATGCATCAAATAAATAGTATTTGACAGATGATGGTATTCTTACTAAAGCTTGGGATTATATGGACTTTATAGATAAGAATACTGCATGGGGAAAGAAGCGATCAGTTAATACCTAGATGCGTAGACGTGCTGGATTCTATACTAAGGATGACTATGGTAATATTATAGAATTAGGTTATAAGTCAGAGATTATAGGGGTTACTTTGAAAGATAATCCTGATGTAGTACGTGGTAAGAAAGCTAATCTTATTATGTTTGAGGAAGGTGGTTCTTTCTCTGAATTAGGAGCAGCATGGCAAATCGCTAGACCTTCTGTAGAGGTAGATGGTATAGCCTTTGGTACTATGATAGTATGGGGTACTGGTGGTGATGAAGGCTCTGCATTTGAGACTATGAAGGATATGTTCTATAACCCTGATGGATATAATTGTTTAGGGTTTGATAACATATGGGATGAGTCTGCTACTACTAATAAATGCGGTTTCTTTGTACCTCAATATACTAACTTAGATATACGTGATGAAAATGGTAAACGTATATATATGGATGAGGACGGTAATACGTACCGTAAGAAGTCTTTAGAACACATATTAGCAGAAAGGCAAGTAGTAATAACTAATGCCACTAATAACGCAGCAGTTGACAGATACGTTGCAGAAAGACCTATTACTCCCGCAGAAGCTATGCTAGAGTTTAATGGTAACATATTTCCTAAGAAGGAATTACAAGAGTAGTTATCATTACTCAGAACTAATAAAAAACTATAGAATCATAAGCAAGTAGGTGATTTAGTGTGGCAGTCTGATGGCAGTCTTAAATGGGTTATTAAGAAGACAGGAGATATAACACATTACCCATTAAGAACTAAAAGGGATGAAGTTACTGGAGCATTAGTAGGAGATGATCCTACTGGTTCTATAGTAATATGGGAGCATCCTAATAAGGATGCTAGTGCTGGTTTGTATATTGCAGGTATAGACTCATACGACTATGATGAATCAAGTACTACATCTTTGGGTTCTTGTTTTATATATAAGAGAGTATAGTCTATAGAATAGTATTCAGATATAATAGTAGCAGAGTATACAGGTAGACCTAAGTCAGCAGAAGATTTCTATGAAAATGTACGTAAATTGCTTATATACTATAATGCTAGAGCAATGTATGAGAATCAAAACAAAGGTATATTTGTATACTTTACTAACAAACATTGTGACTATTTACTTGCTGATCAACCAGATATAATCAACGATATAGTAAGTAATTCTAAAGTAAATAGAAAGAAGGGCTGCCACATGAATAAGCAAATTAAGCAATGGGGTTGGGGTCTAATAAAGGATTGGCTAAACGATATTAATGCAGATGGCAAGAAGAACTTATACAATATTATGTCGGAACCGCTATTAGAGGAACTTATAGCTGCAAACGATGTAGTTAACGTAGACCGTGTAATGGCGTTGACCCAAGTAATGATATATAGAGAATAGCTATATAATGTTAAAGTAAAAGAGATTAAAAAAGAGAATAGAAATAGGGTACTGTTTGAAGGCCCTATATTTACTCAAGAATGGTTTCGTGACGACGAAGCTATAGATAATATCGAAGCATATATGTTTTAATTATGAATAATATTAATCAAATGCCAATACAGAAACTTCCTATGTCTAAGAAGACAAAAGACTGGCAAGAAAGTTGTATAGACTATGTTATAGGTCGTAGTTTAGGAGGTTCTAGAAATGGTAATAACAGAACTCGCAGAGAGGAGATGCAAACATACTATGATCTTTATAATAGTATATACAATGAAAAAGATCTGAAATATGTTACTAATCCTTTTAAACAGCAGGATGGTTTTCCTGCAATGGCTTAGGATTATAATATAATTAAGCCTAAAATAGACTTACTGTTGGGAGAAGAAACTAAAAGACCATTCAACTTCAGAGTAGTACGTACAAGTGATATAGCTGCTAGTGAAATGTAGGATAGAGCTAAATAGCTTTTAATAGATTACATTCAGGCTACTATAATGAGTAAATTAGGTCCTGAAGAACAAGCTAGATACTAGGAAGCTTTACAGAATGGTGAGATAATGACTCCTTAGTAGATACAAAAATACATGAGTAAAGACTATAAAGATATAGCAGAAGTAACTGCATATCACAGTCTTAATTACTTAAAAAATAAGTTAAACATTACTCATGAATTCTTTAAAGGTTGGAAGGATGCTTTAGTTGGTGGTGAAGAGATATACTATGTAGGTATACTGAATGGAGAACCGTGCCTCGAACGTGTTAATCCTATCTACTTTGATTATGATACTGAAACGTCCGACTTAGAATTCATTCATGACGCAGAATGGTGTTGTTATGAAATGAATATGTCTGTAACTGAACTATATGATAGATTATACGATAAGATGTCTGAGAAACAGCTAAATTAGTTGTTAGATATGATGGATCAAGCTTCTAAAGGAGGTATAAATCCTGAAGTAAGAAAGACATCTTTAGACTATACTCATATTAAAACACATACTATTAACGGATTCAGTAGTAATCCATTTGATAGTACTAATAGTGTGAAAGTATGGCACTGTTGCTGGAAATCATTTAAGAAAATAGGTTTTGTTACTATAATTGATCCTGAATTAGGTGAGCCTAAAGAATATCAAGTAGATGAGAGCTATAAAGAGACCGGGATGGAACTTAATGTAGAATGGAAATGGATTACCGAAGTATGGGAAGGATATAGAGCTGGAGAAGACTTATATATAGGAATACAACCATTAGAATATCAATATACTTCATCTGATAATCCTAACTCTTAGAGATTGCCTTATACTGGAGTAGTATATAATAATACAAACAGTAGACCACGTAGTTTAGTAAGCATGATGAAACCATTACAGTATATGTATATTGTACTATGGTATAGACTTGAGCTTGCTATGGCTAGAGATAAAGGTAAAGTAGTAAATATGGATATTACTTAGATACCAAAATCTATGAATATAGATGTATCTAAATGGATGCATTATTTATCTGCTCTTGGTGTAAACTTTATTAATCCGTATGAAGAAGGATGGGATATACCTGGTAGAGAAGGAGGTAAACCTAGTCAGTTTAACTAGATTACAGCACTTGATCTTACTATGGCTAATACTATAGATTAGTATATTAATCTTATGGATAAGATTGAAAGTATGCTATCTGAGATATCTGGAGTTAGTAAGCAAAGAGAAGGTTCTATTTCATCTAATGAATTGGTAGGTAATGTAGAACGTTCTGTAGTACAATCAGCTCATATTACTGAACCTTGGTTCTGGACACACAATTAGGTAAAGAGAGAATGTTTAACTATGCTACTTAATACTGCTAGATGGGCTTGGAAAGATGGTAGTAAAACTCATCTACAATATATATTAGATGATGCTACTAGAGCATTCTTAACGCTATCAGATGATATGCTTTATGAGGATTTTGATATCTTTATAGAAGATACTACCAAGAATCAACAGTATATAGAAACACTTAAGCAGTTAATGCAACCTGCTATGCAGAATGGTGCTAGTTTGCTTGATATAGCTGAAATCATTACTACGGATAATATTAGTATGATTAAGTCTAGACTAGAGGAAATTGAGCAAAAACGTATGGAGCAACAACAAGCTATGGAACAAGCTCAAGCAGAACGTGAACAGCAAGCTATTCAAATGCAAAATGAGGTCAAGGAAGAAGAGCTTATGATTAAAGAGGCAGAGATGGATCTTGAGAAATATAAGATAGATCAGGATAATGCTACTAAGATTACTGTAGCTCAACTTAATGCTTATAGAGGTGCTGAGAATATGGATCAAGATGGTAATGGAATTCCAGATCCAGTAGAGATAGCCCAGCAAGCTTTAGCTGAACGTAAGCAAGCATCTGATGAAGCTTCTAAACAATTTGAATTCAATGCTAAGATTAGAGAGCAAAAGATGAAGAAAGAGATAGAAGATAAGAAGAATCAGCTTGAAAGAGAAAGAATGGATCATGAAATGAAGTTGCAAGCAGCTAAAGACAAGGAAGCTTATCGAAGGGAACAACTGAAAGCAAAAACCGCATTAGCTAATAAAGTCCAGGGCGAGAAATGAAACAAGATATAATTAAAGAAACAAAAGAACGTACATTATATAAATGTACTTGTTGTAAAGAATGGTTACCTGAAACGAAGTTTAGTAATGATTCTAGTAATTTACATGGTAATCGTGGTGGTAGATGTTCGCAATGTAAAAATTGTTAGCGTAAAAAATATTATGCAGAACGTCAGCGATTATTAAAAGATGATTTCGCTGCATTTCGGTATAAAATGCAACAAGCTTTAAAAAGTGCAAAAAGAAGAGCAAAGATGCACAATAGATATTGTGATATAGATATTGAATATCTATTTTATATATGGCAATAGTAGAATGGGAAGTGTGCATTAACTGGGATTCCTATGACATACAAGTTTTATGAAGGACGTGTAAATTCAAATTTATCAATCGATAGAATTGATTCTACAAAAGGGTATACTAAAGATAATATATAGTTGGTGTGTATGGCTGCAAATCAGATGAAAAATGATTTACCTTAGGAAGAATTCTTAAACATGTGCAAACTAGTTATATCAAAATTGCATACAGACGAAGAAATAAAAGACAAAAAATAATTATGAATTGGTTTAAAGAAACATGGTGGATAGTTAAACAACTATTTACTAAAGTAAAAGCAGATAAAGTAGAGTATAAGCATATGGATCATTATCCATTTAGTGGTTATTCTGCAATGAGCTGGTGTGGTTACTTGTTAAGTAGAAAACCTGAATCTCAGATTAAGCCTACTACTTGGAATCATGAAAATATTCATCTCTATGAAGCTAAAGATAAAAAGAGATGGATAAGTTATTATTGGTCTTATGTGTGGGAATGGATTAAAGGTAACCCAATTATATACCCTGCATCTAGTGCTTACTATACTATTCCTTATGAGATGGAAGCTTATGCTAATGACGATAACTTTGATTATCTGAAAACACGTAAGCCTGAAGATCTTGATAAGTACAAGATTAAGGACAGAAAGAAGACTTATAAGGCTAATAAGAAGAATTGGAGACAGTATCTTAAAACAATTAAATAATAGGAGAGATTAATTATGGCATGTGGAGGTAAAAAGTCTGGTAGCTCTAAGAAGGGCAAAGGCGGAAAGAAATAATTGAAAAAATTATGGATAGTGAAGAAACATTGAAATATCTTTAGTAGAAATATCCTGAAGATCTGAATGAAAATTATAGATGTTATTGGTGGTGCACTAGTAATATAGACGGTAGTGCTTTAACTTATTATTTAGTACTACACGATAAGTTTTGTGAAACAGATAAAGAACCAATGATATGTCTTAGAGCACATTCATCAGATCCTGAAAGTTTAGTTAATCTATTAAAGATGTACTTAGAAACATGTAAGTACTAATATGGATAGACAAGCATTTAAATAGAGAATGCAGAACCTAAAGTCTTACCGGGAGAATAATCCCGGTAAAGGATATTGGGATTGGAAGGTAGAAACATTTGCAGATGGCGGTGAGGTAGGTGATCCTGAGAAGGAAAGATTCTATCAGGCTACGGGTAGAAGTAGTAGTGGTAGACCTTTAGAAGAAGGTTTAAAACCTGTGTTCAGTCTTGAAGATGCTGCTAATATGACTCCTATTGGTGATGCTATATCGGCTAAAGACGCTTATGATGCAGTAAAGAATAGAGATTGGTTGAGTGCTGGACTAGCCGCTCTTACAGTATTACCTTTTGTTCCTAGTGGTTTAAGAAATGTAAAAGCTGCTGCTAGATACATTCCTACTGTAAATAGAACTGAACAAAGTTTAATAAATTAGGCTCTGGGTAATATTAGTAAGAAAAGAGATTATTTATCAGATATAGCTAATTCTAGAAATAGAGTTCTAGAAGATATTAATACGATACCTTACCGTAATAGAGCTGAATAGGCAGATAAAATATTCGGTACTAATTATAGTGAAACTTATGATCTGCTTGATGATTTGTATCAACATAGGTACTTTGATTTACCTGAAGTTCAACCCAAAGATATGGTAGCTTCTGGAAGATTATAGGCTAAACCATTTGCAGAAGAACGATTTAATAAGACCGGAGTAGGAGCAGAACCTAATGAGTTTGATTTATGGGTAAACACAGGAATGTATAGAGATCCTATGCAATTAGCTAATCATGAGATGAATCATTATACTGATTATATAATTAGTAGAAATGCAAATACAACTATTAACAATAATATGTTAAAACAGCTAGAGAATTCATTAAAATAGACAGATGCTACCAGTTATTATAGAAAAGGTACAGAATAGAAAGCTTATATGAATTAGCTAAGAACTATGCTCAAATAGAATGGAGATGTATAGAATTTAGATGAACCAGTATCGTCTACTCTACTTAAGAAGTATCTAGATAAAATGTCTGATAGTGATCCTATAAAGAAGATGTTTAAACAGCATAAGAATATTAATGCGTATACTAAATGGTTTAACACTATTCCGTTGCTTGGTACTACTGCATTAGGAGCTAATGCTTACTTTAATAATAACAAAGATGAGTGATCTAATAGATTATACAGGTATCATGCCGGAATACCCTATACCTTCATATAAGTATGGTGGTATTCACATAAAGAAGAAGAATAGAGGTAAGTTTAATGCCTTAAAGAAAAGAACTGGTAAAACTACAGAAGAACTTACTCATAGTAAAAATCCATTGACACGTAAGAGGGCTATCTTTGCTCAGAATGCGAAAAAATGGAAACATAAAGGAAGAAAGAAAAAATAATAAATCTAATTATATATAATTATGGATAATGTAACATTGAACGGTTTTGAGGTATTTGAAGATCTCATGCCAGGAGCAAGTGTAAAGAATAAACCTATTACTCCTCCTACTAGTGAGGAAGAGGAAGAAACAAAAATTGATCTTGAAGGAGTAGGAGAAGAACTCAGTGAAGAAGAATTAGATAATATTCGTAAGAATACTAAAACTGAAACTGAGGAAAAGGAAGAACCTGAGGAAGAAGATAAAGAAGTAAAATCTAAACCCAAGGCTAAACCTAAGACTACTACAAAAGAAGAAGTAGAAGAACCTGAAGTTGAGGAAGAAGAACCAGAAGAGTCTGCTGATGAAACTACCATAGTAACAGGTTTCTTTGACTCTTTATCTGAAAAATTAGGTTGGGATGACATTGAGGATGATGATAAACCTAAGACTGTAGAAGATTTAATTGATTACTTTAATGATGTAATTGAGGAAAACTCAGTACCACAATACGCTAGTGAAGAAGTTGAGCAACTTGATAAGTTTGTTAAGAATGGTGGTAATTTGAGAGATTATTTCTCAATTGATAATGAAATTGATCTTGATGATATCGATCTCGAAGATGAAAGTAATCAGAAGTTAGTATTGAAAGAATTCCTTAAAGAAAAGGGTTTTAATGCTAAATAGATTGAAAAGAAACTTACTAAATACGAGGAAGCTGGTATTCTTGAAGATGAGTCTCAAGATGCTGCTGAAGCCCTTAAGGACATAAGAGAGAATAAGAAACAACAGCTATTGAAAGACCAAGAAAATGCCGCTAAGCTCGCAGCCCAACGTCAACAGGAGTACTTTGATACCGTTGTCAACGAAATAAAGGGCATGGATAATATCCGCGGTGTTAAAATTCCAGAAAAGGATAAACAAATACTGTTGGAATATATATTCAAACCTACCTCTGATGGTATGACCAAATTTCAAAAAGATTGGTCTAAGAGCGTAAAAAATTTAATTGAGTCTGCCTACTTCACTATGAAAGGAGATACGCTTGTAAAAGCTGCTGAAGTAAAAGGTCAAAATGCCGCTATTAACAAGTTTAAAAATAGCCTTAATAGAACAGGAGTAAGTAGAAAGACTAATAAACAGGATAACACTAGCACCGAGTCTATGTGGAATTCCTTCGCACGAAGATTGCGTGCTAATTAATAATAACTAAAAATTAATTTACTAGTATTTTATGGATAATAATATTCTGAATAATTTGGTACTGTATAAAGGTAAGTGGTTCAGTGATTTGATTGATACCGCTAAGATTTCTGCAGCATCACAATAGAATCCGTATCAGGTTGCTACTGTGTTGTCCTATGTATTCGGTACCAAAGATAATGGTTACAACACTTCTTTGGATATGCTTACTGGTGGTCTTGGTAACGTAATGACCATTGATCAACCGAGCTGGGAGTGGAATGTAATGATTGATGCCGATAGAGCAGTTACAATTAGAGATGCAAAATGGAATGGCGCAGCTATTACAGATAATTCAACTGCAGGTCTTGGCAATACACCTATTATGCTGTGGTTAGAAGATAACTGGTTTGGTCCTACTGCTGTATTGGAATTTGATGATAAGGAATTCCAAGTACGTGTAGCAGGTGCCCCATATCAGGACGGTAACTTGTGGGTATATACTTGTTTTGTAGCTGATGGTCAGCCTACTTCTTATATCCCCGCAGAACTCTTGAAACCGGGTTGTCAAGTATCTCGTCTGGCTTCTGCTGTTGAAGAGTACAGTGAAGAAGGTGATATCCTGAACTATAATACTCATTTCAAGATGCGTAATTATCTTACTACAATTCGTATCAACTATGATATTACTGGTTCAGCTTATTCTACAGTAATGGCAATTGCTTTACAGGATCCTAAGACTGGTAAGAAGTCTTACTTGTGGGCTGATTATCAGGAATGGGTAGCTCTGCGTGAATGGTATAAGAGATGTGAACGTATGCTGGTTTACATGAAATCTAATGTAAATAAAGATGGTTCTTGTAATCTGAAGGGTACTAACGGTCGTCCAGTATTTATTGGTGCTGGTCTGTTGGAACAGATTGCTCCGTCTAACAGACGTTACTATACTCATCTTACTGCAGAATTGCTAGAAGACTTCCTGTTTGACCTGTCTTACAATGTACTTGGTACTAACGAACGTAAGTTTGTTGCATTGACTGGTGAAATGGGTATCCGTGAATTCGATAGAATTCTGAAGGAAAAGGTAGTTAACATGAACCTTATTGATACTGTATTTGTAACTGGTTCTGGTGATAGTCTTACTTTCGGTGGTCAGTTCAAGACTTATAAGATGACTAATGGTATCGAGTTGACTCTGAAGTATTTCCCGCTGTATGACGATATTACTTACAATCGTAAGTTGCATCCGGTTACTCTGAAACCGCTGGAATCATATCGTATGACGTTCCTGGATCTGGGTAGACGTGATGGTGAAGCTAACATCGTTAAGGTAGTTCGTAAGGATCGTGAATTCGTAACTTGGACTACTGGTGGTGCAGTTCTTCCGTCTGGTTATGGTAAGTCTATTAATACTCTGAGATCTAATGGTAAGGATGGTTACACTGTATTCTTCCTTGGAGAAATGGGCATAATGTTAAGGGATCCACGTGCGTGTGGAGAATTAATATGTGACGCAGATTAATTCAAAAAAGTTAAACTAATTTGGGAACCTTATTAAGCTACTCCCGTTATTAACATATCTAACACATTAAGGATATGAAAAGTAACGAAGTATATAAAATAACAAATAAGTTAACTAATAAGGTTTATATTGGAATAACAAATCAAGGTTCTGGTGCGAGATATCGCCATCATTGGTATGAATCTCGCATCGGCGAACCTTCTCCGATTCATCGTTCTATGGCGAAATATGGCGAAGAAAGTTTTACATTAGAAATAATTGATTTTGCTGATACCTACGATGAGTTAAAAGAAAAAGAGAAATACTGGATTAAATGGTATAATTCTACAGATAGGAGTATAGGGTATAACTTAACTGAAGGCGGAGACGGAACTTTTGGTAGAATGCATTCTGAAGAGACCAAAGAAAAAATCAGACAAAAAGCCTTAGGTCGTAAAGCGTCAGAAGATACTAAAAAGAAGATGTCTGAATCTAGAAAAGGTAAATGTTCTGATAAACAAAAGGAACACTTATCTAAATTGCAAGAGCAATGTAAAACTAAAGTTTATCAGTACTCTAAAACTGGAGAATTTATAGCAGAGTATGATTCTATTATAGAGGCTTGCAAAGCTAATGGTTTAAGCCGTAATACCATCCGCATCCAATTAAAGAATCCTCCAAGAAATCCAAATGATCACAGAATAAAATTTCTCTGGAAAACTGTTAAAACAGAAAGATACTAACTGAACAATCTAATTAATAATTATGGAAGTAATCGTTAGAATAATTAAAACTAATCCCTGGACTGGGATTACTAAATGGCCTACATGTTTTGATTATGTAAGCTCTTACTGGACTAGATCTGGTAATTTATATACTGGTTTATCTGCAGAAGATGCAACTAGATTAGAAAAAGAAATTGGTTATCCTGAGGGATAGTTATCTCCCAATAGTGCGTTCTGGGATACTTTTGCTATTAAGATAGGAAGGAAAGATGTACTACTTGACACTAATAGACCTGAGGACGAATTAAAATATTTATTCCTTAAGAATCATAAGAGAGTAGCAAACGGTTTAAATAATATCAAACCTGGTACAGATTATGTTATGATTAATAAGGACAGTGAAGCAGAGGAACAGAATAAGTTCAATAAGGTTAAGCGTGAAGCATATAGAGAGATGGATAAGATGTCTACTGAAGAAATGCGTAAGTGTTTACGTCTATATGGTATGAAATCAGATTCTATGTCTAATGAGGTTGCTGAAGCTAAACTATCAGAATTTATTGAAGCTGATCCTTCTAAGTTCTTGATGAAATGGGTAAATAACCCTAATAAAGAAATTAACTTCGTAATTGAAGAAGCTATTGCTAAAAACATTATTAGAAAGAATCGTGCTCAATATTACTTTGGTACTGATTTAATTGGTAATGGTCTTGAAGATGTAATTGCTTATCTTAAGGATAAGAAGAATCAAGAAATAAAATTGGCAATAATGTAGGAAATAAAATCTAAGTAATGACTAATAAAGATTCTCATATAATTTTCAAGGTAGTTCTGGATAAGAATGCAGAAGGTATTGCTTACGGCGGATGCCCCGCATTTTTAGACGAGGAAGTAGACTTATTTCTTAATCAAGCACAGCTAGAAATCTTAAGTAATAAGATTACTGGTAATAATGCTTTAAGAGTAGGTTTAGAAGGTTCTGTATCTAACTTATCTGAGATAGAGAAGTTAATAGCTACAGATGTTAATCTTCATGCTGTACATACAGACTATAATGAGTATGCATTAGAAGATGTTCATGATGAAGATAATAGAATGACTATACTTAGTGTATTACTTAAGTATGGACAATTCTAGACTAACTGCGTACTTACTAGTCATGAATTAGTAAAGCCTTTTAAGTAGACTTATAATAATATACCTTGGGTAGAGAATCCAGTAGCTACTTTAGAAAATGATAAACTCTTAGTATACGTAGATCCTGTTTTAATGCAGGATCCTATGTATGCTCCAAGAGTAGAAGATAATACAGAGTTCTATAGAGTAGATATTACTTATGTTAAGAAACCAACTAAGTTTGACTACACTAAACCTGAACAAGAATTAGATTTTCCTGAAGATGCCATGTATGAGATTATTAATAGAGCTGTAGTAATTGCTTTAGAGAATATAGAATCTCAAAGACAATCTTCTAAATTTTAGTTAAACCAAGTATCTGAATAATTATGCGCGAAAGAGATTTTCAAATAAATGTAGAAAGGCAACTGAATAACATTATAACAAACTATAATGATACTATTAAGTTTCCTTCAGATACTTTGTTTCATTTCATAAACAAAGCTAAAGACGAATATGTTAAACAGAACTTTAGAGTATTCTAGAGAAATCAAGAGATTACTGATAACATACGTACTTTAGTAAATACTAAGAGCTATACTACTTATAGCTTTAGTAAATTAGGTAATAAATGGGAAGCTGATTATCCTGAAGATTATATGTTTGCACTTGGTGAAAATGTATATATAAGTATAAAGGATAATAAATGCAATAACTTAATTACTCGTGAGTCTGATGTAATAGAGGCCACAATAGAGACAGTAAGCTCTAGACTAAGTAATAGTCTATCAGATCACAGATTGCGTTATAATCAAGCAAAACCTATTAGAGTATATACTGACAATAAAATTGTATTATATACTGATGGTAAATATGATATAAGTTCTTATGAGCTTACTTACTTAAGAAAAGCCAAGGATTTAGGTACTCTCTAGGATTTAACTAAAGAATACACAGATCTTCCAGAAAATACACACTAGGATATAGTTGATCTAGCAGTTCAAATGATAGTACAAACTATACCTAATGCAAGTTCTAAGAAATCTTAGGACGAATAATTAAGGCGCTTACCAACGTGGAAATCTGAAATAATGAAAGTAGAAAGTAAGCGAATAGACTAAGCGCTAATGTCTAATTTAAAAACAAACATTTAATATGATAACTTCAGTACACTCAGTTCTGATTGGAAAACAAGCTCCGGCTTCTTACACTACAGTGGATGCTTTAGCTGTTGGTGATGTTGCTTTGTTCGATGAGAATAAGGCTCTTATTAAGACTGCTGCTGATGCAGTAAATGCTAACTCTCTGTATGTAGGTGTAGCAGGTGAAAAGATGAATGTTACTATGCCTGATGGTACGGTAGCACAGAAAGCTAATATTGATTTCTCTACTGAAATTCAGAAAGCTTCTAAACCGTCTGCAGTAATTGGCGAATATGTAGCTCCTGTTGAAGAAAAGATTGTAATCACTTTGACTGACGCTACTATCATTGCTGGTAATCGTTACGTTTTGCGTATTGTTTATAAGGATATGTATGAAGCCGCTTGGCAGTTTACTCATACTTATGAAGTATATGCTGAAACTACTACCCCTGCAGATTTAGTAAATGCTCTGTTGAAGAAGATCAATGCTCATAAGAATCGTAGAGTACAGGCTTCTGCTTCTGCTGCAGTTCTGACTTTGACTGCTATGCCGAAGGATGATAATGAAGGCGTTTATTCTTTAAATGAATATAGCATTGTATCTATGGAAGCTTCTCTGTATGAGACTATTCCTGGTGCATTGCTTGCTAATCAGCCTAAGGCAGTTGTAGGTGCTACGATTGTTAAGACTGCTGGTAATCCGGGTAAGGGTTATTGGAAGCAAGTACGTGATGCAGAAGTACGTAACATGGGTTATAAAGGTCACGTATTTACTGGTGCATATCCTATTGTTGAACAGGCTCGTAAAGTAGTAGAAGATGCAGAATATGATTATGCTATCATTGAAAACGATAACCTGTACTTGAGCAATGATAATCAGTACATCAAGACTACTCCGTTGACTACGGAAGTTTATTGTCCTAGTTTAGTTGATTCTATTGTAGATAAAGGTATTCAGTCATTTATTGCTGGTAAGACAATTGCCTAATCCACGTTAGAGAGATTGAATTTGGGATAAGATTCCTTTTACAAACTACAGAAGTGGAGTTGTGGAATATTCCACTCTCCACTTTTTTTATTGTTGATATATGGACAAATTAACAAATATACAAATAGATGGTGATAAACTGACCTTTAAGATAGAGACTGAAGTAGATCTTAGTAACTATGGTAAGGAAGTTTATATAGATGAAGTATGGAATTTAAAGAACATACTTGAAGACAGTCCTATACATAACATTAGCTTTTCTGAGAATATTACAGTAGATTCCGAAAATAATGTAACTGTAACTAATGACGATATTCTGGAATTAGATTGGAATATGAAATACGTTACTTTGAGATGTTTTACGGAATAGGAAGAAATTCATTTTCATGGCATATACTACAATCCTTCAATTGTATATATGGCAGAGATTAGGAAATTACATACTCACTGCTCAACTTGTTTAGATGATCAGACTATGCAGAACATAATGTTAGTAGTCTTTAAGAGATAGTTACTTGAGTATGCTTTAGCATCCGATTACTATCGTGATGCTTTACAATTATATGTAGATATCTGTAGATTACTTGAGATATCTATTAAACCAAAATGTGCAGCTAGTACTTGCTGTAACAATGCTATTCTTACTCAGAAAGGTGATTGTTTCAATACAGAAAACGATAAGTGTCTTCATTTAGAGAAAGAGCGTAACTCTGCTACTTTATTTAGTGGTATTTGTTACTCTTGTTCTAACAATACTTGCAGTACAGGAAATTGCAGTAATGGTTATTGTAAATTATAAAATAAATAGATATGATACAAAAATGTGATGGTGTAAAGATATTGGACTTAGAAGAGAAGCTTGAAGTTACAGGTAGTGAATACATGGTTACTGCAGAAAAAGGCAATAACTATAAATTACCGCTTGAATCTGTAGCTGATATAGTTATAGGTAGTTCTAAGTTTAAAGCTGCAATTAAGGATGTATATGAATCAAGTACACCTACTGCATCTGTATCTTTAGATAAAGATCAATTTCTATTCTCATTTGGTATACCTGCTGGTAGAACTGGTGATGCTGGTAAAGATGGTAAAGATGGTAAAGATGGATAGGATGGCAAAGATGGTATTGATGGTGTACCAGGTATAGATGGAGATACTACTAGAGTAGTAATAGCATATAAGTCTACTAAGAGTATAGAAAGACCTGATACTCCTGTAGGAGGTAGTTGGGATTATGATACTAATACTATTACATATCCTGAAGGATGGTCTGGTAGTGATAGTAACCCTAATGGTTATGTATGGATGTCTAGTGCTACATTCTCTAGTAAAGGTACAATTGTAGTTCCCTGGAGTACACCAGTGAGACTTACTGGAGCAGATGGTCATGATGGAGCTGATGGTAGTAATATTGAATTCGTGTATAAGCTTACTGTAACTAGTTTAGTTACACCTACTAAACCTACAGGTAACAGCCAGACTGAAGCTATTAGACAAGGGTGGACTGATCATCCTACAGGTATTAGCGAACAATATCAATGCGAATGGGTTTGTTCACATAACTTGCAAACTGATGGTACTTGGAGTGAGTGGAGTGATCCTACTATTTGGTCCAAATGGGGAGTAAATGGTAAAGATGGTGATGGCGTAGAGTATATATATCAGCGTACTAAATTACCTGCTTCTCCTGCAGAGATTACAGATAATAATCCAGATCAGGATGAATATATACCTCAATCAGCTCCTGGTGAACAACCTTGGACAGATGATCCTAAGGGAGTAACACAAGAATTCCAATACGAATGGGTTAGTCAAAGAAAGTATAAAGGTAACACACATAAATGGGGTAACTTTAGTTCTCCAGCATTATGGGCTAAATTCGGAGATAATGGTCAAGATGGTAATCATCTTAGAGTAATGTATACTAAGACATCTGGTAGTGATGTTAAACCTAGAGATCCAGATAGATTGAATATTAATCCTGGTAGTATCTGGGGTGTAGGTATGCCTACTGCTACTGGTAAAGAAGCTATATGGGGTATTCAAGCTCTTGTTACTTTTGACAACTAGTTAGTAATAGATGAAAATTTACCTGAGGATGAAAGAGGCTGGCAAGGTCCTTATTTAATTACAGGTGTACCTGGTCTAGATGGTAATAATTTTAATTATCAAGTAGAAGCATTTAAGCAAAGTCAGACTCAACCTGAGAAGCCTACTAGTAATGACCCATATAATCCTGGTGATGGTTGGGTACTTACTCCTGATATGTCCACAGGTATATGGTGGAAATCTGTAGCATTAGTTCAAGGTGAAACAGGTTCTGTAATAGAATGGGGAGCTGTAGTAAAAGTAACTGGTCAAGGCGTTGTTATTAAAGGTACTTTGGACTCTACAGATGATCTTCCAACTAGTGGCAATGAGATAGGAGACGGTTGGGTTATTGATGGTTTCTTGTGGGTATGGAATGGTAGTGATTGGGTAAATGTAGGTAAGGTTCAAGGCATGGATGGTAACTACTACGAATACAGATTTGCTAGAAATAACAGTTGGGAAATCGCTCCTTAGTTAAATGCAGCTGAACGTTATCCTGTAGGATGGAGTTCTACTGCGCCTGCATTAAGTAGTGGTAAAGTATTATGGGCTACATTTGCTCTTATAAATGGTGGAGACAATACATTAATGGAACAATGGTGTGATCCATACTACATGACTGGTATGACTGGTGATAATGGTGGATCTGGTATTCCTGGAGTAGGCTATGAAGTCAGATACTGTAAAGGCACTGAAACTACTTATACTGGTGAGGCTTGGAATGATACTATGAAATGGAAGAGAAACCCTACAGGTTGGTCTATGGATGTTCCTGAGCTTACTAAAGGTGATGAGTATAATTACATATGGTTTATTCAGTGTAGAGTTATTGACGATAACATGGAAACTGCATGGTCTAAACCTAATCCTATGGGTGGTATAATTACTCCAGATCCAGTAGGTTCACAACCTATAGCATATCCTATGGGTATATATAGTACTAGTACTCCTTATATTAACGATGGAAAAACTGCTCCATATGTATATGATACTGGAGGAGATACTGAAGGCAATCACTATTTCTTTTTAAAAGCCGTAATGACATGGATTGGTACGTAGCAGAATAATGAATCGCCAGGAACAGATACCTCTGGAGCATGGGAACCATTAAAAAACTTTGAAGCTATCTATACTGACTTACTTATTGCACCTAACTCATTAGTAGGTGGAGCTGTATTTAATAATAACCTGATGTTCTCACAAAGAGGTAAGAATGCTAGTGGTGGTGATAGTTCTGAGTATCATTTGATTAATACTTCAGATCCTATGAACACTTCTAACTCATTTAGACCTAATTTCTTGTTAGACTTTGAGAATGGTGAAGCTTACTTTGGAGCTGGAGGTATACACTTAGCTGCTGATTCTGATAATAGTTAGTTGTAGTTAACTACATCTGATACTAAGCTTACGCTAGACGGTAGCGGATTAAGTATGATTAACAATACTGGTGGATTGTCTACAGTAGGTACTTATATAAAAAAGAGTAACATATCTCAACTTACTAACGACTATTAGTTTAAGTTAGATTCAAATGGAATGCACTTAGGTTAGGCTCAAGCTCCGTTCACTAGTTGGTTTGATGTAAGCTCTAGCGGTAGTTTAAAATTAAATGACAGTATAACTATAGGAAATACAAGCGATGAGCATGCTATTATTAATAGTGGTAGTTTCTCATTAAAGAACAGCACTCTTGATAATATAGTCATTACTTATGATAATACTACTTCTTCCATAGTATTAAAGAATCCTACTGGCATAGATTCGTCTAGAATAGAGATAAAAGCTTTAGACGATAATGCATCAGACGCTATTTCAGTAACCGCTTATGATTCTTAGGGTAATAAAGCGTACATATCTCCACTAGGAGTAACTGTATCTGACGGTGTAAATACTCATATAGATATTATGAAAAATATGATTACAGTAACTAACTCTAGCGGTACGAATATTGGATGGACTGGTACTAAAAATGGTTTGCGTTTTATAGGCGGGATTTGTGTTGGTGAAGCTTAATTAAACTACTATGGATAAAGCAAAAGAATATATAAACAGTAAAACAAACTCTATACTTAAGACTAATATACTTAGGAACAATAGAGATGTTGTAGCAACCATAGTATACAATGAATTGACAGATTTATTGGAGTTTAGTAACACATCTAGTGTTACTACTCCTATAGATTCTGAAATACTAAAGAGATACTTACATTAGGTTAAACCATAGTTATATAGTGGTATACCTATGAAACTCAAACCGTATTGTATTAAGTGTGGTTGTGGTAATGGATACTTTAGAGGATTATACGATCCTTATGTATTAGCATTGTTGACAGAGGATGCAGATCCTTGGTTATGGGAAGATAACGGTGTAGTACTGTTAGAATAGTAGAAAGAAAATAATTTGATTGACAATGATAGCAAGAATTAAAGGTTTAAAGATTAGTCAAGCTTCAGAACGTACTGCTGTCACAGGATAGGAAATGATTCCATTCCAAGATGGTGAAAGAAATGGTAAGATCCGAATGATAGAGTTTAAAGATATGACTATGTATATCTTTGATCCTACTATCGTTGATGGTAAAGTAAGTCAAGAAGATTATGACGCATTAAAGCAGGCTATAGAAGAAGGTAAGCTTATCTATACTATTAACTCTAATAGAAACGGATTAGACTTAGCAACTGAAGTAGCTATAGTTGGTGGTACTATATATATTGAATCTCCTGATTTTATTAAAGAAGAAGGCACAGATAATATATCTCAAGTAGTGTTTGATACTATTACTGTAGATGGTTCATTAAACTATAGTAAAGAACAATATACTACTACAGTTATTAAGACTACTGGAGATGGTACTAAAGTACTTACAGATAATGGTCAGTATGTATATATAGGTAATTTAGCATTAACTAACATTAAGTTTAAAGACGGTACTAATACATCTACTTATGATTTAGTAACCAATGGCATTACCTTTAGACAGAATAGTACTCCGTGTGTATCATGGAACACTATTAAGAGTGGTAACAACATCTATATGGATATACGTATAGCTAATGCTACTGCATCTATGGACGGTCTAATGAGTAAGGAAGACTATGTAGAACTTAATACTACTATACCTGGGCAGATTGAAGATCTAAAGGAAGCTGACTCCAATATAAATAATAGAATAGACGATCTTGATGATAAGATTGATAAGGAGATTGCCGATAGAGAAGCAGAGATAGACCGTATAGAGAATAAGTTTGATGGAGTTACCGATAAACTAGAGGACGCTTTACAGAAAGAGATTGAAGATAGAAAAGCAGGCGATACTACTATTACTAATAGTTTAAATGCGTTCATTAGTACTAAAGGTCAACCTGGTGGTTTAGCTGAATTAGACTCAACTGGTAAGGTTCCTGCAGCTCAATTACCATCTTATGTAGATGATGTATTAGAGTTCTCTACTAAAGCTCAATTTCCTCAAACTGGCGAAACAGGTAAGATATATGTAGCTAAGGATACTAATCTAACATATAGATGGACTGGTACTCAATACTTAGAGATTAGTTAGAGTTTGGCATTAGGTGAAACTCCTAGTACGGCGTATCCTGGAGATAAAGGTAAAGCTAATAGAGATGCTTTAAATAGTATGCCTACTAAACTTACTTCATACCTTACTCCTACTACTAGTACTGGTGAGTTAGTTAAGATTAACTACAAGTATACATCTAAAGATGGTTTGAATTATGGTCCATTACAGGATGATAACATAGATATACCATCAGCTACAACTACTAATGCAGGCGCTATGTCTGCAATAGATAAAGGTAGATTAGATGATTTGTATGATGAATTTGGTAGTATAGAGAACCCAGGTAATAAGCTTAACTCATTACCTAAGAACTTAGTTACAGGTGTAGATGCAACATCTAGGAATGCTTCTACTGTAACTATTAACTATAAGCAATCTGATTTATCTGCAGCTAGTAATTCATATGCGAATCCTATTACTAAGTCATAGACTATACCTGCTGCTACACAATCTGCAGCTGGTGTAATGACTGCTACTGATAAATAGAACCTAGATGTCAATATACCTAATAGAATTACTAATCTAGATAACAGAGTAACTACTGAAGTAAACAGACTAGAAGAGCTTATTGAGAGTAGTTCATCTGAGATTACTAACGATTTGAATGTAGAGATTCAAGCTAGAAAAGATGGTGATGCTCAGTTACAGACTAATATTAACAATCTGTAGTCTACTATGAATACAGAATTAGCTAAGAAGGTTGGTAAAGTAACTGTGGCTGGTTCTGGTAATGCTGTTACTACTGCATCTATTAGTGGTGATACTCTTACTTTAACCAAAGGAGCTACATATAATAACTATGTACATCCTGCTGGTTCTGCACCTAGTAAAGCATCTGGATTCTATAAGTTCTCTACTGATTCTACTAGTCATGTAGCTAGTGTTACTGCGGTAACTAAGTCTGATATAACTGCATTAGGAGTACCAGCATAGGATACTAATACTACATACACATTTGCTAATGGTTCTGCTGGTAATTTCACAGTAACTCCATCTGGAGGTAGTGCATAGACTGTAAGCGTTGGTAAGCCAGCTAATGCTGGCAATGCTGACACAGTTGGTGGTATCAGTCCATCTGCTTTTGTAAAGAAAGCTGGGGATACTATGACGGGAGCATTAACAATAAATCAAACTTCATCAGTAACTCCTTTAACTTTACATGGAACTGATGTTTCTAGTTATATACAGTTTATTAATAGTGGAACACAAACTGCAGAAGTAGGATATACTAACTCATTAGGTGCATATCTGTATAATGATAAACTATCAACTCATCCGTGTATATCATTAGGTAGAGTAGATAGTTTAGATGAAGGAGCAACTTTCTATTATGGAGGTACTCATTATAAATTACTTCATAAAGGTAATTATGCTAACGAGTTAGATTAGCGTTATTCACCAAAAATGGTATATAACTATGATAAAGGATGTTTGGTAAAATTAAGAAATGCATCTAGTGTTGATGCAATGATTACTGTAAGAATATTCGGTAATTCCTATTATACTACACCTCCGTTTGATACAGTAATATAGTTCTATAATTATAATACAGGAAACTCAATAATATAGTATTCTGGGGTTAATAACGGAGCTGGATTTGGTGATATAAAAGTATTTATCCATGATGGTAAGGTTCATTTGTGGTTTAAACAAATACGACAATTCCAATCTTTTGTAGTACATGCTTATTATAGCAATAGCAGTGACTATCGTAACATGGTCGAATCTATAAGTAATGCAGCTATGCCCACTTCTGGAGTAGCTAGAATGGTAACTATAACTCCTAAATAGTCCATATATGCTGGAGATGATATTATTAGCGCAGCTGGAGGTATAAATATAGAACACACAAATGAAATAAATTCATATACTAACCATCTATATTTAAACTATAGGTATTCTTCTACTGGTGCTAGTACTAAGAATATACTTATGTGTGCTAACGGTGGATCAGTAATTGTTGGGGTTAATGTTGGATCTATTGCTGGAGATAATAAACTTTACATAGGTGGTAATGTAGCATCTTCTGGTAAAGTATCTGCAGCAGGTGGTTTCTTCAAAGAATCTGATGCTCGTTTAAAATCAGATATTAAACCTTTAGACTACACTCTAGATCAGATATGTTCTATACCTACTGTATCATTTATAATGAATGATTAGAAGCAAATAGGTACGATAGCATAGGACTTAGAGGAATTAGGTTTTGAAGATATAGTAACTGAAAGTGATACTCTTAAGTCTGAAGTAAGTAATCCCGAACAGTTTGAATCATTCACTAAAGATGGTGAAGAGTATGTTAAGGTTAAGAAGGTAGAGTATGAGATGTTAGGTGTATTAGCTATTGAAGGAGTTAAGATGCTTAAGGATGAGATTGAAAAGCTTAAAGCTGAAATAGAAACTTTAAAGAATAAGCAACATGAGTAATGAAATAGCAACATATTCTATGATATTAAGTAAGCTTAGTCTAGGTAAGAGTGGGACAGAATGTCCTACTAAGACCTAGATTTTAGCTATTAATTCATTAATCGTTATTGATAATGCTTCTACTTATGGAGCTAATGAATGTGTAAAGATAGATGATATACGTAAGAAAGTAGAGACTTGGAATTACTATTTAACAGTATCTCCTACTAGTATGTCATTTGGAGCTGGCGGTGGTAGTAAGTCTTTCACTGTTAGTTCTTATAAAAGAAAAGTATTAGACGGAGTAGAATAGAGTGGTGATACTAGTGTATCATTAAAGTCTACTACTATATCTGGTACTGGGTTCTCTTTAAGTGGAACCACCGTAAGTGCTTCTGCTAATGAAGGTACTTCAAATAGAACGGGTACAGTTACTATAACTCAGAATGAGTCTAATAAGACAGCTACTATTAGTCTATCACAGAGTGGAGATACTATTAGCTCATATGGAGAATGGACTATATCTGTATCAGCTAATCCTACTAGTGTATCTAGTGATGGTGGTACTTCACGTATTACAGCTAGTGCTAAGAGAACTGTATATTGGGCTAGTGGAGATGTTACTGAAGAAACAGGTAATCCTACACTGTCTACTAACTTAGGTAGTCTTAGCAGTAGCTCTTCACCTAGTACTTTAACATTAGGAGAGAATACATCTACATCTAGTAGAACTGCTACTATTAAAGCAACTCATGGTGGTAAGTCAGCTACTTGTACAGTTACTCAAGCTGGTGCTGAACCTACTATTGAGTATGTATTTACAATTAGTCCATGGCAAGTTAATGTTGGAGCTAGTGGTGGTACAGGAGATATAGGCTTTACTTCATATAAGTTGGTAAATGGTAATCAGATCAGTTTAGGATACAGTATAGATAGTAGTACATTACCTTCGTGGGCAACATATAGTAATGGTAGATTTACTATAAGTTCTAATTCATCTACATCTTCTAGATCTGCAAATGTGTACTTTACATAGAGTGAATCTGGAAAAAGAGATTATGCTACAATATCACAAAGCGCCTGAAGGGCGCTCACGATGCCGTCGCCCGTCGTCTGGCGGTCGAGCGCAAGAATGTGGCCCGACGATTCGCCGCCGAAAAGCCAGCCGTTGCGCTTGAGCTCCTCGAGCACGTAGCGGTCGCCGACCTTGGCGCGCACGAAGGAGACGCCGAGTTCGCCGAAGCGGCGCTCGAGGGCGTAGTTGGTCATCAGCGTGCCGACAACGCCCGCGACTGGGCCCTGCAACATGCGGTCGCGCACGATCACGTAGAGGAGTTCGTCACCGTTGTAGACGTGGCCCTCGGCGTCCGCCATGATCAGGCGGTCCGCGTCGCCGTCGAGGCTCACCGCGACGTCGCAGCCGTGCTCGGCGGCAAGGCGCGAGAGGTTCTCGGTGTGGGTCGCGCCCACGCCGTCGTTGATGTTGAGGCCGTCTGGAGTGTTGCCCACGGCGACCACTTCGGCGCCGAGTTCGTGGAAGACGTCGGGCGCAATGTGATAGGCGGCGCCGTTGGCGCAGTCGACGAGAATGCGCAGGCCCTTGAGGTCCGTGCTGAAATCGATCGTCGACTTGCAGAACTCGATGTAGCGGCCGGCCGCATCGTCAAGGCGGCGGGCCTTGCCGAGTTCGGCCGAAGGCACGCAGGTGCAGCCCGCGTCGAGCTCGTCCTCGATGCCGAGCTCGACGGCGTCGGGCAGCTTCGTACCTTCGCCTGAGAAGAACTTGATGCCGTTGTCGTCGTACGGATTGTGGCTCGCGGAGATCACCACGCCCGCGTCGAGGCGAAGGGCGCGGGTGAGATAGGCGACGGCGGGCGTCGGAATCGGACCGCAGAGCACGATGTCCACGCCGGCGCTCGAGAAGCCTGCCTGAAGCGCAGCCTCGAGCATGTAGCCCGAAACGCGCGTGTCCTTGCCGATGAGCACGGTCGCGTGTCCCGTCAGGCTCTGGCGGCGAAGAACGCGGCCTGCGGCCTGACCGAGGCGCAGCACGAAGTCGGGCGTGATCGGCGCCTTGCCGACACGGCCTCGAACACCGTCCGTACCAAAATAACGACGAGTCATGATTGTTCTCCTTAGGTTGTTTCTTACCTGCGTCCGCAGGCCTCCTCGGACGCGCGCCAGACGGCGACGGCGTCGACGGTCTGGCGGCAGTCATGCACGCGGACGACCTGGGCGCCCTGCTCGACGGCGATAAGCGCGCCGGCGATGCTGCCCGCAATGCGGTCCATGGGCGCCTTGTGGCCCGTGGCCGCCCCGATGGACGACTTGCGAGAGAGCCCCATCAGATAGGGCTGACCGGATGCAACGAATCTTTCCGTGGAGCCGAGCAGCGCGAAGTTCTGCTCGACGGTCTTGCCGAAGCCGAAGCCCGGATCCCAGCAGATGCGGTCCGCCGAAACGCCGAGCCCCTCGAGGAGGCGCTGCCTTTCCTGAAGGTAGGCCTCGACCTCCGCCACGACATCCTTGTAGTCCGTGGTGGCCGAGCGGTGCATGACGACGAGGCCGCAGTCCGTCGCCGCGGCGGCTTCAAGCGCGCCGGGCATCTCGAAGCCGCGGATGTCGTTGAGGATGTGCGCGCCGAGCGAAGCCACCTCGGTCATGATCTCCGGCTTGGAGGTGTCGACGCTCACGATGAATCCTTCCTTCACGAGTCGCTCGACCACGGGAATGACGCGGCGGCGCTCCTCTTCAAGCGTGACGCCGGTTTCGTTGAAGCCCGGACGCGTGGACTCGCCGCCCACGTCGATGATGTGCGCGCCTTCGTCGCGCATGCGGTGCGCCCAGGCGACGGCGTCCTCAAGGCCGTTGTGGGTGCCGCCGTCGGAAAAGGAGTCCGGCGTCACGTTCAGAATGCCCATGATGAGCGGGTGGAGGCGGTCGATCTCGAAGACCTTGGCGCCACAGCGCCAGACGCTGGCGCGCTCGTGAAGTTCTGTCATCTTGCTTTTATCGCTTTTGTTTTTATCAATTGAAAAAGGCTGCAGGGCCTCTCTTCAGCCCTGCAGCCTATCTTAGCCTGTTCCGAGGTTATTCGGAGCGGCGGTCATCATCGCCCTTCGGGGCACCGGCATTGTCGGAGGAGGAAGCCTCCTTCGCGCCGGCGGCTTCGGGAGCCGCGGGAGCCTCGGCATCTTCGGCCTTGGGCTCTTCTGCGGCGCCTGCCTCGCCCTCGGGCGCGGCGGCCTGCGCCGCTTCAGGCTTCACGGCCTCCTTGGAGGTCTTGGGCGGACGCGGCGCGCGGCCTTCCATGATGTCGTCGATCTGGTCGGCGTCGATCGTCTCCCAGTCGAGAAGCGCCTTGGCCATGACTTCCATCTTGTCGCGGTTTTCCTCGATGAGCCTGCGCGCGATGGCGTACTGCTCGTCGATGATGCGGCGGACTTCGGCGTCGACTTCCTGCATCGTCTTCTCGGAGATGTTGGTCGTCTTCGTCACGGAGCGGCCGAGGAACACCTCGCCCTCGTTTTCAGAGTAGACCATGGGCCCGAGCCTGTCGCTCATGCCGTAGCGCATCACCATGTCGCGGGCCATCTGCGTGGCGCGCTCGAAGTCGTTCGAAGCGCCGGTCGTCATCTGGTTCATGAAGACCTCCTCGGCGATGCGGCCGCCGAAGAGAATCGCGATGCGCGTGAGCAGATACTGGCGATCGTAGGCGTAGCGGTCTTCCTTCGGAAGCTGCATCGTCAGACCGAGCGCACGACCGCGCGGAACGATCGTGACCTTGTGGACTGGATCGGACTTGGGCATCAGGCGTGCCACGACGGCATGGCCGGACTCGTGGTAGGCCGTGTTGCGGCGCTCGTCCTCGCTCATGACCATGGCGCGGCGTTCGGCGCCCATCATGATCTTGTCCTTGGCGTTTTCAAAGTCGCACATCTTCACGACGCGGCCGTTGCGGCGGGCGGCGAAGAGCGCGGCCTCGTTGACGAGGTTCGCAAGATCGGCGCCCGAGAAGCCCGGCGTACCGCGCGCGATCACCATGCTGTCGACGTCCTTGCCGACGGGGATCTTGCGCATGTGCACGTTGAGGATCTGGTCGCGGCCGCGGATGTCGGGCAGCGGCACCACCACCTGGCGGTCGAAGCGGCCCGGACGCAGCAGAGCGGGGTCGAGAACGTCGGGACGGTTCGTCGCGGCGATCACGATCACGTTGGCGCCGGAGTCGAAGCCGTCCATCTCGACGAGCATCTGGTTGAGGGTCTGCTCGCGTTCGTCATTGCCGCCGCCGAGGCCTGCGCCGCGTTGGCGGCCGACCGCATCGATTTCGTCAATGAAGATGATGCAGGGCTCGTTCTTCTTGGCGGTCTCGAACATGTCGCGCACGCGGGCTGCGCCCACGCCGACGAACATTTCAACGAAGTCAGAACCGGAGATCGTGAAGAACGGCACGCCCGCCTCGCCGGCGATCGCCTTGGCGAGGAGCGTCTTGCCGGTGCCCGGAGGTCCGACGAGCAGCAGGCCGCGCGGAATGCGGCCGCCGAGACGCTGGAAGCGCTTGGGTTCGCGAAGGAAGTCCACGATTTCCTGAACGTCTTCCTTGGCCTCGTTGCAGCCCGCGACGTCGCGGAAGCGCACCTTGTTGCTTTCCTCGTCAAGCTTGCGGGCCTTCGACTTGCCGAAGCTGAACGCTCCGCCACCGCCGCCCGCACCGCCCTGCATGCGGCGCATGAAGAAGATCCACACGCCGATGAGAAGGATCATCGGGAACCAGGAGATGAAGATGGTCGTCAGAAGAGACGGCTCCTCCTCGGCCTTGCCGTAGATCTGAACGTTGCTCTTCCTGAGCTCGTCCACCATCCAGATGTCGCCCGGATTGGTGAGCTTGAATTCCTCGCCGGTCTGGGGCGTGACGATGAGCGTACGGCCCTGGATGTCGACGCGACGGACCTTGCCCGCCTTGGCGTCCTCCATGAACTGCGTGTAGCTGATCGTGTCGCGCGGCGGGGCGTAGGCGTCTTCATACTGGCGGAACACCGTGAAGAGCACCAGACCGACCAGCGCCCAGACGGCGATGCGGCTGAAGATTTTGTTGTCCAATGTATGTCTCCTGACGGCGGAGCCGCAGTCGGGCCCTGCGCCGTCATCTTCCTTAGTCTTGTAAGAAGGCCTTCGCCTCGAAAGCCTTTCGGCATCGGCAAAGGCGTAATGGGCATATTTTAGCCGCTCGTTCTGCGCGAATGTCGCCCCCTTACGCGCATTTGCTCGCACCTATTTGTGCGGGGAGCCGAAAAATCGTGACCGATTATTTCGGCCGCAGGGACTACTTGCCGGGCTTGAGCTCGCGGGCGACGAGGTAGACTTCGGCCGACGTGTCGCGAGAGGCGGCGGGCTTGCGCGTGTAAACCTTCTTGAAGGTCTTCTTGAGCGCCTCGACGAACTGCGAGAAGCCCGAACCCTGGAACGACTTTGTCACGAAGACGCCGTTGGGCTTGAGATGCTCGAGACAGAACTCGTGCGCGAGCTCGTTGAGAAGCAGCGAACGGGCGGCGTCCGCAGCGGCGATGCCCGAAAGATTCGGGGCCATGTCACTTAAAACGACGTCGACCTTGTCGCCGTCAAGAATTTCTGCTAATTTGTCCGCGATTTCCTGCTCACGGAAATCTCCCTGCAGGAATGTCA
>ENA-USUK01000012-USUK01000012.1-human-gut-metagenome-genome-assembly--contig:-NODE-12-length-116335-cov-11.646682_pt1 | contig 116335 bp, 80 predicted proteins | sample MGYA00250062_ERZ773400 | MGnify/ENA primary metagenome ERZ773400 (study PRJEB29103, sample SAMN06111961) | human gut metagenome | biome: human gut; feature: ankylosing spondylitis patient; material... | reverse complement strand
GAAAAAACGATGAATTCATTCAAAGAAAAATTTAAAATTGCAAAAATCTTAGCTTCCTTATTTACTCATTCGTCTACCCCCGAAGAGGAAAAGAACTATCGTGCATGGTTGGATGAAAACCCGGAACATCAAAAGATAGCCGACCGGATATTAAATAAGGAAACGTATGAAGAAAACAGCCGGTTAATAAAAAGCTTCTCTTCACAAAAAGCGTGGGAGAAAGTCTATCCGTTATTAGGAGGCAATCAATCGGGTACTGTTTTTTCGTGGAAAAAGAGTCTGAAATATGCAGCTCTCATCTTATTGTTATTAGTACCTGCTTCTTACTTTATCTATCATTGGATATCCGAAGAAACGATTAGCGACATCACTCCGGGAACCCTTGGTGGGGAACTGATCTTGAGTGACGGCAAATCTTTCAATCTTTCCGACAATAATCTTCCTGAGAATGCAGTCAGAGCATTTGTGATCGATTCTAAAGGGATCAACTATCAGATTCCCGCCAACAAACCGCAAGTAAAAGAAATCCAAAACACACTACGCACATTGCAGGGGATGGAATGTCTTATCACGCTTTCCGACGGCACGAGGGTACATCTCAATGCGGAAACCCGGCTGACTTATCCGGTTTGTTTCAGCAGCAAAGAACGTATTGTGCAAATTGAAGGGGAGGCTTATTTTGATGTTGCCCCGGACAAGGAGCATCCGTTTATCGTAAAAACATCGCATACATCTATCCGGGTAACGGGAACGTCGTTCAACGTAAGAGCCTACGCTGATGAAGATACGGAAAGTACAACCTTAATCAGTGGAACAGTAAGAATCAACAGTGGAAATGAAGAATTCGAATTAGTTCCCAACCAGCACTATACATATAATAAAAATACCGGTACAAATACCGTCGCCAACGTAAACACTGATTTGTATACATCTTGGGAATCCGGATCATTTATCTTTTTAAATGTCCCTCTTGAGAATGTGATGTCATACCTGTCCAAATGGTATGGATTCCAATATTCTTTTGAAGACGAAGCAGCCAAACAGGTGCGTATCGGAGCTTACCTTAACCGCTACGCCAACATGAACCCGATTATCGACATGATTACAGAATTAAATCTGGTCAATATCAAACAACGGGAGGGCATCCTGCACATTTCCTACAAACAGTAATAATACATAATATAACTAACGCATTATGAAAAAACGAGTAAAATCCCTGCCATGGGTGGTATCTTATGCAAGCAGAAACTTTGTGAAGTTCTGTCTTTTATGGATATTCTCCCTTTCTTCACTCATGATTCAAGCACAGGACAATCAGAGAATCTCCATCGACTTGAGAGGAGAAACGCTGGAAGCAGCGCTCTGGTATCTGCAGAATCGTACGAAATTTGTCTTTATGTATGGAACGGAAGATGTCGCTAATGTAACTGATATCACCATCAGAGCCAAAGACAAAACGATTACTGAAATTCTGGATGAATGTCTGGAAGGCACTAACCTGACTTACGAAATCTCTGGTAGCGCAATTGTTATAAAGAAAAGACAAAGCCAAAAGATAACCATCAGCGGTTGGGTCCGGGATACTAACGGTGAGGCCTTGCCCGGCGCTACTATCACGATCCGAGGTTCTAAACATGGAGCCATTGCAGGATTGGACGGGCAGTACACGTTTAATATTCCAGCACAGGAAGGGTTGATTCTTACGTACTCTTTTATCGGAATGGAAAAGAAAACGGTAAAATATACGGGTAAAAAAACCATTAATGTCACTCTGAACAGCTCCACCAGCACAGAAATAGATGAGGTGGTGGTAACCGGATACCAGAATATTCAACGTCGTGACATCGTTGGATCTATTACCAGCATCAAAGCAAAAGATATCATCATGCCTTCGTTTACTACTATTGACCAAATGTTACAAGGACGTGTAGCGGGTATGGTTGTAACCAATACAAGCAGTCGTGTAGGTACTGCCCCCAAGATTCAGATTCGAGGTACCAGTACGTTGCAAGGAAACCGTGACCCATTGTGGGTAGTAGACGGCATTATCCAGGAAGATTTTCAGGTAACATTAGACAGTGGCGACCTGATGACTAAAAATTTGCAAGACATTATCGGTAACCAGATTTCGTGGTTAAATCCCGCCGATATCGAAAATATCACCATCTTGAAAGATGCTTCCGCCACTGCCATCTATGGTTCGAAAGCCTCTAACGGTGTAATCGAAATCACCACCAAGAAAAATACTACTGACCGACTAACCGTAAACTACTCCGCCAACTTTAACATCGGACAACGTCCTAATTATGGGATGTTCAACTTCATGAACTCTCAAGAACGTGTCCGTTTCTCACAAGAAGCGTTTGATGCAGGGGTTAATTATATAGAAACACCTTATAAGGATCTTAACACCTATGAAGGTATATTACGGATGCTGCAGGAACATGATATTTCAGACATCGAATACAGAAAGCTTTATAACGATATGGAAACCCGTAATACAGACTGGTTCAAACGCCTGACACGTCGTTCGTTCAGCCATACTCACAACGTTAGTGTTTCCGGCGGAACAAACAAGTTCAGTTATTCAGCATCCATAGGATATAATAACAGTGAAGGCCAGGAAATCGGCAACGACAACGAACGTATGACAGGCCGTATCGCCCTGATGTTACGCCCTATAGAAAAGCTAACTATCAATCTGACTTTAAACGGTAGTGTTTCTACCACAAATGGCTTTTTCAACGAAGTCAACCCAATGAGTTATGCTACTAACACCAACCGCATCATCGATCCGGACGCTTATTATATGCAAAGGAACGGCTACAACTCTAAAACTGGTAAGATACAAACCCTTTCATACAATTTTATCAATGAACGGGACAACAGCGGTTCAAAAGCACGTTCGAACTTCATGTCCGCCTCACTAGATGTAAACTGGCGTATTCTTGATTGGGTAACCTACCAATTCACCGGAGGTTATTCGAATAACAATAGTACGAATGAAAGCTGGGCTACCGAACGTACTTACTATATTGCCAACGAGTATCGCGGCTACGATTTTAATTCCGTTACTCCCACCAGTGCTGAATTTAAAGCTGCGCAGCTTCCATTCGGAGGTATATTGTATACAAACGACAACAACCAGTATTCCTACAATATTCAGAACAAGTTACAATTCAGTAAAGCATTCAATCCTGATAACCGATTGAACGCATTATTGGGTATGGAACTCCGTTCATCTACAGCGAAAGGAACAGCCAATAAAGTTTGGGGATATGTGCCGGACAGAGGTGAACGTATTGTTGCTCCTACCATACCAAGTGAAGTGATAACTCCCAACAATCCTCCAACAGGCTGGGGAATATTAGGAGATATTTATAGTAGAGGCTGGCAAAGAACAGACAATACCAACAACTTCCTTTCATTCTTCGCTACTTTCGCATATTCATTCAAGAATCGCTATGTAGTCAATGCCAATGTACGAAATGATGCCTCCAACGTTTTCGGGCAGGATATAAACCATCGTATCGACCCGACTTATTCATTCGGTCTCTCCTGGAGAGCATCAGAAGAGGCTTTCTTTCAAAAACATTTGAAATGGATCACTACACTTAATTTCAGAGGAACATTCGGTATTCAGGGAAATGCTTTAACACGAGAAAGTCCTGAACTAATCTTAAGCCAACAGGGAGTACAACCCGGATATAATCGCTACTTCTCCACTATCGGCCAGATACCTAATCCATATCTCTCCTGGGAACGTACCAGAAACTGGAACTTCGGCGTGGATCTGGAACTGTTCCGTATGTTCTATATGAATCTGGAATATTATACCAGACGTTCCAATGCGGTAATCACCGTAGATTTGCCATTCGAATACGGAATTGATGATATGAAACGTAACGGTGGAATTATTTACAATCGGGGAATTGAATACACATTATCATTCACGCCTATCCAAAAGCGCGATTTCAGCCTGAACATCAACCTGAATGCCTCTAAAAACTGGAACAAAGGTGGAGAAACCAAAATTGACAGAAACACAGCAATGTACTTGAGAGGAGGTAGTACACAGATATTAAAAGAAGGTTATCCGCTGAGTGCATTCTGGTCATACTCTTTTGCTGGTCTTGACGGAAGTAATGGTAAACCAATGTTCAACTACGTTGAGGTCCCAGATGAAGAAAAGAGCAAAAGTATCGATCCGACTACTTACTTGGTATATTCCGGAGAAACAGAGCCGTACTTCACCGGAGGTCTCGGTTTTAGTTTCCGTTACAAATCTTTGTCATTAAATACCAGTTTCTCCCTTTTATTAGGTAGTAAAAAACGCTTGCCGTCACCTTACAGTGATTTTCAAGGAAGCGGCAGTATGATGCCGGATCCAACCAAAAATGTAAACCGCGATTTACTAAACCGTTGGCAAAAGCCCGGAGATGAGGTCTACACAAATATTCCCGGACTTCCGACATGGCCGATAGAAATAGGGTGGACCCTGCCTAATACAGATAGTGCAGAATCAGCTATTGAAATGTGGGAGAAATCAGATGCTATGGTAGTCAGTGGTTCATTCCTACGTTGTCGTAACATCGGATTATCATGGCAAATGAAAAAAGAATGGTGTGACAAGATCCATGCAAAAAACCTAGCTATCAATTTTAATATGGATAACATATTTGTAATAGCCAGCAAACGTTTCAATGGCTTCGACCCGGAATTAGAAAACAGTATCATGCCACGATCTTTCTCACTGGGACTTAATATCGGATTTTAAACTATAAACAAAGAAAGATATGAAACTTAAATATTTAATCTATACAATTACATTGACAAGTCTCACTGCCTGCAGTGATTTCTTAGAGCCCAAGTCACAAAGCAAATACATCCCCAAGGATGCCAATGCATTACAGGAGATGCTTATTGGAGAGGCTTATCCCCAACAAGGGAATACCAAATTTCTAGCCTATTTGGAAATACTTGCAGATGATATCGATCAAAATCAAGTGGAGGGTTACGAATTCCCTGAAAATGAACAGGGAAAAATGGAAACATTCGAGGTACTGTACAGTTGGCAACCCAATATGTTCGAAATGCAACAAAAATTAGGACAAGAGCCGAGCAATACATGGGGAAACCTTTATGAATATATTTTAGGAGCCAATGCTGCACTTGATTATACTGACGAAGTGTCCGGTACAGAAGCTGAAAAAAATTACATCAAGGCACAATCCTATGCTTTGAGGGCTTTCTTCTATTATATGCTGGTTAATCAATACGGACTTCCATATAATTACGACAAAGAATCATTGGGAGTTCCTCTAAAAATTGACAGTAAAATGAGAGATGAAGGTGAGGTACTGATGAAACGAAATACGGTAGAGGAAGTATATCTACAGATTGTTGCCGACCTAAACGAAGCAGAACGTTTATTCTTGACTCTCTCCGCCGCACAACAATATGAGCCAAACTACCTCGTTAGCCTACCTATGGTGCAATTATTAAAATCACGTGTGGCTCTCTATATGGAAAATTGGAAAGAGGCAAAAACGTATGCAGAAAAAGTTATCAAAGATTGGAACTTTTCACTGCGCGATCTGAATACAATCCCTGCACCGGAAGCGGGTATGAAAGAACCTTATTATACATTCAACACCTATGATTCTCCAGAAGTTATCTGGAGTTATGGAACCATAAGAGATTTGACAGGTGAATACGAAGGTTATATTGAAAAGGAAGGTAAGAATAATAACGATACCAGAAGAAAATTCAAAGCAGCAGATGAGTTGATTAACAGTTTCTCGGAAGGTGACTTACGCAAAGATCGTTATATTACTCGGGAGATACAGTATAATGAAGATGTCCCAGAGAGCAGTACATTTTATAATACGTATCTTCCCTATGGCAAATATAAGACGCTCCGTTCTGTCCCCACTTCCGGAAGCAGTGATTATTTCGCACTCTCTTTCCGGGTAGCAGAAGCTTATCTGAATTATGCTGAAGCTGCTGCCATGAGTCAAGCAGAAGGAGAAGCTATCACCACTATGAACGCACTACTGGAAAAACGATATGACGAAGGAAACATACCATCCTTTTCGGGATTGAGTGGAGATGATCTTATTACCAAGATACGTGAAGAACGCAGAAAAGAACTTTGTTACGAAGGCCAACGCTGGTTTGACTTACGTCGATATGGCATGCCTTCCATACAGCACAAATGGGAAGGAAAAATTTACACATTAACAAAAAATGATCCTTCATACGTATTACCTATACCTCCAAATGTATTGCAAAGAAACTTACTATTGGAACAAAATCCGTTCGGTCCGGAACGGGTTGGAGTTTCCATAACAAACTAACTATAAATTATAAAAATAATGATCGTTAATCCTAAACAACAGAAAATTATGAAGCCAATATATAACGTATGGATATTATTGTTCTGTCTCACATTCACGTCTTGCTACGAAGATGATTCAATTATCCCGACACCAGACCCACTTGCACAGGCCGGAGGATTTGAGTTTCCCCAAGGAGATAATTCTTGGGACAATGATGCCATGAAAATCTACCAAGACTTCGGAGTGAAAATAATATATAAAGATATCACAGAAAAAGACCTCAATAAAAATTGGACAGGTGGTGGTATCGGTGGCTCTACAAGAGTGTTCGAAAATTGTCTCAATGAGGAGATGGCGGCATTCTATATTACTTTTATGAAAAATCATATATTCCCTTATCTTAATCGGGAAGTTACGGACAGAGTATTTCCCATGTATTGGTATGTGGGATACAATTACTCGGTATTTGCCTCCATTGTACCGGGAGTGTTAGAATATTATGTAGCATTATCCGAACATGAAGAAAGCCAAACTGACTGCTGGGTAACTTGCTTCTGGGGAGATGCAGCTCACAGCACCTATGATGATCCAATCTCTGGATGGAAAACCCCTATTGCCGGCAACAAGGACAGTTTTACTGTGCGTCGCTTCAAAATAATTGATGAAGTTATAAACACAGCCATCACCAGAGGTAACATTATCGTACCCGAAGATGAATTTGATGCAGGATTCAACCATTCAACTAAGATTGTCAGAAATGAAGATATTGAAAGCAAAGCTGATCCTAATTATTATCTTAGAAGAGGCTATCCTGGTGATGTAAATTCATTATCAGCAAAATATAGTAAACCACATTCTGATAATCCTCCAACAGCCAAAGAAACATTTATCGGTTACATGCAAATAGCCATGCGTCTTACTAAGGAAGAACGGGAAGCAATGTGGCCTTCGGCAACCTATCCATTTATGAGTAGTAAGTTCGAGTTTGTAACCAATTATCTAAAAAAATACAATATTGACCTGGAAGCTATCGCTCAAGGACCGGAAGAATGGGATATCAAACCTTATCCGGAACTACCAGAAGCTGATGCAGGAGATGACGATGATGATCCTTGGGGAGACTGGTAGAACTTTTTTCTTTATCCAGTAGTAACCAAGTTATTAAAATAGATACGGATAACGACAAAGCTATTCGTTGCTTTACGATATATTATAAAACTCAATATTATGGAATTAATAAAAAGACTCTCACTAATACTATTGCTTTTATGCACCACCTCCTCCCTATGGAGCAACGGCGGACTGCAGTTTAAGGGAAAGTTAAGGATACTTAGACCTACTACCTTACAAGTAAAAGATTTGAATGGAAACCTTGTTTTGACTTGTTCCATCAGCCAGAACGGAGTATTCGAAACAGAAAAGAAAGAGATCCAGCCCGACGTATATACGCTATGTATCGGGAAAACGGAACAAAACATTTACTTTGAAAATACTTCTGTTAGTATCAATGGCTTTTTCGATGAAAAGAATCCCGAACAAAGCTCACTTTCATTCACCGGCATTGATCCGTTTCTGACTTTACAAAACTATATGCCGGCCGAAAGAGATCCGGATAAAGCAACAATCTCGACTTCTGCCAAAGAAAAACTGACGCCTGCCATGGCGTCAGCATTAGCTTATCTGGCAGATGTGAATGATTACCCATCCAACAAAATGTTATTGGATATGATACCGGAACAAGATAGGAATTCTTTGTCTGCCAAATGGTTAATCAACAAAGTAGAAGTTCTCTCCCACCAGATCATCGGTGCAGAATGTCCTGGTTTTACGTTCATTGACAGCAATGGAAAGAGTGTAAGTTTAAAAGACTTCCGTGGAAAAATTGTCGTACTGGATTTCTGTGCTTCCTGGTGTGGTCCTTGCCGCAAAGAGATGCGCAGTATGCTGACAATATATAATGATCTGAAAGCGGATGATTTAGAATTCATCAGTGTTTCGTTGGATGACAGCGAAGCAAAATGGAGAAAAATGCTGGATGAAGAAAAACTGCCGTGGGTGATGTTGTGGGATAAAACAGGATTTCCCAAAAACAGCAAGACTCCAAGCGCTATTCAGGCTGCTTACGGTTTCTACTCCATCCCTTTCCTCGTTGTCATTGACAAAGAAGGCAAACTCGCTGCACGTAATGTCCGGGGTGAACAGGTGCGTGAAGCCATTTTAAAAATAAGAAAATAACTAGATTGTATAAATTATAACTCATCAACAATGAAGAAACTTATATTTCCTATCGTATGCTGTTTTATCAGCATTACAGTATCGGCTCAGTTAGTCAAACAAGAAGCAGAAACACAAAAGAAACAATCCGAACTGGACTGGTTTAACTGTTCTTTCGACAAAGACAGTGTATATGGTGCCGAAGTAAACAAGGCTTACGAGTATCTGAAAGCTAACAAAAAGAAAGCTAAAAAAAGACCGGTTGTTGCATTGATCGGAACAGGAATGGACGTAGAACACGAAGACCTGAAACATGCAATCTGGATGAACCCGAAAGAAAAACTAAACCAAAAAGATGATGATAAAAACGGGCTTGTTGACGATATCAATGGCTGGAACTTCATCGGAGGTAAAGACGGTCAAGTAATGGAAGCTCTGACGCGCGAAGGAGAACGTGAATTTTTCCGCCTAAAAGATAAATATGCTGACTATATTTTCGATGGAAAAAAGTACTATAAGATTGTCAATGGAAAACGCCAAGAAGTTCCCGTACCGGAAAATATGGAAGAATATAACTACTATCGCTATAAAGTCATGCCGGAATCAAGAATCGGAGGAACCTATGGTGGTCTCCAACTTTCTTATGTAATAGAAGAATATGTTGAAAAGTTCGATAAGGACATGAAAAAACGCTTCCCCGGAAAAGAGTTAACCGTTGAGGACTTCCAAAGTTGTTATGATCCCAAAGCAGAAAGAGACAGTCTTTCAGAAGTTGCCTTTGTGTTTACTGCCTACTATTTCAGTATCTATAATACGGATAAATGGGAACCCGTATATCAAAATATGGGAAAGAAAAGTGTAGCAACAGCCAAAACGTCCTATGAAGATGCTTTAAAGAAATACGGAACTGATAACCGGAAAGAAATTGTAGGTGATAATCCCTTGGATATTAACGACACACAATATGGCAATAATGTACTGTTGACGTCTGACGCAGCAACAGGAGTTATGAAAGCGGGAGTGATCGCAGCCAAACGCGACAACGGTGTCGGAAGTAACGGTATTGCCGATAATGCAGAAATTATGACTTTACGTATTCATCCGGGAGAAGGAGAACCTTATTTAAAAGATATGGCACTGGCCATCCGGTATGCAGTAAACCACGGAGCGGATATTATTTTATTGCCGGAACAAAATTCGTTATACCCGGAAGAACAGAGACAATGGGTAGCAGATGCGCTGAAAGAAGCTGAAAAGAAAGGAGCATTGGTAATAGTTCCGGTTTGGGATCTGTCAGTAGATATGGATAAAGATGAATTCTTCCCTAACCGGAAGATGAGAAAAGACGGAGAACTTACCAATTTTATGGTGGTTGCTTCTTCTGATAAGAATGGAAATCCGGTACTAAACACCAATTACGGTGCAACTACTCTCGATCTTTATGCACCGGGAACAGATATTTATTCATCCTATATGGGTGATACGTACCAAAAAGGTACAGGTGAAGGAATGGCTTCGGCTACTGTAGCCGGTGTAGCTGCCTTAGTGAAATCATATTTCCCTAAATTAACCGGCTCGCAAATCCGTGACATACTACTGAAGAGCGTCACTTCACGCAAAGGGGTGGAAGTGGAAAAAGGAATCCGCGTAAACGACAGTCCTTCACAAGACTTGTTCCTTTTCGATGATTTGTGTATTTCCGGAGGTATTGTAAACGCTTATCAGGCAATTTTGGAAGCAGAAAAAGTCAGCAAATAAAATTAGCTTATGAAGTATACGACTCGTATGATAGGAACCGTTGTCGCCTTTTGCATGGCGGTTCCTGTATTCGCCCAACAATATAAGGCAACTATACCTTACCGGATGGTAGGTGAAAAGATGATTATCGAAATGAAAGTGAACGGCACGGCACGTCCTTTCATTTTTGATACAGGAGGACGTACGGCACTCACGACTCAAGCCTGCCAGGCACTGCAAATGGCAGCCACCGACTCGGCTAAAGTAACGGATGTGAATAACGTGGAAAGCTATTACAAGACTACCCGGATAGAGAACCTGACTACCCCCGACCATGTTATTAATTTCAAAAATGCTCCGTCACTGGTCATTGATGAAGTAAAAGGCTGGGAATGTTTTGGAGTAGATGGCATCATCGGCAGTGATTTATTCGCCAACACCATTGTCACTATTGATTCACAAGCCAAAAATATTATAGTTACCTCTGCTGAAAAGCCATCGACAGTGTCTTTACGAAAGATGTTGAATTTCACCAAAGGGGGCGGTATGCCGATCGTCAGCATACAAATAGCTCCGGTTAGCAATATAAATGTATTATTCGATACAGGTAGTCCCAGTCTGTTATCACTTATCGAAAGTGATTTTGAAAAAATCAAACTGGAAGCCTCTATGGAAGTGGTTTCCGAAGGGTATGGAGAAGGGAGTATCGGAGTATCTGGCCAGGCGGACAAAGCTTCTTCTTACAGGGTTCGTATTCCATTGCTATCAGTCGGAGCCACCAAATTCCGTAACGTAACAACCAGCACCAACAATCACCCTTACACATTATTGGGCGTCAAACTGTTGCAATACGGTAAAGTGACCATTGACTATCCACGCGGAAGATTCTATTTCGAAGCATTTCAACCGGACAATGAAATAAACAATCAAGGTAACAACTTTGACTTAACGGTCAAAGACGGAGATTTGTTTGTATCTACCGTATGGAGCAGTACGAAAGGTAAGATAGCAGTCGGAGACAAGGTAGTTAAAATCAATGGCAAACCTGCTAAGAAATATGACTTCTGCGAAAGTATTCTGAACGGAATACCGGAATTAAAAGAGAAAAAGAAGACGAAACTGACGATTGAGACAGCTTCCGGAGTAAAGGATATTATCTATGAAAAAGAATAATATGAAAAGTATAGGAATACTGACCGGCTTATGGCTGCTATTATTTCTAAACTGCGGACAAAGAATGGCAGCGCAAATCCGGAATAAGGTTTGCGACACCATTCCTTATGAGTTTATACAAGAGAAAATCATTATCCCCGTCACTGTTAACGGTATAAAAGTGAAATATATCGTCGATACGGGAGGAAGAACCGGAACGATGTATGATGCCGCAACGGAAATGAAAGCTACTGCCGCAGGATATATGCGTATCTCCGATGTGAATGCACAAGGCTCCAATTATCAGGAAGCGCACGTACAGAATGTTTCTATCGGGGAAAACTATAAAATCAAGCAGTTGAAGACGATGGTACTGCCTAAGAATCCATTCTTCACCGGACTAGGGGTTGTCGGTATTCTTGGAGGAGACGCTTTCGCACAGTCGGTAGTCACATTCGATTCCCGTTCTAAAATAATGGTTATCAATTATCCGTATCGTCCCGAAGGACTAAAAGTAACGGATGGGATTCCGCTGTTGGATGAGACGGATCATCACTCCATTGTCAATGTCCGCTTAGGGGACAATGACTTCAAGGTTCTGTTCGATACAGGTGCGGGAGGCTTTCTGCTTTATTCTACAGAAGATTATGAAAGGCTGTCTGACATTTCGAAAGTTACTAACCATGGATATGGTATCGTAGCTGCCGGAATAACAGGTCTAGGCAAGCCGGTGGATATAAAGAAGGTGACTGTTCCTCCTATCAACATCATGGGGAAAGAATTCACGAACGTGGGTAGTACGACCACAGTGATGAATGGAAGCATCATCGGGGTGGATTTACTGGAATACGGTAAAGTAATTATCGATTATATGCGCAGACGATTCTACTTTTTCCCGTTTGAAGAAGGAAAAACCGACATGGGCGGTGCTCCCGCTCTCTGGAACGTGAGTATTCTGCCACGCAATGACAGATTCGAAATTACAACGATCTGGGACAGCATGAAAGATAAAGTTGCTTTCGGCGACCAGGTGATTAATATCAACGGTACTTCTTTGGACGATTGTCCCATGAGCCAAATGGCTGTGGAAGATATCATGAACGCCATCCCCGGTGATACCGGTTATATTATTGTCAAGAAAGACAATCAAGAGAAAAAGATTGAAATCAGGAAAGAGAAATGAACTTTAAACAGAAAAAAGATATGAAGCGAATAATAACAAAGATGTATCTCTGTCTACTTGCATTTTGTATTGCCGGAGGAATCAGTGCACAGACACAGAACAGTATGACAGAGGTCATTCCATTCAAAACCATTGATGGAAAGATTATCGTAGAAGCCGCCATTAATGGCGAAGTGGCAGACTTCGTCCTCGATCTGTCAGGACATAACGCCCTGCTTCCTGAGGCTCTCAAGAAGTTACGCATCGACACGGGGAAGAACGGTACTTTTAGTGCTTATCAGGATTTTGTATTCAAACAAGTACCTGTTGGAAAAGTATATGAAATGGCAACAGTTGCTATTGGCAACAACACGTTTAACAACGATCTGCCTGCTTTCACTCTGGAAGACGAACCATATCTGCGCAAGCTGGGAGTGATGGGTGTATTAAGCGGTGCTATTTTCCGCACTTCCGTTCTGACTATTGATATGCAGCGGAAAAAACTCACAATTACGCAGCCCTATCGTCCTTCTTACATGAAATTAAACTACCGGGAGAACTTTGAGCTAATTACAGGATTAGGAATCGTATGTCCGATATCCATTCAGGGAAAACCCGTTTCTCTTGTTCTGGATACATGGAGCGAAGGATTAGTGAATCTTACCGAAAAAGATTTCAATACATGGAGCACACAATATACCAAAGGAACCAACCAAAAAGTTTCCAATGGATATAAAGAAGCGACTCAAGAAGAGGAAAGCCTCATCTTACCTGAAACCATGTTTGTAAAAACAAAGATTGAGGATGCCATGGCAGTGAAGAATCCATACCTGAAACGCTCCGTATTAGGCAAAAAGATATTGGACTACGGAATCATATCCATTGACTATATTCATCAGAAAATTTATTTCCAGCCGTTTGACATGGTTCCTATACCGGAAGCGGAAGCTAAAGTAACGGAAACTAAAGTTGAAGACGGTAAACTGAATCCGATTACCCGCCAATTCTTCCTCGAACACATCTTCGACTACAGAAAAGGGAACGATTTCGTTTATAATGGCGACAAACCGGTTGTAATTGATTTCTGGGCAACTTGGTGTGGACCTTGCATGCGCTTACTTCCGGAAATGGAAAAGCTGGCTGAAAAGTATAAAGGTAAAGTTGTATTCTACAAGGTTAATGCGGACAAAGAAAAGGATTTATGCAATCACTTCGGTGTACAGGCATTGCCTACCTTATTCTTCATACCTGCAGGCGGCAAACCGATTATTGAAGTCGGAGCTACTCCGGAGAAGTACGTACAAATCATCGAAGAGCAACTACTGAAATAAAAACTCTCTCTTAATTATATAACTACATTAATCTGAAACTTTAGCTAAAAGCCGGACATCATTCCGGCTTTTTTTATTTCCATATTATTGGAACTTATCATATAAACAAGTACATTTGCCCTGTCAAATCTATTTATAACTTAACACACATTTTGACCATGAAGAAAAGTATTTCTCTTCTTCTTTTGTCCTTGCTAATGATTACCCCCAGTTGCCAGAAGACAAAAGAAGCGGCGAACGAGTACAACATCGTTCCCAAACCCAACCAGATTCTTCCACAGGAAGGACGCTTTGAACTAAACAACAAAGTCTGCCTCGTAGTTCTCTCGGATGCTCCGGAAGTAAAAAGCATTGCCGACAGCCTGGCCGAACAACTAAAACTGACAGCAGGAATCTCCTTGAAAGAAGCTGAAAGTGCAGATGGAAAAACGGCGATCTCTTTTGTTGTACAGGAAGGTATGCCGAAAGAAGGTTATAAATTATCGGTCACTCCCAGTCTCATTACACTCACCGCTTCCCAGCCAAACGGATTCTTTTATGGAGTGCAGACTCTTTATCAGTTACTCCCTCCGGCAATTTACGGAAAGCAGTTGGATAAGAAAGCTGACTGGTCGGTTCCTGCCGTAGAAATCGAAGATTCACCCCGTTTTGTTCATCGCGGACTCATGTTGGATGTATGCCGCCATTATGTACCGATAGACTACATTTACAAGTTTATCGACTTACTGGCTATGAACAAGATGAATGTCTTCCACTGGCATTTGACAGACGATCAGGGATGGAGAATCGAGATCAAGAAATATCCCAAATTGACGGAAATCGGTTCCAAGCGTGAAAAGACATTAGTAGACTATTACTATGTAAACTATCCGCAAGTATTCGACGGAAAAGAACATGGAGGTTATTATACACAGGAGCAAATCAAAGATGTAGTGGCTTATGCTGCAAGTAAATACATCAATGTTGTTCCCGAAATAGAAATGCCGGGACATGCATTGGCTGCACTTGCCGCCTATCCGGAATTGTCATGCGACTCTACACAGACTTACAAAGTATCTCCTACCTGGGGAGTATTCGAACAGGTATTCTGTCCGAGTGAAACGACTTTCAAATTCTTTGAAGGAGTGATGGATGAAGTTATAGAATTATTCCCCAGCGAATACATTCACATCGGTGGCGATGAATGTCCCAAGACAGCGTGGAAGAACAGTGCTTTCTGCCAGCAGTTAATCCGCCAGTTAGGGTTGAAAGATGATACAACTCCCAGTAAGATAGACGGAATAAAGCACAGCAAAGAAGATAAGTTGCAGAGCTATTTCGTTACCCGTATGGAGAAATACCTGAATAGCAAAGGCAAAAACATCATTGGCTGGGATGAAATTCTCGAAGGTGGTCTGGCTCCCAATGCGACTGTTATGTCATGGCGCGGTGTAGAAGGCGGTATGAACGCAGCCAAAGCAGGACATAATGCCATCATGACTCCGAATCCTTATGTATATCTGGACTACTATCAGGAAGAGCCGGAAATTGCTCCGACTACTATTGGCGGATACAATACCTTGAAGAAAACATATAGTTATAACCCTGTTCCGGACGACGCTGACGAGCTTGCTAAGAAGCATATCATCGGAATACAAGGTAATATTTGGAGAGAATATATGCAGACTTCAGAACGTACAGACTACCAGGCTTTCCCACGTGCAATGGCTATCGCCGAAACGGCCTGGACACAAAACGCAAACAAAGACTGGAAGAATTTCTGCGAACGGATGGTGACTGAATTTGAACGTTTGAAAGTTATGAACACCCAACCTTGTCTCAACTTCTATGACGTAAATATAAATACGCACGCAGATGAAAACGGCCCTTTAATGGTATTGCTGGAAAGTTTCTACCCGAATGCGGAAATCCGGTATACAACGGACGGCAGCGAACCGTCCAAAGTGTCCATCTTATATGAAAAGCCTTTCGTTCTTGAAGGTAATATCGACCTGAAAGCCGCTGCTTTCAAAGACGGAAAGATGTTGGGCAAAGTAGCTCACAAGCCACTGTATGGCAATTTATTGACAGGAAAGCCCTATACGGTTAATTATACGATGGGATGGACAGGCGATATATTCGATGAAAACGATGTATTAGGAGCTGACAAAACCACCTTTGGACTGACCAACGGCAAACGAGGCAATAATGCTTCTTATACTCCGTGGTGTAGTTTTGGCATCGTGGAGGGTAAGGACTTGGAATTTATCGTTCATCTGGATAAACCGACACAAGTCAGCAAAGTTATTTTCGGTTCTTTATTCAATCCTGCCATGAGAATTCTTCCTGCAGGAGGAGTTGCTGTAGAAGTATCAGCAGACGGCAAGCAATACACACGGATAGCCGAAAAAGCTTTGAAACACGATTATCCGGAAACAGGAAGAATTGCATTCACCGATTCCATTGAGTTTGAACCGGCACAGGCTACATTCCTGAAAGTCAAAATCAAGAATGGTGGCACACTGCGTAATGGTGTCAACTTTGAAAAGAATAACGGGCCGGAAGTCATTCCTGCCGAATTATGGATAGATGAAATAGAAGCGTATTAACCAAAGACAATCGACAAATATTGTTCGAAAAGCTTTGAGTTTATAAAATAAAGGGGAGCAAGACTCCCCTCTCAACAAAATCACCCACGCTACAGATTAAACTCTAGCGTGGGTGATTTTCATATTTATAAGGGTTTTAATACCCTCCTATGGTCGGATATAAACCGGATTAAATGAGTCCTTTGGCAGAAAGATAACGTTCTGCTTCCAAAGCAGCTTTACAACCACTTCCCGCAGCCGTAATAGCCTGACGATAATGCGGATCGGCAACATCTCCTGCCGCAAAAACTCCGGGAACTTTTGTACGGGGACTATCACCTTCCGTGATGATATAACCCACTTCGTCCGTATCAACGTATTCTTTAAAGATTTCAGTATTCGGTTGATGTCCGATAGCCAGGAAGAAACCGTCGATAGGCAAGCTGTAACGTTCTTCATCCGGTTCGCCCCAACGTTTCACCAGGTTTACACCTTCTACCCCATTGTCGCCAAACAAACCAACTGCGTTGTGTTCAAAAAGAACTTCTATTTTCTCGTGGTTCATTACTCGTTCCTGCATAATCTTCGATGCGCGCAGGAAAGGTTTACGGACAATCAGATATACTTTGGATGCAAGTCCGGCAAGATAAACAGCTTCTTCACAAGCCGTATCACCGCCACCGACTACGGCAACTACTTTCTTACGATAGAAAAATCCGTCACAAGTGGCACAAGCGCTTACACCCATTCCGGCATATTTTTTTTCATCTTCCAGTCCCAGATATTTAGCAGTAGCTCCGGTAGCAATAATCAATGATTCTGTTTCAATAACCTTATCACCGTCGATTGTTATTTTATAAGGGGCTTTGCTCAAATCGGCCGCCGTAGCAATACCGAAACGAACATCTGTTCCGAAACGGCTCGCCTGTGCACGCAAATCTTCCATCAACTGCGGACCACTGATTCCTTCCGGATAACCGGGGAAATTCTCCACATCCGTGGTAGTAGTCAACTGGCCACCCGGTTGCAATCCTTCATAAAGCACCGGACATAAATTTGCACGTCCTGCATAAATCGCTGCCGTATATCCGGCAGGTCCTGAACCTATAATCAGGCATTTCACTTTTTCTATTTCTGCCATTTTAATTTATCTTTATCGTTTTGTTATAAACGTATATTATCTCAAATCTATTACCTCCGCATTGGGGTATTGTTTCTTATTAAACGTAAAAACCTGATCCGCATAATTCTGCTTAGTCTGATAACTTGTAATGGTTATCTCATTACGCGTCTGCTGACCACGCTGTTGAAGCAAAATACACAAAGGTTCATAAGTATCCTTTGTCACAAAAAGAGTGATATGTTCCAACTCCTGTTTCTTATCCCTGGCAGTCAAAACGACTTCCCAAACGGCTTTTCCACGATACGTCTTAGTTGCTCCTAACTTATAAGAGAATCCTTTCTGATACATATATAGAAACGTATACGGATTAATCTGCTGCAACTCTTCCTGTGTCGGATTGCTGACGTTCACTTCATCATTCTTTGTCACATAACTCCACTGCGTTTTTCCATCAAACCAAGTGATGATATCCGACGTTTTCAGTACGAATTTCTCTCCTTTCAACTGAATCGTTCCATTTTCTGCACCTTCTACCAGACCGTTCGTCACAGCCTTTACAGTAAAATCAGCCTTTACACCACCTGCTTTACGAAACACCTCTGCCGTCTTGTCAAGAATGACTTTAGCCTGCGACTGTTGTTGGGCAATCACAGGCAAAGACAGTAAAGCTATTAAAACACTAAAAATGTACTTTCTCATTTGATTAATAAACGAACGGTTACTGTAAATTGTTCAATCGCATTTCAAGATCGTTATCATCCATGCACAAGACATCGCGCGCCTTGCTTCCCTGGGTAGGACCTACGATTCCCGCTTTTTCGAGTTGGTCCATAATACGTCCGGCACGGTTGTAACCGATAGCGAATTTACGCTGAATTAACGAAGTGGAACCTTGCTGATGGATCACTACCAGTCGGGCTGCATCTTCGAACAACGGATCAAGCCGTCCCATATCAATATCTCCTACTTCACTACCACCATCTTCGCTCACGAACTCTGGCAGGAAGAACGGAGTAGGATAACTTTGCTGACGGGCAATAAACTTCGTAATTTCTTCCACTTCCGGCGTATCGATAAAGGCACACTGCACACGCACCGGATCGGCTCCCTGCAAGAAGAGCATATCACCCTTACCAATCAAACGGTTAGCACCCGGACGGTCGAGAATGGTACGGGAGTCCATCATGGCAGATACACGGAATGCGATACGTGCAGGGAAGTTGGCTTTGATCGTACCTGTAATAATATTAGTAGTCGGACGCTGTGTAGCGATAATCATGTGGATGCCGACAGCACGCGCCAACTGTGCAATACGGGCAATCGGAAGTTCCACTTCCTTACCGGCGGTCATAATCAAATCTCCGAACTCGTCAATCACCACTACGATATACGGCATAAACTTATGTCCCTTTTCTGGATTCAGGCGGCGGTTGATAAATTTCTCGTTATATTCTTTGATATTACGCACATGTGCCATCTTCAAAAGATCATAACGGGTATCCATCTCCACACAAACAGAGTTCAGGGTTTGCACTACTTTCGTTACGTCCGTAATAATCGGTTCGCCTCCATCAGGAAGTTTGGCAAGGAAGTGATTTTCAATCACCGAATAGATACTGAATTCCACTTTCTTCGGATCGACCAGCACAAACTTCAATTCTGCCGGATGCTTCTTATATAATAAGGAAGTGATAATGGCATTCAAACCGACTGATTTACCCTGACCGGTTGCACCTGCCACCAATACGTGCGGCATCTTGCAAAGGTCGAACATAAAGACTTCGTTCGTGATCGTCTTACCCAATACAATAGGCAAGTCATATTTGGATTCCTGAAATTTCTTACTTCCGATCACACTCTGTCCGGAAACAATCTTCGGATTCTTGTTCGGTACTTCAATACCGATAGTTCCTTTACCCGGTATCGGAGCAATAATACGGATACCATCAGCGGAAAGGCTCAATGCGATATCATCTTCCAAACCACGGATTTTAGAAATACGTACTCCCTGTTCCGGAGTAATTTCATATAGAGTTACCGTAGGTCCCACGGTTGCTTTAATCGTACTGATTTCGATTCCGAAGCTGCGCAATGTATTGATGATGCGGTCTTTATTTGCATTCTGCTCGTCCATGTCAATCGTCGGATCATCATTTTCAAAATGCTTCATCAAATCGATAGTCGGGAAACGGTAGTTTTCCAAGTCCTTAGTAGGATTATACGGTTCGAGTTCAGGTCCTTGGTATTCTTCTTCCGAAGCTGCCGGTTCCACCTCAAATCCGGGTTCCGCCTCTTCCAAAGAGTCTTCCTGCACAATAGGAACAGGATTGGAAACAGTCGGTTCAAATACCATAGTCACTCCTTCACTTTCGTCAGATACGGAAGTATCTTCCTTTTCCGGTTTATTAATAGGAAAGTCGTCTTCAGGTTCTTCAGCCTGAATATCCATCACTGGTGCCGGAGGAGGTGTCTGTTTATACGTCCGTTTCAAATTGAACTCCACTTCTTGCGGTTGGGAAGTCGTAAATTCCGGATCTCCTTCCGGAACATTCTCCTTTTCTTCTTTCTTTTCGCGTTTCAAGAAACTCAATGCGAAGAGTTTACGCAACCAGATGACGGTACGTGCACTTATATATATGAAGAAACAGATAGCCGTTATCAACAGGATCATCCACACACCGGGTACTCCAACTTGCGAAATCAGCCAACGACTGACATTATATCCGTGCATACCTCCCAAATAAATGAAGGAATCCTGATAATGATCCATAAAGGCAAATCCGAAGAATACGGAGAACCAGACCAGCAAGAGTGTGCAGCCGATAAACCACTTCCACAGACGTACAACACGTACACGCATTAACTTCAATCCTGCCACTGCCAGGAAAACAAGTATGAAGAAAGAGGAAACGCCGAAACAGTCATTAATCAGATAACTGGCCAACTGCGCTCCGCGTGAACCTGCATAATTCTTCACTTGATTATTAACAGCTGCCAAATCTGCCGAACTACCACTATCAATAATACTTTGATCGGCAGCCCCCGTGAAGAAGAAGGAAGAAAAAGCCAACAACAGGTAAACGGAAAAGATGACCAGCATCAATCCGATTACAAAATGAATGGTTTCATTCTTAAATACAGCCACAATTTTACTGGGGGAAGAGGGAGTACGTTCCGCCTCCTTATCTAATTTCTTCTTTGCCATGAGTCTTTAATTCTTTTTTATAAAACTGGAATGAGATTCTAAGCTGCAAAAATAATAAAAAAATAACGAGCACTACGCTCATTCAATCCTTTTTCTTACCTTTGCGTTTCAAATCAATATAGATCATGGAAAAAGAAAGCCAAACGATATTTGATAAAAACGTAATTGAGTTCGTAACGGTAGCTGCCGAATTTTGTGCATTTCTCGAACGTGCCGAACGCATGAAGCGTAGCACTTTCGTTGATACATCATTAAAAATACTTCCACTACTCTATCTCAAAGCATCTATGCTGCCCAAATGTGAGACTATCGGGGACGAAGCACTTGAAACGTATGTCACAGAAGAGATTTACGAAATTCTGCGTATCAACCTTTCCGGATTGATGGCTGACAAGGATGATTATCTGGACGTATTCGTGCAAGATATGGTGTATAGCGACCAACCTATCAAGAAGTCTATATCGGAAGACCTGGCCGACATTTATCAGGATATTAAAGATTTCATATTTGTCTTCCAACTGGGACTGAACGAAACAATGAATGATTCATTGGCCATCTGCCAGGAAAACTTCGGTACACTGTGGGGACAGAAACTGGTAAACACACTTCGCGCCCTTCATGACGTGAAATACAACCAGGAGGAAGAAGAAGAGGAAGTAGGTAATGAAGAAGGATTTTACGAACCAAGCGACGACAACGATTGTTGTGAAGAAGATGGCTGTCATTGCCACGATGATGATTGCCACTGTCACGAAGACGGTTGCCATTGCCACGATGATGAATTAAAATAAAAATGATTGTAAGAAGAACCATAGATAAAGATGAACTAAAAGAACTCCCGAAAACAGTCTTTCCGGGACGTATTTATGTTATCCAGTCGGAAGCTGAAACGGAAAAAGCTGTAGCTTACCTCCAATCCAGACCAGTGATAGGTATCGACAGCGAAACTCGCCCTTCCTTTACCAAAGGACAATCGCACAAAGTAGCACTTCTCCAGATTTCTTCCGAAGAATGCTGTTTCTTATTCCGGCTCAATATGACGGGATTGACTCAGCCATTGGTTGACTTGTTAGAAAATCCGGCTGTAATCAAAGTGGGACTTTCACTGAAAGACGACTTTATGATGCTGCACAAACGTGCACCTTTCACCCAACAAAGCTGTATCGAATTACAGGACTATGTGCGTCAATTCGGAATACAGGACAAAAGTCTGCAAAAGATTTACGCCATCTTATTCAAAGAAAAAATATCCAAATCACAACGCTTGTCCAACTGGGAAGCTGATGTATTAAGTGACGGACAGAAACAATACGCTGCTACCGATGCATGGGCATGCCTCAATATCTACAATCTGTTGCAAGAACTGAAACAGACGGGAGATTGGGAGGTTTCTCCGCTGACAGCTACTGTCTCTCCCGCGGAAGAAGTGATAAGTAATAAAATAAGTGATTAATAACCAATAATAAAACGATCTGAAGCCCTCCCCCTTGGGAGAGGGTTGAGGAAAGACTACATTATGCATAAAGTATATCTCAAACCTGGTAAAGAAGATTCTCTTAAGAGATTCCACCCCTGGATTTTTTCCGGTGCTATCGCTCGTTTTGACGGAGAGCCCGATGAAGGTGAAGTTGTAGAAGTGTACACCTCAAAAAAAGAATTTATTGCCGAAGGACATTTCCAGATCGGAAGTATTGCTGTACGCGTACTGTCTTTCCGCCAGGAACCTATCGATCACGATTTTTGGAAAAGCAAACTGGAAATTGCATACGATATGCGTCGCAGTATCGGCATCGCCACTAATCCGACCAACAACACCTACCGTCTCGTTCACGGTGAAGGAGACAATCTCCCCGGACTGGTGATTGACGTTTATGCCAAAACCGCTGTTATGCAGGCACACTCTGCAGGAATGCACGTAGACCGCATGACAATTGCCGAAGCTTTATCCGAAGTAATGGGTGACAAAATCGAAAATATCTATTATAAATCAGAAACAACTCTTCCTTTTAAGGCAGACCTTTTCCCCGAAAACGGTTTTCTGAAAGGAGGAAGCAGTGACAATATCGCACAAGAATATGGCTTGAAGTTCCATGTGGACTGGCTGAAAGGTCAGAAGACCGGATTCTTTGTAGATCAGCGTGAAAACCGTTCTTTGCTGGAACGTTACGCCAAAGACCGTTCGGTACTGAATATGTTCTGCTACACCGGCGGATTCTCATTCTATGCCATGCGCGGAGGTGCGAAACTCGTGCACTCTGTCGACAGTTCAGCCAAAGCGATTGATCTGACTAACAAAAACGTGGAATTAAACTTCCCCGGTGATTCCCGCCACGAGGCGTTTGCCGAGGATGCTTTCAAATATCTCGACCGCATGGGCGACCAGTATGATTTAATCATCCTTGATCCGCCCGCATTCGCCAAACATAAAGATGCACTGCGGAATGCTTTGCAAGGTTACCGTAAACTGAATGCCAAAGCATTCGAGAAAATCAAACCGGGCGGCATCCTGTTTACTTTCTCTTGTTCGCAAGTGGTAAGCAAAGATAATTTCCGTACTGCTGTGTTTACCGCAGCAGCCATGTCAGGGCGTAGCGTACGCATTCTACACCAGCTGACTCAACCGGCCGACCATCCGGTAAACATCTATCATCCCGAAGGAGAATATCTGAAAGGATTGGTACTCTACGTAGAATAACCGGCAAGGTGCCGGAACCAAGTTTCCATTCGGATATCAGACATTTCTCCGGAAGTATGGCTGATTAGAGAGGGCAGTAACAGAAAAACGGAAGATTCAAAGTTAATTAGAGTTAACAAATAGAAGATTTTCGAGAAAACATTATGTTGTATAACATAAACCCTATATCTTTGCACTGTGTTTTTCATGGTATTAGATTTAAGGTTAACAAAGATTGGCTGTCTGGGATAGATAGCCTTCTTTTTTTTATACCCCCTTCATTTGTTTTTTCACACCCAAATCTCATCTTTTCTTCGCATTTATGCCATTTTTATCCCCTTTTTATCAAATTACTTATCCACCTATTCAACGAAAATATTATATTTGCAAGGTTTATGAATGTGAAGAGAAACACAAATTAAAAAAGTCATGAGTATAAAAGTTCGTTTGATTATTATGAACTTCCTGCAATTCTTTGTATGGGGGTCATGGTTAATATCATTAGGTGGTTATATGGGAAGAGAACTTCATTTTGAAGGAGGACAAATCGGAGCCATTTTCGCCACCATGGGGATTGCCTCTTTGGTAATGCCGGGTATTATCGGTATTATTGCCGATAAATGGTTTAATGCAGAACGTTTATACGGACTTTGCCATATTGCAGGAGCAGGATGTCTCTTCTACGCTTCCACCGCAACGGGATACGACCAGATGTATTGGGCCATGTTACTCAACTTGTTGGTATATATGCCCACTTTATCCCTCGCCAACACGGTATCGTACAATGCACTGGAGCAATACAAATGTGACCTGATTAAAGACTTCCCTCCTATCCGCGTATGGGGAACAATCGGTTTTATTTGTGCCATGTGGGCTGTCGACCTTACCGGATTCAAGAATTCAAGTGCACAACTTTATGTAGGAGGTGCTTCCGCATTGCTACTCGGACTTTATTCATTTACGCTCCCGGCCTGTCGACCGGCTAAATCTGAAAACAAATCATGGCTCTCCGCTTTCGGACTGGATGCGCTGGTGTTATTCAAGAAAAAGAAAATGGCTATTTTCTTCCTTTTCTCCATGCTTCTAGGTGCAGCATTGCAGATTACGAATACTTACGGCGACCTTTTCCTAGGCAGTTTTGCCAGCATCCCTGAATATGCAGATTCTTTCGGAGTGAAACATTCAGTCATCCTGTTATCCATTTCACAGATGTCCGAAACATTGTTTATTCTTGCCATACCTTTCTTCCTGCGTCATTTCGGAATCAAACAAGTCATGCTAATCAGTATGTTCGCTTGGGTGTTCCGGTTCGGCCTGTTCGGTTTTGGAGATCCGGGATCAGGACTATGGATGCTGATCCTTTCCATGATTGTTTATGGTATGGCCTTTGATTTCTTCAACATTTCCGGTTCGTTGTTTGTTGAACAAGAAGCCAAATCTTCTATCCGTGCCAGTGCACAGGGCTTGTTCTTTATGATGACTAACGGATTGGGAGCCATCATGGGCGGATATGCCAGCGGTGCGGTAGTTGATGCATTCTCTGTATATGCCGACGGCAGACTGGTGAGTCGCGAATGGATGAACATTTGGCTGATCTTTGCCGCTTATGCGCTGGTAATCGGCATTCTGTTTGCCTTGGTATTCAAGTACAAACACCAGCAGGAGAGTAAAACAAATTAAGTAAAAGAGAACGATGGACAAAAAGGTAGAATTACAAGTTATAAATATCACGAACAGCCAGGCGCAAGTAGGCGCGTTTGCTATGCTATTGGGCGAAGTGGACGGTGAAAGGCAACTGCCTATCATCATCGGTCCAGCGGAAGCCCAGGCTACCGCTTTATATCTGAAAGGAGTGAAAACTCCCCGTCCGTTGACACATGATTTATTTATAACAAGTCTTACTATACTGGGAGCCAGCCTGATACGTGTATTAATTTACAAAGCAAAGGATGGTATTTTCTACTCCTATATTTACCTCAAAAAAGACGAAGAAATTATACGTATCGACGCACGGACTTCAGACGCAGTTGCCCTGGCAGTGCGTGCCGACTGCCCGATTCTTATTTATGAATCTATTCTTGAACAGGAATGTCTTCACATGTCGTCAGAAGAAAGAACCCGTTCTGAAGAAACGGACAACGACGAAGTGGCTGAAGAAGAACATGATTTGCCCGGTGCTACTTCCAGAACGCTTGAAGAAGCACTGGAACAGGCTATTAAAGATGAGAATTACGAGTTAGCCGCGCAGATACGCGATCAAATCAATTCAAGAAATAAAAATCAGTAAGTAATATTATGCACGTATTTTATACTCCAGATATACAGAAAAGCAACGAGCTTCCCGAAGAGGAAGCACAACACTGTATCCGTGTTCTGCGGCTAAGTATCGGAGACGAAATCACGCTTACCGACGGTAAGGGTAACTTCTACAAAGCTGAAATTACTGTTGCAACCAACAAACGTTGTTTCGTAAACATCAAAGAAACCATTTTTCAGGAACCGTTATGGCCGTGCCATTTACACATTGCCATGGCACCAACGAAGAATATGGACCGCAACGAATGGTTTGCAGAGAAAGCTACCGAAATAGGTTTTAACGAACTGACTTTCCTCAACTGCCGTTTCTCGGAACGTAAAGTCATCAAGACCGAACGGATTGAAAAGATTCTGGTATCAGCCATCAAACAATCTCTCAAGGCACGACTGCCAAAATTGAACGAAATGATTGAGTTCGATCAGTTCATCAGGCAGGAGTTTAAAGGACAGAAGTTTATCGCCCACTGTTATGAAGGGGAGAAACCTCTATTGAAGAATGTTCTGAAACCAGGAGAAGACGCCCTTGTCCTGATAGGTCCCGAGGGAGATTTCAGTGAAGAAGAAGTGAAGAAGGCCATCGAACGGGGATTCGTTCCGATTAGTCTCGGCAAATCACGGCTCCGTACAGAAACAGCGGCATTGGTGGCCTGCCACACGCTGAATCTGCAAAATCAATAACAGCAGTAAATGTCTGAATCAATGATTATACAACTTTTAAATAACATAAGTATGGCAAAGAAAACGATTTCACGACTCTCGGTACTGGCAGTACTGATTGTTTTTCTGGCAGCATGTTCCAAAACATCGGAATATACAAATGTGATACCGGCTGACGCTTCGGTAGTTGCCTCTATCAACCTTAAATCCCTCGCAAGCAAAGCGGGATTGGATGATAAAGAGAATGAAGCTGCTAAACAAAAAGTACTGGAAGCACTGAAAAGCGGAATGAATGCGGCCACATTCCAACAACTGGAAAAGGTTATGAAGAATCCGGGCGAATCGGGAATCGATGTTGAATCTCCATTCTATGTGTTCTCTTCATCTTCTTTCCCTTATCCTACTGTTGTAGGTAAAGTGAACAATGAAGATAAGTTGCATGCTTCACTCGACGTGATGGCAAAAGAACAGATCTGCCAACCGGTAGGCGAAGCTGACGGTTACAGTTTTACAACGATGAACAGCGGTTTGCTTGTTTTCAATAGTTCTACTATATTGGTAGTCAATGTCAGCGGAACAACTCAAACTGATAAAGCCAAAGAAGCCATTACTAATTTGTTGAAACAGACAGCAAGCAATAGTATCGTGAAATCAGGAGCTTTCCAGAAAATGGAGAAACAGAAAAGTGATATTAACTTCTTTGCTTCCATGACAGCTATTCCTTCAACCTACCGCGATCAGATAACCATGGGATTACCTACTGAAGTGAAAGCGGAAGACATCACTCTGATAGGAGGACTGAACTTTGAAAAAGGAAAGATTGCCCTCAAAACAGAAAACTATACTGAAAACGAAGCAGTGAAAGCTCTCCTAAAAAAACAAATGGAATCTGTTGGAAAAGCGAATAATACTTTCGTTAAATACTTCCCGGCTTCTACCCTGATGTTCTTCAACGTAGGTGTAAAAGGAGGCGAACTGTATAACCTGTTGAGCGAAAACAAGGAATTCCGCAACACAGTATCTATCGCTAAGGCAGACGAAGTAAAAGAGTTGTTCAGCTCGTTCAATGGTGATATTTCTGCAGGATTAATCAACGTAACGATGAGCAGTGCTCCCACTTTCATGATGTACGCTGACGTGAAGAACGGCAATGCTCTTGAAATGATTTACAAGAACAAGGAATCATTGGGATTGAAGAGAGGGGAAGATATCATGCAACTTGGCAAAGACGAATATGTCTACAAGACAAGAGGCATGAATATATTCTTCGGCATCAAGGATAAACAAATGTATGCAACCAATGATGAGTTACTCTACAAAAACGTAGGTAAAGCTGCCGACAAATCAGTCAAAGATGCTCCTTATGCATCGGATATGAAGGGAAAGAGCCTATTTATAGCAATCAATGCCGAAGCAATCCTCGATCTGCCTATTGTTAAAATGGTAGCAGGTTTCGGAGGACAGGAAGCTAAGACATATATCGAACTGGCCAACAAGGTTTCTTACCTGTCCATGAGTTCAGAAGGGGAAGTCAGCGAGATTGACCTCTGCCTGAAAGACAAAGATGTAAATGCCCTCAAACAAATTGTAGACTTTGCCAAGCAATTTGCCGGCATGTAATAAATGTATAAACCAACGGTATGAATAGTATTCACTTACAGCAAACACTTCCCCAAGTGTTTGCTGACCGTAATTCGGTGACTTCGGACGTATGGCATCAGGATCTTTTCTTCCGGAAAGGAGAAATGTATCTGATTGAAGCTGCTTCCGGCACCGGCAAATCTTCGTTGTGCAGCTATATCTATGGCTACCGCAACGACTATCAGGGGATTATTAATTTCGATGAAACCAATATCAAAGCATACTCCGTGAAGCAATGGGTCGACCTGCGAAAGCATTCACTAAGTATGCTTTTTCAAGATTTACGCATCTTCACCGAACTTAGCGCTCTTGAAAATGTGCAATTGAAGAATAACCTCACCGGATGCAAAAAGAAAAAAGAAATCTTATCGTTCTTCGAACAACTGGGGATCGCAGATAAAATAAATGTGAAAGCCGGCAAGCTATCTTTCGGACAGCAACAGCGCGTCGCCTTTATCCGGGCGCTCTGCCAGCCGTTCGACTTTTTATTTCTGGATGAACCGATCAGCCACCTGGACGATGATAACAGCCGCATCATGGGTGAACTTATCATCGCTGAAGCAAAGGCACAAGGAGCCGGAGTGATCGCCACTTCCATCGGTAAACATATCGAGTTGCCTTACAGCCATACACTTCAACTGTAGTAAGCTGGTTAATAACAGGTAGCAGGTAATGAACAACCTCTTTTTCACAGCATCATTTCAAATCGTAAATTGTAAAATCGTAAATAAAATGCCAACTCTTGTCTGGAAGCTTCTCCGCCAACATATCAGTATCGGTCAATTAGCCGGTTTCTTTTTAGCCAACCTATTCGGCATGATGATTGTATTGCTTAGCGTACAGTTTTATAAAGATGTCATTCCGGTATTCACCGAAGGAGACAGCTTTATGAAAAAGGATTTCATCATAGCTACAAAGAAAATCAGTGCTCTCGGTTCTTTTGCAGGAAAGAGTAATACATTCTCTGCCGAAGAAATTGCGGATCTGAAAAAGCAACCGTTTACCAAAACAATAGGAGCTTTCACTCCTTCTCAATTCAAAGTTTCAGCAGGATTGGGAATGAAGGAAGCCGGTATTCATCTTTCCACAGATATGTTTTTTGAGTCTGTTCCCGATGAGTTTGTCGACATCAAACTCGATAAATGGCATTTCGATGAAAACACACATACCATACCCATTATCATTCCGCGCAACTATCTGAACCTTTATAACTTCGGTTTTGCGCAAAGCCGCAGCCTCCCCAAACTATCGGAAGGGTTAATGAGTCTGATTCAAATGGATATTATGATGCGTGGCAACGGACGGGTGGAACAGTACAAAGGAAACATTGTCGGTTTTTCCAATCGTCTGAATACGATTCTTGTTCCCCAGTCCTTTATGAAATGGGCTAATGAGAATTTCGCACCGAATGCAGAAGCCCAACCGGCACGATTGATTATCGAGGTTAGCAATCCGGCAGATTCCGCCATCGCCAGTTATTTTCAGAAGAAAGGATATGAAACGGAAGATGGTAAGCTGGATGCCGGAAAAACAACTTATTTCCTCCGTCTTATCGTAGGTATTGTATTGGGAGTGGGTTTATTTATCAGTATCCTTTCATTCTATATACTGATGTTGAGCATCTTCCTGCTTTTACAAAAGAATACAACCAAGCTGGAAAGTCTATTACTAATCGGATACAGTCCCAACAAGGTAGCATTGCCTTATCAGTTGCTCACGGTAGGATTGAACGTTATTGTGCTTGTATTATCCATCGGATTAGTCTCCTGGTTGCGCAGTTATTACATAGACAGCATCCGCATCCTATTTCCACAGCTGGAAACCGGATCATTATGGGCAGCAATCAGTATGGGTATTCTATTATTTATCGTTGTATCGGTGATTAACATACTGGCAGTAAAAAAGAAAGTGCTTTCGATCTGGATGCACAAATCATAGATGTAGAATCAAACACATAACGTATGAAAAACAAAACTACATTTTCTATCCATAGAGGCTTAATAGCTTTCTTTTTCGGAATACTGTTCTGTTTTGCCCCATTGTCAGGGCAAAACGTACAAGATACAATTATTGCGTATTTTAATCTACTGGAAAAAATCCCACAGGAGAAACTCTACTTACATCTGGACAAGCCCTTTTATGGGGCAGGAGAAAAAATATGGTTCAAGGGATATCTGGTAAACTCTGTTACACATCAAGATAATACACAAAGCAACTTCATCATTACAGAGCTTGTCAACCGTTCCGACTCTATTGTAGAACGGAAAAAGATCCGCAGAGATTCATTGGGTTTTCATAATGCTTTCACCCTCCCTCCCACTCTCCCTGCAGGTGATTATTATTTGCGGGGATATAGCAACTGGATGCTTAATCAGGAACCGGAATTCTTTTATTCACGCAATCTGAAAATCGGTAATTCGATTGATAATACGATTGTTTCAAATATTGAGTATCAGCAAGAAGACGAATCACATTATACAGCCAAGGTAAGATTTACCAGCAATACCCAAGAGGCTTTCGGAAATACTGCCATCCGCTACCGCTACATTGAAAACGGAAAGATTAAAGATAAAGGTAAAAGAAAGACAGACGAGAATGGGTTGATTTCTATTTCCCTGCCGGATTTGAAGCCTATTGCCACACGCCACATTGAAGTAGAGTTCGATGATCCCCAATATATTTATAAAAAGACTTTCTATCTGCCTTCGTTTACAAAAGACTTTGATGTTAAGTTCTTCCCGGAAGGAGGTGCTCTCCTGACCGTTGCTCATCAGAATATAGCTTTCAAGGCTCAAGGATCGGATGGCTTTTCTACAGAAATAGAAGGATTCCTGTTCGATGCCAACGGAGACACATTGACAGCTTTCCGCTCGGAGCATGACGGCATGGGAGTTTTCACACTGAATCCGACTGTGGGAAACTCTTACTATGTGATTGCCAAATCCGGTGACGGTATCAGTAAACGATTCGACCTCCCAGCTGTAGAAGAAAAAGGAATCACACTTTCCATGACACATTATAAAAAGGAAATCCGTTACGAAATCCAGAAAACAGAAGCTACCGAATGGCCTCAAAAGTTATTCTTGATTGCGCACACTCGTGGAAAGCTGGTCATCCTGCAGCCAGTCAGTATCGACAGGACTTTTGGAAGAATGAACGACAGTTTATTCAACGCAGGCATCACCCATTTCATGCTGATCGACCAACAGGGCAACGCACTTAGCGAACGCCTGGTTTTCATACCCGACCGGAATCCGCATCAATGGCAAATTCTTGCAGATAAGCCGACATACGGAAAAAGAGAAAAGGTATCCCTGCAAATTTCAGCAAAAGACGATAACGGTACTCCGGTAGAAGGTAGTTTTTCCATCAGCATTACCGACAGAAAGAGTATCCGCCCGGATTCGCTTGCTGACAATATCGTATCGAATTTTCTATTGACCTCCGACTTAAAAGGATATGTAGAAAATCCCGGATATTATTTTTTGCAGCAAGACCTCCGGACTCTCCGCACGGTAGACTTCCTGATGATGACGCACGGATGGCGCAGACACCATATCCAGAATGTACTGACTGCACCTTCAATGAACCTCACCAACTATATGGAAAAGGGGCAAACTATCAGCGGACGTATCAAAGGTTTCTTTGGAGGTAACGTTAAGAAAGGACCTATTTGTATTCTGGCTCCCAAACAGAACATCATCGCCACTACCACCACAGACGAAAAAGGAGAGTTTATCGTGAACACATCTTTCAGAGATAGCACGACTTTCCTTGTTCAGGCACGTACCAAAAGAGGATTTGCCGGAGTGGACATCGTGATTGACACTCCTCAATACCCGGCAACTTCGCACAAGTCTCCTTTCCATGATGGAACAGCAACGTTTATGGAAGATTATTTGCTCAACACCCGCGACCAATATTACATGGAAGGTGGAATGAGAGTGTACAATCTGAAAGAAGTGGTAGTCACTGGAAGTCGTAAAAAGGCCAGTTCAGAAAGTATTTACACAGGAGGTATCAACACCTACACGATCGAAGGGGACAGACTGGAAGGATTCGGTGCACAAACAGCTTTTGATGCAGTCACCAGACTTCCGGGCATTAGCGTGACAAATGGAAATGAAATACATATCCGCAACAATCCCGAGCAACCTGTCATTGTTGTTGACGACGTGGTGTATGAAGACGATAACGACATCCTGACCATGATACAAACCAGTGATATGTCGAGCTTGAGCCTTCTTCGCGGTGCCGATGCAGCGATCTTAGGTTCCCGCGGTTCGGCAGGTGCTATCGTTATTACGCTGAAAGACGGCAAAGATATCCCGGCAAGACCGGCACAGGGCATTATCACATGTACTCCACTGGGGTACAGCGACTCGGTCGAGTTCTATCATCCTACTTATGATACGCCTGAAAAGAAGAATGACCAACGCTCGGATTTACGAAGTACGATCTATTGGAATCCTACCCTTCAACTGGATGCTAATGGAAAAGCAACCATCGAATACTATACTCCGGACAGCACTGCACCGGAAGATATAACCATAGAAGGCGTGGATAAAAACGGAAAGGTATGCCGGATAGTACAAACGATCAACAACAGATAAATGTGGAAAAGATTTTGAATGTCAGGTTTATAGACTTACGCAAGTAAGCACAACTCTATTAAGGCACCTTTATCTTTATTCTATCAAGCAGGTATACATCTGTTAAGCTACCGATATCATTCATTCACCACGGCCGTGGAGAACTAACAAGAGCGGTACTTTAGCTGAACAATAAAGGCACTCTAGCTGAACAATGCCAGTATCTTTAAGCTACTTTACCCGTATCTCCGTGTTATTCTATCAGCATACTAGAGTTATCACACCTGATTTTTCAACACAACCTTAGTGGTAATATAACGTAAAAACATACAGATATACAGAAGTTATCACAAAAATAGCATCATGATAAAAAAGGAGATAAACAACTGTTTATCAAATAGCTATACTATTTAATCAGCAAAAACAAAGCTGACAATAAAAAACAAGACCTTTATTGTCAGCCTATTGTCAGCTCCTATCATCAGCCATATTCCACTAAAAATCAAAAGATTAGCCACTACCCTGACAGATTGACAATAAAAACAACACAAATATTATAGTAGATAATATCAGATGGCGGTATTCTCATACACTTCATTATTATTAGATTGAATACCACCAATTAGAGGTTAAAATGCAAATTAACCTTCCCTATCCCCTTATTAATCTTGATAAAAAAGCGATTGAATACCAAACAGGTTAAAAATATTTCGTAATTTTGCAGATATAAAAGAATGAAGCTATGCCGGACTATGATTTAATCGCCATACTCGGACCTACAGCCTCGGGTAAAACTCCCTTTGCCGCTGCCTTGGCCTATGAACTCAACACAGAAATTATCAGTGCCGATTCCCGTCAGATATATAGAAGAATGGATCTCGGTACAGGAAAAGATTTGGCCGACTATACCGTAAACGGACGTACAATCCCCTATCATCTGATTGACATTGCAGACCCCGGATATAAATACAATGTGTTTGAATATCAACGTGATTTCTTGAATTCTTACGAAAGCATCAAACAAAAAGGCTGTCTTCCCGTTTTATGTGGAGGGACAGGTATGTATCTGGAATCCGTGTTGAAAGGATATAAACTGATGCCCGTACCGGAAAATCCGGAATTGCGTAACCGTTTGGCAAATCATTCGCTGGAAGAGTTGACGGAAATGCTAAGTCAATACAAGGCTTTGCATAACTCCACCGACGTGGATACCGTGAAACGGGCGATACGTGCGATAGAAATTGAAGAGTATTATGCAGCCCATCCGGTTCCCGAAAGGGAATTCCCGGAACTGAACAGTCTCATCATCGGAGTGGACATTGACCGGGAACTGCGCCGTGAAAAGATCACCCGCCGATTGAAACAACGATTGGATGAAGGAATGGTGGACGAGGTAAGACGATTGATCGAACTGGGAATTGCACCGGACGATCTCATCTACTATGGACTGGAATACAAATACCTGACATTATACGTCATAGGCAAACTGACTTATGAAGAAATGCTCAACGGTTTGGAGATAGCCATCCATCAGTTTGCCAAGCGACAAATGACCTGGTTCCGCGGCATGGAAAGAAGAGGATTTACGATCCATTGGATGAATGCAGAGCTGCCGATGGAAGAAAAGATAGCTTTTGTAAAAGAGAAACTGCAAGGGAATTAGTATCTTTGGCAGTTATTATAGTGCGATTTTTAATACACAATAGGATAGATAAACAAATATGAGTGTAGAACCGAAGAAATGGGGAGTGATTTACAACCCCAAAGCTGGTACCCGAAAGGTAAAGAAGCGCTGGAAAGAAATTAAGGAGTACATGGACAGTAAAGGTGTAGACTATGACTATGTACAATCCGAAGGTTTCGGTTCGGTAGAGCGTCTCGCTAAAATCTTGGCCAACAATGGTTATCGCACGATTGTCATTGTGGGAGGTGATGGGGCATTGAACGATGCCATCAATGGCATTATGCTATCCGATGCCGAAGACAAAGAGAACATCGCCCTCGGCATGATTCCGAACGGTATCGGAAATGACTTCGCCAAATATTGGGGACTTAGTACCGAATACAAGCCGGCTGTCGACTGTATCATCAATCATCGGTTGAAGAAAATAGACGTAGGCTACTGCAACTTCTACGACGGAAACGAACACCAGCGTCGCTATTTCCTCAATGCCGTTAATATCGGACTGGGAGCACGAATCGTCAAAATCACCGATCAGACCAAACGTTTCTGGGGTGTGAAGTTCCTTTCATACGTTGCCGCCCTGTTCTCCCTCATCTTCGAACGGAAACTTTACAGAATGCATCTCCGCATCAATGATGAACATATCCGCGGACGCATCATGACCGTATGTATAGGAAGTGCCTGGGGATGGGGACAAACTCCCAGTGCCGTTCCATACAACGGATGGCTGGATGTATCTGTAATCTACCGCCCGGAATTCCTGCAAATTATTTCCGGGCTATGGATGCTGATTCAGGGAAGAATCCTGAATCACAAAGTGGTGAAAAGCTACCGGACGAGAAAAGTAAAGGTACTCCGGGCACAGAATGCAGCGGTGGATTTGGACGGGCGTTTGTTGCCTAAACATTTTCCTTTAGAAGTAGGCGTGCTCCCGGAAAAGACAACGCTTATCATCCCCAACTAATCAGGATCACTCCACCCAAGGAGAGAAACATATACTCACAATCTAATTGATAATTTGTAATTGGTAAATAATAAAATGATAGAACTTAAGAACAACCCCGCCGGCAACTTTTTCCTGTTGGCCGGTCCGTGTGTGATAGAAGGTGAAGAAATGGCAATGCGCATTGCCGAACGAGTAGTAAAGATCACCGAAGCACTGCAAATACCTTATGTATTCAAAGGTTCTTACCGTAAGGCAAACCGCTCACGTCTGGATTCGTTTACCGGCATTGGCGATGAGAAAGCACTCAAAGTATTGAGAAAGGTACATGAGACTTTCGGAATCCCCACCGTAACCGATATCCATACTGCAGATGAAGCTGCAATGGCAGCCGAATACGTGGACATACTTCAAATCCCAGCTTTTCTTTGTCGCCAGACCGACTTGTTGGTTGCCGCAGCCAAAACCGGAAAAACGATTAACATCAAGAAAGGACAGTTCCTTTCACCGCAGGCAATGCAGTTTGCTGCCGACAAAGTGGTGGAAGTCGGAAACAAGAATGTGATGCTTACCGAACGTGGAACAACTTTCGGCTATCAAGATCTTGTTGTAGACTACCGTGGTATCCCCGAAATGCAGTCATTTGGCTATCCGGTGATTCTGGATGTCACTCACTCCTTGCAGCAACCCAACCAAACCAGTGGGGTAACGGGAGGAATGCCGCAGTTGATAGAGACTGTCGCCAAAGCAGGTATCGCCGTAGGTGCCGACGGAATATTCATCGAAACACATGAAAACCCTGCCGTAGCCAAAAGCGATGGTGCCAATATGTTAAAGTTAGACCTTCTGGAAGGACTGTTAACTAAGCTAGTCAGGATACGGGAAGCTATAAAATAACTCTTTTCCCTGTCTATTTGTGATTTACAACCAAGCACAACGACAAATAACACAGAAATATTTATTTAAACTAAATAGAACATGAAACATTTATTACGTGGATTATTTATTGCAGTCCTTTTTATATGCTGCAATTTCCAGCTCGTACTTGCACAACCCATGCAAGAATTACCTGTGGACAAGAATGTTCGCATCGGTAAACTAGACAACGGGCTTACCTATTACATTCGCCACAACGCCCTTCCCGAAAAACGAGTTGAATTCTACATCGCCCAGAAAGTAGGTTCCATTCTTGAGGAACCGCAACAACGTGGTCTGGCTCACTTTCTGGAGCACATGGCTTTCAACGGAACAAAGCACTTCCCAGGTGATGAAACCGGACTTGGCATCGTGCCCTGGTGTGAAACAAAAGGTATCAAATTCGGCACGAACCTGAATGCATATACCAGTGTCGACCAGACGGTGTACAACATCAGCAACGTACCAACTGAAAATATAAACGTGGTAGACTCTTGTCTGCTGATTCTTCACGACTGGTCGAGCGCTATCAACCTTGCCGACAAGGAAATTGACAAAGAGCGTGGCGTTATCCGCGAAGAATGGAGAAGCCGCAACAGTGGTATGCTTCGCATCATGACTGATGCACAGTCTACTCTGTATCCGGATTCTAAATATTCAGACTGTATGCCTATCGGAAGTATTGATGTTATCAACAACTTCCCTTATCAGGATATCCGCGATTATTATGCGAAATGGTATCGCCCGGACTTGCAAGGAATCGTTATTGTAGGTGATATCAATGTAGATGAAATTGAAGCCAAACTGAAAAAAGTATTCGCAGATGTAAAAGCTCCGGTAAACCCGGCCGAACGTATCTACTATCCAGTGGCAGATAATCAGGAACCGCTGATCTATATCGGTACAGACAAGGAAGTGAAGAATCCTTATGTGAACATCTTCTTCAAACAAGACGCTACACCGGATTCTTTGAAAAATACCATTGCTTATTATGCTACTCAGTATATGGTCAGCATGGCTATGAATATGCTGAACAATCGTTTGAACGAACTCCGCCAAACTGCTAATCCTCCTTTCACTAGTGCAAGCGCAGAATATGGAAACTATTTCCTTGCCAAGACTAAAGAAGCCCTCGCACTTGATGCAAGCAGCAAAATAGACGGTATCGATTTAGCAATGAAAACAGTTTTGGAAGAAGCTGAACGTGCACGCCGCTTCGGATTTACCGCATCAGAATATGAACGCGCACGCGCCAACTATCTGCAAGCCGTAGAATCTGCTTACAACGAACGTGAAAAGACTAAAAGTGGTTCTTACGTCAACGAATACGTTAACAATTTCCTTGAAAAAGAACCGATTCCGGGAATCGAAGTTGAATATACACTGGTAAACAAACTGGCTCCGAATATCCCTGTAGAAGCTGTCAATCAGGTGATGCAACAACTAATCACTGACAACAATCAGGTGGTTTTGCTGGCCGGTCCGGAAAAAGAAGGAGCAAAATACCCTACTAAAGAAGAAATTGCTGCTTTATTGAAACAAATGAAGTCATTCGATCTGAAACCTTATGAAGATAAAGTTTCTAACGAACCGCTAATCTCTGAAGATATTAAAGGTGGCAAGATTGTTTCTGAAAAAGCTGGTGAAATCTATGGTACGACTAAGTTGGTACTTTCCAACGGCGTAACCGTATATGTGAAGCCAACTGATTTCAAGGCTGACCAGATTGTAATGAAAGGTGTAAGCCTCGGTGGTACCAGCGTATTCCCGAACGAAGAAATTATCAATATCTCTCAATTAAACGGAGTAGCTCTGGTAGGTGGAATCGGTAATTTCAGCAAAGTGGATCTGGGTAAAGCTTTAGCCGGCAAACGTGCAAACGTAGGTGCGGGTATCGGCAACACTACGGAAACAGTTTCCGGTAGCTGTGCTCCGAAAGACTTTGAGACAATGATGCAGCTTACTTATCTGACTTTCACATCTCCGCGTAAGGATAATGAAGCATTCGAATCTTACAAGAACCGTCTGAAAGCTGAACTTCAAAATGCGGACGCTAACCCGATGACTGCTTTCAGCGACACTATTACAAGCGTACTATACGGCCACCATCCACGTGCTATCAGAATGAAAGAAAACATGGTAGACCAGATCGACTATGACCGTATTCTTGAAATGTACAAAGACCGCTACAAAGATGCAAGTGACTTCACTTTCTTCCTGGTAGGAAACGTAGACTTGGCTACAATGAAACCGTTAATCGCTAAATATCTGGGAGGTCTGCCATCTATCAACCGTAAAGAGACTTTCAAAGATAACAAGATGGATATCCGCAAGGGAGAGATCAAAAATGTATTTGCAAAGGCACAGGAAACTCCGATGGCTACCATCATGTTCCTTTATAGCGGCACTTGCAAATATGACTTGCGCAACAATGTCCTGCTCAGCTTCTTAGATCAGGCTCTGGATTTGGTTTACACTGCTGAAATCCGTGAAAAAGAAGGAGGTACATACGGTGTAAGCTGTAACGGAAGTCTTGGTAAATACCCGAAAGAGGAACTTGTTCTTCAGATTGTATTCCAAACTGACCCTGCCAAGAAAGATAAATTGTCTGCTGTTGTTGTAGAACAACTTCACAAAATGGCAAAAGAAGGTCCGTCTGCCGAACACATGCAGAAGATCAAAGAATATATGCTGAAGAAGTATAAAGACGCCCAGAAAGAAAACGGCTACTGGCTTAATAATATGGACGAATACCTCTACACGGGTGTGGATAATACAAAAGACTATGAAAAGTTGGTCAACAGCATCACAGCGAAAGAAGTGCAAGACTTCCTCGCCAAATTGCTGAAACAGAACAACGAAATTCAAGTCATCATGACCGTGCCGGAAGAAAACAAATAAAAATTCTCTAGTATATCTACTGAATGATGATATTCAACGAATTACGCAAACATGGAAGGCTTGCCGCCAAACGGCATCCGATGTATGAAAAGAACAAAGTTGCTAAAATACTCGGTTATGTCATGGGCGCATTCTGGGCCGGTTACCTGATATTCTTCGGTACGACGTTCGCGTTCGGTTTTTCAGATATGGTTCCCAATCGGGAACCATATCACGTTATGAACGGCGTAGTTTTGATTTTTATCCTGGCACTCGATTTCCTGTTGCGTGTTCCGTTCCAAAAGACACCGACACAGGAGGTAAAGCCCTACCTCCTGCTGCCGGTTAAACGGAATCGCGTCATCGACTTTCTTCTTATCCGTTCCGGACTTAGTCTGTTCAACCTGTTCTGGTTATTCCTATTTGTCCCTTTTTCTTTCATCACCATTACCAAATTCTTTGGTACCATTGGAGTCATTACCTATCTCATAGGCATTTTACTTCTGATTATCGCTAACAATTACTGGTATTTGCTTTGCCGGACACTTATCAATGAACGTATTTGGTGGATTCTGTTACCCATCGTTTTTTACGGTGGAACAGGTTGCCTTCTTTTAATTCCCCAAGACAGTCCGCTCTTCTATTTTTTCATGGATCTGGGAGACGGGTATATTCAAGGGGACATCCTCTATTTTCTCGGCACGATACTGGTCATCATCCTTCTATGGCTGATCAACCGCAAGATTATGTCCGGACTTATCTATGCCGAATTATCTAAAGTAGATGATACCCGGATCAAGCATGTTTCCGAATACAAATTCTTCGAACGTTACGGAGAAGTTGGCGAGTACATGAGACTGGAACTGAAAATGCTCCTACGCAACCGCCGTTGTAAGGGCTCACTGCGCAGTATCACCATCGTAGTTATAGCCTTCTCCACCCTGCTCAGTTTTTCGAGTGTCTATGACGGTAACGTCATGACCTCCTTTATCTGCGTTTACAATTTTGCCGCTTTCGGAATGATCATCTTATCACAAATAATGTCATTCGAGGGTAATTACATCGACGGATTGATGTCTCGCAAAGAATCAATCAGAAGTTTGCTTAAAGCTAAATACTACATTTATAGTATAGGTGAAATCATTCCTTTCCTATTGATGATTCCCGCCATCATCATGCACAAACTGACTCTGTTAGGTGCTTTCGCCTGGTTTTTCTATACCATCGGCTTTATTTATTTCTGTTTTTTCCAACTGGCTGTTTACAATAAGCAGACAGTCCCCCTCAACGAAAAAGTAACAAGCCGCCAAACCAACAGTGCGATACAGATGTTAGTCAACTTTGGGGCATTCGGTGTCCCTCTTATTTTATACAGCCTATTAAATACATTTTTAGGTGAAACGATTACTTACACCATCCTGTTGGTAATCGGGCTTAGTTTTGTCCTGACTTCTCCGTTATGGATCAAGAATGTATATCATCGCTTCATGGAGCGGAGATACGAAAATATGGAAGGTTTCAGAGACAGCCGCCAATAAAAAGTTCATGAATCATTAACCCATATAAACATAGAAAGTCATGATTGCCATTGACAGACTTAGAAAGAATTTCGGTGAAAAGGTTGCGGTAGATATAGAACACTATGAAATCAATCAAGGTGATATGCTCGGCTTGGTAGGAAACAACGGTGCCGGAAAGACAACGCTTTTCCGATTAATGCTCGACCTATTAAAAGCGGACAACGGGAAAGTAGTGATCAATGACATTGACGTAAGCCAAAGCGAAGACTGGAAAAGCTTTACAGGCGCATTTATAGATGACGGATTTTTGATTGACTATCTTACTCCTGAAGAATATTTCTACTTCATCGGAAAGATGTACGGATTAAAAAAAGAGGAGGTGGACGAACGCCTGGTTACTTTTGAACGCTTCATGAACGGAGAAGTGATCGGACACAAGAAACTGATCCGTAATTACTCCGCCGGCAACAAACAGAAAATCGGTATCATCTCCGCCATGCTTCATCATCCGCAATTATTGATATTGGATGAACCGTTCAATTTCCTCGATCCCAGTTCCCAGTCTGTCATCAGACATCTGCTGAAAAAATATAACGAAGAATACCGGGCAACAGTCATAATCTCCAGTCATAACCTAAATCATACGGTAGATGTATGTCCTCGAATTGCTTTGCTGGAATATGGGGTAATCATCCGCGATATAACCAACAAGGACAATTCAGCCGAAAAAGAGCTGGAAGATTATTTTAATGTGAAAGAATGAGGGTATTTACTATTTAAGAATAAACGATGAAAGCAAAATTCAAACTGATACTTATTCTAGTAGGGCTGACCGCCATGCTCAGTTCCTGCCGCACCTCCGCTCCGCATCTGGATTATCAGGCATTGGCACGGGCTTCTATCCTATTAGGGGTGGACATCAATATGGAAGATAACCACAAGCTCTATCTGGAAGCGGCCAATTGGATAGGAACTCCCTATCGTGGAGGTGGAGACTCAAAGAGAGGTACTGACTGTTCCGGCATGGTTTATCAGATATATCGTAAAGTATACCGCATTCAAGTGCCACGCAACACGGAGGCCCTGAAAAGCAGGAGCAACAAGATAGCCAAACGAAACCTGAAAGAAGGAGACTTGCTCTTTTTTACCAGCAACCGCTCTAAAAGAAAAGTAGCCCATGTCGGCATCTACCTGAAGAATGGAAAGTTCATTCATGCCAGCACAAGTAAAGGAGTAATAGTCAGCAGGCTAAGTGAAGATTACTATAACAGACATTGGATTAGCGGAGGCAGAATCCGTTAACAATCAAATCCCAAAGTTCCCCTATGAATTATAAAACCTATTTATTTGATTTCGACTATACCCTGGCCGATTCGTCACGCGGCATCGTTAAATGCTTCAGAATCGTACTTACCCGTCACCAATATTTGACAGTCACTGATGAAGCTATCAAACGTACTATCGGTAAAACACTCGAAGAATCTTTCAGCATTCTGACCGGAGTGACCGACCCGGCACAACTTGCAGCCTTCCGACAGGAATACAGGCAGGAAGCAGATATACACATGAACGTGAATACCTGTCTTTTTCCCGACACATTATCAACATTGACAGCGCTGAAAAAACAAGGTGCCCGTATCGGCATTATCTCTACTAAATATCGTTTTAGAATAGTAAGCTTTTTGGAAAAGTATATGCCTGAAGATTTTCTGGATATTGTGGTGGGCGGAGAAGATGTGAAAGCCGCCAAACCTTCACCGGAAGGAGTACGATTTGCTTTGGAACATTTGGGTAGTGCACCTCAAGAGACCTTGTACATCGGAGACAGCACCGTTGATGCGGAGACTGCCTGCAACGCCGGAGTGGACTTTGCCGGAGTACTCAACGGAATGACTACCGCAGAAGAACTGCAAGCTTATCCACACAAAATCATCATGAGAAATCTTGAAGAGTTAGTCCGATAGCAAAAAAATAAAAGAAATATTTGCCGGGTATGAATAAAAATAGTACTTTTGTGCCCGATTATTCCGCAACGGGTTCGACAAAGAGTTCTCTAAGTGATTAAAGACCACCCGCCGGAGCTAACTTATACATTATATATAAGATGTACGCAATTGTAGAAATTAACGGTCAGCAGTTTAAAGCAGAAGCTGGTCAAAAGTTGTTCGTTCACCACATCGAAGGTGCAGAAAACGGTTCAACAGTAGAATTTGAAAAAGTTCTTTTGGTAGACAAAGACGGAAACGTAACAGTAGGTGCTCCTACCGTAGAAGGCGCTAAAGTTGTTTGCCAGGTTGTTTCAAACTTGGTTAAAGGCGACAAAGTTCTTGTTTTCCACAAGAAAAGAAGAAAAGGACACAGAAAACTGAACGGTCACCGTCAACAGTTCACTGAATTAACAATTACAGAAGTAGTAGCTTAATCAATTAAAAAGTAAGAAGAAATGGCACATAAGAAAGGTGTCGGTAGTTCTAAGAACGGCCGCGAATCACAAAGTAAAAGATTAGGCGTTAAGATATTTGGTGGCGAAGCTTGCAAAGCAGGTAACATCATCGTTCGTCAAAGAGGTACTGAATTCCACCCGGGTGACAACATCGGTATGGGTAAAGACCACACTCTTTTCGCTTTAGTAGACGGTACAGTAAACTTCAAAGTAGGTAAAGAAGACAGAAGATATGTTTCTGTAATTCCTGCAACTGAAGCATAATTGCACAACTGAGAATATTTAAAAGAAGGAGATGTAATCCAAGCGATTGCATCTCCTTTTCTTTTTTAGATATTTTCGTTGCTTGATTGTTCGTTTTTTCTGTATCTTTGCATCCATTAAGTGAAAGTTCATAAAAAGTATAGATATGCTTACCATTAAACAAATTACAGAAAACACAGAGGCGGTAATCCGCGGACTGGAAAAGAAGCATTTCAAAAATGCAAAAGAAACGATAGAGCAGGTTATTGCTCTTAACGACAAGAGACGTAGTACCCAAAATCAATTAGATAAAAATCTGGCAGAAGTTAATTCTCTTTCGCGCACAATCGGACAACTGATGAAGGAAGGCAAGAAAGAAGAAGCTGAAACCGCACGCGCACGTGTAACAGAATTAAAAGAAGGTAATAAGGAATTGGACGCAACAATGACACAAGCTGCCACCGATATGCAGAATGCACTCTATACGATTCCTAATATTCCTTATGACAGTGTACCCGAAGGTGTAGGTGCCGAAGACAATGTCGTCGAGAAAATGGGAGGAATGGAAACCGAACTTCCCAAAGATGCACTTCCCCACTGGGAACTGGCAAAAAAATATGATTTGATAGACTTCGACTTGGGTGTTAAAATCACAGGAGCAGGTTTTCCTGTATACAAAGGAAAAGGTGCACAACTTCAACGTGCCCTTATCAACTTCTTCCTGGATGAAGCACGCAAATCCGGATATATTGAAATCATGCCACCGACAGTGGTCAACGCCGCTTCCGGTTACGGCACAGGACAACTTCCTGACAAAGAAGGACAAATGTACCATTGCGAAGTAGATGATTTATATTTGATTCCGACAGCAGAAGTGCCTGTTACTAATATCTATCGCGATGTCATCCTAGACGAAAAACAATTGCCTATCAAGAATTGTGCATATACACAATGTTTCCGTCGCGAAGCAGGTTCTTATGGCAAGGATGTGCGTGGCTTGAATCGCCTGCACGAATTCTCCAAAGTAGAATTGGTGCGTATCGACAAACCGGAACACTCCAAGCAATCTCATCAGGAAATGCTCGACCATGTAGAAGGACTGCTGCAAAAACTGGAATTACCCTACCGCATTCTTCGTCTTTGCGGAGGAGACATGAGTTTTACCGCTGCGCTTTGCTTCGACTTCGAAGTATACTCAGAAGCACAAAAACGCTGGTTGGAAGTAAGTTCCGTTTCCAACTTCGACACCTATCAGGCCAACCGTCTGAAATGCCGTTATCGTAGTGGAGAAAAGAAAACTGAACTTTGTCACACCCTAAACGGTTCAGCACTGGCATTGCCACGTATCGTTGCGGCCCTACTCGAAAACAACCAGACACCTGAAGGAATCAAAATTCCGAAAGCATTGGTTCCATACTGCGGTTTCGATATGATAGACTAAGAATTTTTCACTCTTGTAAGAATCAGGTATATCCTTTTCTTACAAGAGATTTTTATATAACCTTTAACACATTTCCCCCATGACAAAAAACACTAAAAGCTTTGTGTTGCCATTGACATTTATTGGCATTATGTTTTTCGCGATTGGTTTCGCACTCGGAATCAATTCATTATTAGTCCCGGTATTACAAAAATCATTAGGAATCTCGAATACGGCTTCTTATCTGATTATCGCTGCGACATTCATTCCTTTTCTAGTTTTCGGTTATCCTGCCGGACTCACAATTAAGGCAATAGGTTACAAACGTACCATGTCGCTGTCTTTCTTTATTTTTGCCATAGCATTCTACCTGTTCATCTTATCGGCAGATCAGGAAAGCTTCACCTTATTTTTGCTGGCTTCTTTTATCAGCGGAGCAGCCAATGCATACCTACAAGCGTCTGTAAATCCATACATCACCATTCTTGGCCCGTTGGATAGTGCAGCAAAACGTATTAGCATAATGGGTATCTGTAATAAGTTGGCATGGCCTATCCCCGCTATCTTTATCGTATGGTTGCTGGGGAAAGATGTCAATCTGATTGGCATCGAAGATCTGAACAAGCCGTTCATTATCATCATCTGTGCTTTTATAGCTTTGGGTATTATGGCATTCTTCGCTCCACTGCCCGAAGTAAAAGCGGCAGGAGAAGACGAAAGCGAGAATGAAGCCGAAGCCTGTCCATATGCTGCCACAAAAACGTCTGTTTTTCAATTTCCTCACTTATTACTAGGCTGCCTGGCCTTATTCCTTTATGTAGGTGTTGAAACTGTCTCATTGGGTACATTGGTCGATTACGCAAAAGAACTTGGACTAGAAGGTGCAGCTAATTATGCCTGGATTGCTCCAATCGGTATTGTGATCGGCTATATCTGCGGTATTATTTTCATTCCGAAATATCTCAGCCAAGCTACTGCGCTAAAAATTTGTTCTATCCTGGCCATTATCGGTTCATTGTTGGTAGTACTAACTCCGAGCCATATATCTATCTATTTTATTTCATTCATGGCATTAGGATGTTCATTAATGTGGCCGGCACTGTGGCCGCTTGCCATGGCCGACCTCGGCAAGTTTACCAAAGCCGGCTCATCATTGCTTATCATGGCAATGTTCGGTGGTGCCGTTATCCCTACCCTGTATGGTTGGCTAAAGGATGTAGCAAGCCCGCAACAAGCTTATTGGCTGTGTTTACCTTGCTTCCTGTTCATCTTGTATTATGGAGTAGCCGGGTACAAAATCCGTACGAAATAAACAGATAGATTCATCCGTATATAGAAAGCCACTCTTCAAAAGAGTGGCTTTTCTTTTTGTTTTTCGTAAAGAAGCTGTATCTTTGCCATAATTTATAACATTCTGTTAGCAGTTACGTAATAAAACCAACAAATTAATTAGATAATGAACAAAATCATTAGCAAGGAACGCTTTTCTGAAAAGGTGTTCAAATTTGAAATTGAAGCCCCTTTAATTGCTAAATCTCGTAAGGCCGGACACTTCGTCATTGTACGTGTAGGCGAAAAGGGAGAACGTATGCCTTTGACTATCGCCGGTTCTGATATAAAGAAAGGCACTATCACCCTGGTGATACAGGAGGTAGGGTTATCTTCTACCCGCCTCTGTGAGTTGAACGAAGGTGATTATATTACAGACGTAGTAGGTCCTCTCGGCCAAGCGACTCACATTGAAAACTTCGGAACTGTTGTTTGCGCCGGTGGTGGCGTAGGTGTGGCCCCAATGCTCCCTATCGTACAAGCTTTGAAAGCTGCCGGCAACCGTGTGATCACTGTATTGGCAGGACGTAATAAAGACCTTATCATTCTCGAAAAAGAAATGCGCAAAAGCTCCGACGAAGTTATCATCATGACGGATGATGGCTCTTATGGTCGCAAAGGACTGGTAACGGAAGGTGTGGAAGAAGTTATCAAACGCGAGAAAGTGGATAAATGCTTCGCTATCGGCCCTGCTATCATGATGAAATTCGTTTGCTTGCTAACCAAGAAATATGAAATTCCCACTGACGTCTCATTGAACACGATTATGGTAGATGGAACAGGTATGTGTGGCGCTTGCCGTATCACTGTAGGAGGAAAAACCAAATTTGTTTGTGTAGACGGTCCGGAATTCGATGGTCACCAAGTAGATTTTGATGAAATGCTGAAACGCATGGGGGCATTCAAAAACATCGAACGAGAAGAAATGCACAAACTCGACACTGTATGCGAAGCTACAAAGGAGACCGACGAAAAAAGCCGTAATGTTGCCTGGAGACAGGAGTTGCGTAAGTCGATGAAAGCCAAAGAACGCACGGCTATCCCGCGTGTTGAGATGAACGAACTCGATGCAAAATATCGTTCACATAGCCGCAAGGAAGAAGTAAACCAAGGGTTGACTGCTGAACAGGCTATAACAGAATCCAAACGTTGTCTCGACTGTGCAAACCCAGGATGTATGGAAGGTTGTCCGGTAGGAATTGACATTCCCCGTTTTATCAAGAACATCGAGCGTGGAGAATTTCTGGAAGCAGCAAAGACATTAAAAGAGACAAGTGCACTTCCGGCTGTTTGCGGTCGTGTCTGCCCACAGGAAAAACAATGCGAATCAAAGTGTATTCATCTGAAAATGAATGAGAAACCGGTAGCTATCGGTTATCTGGAGCGTTTTGCAGCTGATTACGAACGCGAGAGCGGACAAATCTCCGTACCAGTCATTGCTGAAAAGAATGGTATCAAAGTAGCTGTTATCGGCTCGGGACCTGCAGGATTATCGTTTGCAGGTGATATGGCGAAATATGGATATGACGTAACTGTATTCGAAGCATTGCACGAAATTGGCGGTGTACTGAAATATGGTATTCCTGAATTTCGTCTGCCCAACAAGATTGTTGATGTTGAGATTGACAATCTAGCCAAAATGGGAGTTAACTTTATCAAAGACTGTATTGTAGGAAAAACAATTAGTATAGAAGACCTGAAAGAGGAAGGTTTCAAAGGGATATTTGTAGCTTCCGGTGCCGGTCTTCCTAACTTTATGAATATTCCGGGCGAAAACTCAATCAATATTATGTCTTCCAACGAGTATCTTACCCGTGTCAATCTAATGGATGCAGCCAGCGAAGACTCTGATACTCCGATAGCTTTCGGTAAGAATGTAGCAGTAATCGGTGGCGGCAACACAGCCATGGACTCTGTCCGTACGGCCAAACGTCTGGGTGCCGAACGCGCCATGATTATCTACCGTCGTTCGGAAGAAGAAATGCCCGCACGTATCGAAGAAGTTAAACACGCAAAAGAAGAGGGAGTAGAATTTCTGACACTGCACAATCCTATCGAATATATTGCAGACGAGCAGGGTTGTGTAAAACAGGTTATTCTACAAAAAATGGAATTAGGCGAACCGGACGCTTCTGGACGTCGTAGTCCTGTCGCTATCCCAAGTGCTACGGAAACGATTGATATTGACCTAGCTATCGTAAGTGTCGGAGTGTCACCGAACCCGATTGTCCCTAGTTCTATCAAAGGACTGGAGTTAGGACGGAAAGGAACGATTGCCGTAGATGAGCACATGGCATCTTCTATCCCGATGATTTATGCAGGTGGCGATATTGTACGCGGTGGAGCCACTGTGATTCTCGCCATGGGTGACGGCCGTAAGGCAGCGGCGGCTATGAACGAACAGTTAAAAACAAAGTAGTAACAAGAAAATAGAATAGATAAAAAAGAAAAGCCCTGCTTACATTCTGTAAGACAGGGTTTTTCTTATAAAAATATCAAAGATACTTTTTTACTTTACTACTTTGTTCGTCGCAGGGTCGGGGAAAATGACAGACGGTTTAAACGACTTCGCTTCCTCAAAATCCATTAACGCATACGACATGATAATCACAATATCATCCGGTTGTACTTTACGGGCGGCAGCACCATTCAGACAAATTTTGCCGGAACCGCGTTCACCTTTGATAATATAGGTTTCAAAGCGTTCGCCATTATTATTATCAGCGATATACACCTTTTCTCCCGGAATCATGTTTGCCGCATCCAGCAGATCTTCATCTATCGTGATACTACCCATGTAGTTCAGATTCGCTTCCGTGACACGCGCACAATGAATTTTCGACTTCAACACTTCAATCATCATAAGGTTTCGTCTTTTTAGTTATTCTTTATATTTAATGTTATCAATCAGCCGAACTTCTCCGCAGAACACTGTGATACATCCTACTGCATACGAAGTATCTTCCCAATTGGTTATCTTCTGCAATGTATTTCCATCTACTATCTCAAAATACTCCAAACGCAATCCCGGAGCTACGTCAATCGCATCTTCCACCATTTTTTGCGTTTCATTTACTGTATGAGAGGCTGCAAAGTTACGACTTTTAAATAATGTCCGAGAAATATTTAAAGCATTTTCACGTTCTTGTGCAGATAAACGTTTATTTCGGCTACTCAAAGCCAATCCGTCCTCCTCGCGCACAATCGGACAGCCTACAATTTCCAGTTTATACTGCAACTGTCGGACCATTTCACGAATAATCGCTAATTGCTGGAAATCTTTCTCTCCGAAATAAGCTTTATCTGGCTGTGCCGCATCAAACAACTTGCTAACAATCTGACAAACACCATTGAAATGTCCAGGACGGAATGCACCTTCCATTACAGTATCCAATGGAGCATAGCTGAATTGGCGGGTATCCGGTTCCGGATACATTTCGCTCACAGAAGGAGCAAATACAAATGCAGCTCCACATTCTTCCAACAAGCAGCAATCCGCATCTAATGTACGCGGATATTTCTCCAAGTCGTTTTTATCATTAAACTGCGTGGGATTTACAAAAACACTCACAACAGTTACACCATTCTCACTTACGCTGCGCTTTACCAGAGATGCATGTCCTGCGTGTAAAGCACCCATTGTAGGAACCAATCCTACTGTTTTACCTTGGGCTCTCAGGGCAGTCAATTCGACCTGTAAGTCCTTGATAGTGTGCACTATTTTCATTTTCGTCAATTGGTTTATGTTTTACTCGTTTGCAAAAACTCTGCAAAATAAACTAATATTTGCCACATAAAGAAAGAATATCTTATTTAATGTGTCTTTTTTTTCGTATCTTTGCAGAATATTATAGTGAACTATTGTTATTATGACAAAGGCGAATAAAGTTTTATTTATTACTCAAGAGATTACACCTTACGTTTCAGAATCCGAAATGGCCAATATAGGTAGAAACCTTCCACAGGCGATACAAGAAAAAGGCCGTGAAATCAGAACTTTTATGCCCAAATGGGGAAACATTAACGAGCGCAGGAACCAACTGCACGAAGTGATTCGCCTCTCCGGTATGAACCTGATTATCGATGATACTGACCACCCCCTTATTATAAAAGTAGCTTCTATCCAATCCGCACGTATGCAGGTATATTTCATCGATAATGATGATTATTTCCAGAATCGGATGCAGGCTATGGACGAAAACGGCATAGAGTATGACGACAACGACAGCCGCGCTATCTTCTATGCGCGTGGTGTATTGGAAACCGTGAAGAAACTTCGCTGGTGTCCCGATGTAATTCACTGTCATGGCTGGATGACAGCGTTAGCACCTCTTTATATTAAGAAAGCGTACAAGGATGAACCGTCGTTCCGTGATGCCAAAGTTGTATTCTCTGTATATGAAGACGACTTCAAAAATACACTCAGTGACGACTTTGCAACTAAATTAATGTTGAAAGGAATATCTAAGGATGATTTAAGCAACTTAAAAGAACCGGTAGATTATGCCGCCCTTTGCAAACTCGCCGTGGATTATTCGGACGGAGTGATACAAAACAGCAAAAAGGTGAATGAATCTATCATTGAATATGCCCGTCAATCAGGTAAACTGATACTTGATTATCAGAACCCGGAGAACTATGCAGATGCTTGCAACGAGTTCTACGATCAGGTATGGGATGCCACTGCGAACAAAGAAGAAGAATAAAAATCAAGATACGACGATCATGAAAGCAAAATACGCTTTAATAGCTTTACTGGCAATCACTTTTTTCGGATGTGACGATAACACAGCCGGATTAGGACTGGGAATGTTTCCGGGAAGTGACCAGAATATCAATGGAAAACTGACTACATTTGACGTAACAACAAAATCTGTACACGCAGGTGAAGTATATGCAAAGACCAGCACCGGATACGTGGGAAAATTCACAGATGATACATTCGGTACATATGAGGCAGGCTTTTTATCTGAACTGAACTGTCCGGAAGGATTGAGTTTCTCTGAAATGTACAAAGAAAATGAAGCAGGGACTAAAGCCACAGGAAGTTTGGTTACTAGTTTTGATAATATAGAAATAGATAGTAAGATTAAAGATAGATTTACTTTAATCAAAGATGAGAATAATCACGTAATAGGCAATTGCCAAATAAATATCTACCTATGGTATAGTAGTTATTTCGGTGACTCACTAACTGCGTGCCGTTTAAGCATCTACGAATTAGATAAAAGGTTGAATGAAGAAGAGGCATATTATACCAATATTAATCCGGAGGATTATTACAAACAATCAGATTTATTAGGAACTAAAGCATATACTGCCGTAGATTTATCAGTAAGTGATTCTATTCGTAAACTTGATACATACGTGCCAAGTGTAAGTATTCGATTAGATCAAGCCAAAGCAAAGAAATTAGGACAGAAACTTTTCAAAGCTGACAGAAAAGATTTCTACAAGGCTTTTCCTGATCTATTCAGTGGCATATATGTAAAAAGTGATTATGGAGATGGTACTGTACTTTATATCAGTCAAGTACAAATGGATGTTGTTTCCATTGAATATGTGACAGATAGTATTACTGGAATTAAGCTAAAATCTAAAGTTAATGCGGAAAAGGACTCTATACAGTATACTGGCCGCACCTTCAATTCTACACGTGAAATTATTCAAGCTAATAGATTAGCAAATGATACAGAAGCTATTCAGAAGTGTATTGATAATTCTGATTGGACCTATTTAAAAAGTCCGGCTGGTATTTTTACTCAGGTCACTCTCCCTGTTAGCCAAATAGCAGAAAAACTTGAAGGTGATACATTGAACGCCGTTAAATTAGGAATTCCTATTTATAACGAGACTAGCGATAAGAAATTTGGGATGTCTATGCCTAGAAACGTTTTACTGATACGTAAAAAATATAAAGAAAGCTTCTTTGAGAATAATCAACTAAGTGATGGCGTTACTTCATCGCTGTTCACCCAGACTTCTTCTACAAGTAATCTCACTGAATACACGTACAATAATATCACTAAATTGATAAATGACTGTTTAAAAGATAGAGCAGCAGCAGACAAGGAAATACAAGAGAAAAAATCTATCACTTTCCAAACATTTAATGATGAAGGGAAAATAGAGAACCATACTGTTAATAACATAAAAGACTGGGAAGAACTCAGTGATTGGAATAAAGCCATACTAATTCCAGTACTTGTAACAACAGATGCCAGTTCAAACGGTTATTATGGTAGCAGTTCTAATGTCATTGGTATCCAACATGACTTAAAACCAGGTTATGTACGCTTGAAAGGTGGGTTAAAAGGAGAAGAGAAAGATTCTCAGGGCAATCCTGTATACCCAGAAAACATATTAAAACTCGAAGTTGTCTCTACAAACTTTGGTTCTACGAAAGCGAAATAAATAGCAGGAGAATATCATAAAAAATAGCGCGGACTACAATTGTGTAATCTGCGCTATTATTTTAAAAAGGATATTTATTAAATACTATTTTCTATATACAACAGAACCGTGAGTCTGATATACATCTCACTCACGGTTCTGTTGTATATAGAATTTTATTTTATTCTTCTTTCTTTGTAACAGTCTTCTTGGCCCGTCCGACCGCTTTCTTTGATTCAGCAGTTTTCTTGGTCGCTGATTTCTTTGCAGTAGGTTCTTTCTTTACCACCGACTCTTTTGCCACAACAGCCTTCTTGGCCGCAGTTTTTTTAGCAGCCGTTTCCTTTTCGGCTTTTGCTTGCCACTTAGCTACTTCTTTCTGCAATTCAGTAATCTCATCACCCTGATTCTTAATAGTAGTCAAAAGAGAATTAAGTTCTTCACTATCCACATCTTCAGGATACAAAGAATTAACTCGTTTGATAAAGTCACCTAAGATATTCATGTAGTTGGTAAAAGCATCATAAGGAGAGTCATAGATACCACGATTCAACCAGATACCTGTATTCTTCGTTGTCATAAAACGGAAGTTATTACTAGCCTGCAAATAATCCCAGTCCTGCTTGATACGGCGATCGTCACTCAAATGCACACGTTCGGCAACGCTATATAGTTTATTAAAAGCTTCACGTTGAAGAACATTACCCAGCCAACTGCTCGTATCTCTTTCCTCATCTACCCATGACATCGGATAAGGAACATCAAGTTGAGAAACAGATTTCAACTTCGTTACAATCTCAGTCGGTGTAGAGAAAGTAATTCCTTTAGCTCTCGCACATTCCGGCAATGCTTTCAGGAATTCAAGAATATTGGAAGACAATGGTTGAGCCATACCAAGAGCACTCAATTCCATAAAGATATTGATTACTTGTTCTTCTTGCGGTAGCACATCAATCCAGTTGATATATTTATCAGCAAACAAAGGATATTCCGCCCAATCCGAATTAGAGAAACGCAGACTGATATCATCCGAAAGTTTGAAGTCCCTCAACAACAATTTAAGACTAGGTGCCTGGTTACAATGATATACATAATGCGGACTCTTCCAGCCCAACACATGTTTTGCCCCTTCCGTCAACATCCCCTTAAAGCCCATAGAAGCTACCAAGCCACCGATTTCATCGGAATAAATCAAGCTAGAATTACGGAATACTTTCGGTTCTTTACCAAACATTTGCTTCATCTTATCACGCTGGCGAAGTACTTCTTCGCGAAAACAATCCTCATTGGCCAGTGATGATAAGCCATGTGAATATGGTTCACAAAGGAATTCACAACATCCTGTATCATTCAACTGGTGCAATAAATCAATGACCGCCGGAGCATGGATTTCAAGCTGTTCCAAAGCTACTCCCGAGATAGAAAGCGCTACCTTGAAAGCACCACCCGAACTTTTCGCCATCTCAATCAATGTACTAAGGGCAGGGAGATATGAACGTTCAGCAACTTCATTCATACCTGTTTCATTCGCATAGTCATCATAATAGTAATGATCATTACCGATATCGAAGAAACGATAACGTTTCAAATGGATAATTTGATGTATTTCAAAATAAAGACAGATAGTTCTCATTTTTATTTATTGTTTTGTTATTTACCATAGTTTCTTAACACATCCTCGTAAAGAGCACGAATTCTCAAGCCAACCTTTTCCCAAGTAATCCCATCAACTTCTTTCTTTCCTTCGTCCCGAAGATACTCGAAAAGAGATTGATTGGTGCAAAGAGAATAAATAGCATCAGCCATAGCATGAATATCCCAATAGTCGGTTTTAATCACCTTATCAAGAATTTCACCACACCCCGATTGCTTCGAAATAATAGAAGGTGTACCACACTGCATTGCCTCCAACGGAGCAATACCAAAAGGTTCGGAAACGGACGGCATAACAAATACGTCACTATTCTTATAAACCTCATATACCTGTTTACCTTTCATAAAGCCGGGGAAATGGAAGCGATCGGCAATACCACGTTCCGCCACCAAGTTAATCATGGCATTCAACATATCGCCTGAACCTGCCATAACAAAACGGATATTACGAGTACGCTGCAAAACAAGTGCCGCAGCCTCCACAAAGTATTCCGGTCCCTTCTGCATAGTTATACGCCCGAGGAAGGTTACCACTTTTTCTTTTGGGTGTTCAGGACGCGGAATATCTAAAAGTTCCTGAGACAATGGATAAACAGCATTGTGCATAGCAAATACCTTTCTAGGGTCCTGATGATATTCGTTAATCACTGTGCGGCGAGTAAGTTCAGATACACACATAATACAATCAGCATGATCCATCCCGTTCTTCTCTATAGAATAAACAGTAGGATTGACTTTACCGCGAGAACGGTCGAAATCAGTGGCATGTACATGAATACAAAGCGGTTTGCCACTTACCATTTTGGCATGTACACCGGCAGGATAAGTCAGCCAGTCGTGCGCATGGATAATATCAAATTCCTGCTGACGAGCCACTACTCCGGCAATGATCGAGAAGTTATTAATTTCCTCGTGCAAGTTTCCGGGATAACCTCCTGCAAACTCCATACATCCCAAATCATTGACGTGCATATAAGAAAAATCGGCATAAATATGATCGCGGAAAGAATAGTATTCTTCCGGAGACATCTCCAACAAGCGAGACTTCAAGTAGTCATAATTGATATCACGCCATACAATAGGTACTTGGTTCATACCGATTATTTTTAAGAACTTTTCTTCTTCGCCGCTAGGCTTAGGCATACAAAAGATTGTTTCCATGTCACCTTGCAAGCTCAATCCCTTAGTTATTCCATAAGAAGCAACCGCAAGACCACCATATATTTTGGGAGGGAATTCCCATCCAAACATTAAAACTTTCATCTTCGTTCCTCCTTTTTTAATAATACTTAGACAGTAGCTTTAAAACACGCAATATTTCTGCCACATTCATTGCAAACGATACCGCGCCACGTCCTTTGAAAGGTGGGTTTCCATCAAATAGTTCGGCAATGGAGCCCACACAATGGCTTGTCATCTCATCATCATAGCTAATCAACTGGCGTTCGACGAATGACAGTCCGCTCATCTTATAGATTCGCAAATAAGCCTCCAGATAGAATCCCATTAGCCAAGGCCATGCGGTTCCCTGATGATAAGCATAATCCCGCTGTACCTGCGGACCTACATAATTCGGATTATATCCGCCACTCTTCGGGCTCAACGAACGGATTCCCTTCGGGGTAAGCAATTCCTTAGTCACAATATCAAGCACTTGTTTCTTTTGCGCCCTATCTAAAGGAGAATAATCAAATGCTACTGTAAATATCATGTTAGGGCGTACACTCCAATCCATCATATTACCATCCACATAATCAAGCAAATACCCATATTCGTTCCGGAACACATCCACAAATGACTTTCCGGTCACTTCAGCTTGTGCGTCAAGTACATCTGCAAAAATTGCATCTCCACCTTCACGCACTAGATCTGCCACAAAACGCAGCGCATTATACCATAAAGCATTAAACTCAACAATATATCCTGTACGGGGAATTACCGGATGACCGTTTACGGTAGAGTTCATCCATGTAATCGCTTTTTCCGTACCATTTGCATAAAGCAGCCCGTTTTCATGCAAGAAAAGGTTATCATGTTTCCGCTGACGGATATATTCCATGATATCTTTCAGAAGCTCTCCATATTTCTGACGACATTGCTCTCGAGAAGTCTCTTTTGCATATTGTTGCAGAGCCCAAACAGCCCAAAGCAAAACATCAGGATGTTCCATCTCATAGATTTTGTAACCCACAGGTTCTTCATTAATGAAGTTACGAATTGCTTTTTCCGCTGTTTTCATCACATCCTCAAACTGGTCGATTTCGTCAATAGCAAGCGTCAGCCCCGGCAAAGCAATAAACATATCGCGTGCACGGCATTTAAACCATGGATAACCGGCAAGGATATAATGTTCACCTTCCTGTTGATTGTGATATTGGTGAGCAGAATTTTTCAGACAGTGATAAAAACTATCACGCGGTGTACGATCAGCCACTTCCGCCTCAAATGTCTGTTTCAGTCTCCGAGGGGATATTTCTGAAGTCCCGGCCGAGAATACAATACTCTCCCCTTTCTTTATATCCACCTCAAAATAACCGGGAACATAAAGATCTTCATTGAAATCATACCCTCGTTCCTGTTCCTTCGGGTATTCAATGCCACGATACCAGTCGGGTAGGAAATGGAACTCACATTTTTTGTTCAACTGCATATACAGTTCCGGATAGCCCGGATACATACAAGTCCTTATACCGTTTTCCACAAGTTGATACTCGCGGCTTGCCTGTGCATTTTCGTGAGTATACTCGCGTACACTTCTGAAAGCAAGAAACGGACGGAAGCGCAAAGTCGTTGCCGAATGCGCATCAAGTAAAGTATAACGAATCAGGATTCTATTTTCATGATGTACAAAGATTTTTTCTTTGCGGAGAATTACTCCTCCAACACGGTAAGTTGTCGCCGGGATATGTTCACAATCAAACTCACGGATATACTTGTGCCCGTTGGGACTAAAGTTGTTCCCCTGATATTTATGCAATCCCAAGTTAAACTCCGCACCATGTTGAATTACCGTTTCATCAAGAGAAGATAGCAGCACATGATTTTCATCGTCGAGATTGGGAACGGGAATCACCAACAGGCCGTGATATTTGCGTGTGTTACAATCAACAATCGTTGTACAATGATAAGCTCCTGCCTTGTTCGTCCGGAGAATTTCTCTCTGCAGAGATTCTTCCAGATTCGTCATGAGGGTCTTGTCAAATCGTAAATAACTCATAGTTGTGCATTATTTAAAGGTTAATTATTGGCTATTATATCATACTTGTATTTATTACTATATCGCATACAGAATGGTTGTAGCACCATATATAACAAGTACAATGTCCAAATGTACAAATTCTAGATAAAAACAAAAATAAAAAGGGTTTTTATTTTCAGATTTTGTGCAAATATTCGTAGTATTGCGTAAAATATCTAAAGAAAAGAAAGTCATGAAACAAGATATTCAGCGTATCATGCTAGCTGCAGCAAAGCCATTGTTTCTTATTTTCATTCTTTATATGCTCAAGATTGTAGAGGTCGGGATGCATTGGGATCTCTCTCACTTGGGGATATATCCTATGGAAAAACGTGGAGTTTTCGGTATTCTGACTCATCCGTTGATACACAGTGGATTCAGTCATTTACTGGCTAATACGCTCCCGCTATTTTTCTTATCATGGTGTCTTTTTTACTTTTACCGAGGAATAGCGGGAAAAATTTTTATCCTGATTTGGATCGGTGCCGGACTACTTACCTTTATTATAGGTAAACCGGGCTGGCATATAGGTGCCAGCGGATTAATCTACGGTCTTGCCTTTTTCCTTTTTTTCAGTGGCATTCTCCGCAAATACGTACCACTTATTGCCATTTCTCTGCTTGTCACCTTTTTATACGGAGGAATTATCTGGCATATGTTCCCCTATTTCTCTCCCGCCAATATGTCGTGGGAAGGACATCTAAGCGGTGGAATTATGGGAACACTCTGTGCCCTAGCTTTTGTGAATCACGGGCCTCAACGCCCGGAACCTTTTGCAGATGAAAAGGATGATGACGAGGAAGAAGAGGAGAATCCGAAGGAGGAATTTTCCAATCAGGACTTATGCAATGCCTCAATCAACAACGTTATATTCGCCGTAAACAACCTGACAGAGATAGCCAACAGGATAATTCCAAAGAACTTGCGAATAATATAAATACCACCTTTCCCGAGGAATCGTTCCACACGACCGGTCATACTCACAACAAAGAAAACCCAGACCATATTCAGAACCAAGGCGATGATAATATTAATGCTGGCATATTCTGCCCGAAGGGAAAGCAAGGTAGTAAAAGCTCCGGCACCGGCTAAAAGAGGAAAAACAAGCGGAACTAGAGTAGCTTCTTTGATAGGTCCCTGATTTTTGAAGATTTCAATATCCAGAATCATTTCCAAAGACATGAGGAAAATAACAAATGCACCTGCAACAGCAAAAGATTCAATATCTACATGGAAGAGTCTCAGCATCATGTCCCCTGCATAAAAGAAACCGATTAATAAGGCAAAAGAAATAACGGTAGCCTTCATTGCATTCACATCCTTCCCCTTTTCTTTCAGGTTAATAATAATAGGTATAGAACCGATAATGTCTATTACCGCAAAAAGCACGATAAACGCACTAATCATCTGTTGCCAGTTAAAGCCTGCAAACATAATTTCCTCCTTTTTTTCTGCAAATATACTCTATTTTTATGCATTCAAACAATAAAAAAAACAAAAAGAAGGGTCAGATGTTGACAGCAGTATTGTATAATGAGTAAATTTGTACAATAAATAAGAGATAACAACGTATGGAAACAATGTTCGACACTTTGCTCCAATTGCCTTTATTTCAAGGTCTTTGCCATGAAGATTTCACTAGTATTTTGGATAAGGTAAAGCTACATTTTATCAAGCATAAAGCCGGAGAAACTATCATTGAGAATGGTAGTCCTTGTAAGCAACTTCGTTTCCTGTTAAAAGGTAAAGTATCTATCGTCACCACTTCCAAAGAAAACATATACACTGTCATTGAGCAAATGGAAGCACCATATCTGATAGAACCACAATCGTTATTCGGCATGAATACGAATTACGCATCCTCTTATATAGCGCATACAGAAGCCCACACAATCAGTATTAGTAAAGCCTTCGTACTTAGCGACCTGTTTAATTACGATATATTCAGGCTCAACTATATGAATATTGTCAGCAATCGTGCACAAAATCTTTACTCCCGACTATGGGAAGAACCGACTATAGACTTAAAGGAGAAGATTTCCCGCTTCTTCTTACTGCATTGCGAGAAAACACAAGGAGAAAAGATATTCAAAGTAAAAATGGATGATTTAGCTCGCTATTTAGACGATACCCGTCTGAATACTTCCAAAGCACTTAACGAATTACAGGATAAAGGATTGATTGAGTTGCGACGAAAAGAAATTCTTATTCCTGATGCACAGAAGCTCATTATATAAATTAAGTTATATTATTTATACCACCTATGAAAACAACACATTTACACCTCTTTCTTTTTATTCTTTTTTTAGGTTGCACTTCATCACTAACAGCACAATATAAGTGGTTCAATCCACAAAAAGAAAGTTTTCCGGTCGTCCGTGGACAAGCATGGCAAGAAGATCCCGCAGGATTTTACACACGACTTCCACAACGGGCTAAAGATAAAGTACGAAAAGCGGTATGGGACTTATCACTCCAAAGCGCAGGACTCTCCATTGCATTTCGTTCCAATGCTCCGGAAATAAAAATTCGTTATGTTGTGAAAGGCGCTCTTTCCATGCCACACATGCCAGCAACTGGTGTCTCTGGCATTGATTTATATGCAACCGACAATAATGGTCAAGAGCGTTGGTGTGTTGGACGGTATGTTATGCAGGATACCATTACATACGATTTTAGCGGACTTTCGTATGCCGCAAAAACCGGAAAAGGTTTTGAATATCAATTATTTCTACCTCTTTACAACAGTGTGTCATGGCTAGAAATCGGTGTACCCGAGAACACTTCTTTCCGTTTTCTTCCCGTCTCACAAGAAAAACCCCTGGTTATTTACGGAACTTCCATTGCACAAGGGGCTTGTGCCTCCCGTCCGGGTATGGCATGGGGAAATATTTTAAATAGAAAGTCGGAACATCCCGTCATCAATTTGGGATTCTCCGGCAATGGCAAACTCGAGAGCGAACTATTCGACTTATTGTCCGAGATTGATGCAAAACTGTTTATTATTGACTGTATGCCCAACCTACCGGGAAAGAGTGCAGAAGTGATATACGACCGTACCTTAAAAGGAGTAAAGAAATTACGCGAAACCAGCAAAGCACCTATTTTACTAGTAGAGCATGACGGATATGCCAACGATGTCACTTCCGAAAAAGCAGAAGAATCATACCGCGTAGCTAATACTGAATTGCGAAAAGCATACAATACTTTACAAGAAGAACAAATTCCGGATATCTATTATCTGACAAAGGAAGAAATAGGTATTCCGGCAGACGGTATGGTAGACGGAGTTCATTCTACTGATTTAGGTATGCAGCAATATGCAGACAGTTATTTAAAAAAGATACGGGAAATATTACATGAAAAGAATGAAGGTCCCACTTCATGTATTCCATGCAAACAACAAAGAGATTCCTATGATTGGTACGCGCGTCATGAAGAAATCCTTAAATTAAACCGAGAAAATGCCCCGGAAATCATTATGATAGGTAACTCTATCACGCATTACTGGGCCGGCGAGCCTACTGCACCGACACAACGTGGAAAAGAAGCTTGGGACAAGCTATTCAAAAACAGGTCAGTTCGCAATCTCGGTTTCGGCTGGGATAAAACAGAAAACGTATTGTGGCGTATCTACCATGGCGAATTGGACGGTTTCAAAGCAAATATGATTTTTCTACTGATAGGAACTAATAATCTTCAATTTAATACAGATAAAGAAATTCTGCAAGGTATTCTTCAGGTCACCGAAGCTATTAAAATACGCCAACCACAAGCTAAATTATGCGTAATGGGAATCCTCCCAAGAGCAAACACAGAAAAACGTATTCAGCAAATTAACAAAGAACTTCGTAAGAAGCTAGAACAGAATTGTATTTATATAAACTTAAGCAATCTGTTGACAGATAAAAATGGCATTATCAATTCATCCTTATTCAGCGATGGACTTCATCCTAATACTAAAGGATATGAGAAAATAGCAGAGGTTTTAAAAACTTACCTAGATAATTAGATAGATAGTTAATTATATAATTCCCTGTTTAGGTAGCACAAATAGGATCATTTTGTCTACGATTACTAAACGACAAACATATAACCACCATTAAAAAATAGTTTTTCCCTTTTCTTATTTATGTTTCTAAAAGATTAAATTAATAGCTAAGTTGTAGTAGAACTTAATAATTTTCTAAATTATAGTAGAAGTGCTTAGCTCTCCATAGGCGATTTTGCTTTAAAAGTTCATTTTGTTTTTAATTCTCCGCAAATATATTAATTGATTTTAAAATATCAAGCTAATATTTCATTTATTTTGCATTCTCCCGCAAATTAAATCTACTTTTTTAGATACCAACTTTATACCATTACTCTTTTTTAATAAATATCACAACTTTAACAAACTGATTATCATAGATATAGATTAAATTAGGCTAAGTTCTACTACGACTTATTCTAAACTGAATATTATAAAATATTCCCCTTAATTTAATATTTATGAGAAAGAAAACTTTAAAAATCAAGTTCTTTCTGCTATTTTGCTCACTTGCAGGTTATTCAACCATCATTTCAGCACAGGACAAAACAGTGAAGGAAAAGAATGAAAAAGACTCGACAATCATTTCCATACCCTATGGAAGTAAGTTAAAAACAGAGTTTAGCGGTGCATCCGATGTAATCTCCGGTAAAGTATTGGAGAATGTGCCTGTACAGCATTTATCCAATGCATTGTCAGGAAGAATATCGGGGTTAACTACGATTCAGCGAAGTGGAGAACCGGGCAATGACGAAGCTTCCATTTATATACGTGGAATACGTAGCAATGGAAATGGCGCACTTGTACTAATCGATGGACAAGAACGCAATTACTACGGTATGGTACAAACTCAGGAAATTGAAAGAGTGACCATATTAAAAGATGCTTCTGCTATCGCTCTTTATGGTATGCGAGGCGCGAACGGAGTTATCCTGATTGAAACCAAATCCGGACGTCTCGGAAAACCTAGAGTCAGCCTTAACATCCAAGGGATATATCAGCAGAACATGAGAGTTCCCAAAGCTGTTAACGCGGCAGAATATGCTCAATCCTACAATGAAGCGAACATTAATGACGGTTTGAATCCTTTCTACACGGAAACGGAAATCAATAAATTCGCCAATCATTCAGACCCGGAGCGCTACCCAGATGTCGACTGGATAGGAAACTTGCTTAAAAAAGGAACTTTCATGCAGCGATATAATGCCACAGTAGAAGGAGGTTCCGGGCGTACCCGTTATTTCGTCTCATTGGGATATACCGGACAAGCAGGAATGTTTAATACTGAAAAAGAGCAGAATTACAGTACCAACACAGAATTTTCCCGAATCAACTTTCGCTCGAACGTAGACTTCGACATTACCTCCACAACCCTTTTATCTGTTAAATTAGACGGTTGGATGCAAAGTGAAAACTCACCTTATTACGACCAAGCACAACAATATATATTCCAAAATTTGTTGAAAACGCCGGCTACGGCATTTCCAATGTACTATAAAGATACTCATAACTATGTAGACCAGTCAGGGAATCCTATCAAATCACAACCGGGAGACCGTATTGTAGCAGGCAATGATAAATATATTAATCCGTGGGCTATCTTGAACAGAGGTGGCTACACAGCGATCGATAAACGTTATGGCGCCTTTTCTGTATCACTGAAACAGGATCTGGATTTCCTTCTGAAGGGTTTATCGCTCTACGGACAGATTTCTATGGACGTATACAACTTACAAAAACAAAACCGTACCCGCTCTTTCAATTATTACACACTTCAAAATAACGGAGTACTCCAAAAATATGGAACTAGTGAAGAAATGATATCAAATGCTGCCATGAAATATGGTGATGCACGTAACACCACATTAAATTTTAAGCTTAGCTACAATCGTATTTTCGGTAGGCACAATGTCTCGGGAATGATGTTTTACGACCAATATGAATACAATCAAAGTATTGTGCTTCCCTATCGCTATCAAACAGTTGGTGGCTGGTTTGCATATAAATACGATAATAGATACCAGATAGATGCCACTTTCGGTTATCAAGGTTCTTACAAATTCAATAATGAAAACCGCTGGGGATTGTCTCCTACTGTTTCTTTAGCATGGTATGTATCCAATGAGAAATTCTTTGATGTGTTAAAGCCCGCTATTTCTAATCTAAAGATACGCGGTAGTATCGGTAAGATCAATAATGACCGTGCAGTATCTGCGTATATGTATATGAGCCGTCTTCAGAATTTGAATGAAGGAATCTATTTTGGTAATGACATGGTACAATATACTTCTCTATTGGAAACCCAACAAGCCAATCCTTCTGCTACCTACGAGGAATCTACTCAAATGAATCTAGGTGCAGACTTAGGAATGTTTTCTAATCGTTTGAACGCAACATTCGACATTTGGAAGGATCGTCGCACCGGTGTATACACCATTCCCTCCACATTTTCATCCATGTTGGGATATACTACTATCTATATGCCAGGCAAGAATATCGGGAAAATGGAAACCAAAGGTTGGGAAGCCAGCCTAAACTGGAAAGATAACATAGGTAAAGATTTCACATATTTCCTTAGTGGTAACATTTCATACAGCAAAAACAAAGTCATTGATATGGACGAAGCCTTGCAACCGTATGACTATATGTATTCCAAAGGACATCCTTATGGTACTTCACTGGTCTATATTGCCGATGGTGTTTTCCAATCGTATGAAGAAATTGCGGCAGCTCCTGTTCACACATTGAACAGCGTCGTTCCCGGAGACATACGATATAAAGATATCAACGGAGACGGTAAGATAGATGAAAAAGATCGGGTACGTTACGGATACACGGACGTTCCTCAAGTGTTCTATGGCTTCAGTCTTGGAGGAAGCTATAAAGGATTTTCTCTGTCCGTACTATTCCAAGGGGCAGCTAAAGTATCTAAAATGCTATCTTCATACACAGCGTTTGCATTCTACAATAACGGAAATATGTATGAACACCAAAGAAATAGATGGACACCGGAAAACCCTTCTGTCAACAACCCAAGATTTACAACTAAAGCTGCAGGGTCAAGCAACAACAGTCTTTCGTCTACCTATTGGCAACGGGACGCCTCTTATCTAAGACTAAAGAATGTAGAACTGTCGTATAATCTACCAACCAAAGTGGTCCGTTCCATTGGTCTTGAAGAACTCCGTATCTTCTTAAATGGCCAGAACCTGCTCACATTTGATAAACTAGACGTTATTGACCCGGAGGCCTATGGCAATGGTGTCGCTTATCCGCTCCAACGCTCATTCAGCGCCGGAATAAACATTAAATTTTAACTAACTATGAGAACGATTAAACATATACTCATAACAGGTTGTATTGCTCTTGCAGTTTCTTCATGCGACTATCTGGACCAACAACCTTATGAATACTGGCAACCGGAAGAGACATTTATTGATTATAACAAAACAATCCAAATGCTGAATAGCGTTTACGTTTCCATGCCCAATGGATACCAAAGCAACTACACAGCATTCCTCGACGCATCTACAGATGACGGTGCTTATGTAGACCCCGCCAATGCAATGTATAAACTGGGACAAGGATACGCAACCGAAATTAGTCCGATAGAAAACCGTTGGGCCGATTTATACATCGGTATCCGGCGTACACTTTATTTCGAGCAGTACATTCCTCTCCTACAAAACAATGCAGGTTGGACAGATGCACAAGTTGAAAGTTATAAAGAACTGGCCATAGCAGAGAGTAAATCGGTCCGTGCACTCTATTACTTCGAGTTAATCAAAAGGTATGGAGGAGTTCCGCTCGTGAAAAAGACATATACTCTTGATGATAAAGAGATTATAACATTACCCCGCAATAATTTCAGCGATTGCGTCGATTATATTGTAAGTTTATGCAATGAAGCCAGCGAAGTATTTACGCGCTACAATTATATCACGAATCAATATCGTGGTTTTGGTTTTTTATCAGCCAGTACATGCCCGTTGGCTATTAAGGCAAAAACGCTGGCGTACGCAGCGAGTCCATTATTCAACAATGTACAAAATCCGATACTCGGCTATACTGACGGAAACGTACAAGAAAGGTGGAAACTTGCTGCTAAAGCTTTGAAAACCGTAATTGACCTTGCTCCGAGTAAATTGTATTTATACCCAAACTTTGAAAAACTGTTTATCATACAGCCAAACCAAAATACTGAATATATAGTATATACCGGAAATCCAAAAAACTATATGCTGGAACTTTACAATTACCCTCCTTCACTGTTGGGTTCGGGAGGAACTTGTCCTTCCCATAATCTGGTATGCGCTTTCGAGAAGAAGGATGGTAGTGCCAACGATATGCAATCAGATACCCGATTCGAGAATATGGATCCTCGTTTTGATGTTACGATCGTTCGTGACGGAAGTATTTTGGGAGCAAGAGGAGCAATCGACATCAGCGACCCCAACAGTCAGGATGCTATCGGCAAAGTCAATCTTCGTTCTACCGTTACAGGTTATTATTTACGCAAATTCCTTGATACGAATATAAACCTGTCAGCTCAAACAATAACGAGTACCTATCACTACTTCCCTGTCATTCGCTTGGCAGACATCTATTTGCTATACGCCGAAGCCATGAACGAAGCATACGGACCGAATGATGCAGCCGATTTGGGGTGGACAGCTCTCGAAGCTTTGAATAAAGTAAGAACACGTGCAGGAATAACAGTCCCATACACTACAACTTCTCAAACGGAAATGACAAAGAAAATAAGAAATGAAAGACGGGTTGAACTGGCATTCGAAGATCAACGCTATTTTGACTTGAGAAGATGGAAAACAGCCGAAAAAGATTTGAACCAGCCACTAATGGGATTCAGAATAGAGCGGCAAGATAATGGAGTTGTGTCCACACATGAGTTTGTTGTCGACGGACAAAGGAAATTTAATACAAAGATGTATTATTCTCCTATCCCCTACTCAGAAATGCAGTTAAATACAAATTTAGTACAGAATCCCGGTTGGAGATAACAATCTAAAAATCGTATAATATGAAAAAATGGTATATATTAATGCTACTAATGAGCTTATGGTTCATAGGAGCGCAAGCACAAGAAACCGTAAGAGGTGTTGTTACAGATGCCGCCGGCGAACCATTAATTGGTGCCAATGTGGTAGAAAAAGGACAACCCAGTAATGGAACAATTACAAATCTTGACGGCAAATTCACATTAAAGGTAACCAGTAACAAGGCTATTATTGCTATTTCAATGATAGGAATGAAAACTGTGGAAGTTACCGTTCCCAAAGATGGAAAGACACTTACCGTAAGACTCCATGATGACACACAAACCTTGGACGAAGTAGTGGTTGTAGCTTATGGGCAACAGAAAAAGGTATCGGTTACCGGATCTATTTCTGCTGTGGGCAATCGGGAACTGAAACAAGGTCCTACTTCCAGTGTCACAAACAGTCTGACAGGACGTATTCCTGGACTGGTAACACGTCAAACCAGCGGACGTCCCGGTGAAGACGCTGCCGCACTCTATATTCGTGGCCGTGCTACGGTGAACGATGCTTCTCCGTTGATTATGGTAGATGGCATCGAACGTGACTTTTCACAAATCGACCCGGACGAAATAGAAAGTATTTCCGTATTGAAAGATGCATCTGCTACTGCCGTTTATGGTGTACGTGGAGCGAACGGAGTTATCCTTGTGACTACAAAACGTGGTAATTCCGGTAAAGCTAAAGTTTCTTTCTCCGGTGAGTTCGGTATTACACAAATCAACCGTATTACAAAAATGGTGAATGCCGAAGAATATGCAACATTGATGAATGAAGGTTTGGTGAATGAAGGGCAAGCACCGAAATATACAGAGCATGATATGCAATTATACCGCAACCAGTCCAGCCCGTTTACTCATCCGGACAACGACTATATAGATATGTTTACCAAACTAGGTACACAACAAAAGTACAATGTCAATGTATCGGGAGGAAACGAACGGCTTAAATATTTTGTGTCATTAGGCTATTTTCATCAGAACGGAACCTACGAAACTGATATCGAAAAATTAAAAAAGAAACCAGATCTGGCCAAATTGATTGCCATTAACCCGGAACTGGATAATTTACTCCAGCAACCAGACTACAACTCTGCCTACTACTATAATCGTTTCAACGTACGAACCAACCTAGATATACAAGTTACTAAAGACTTCAGTATTGGCGTTGACTTCAGCTATCGTACCGGAAGCAAGAACCGTCCCAACTCCGAAGGAGATGCCAGCCGTGCATTTAACAATATGACCCGTACACCTGCCAATGCATTCCCGCTAGTCAACGAAAACGGAACTTTTGCAGCCGTTCCAAATCTTGTGAGAGCCAACCCACTACACGCATTCCTCTATCAGGGATATAGAAAGGACAACGACAGTGCTTTGGAAGGAACTGTAAAACTGAACTACGATTTACATGCTATTACTAAAGGATTGAGTATCGGAGGTAAATTCTCCTACAATAGTTATATCGAAGACAACGGTATGGGCTTGAATGTGGTGGAACCTGTATGGAAATATAATGAGAATGGAACATACCAACGCCTACTTGCCAAAGTATTCCCTTCTCTCATCAATTTTGCATCCGGAGCAAAAAAACGTGTATACTGGGAAGCATTCGTGAATTATTCACGTCAATTTGCAGAAAAACATAATGTTTCGGGACTTATTTTATACAACTATAACTCTCACCAAGCACCGGGCGATGGTGAATATGGAGGGCTACCGCAGGTATATCAAGGACTGGTAGCCCGTGCCAACTATGATTTTGAAGGTAAATACTTAGTAGAAATCAATTTAGGATACAATGGTTCCAACAGATTTGTTGAAGGCGAACGATATGCATTATTCCCTTCCGCATCCGTAGGCTGGATTGTTACTAACGAATCTTTCCTAAAAGACAGCAAACTATTACCTTACTGGAAAATAAGAGCTTCATTAGGACAAGTCGGTAATGACAAATTCGGAAGTAATTTTGCCTATTATTCGGAAGCGACCTATGCCGCAGGCACCAATTACAATTTCGGTGAATCTCCAACTGCAGCCAGTGGAGGACTCTTGGAAGGAAAAGCAGCACAGATTGTAAGTTGGGAACGTTCTACCAAATTCAATATCGGTATGGACACACGCTGGTTTGAAGGTAAATTAACCTTGAATGCCGAATACTTCCGCGAAAACCGTACCAACATCTTGAAAACTCCCTCACGCACCAACATCATTTCCGGAGTGACAAGTTTTTCTCCACAAAATCTAATGGAAGTAAAAAATCAAGGTGTAGAAGTAGAAGTAGGGTGGGATCATAAGATCAAAGACTTCGGCTATCGCATCAAAGCAAACATTGCCTACAACCACAATGAGATTATCGAACAAAATGAACAGATACGTAAATATCCTTATATGAACCGTACCGGAGGTTCTATCGGACAACAGTTCTCACTGATAGCCGACGGATTCTACAATACATATGCCGAAATCGCAGCCGGCCCGACGCAATACGGAACCTTACAACCTGGAGACGTCCGTTTCCGTGATATCAACGGAGACGGTGTTATCAATGATTACGACATAGCACCTTTCGGTTTCTCGGATGTACCCGAAATAACCGGCTCATTCCAAGTTGGTCTGTCTTACAAAAACTTCGACCTGACCGTTATGTTCCAGGGAGCAACACGTGTAACAATTCCACTGACAGGTGAAGTTGCATGGGAGTTCTTCAATCTTGGTTCTGCTCTTGCCGACAGACATTTGGCCAGATGGACTCCTGAAACACAGCAAACTGCGACTTATCATCGTATGAGCAATTCTTCAGGCTCCAATCAGAACAACTTCAAATCATCTTCAATGTATTTGTATGACGCTTCTTATCTGCGACTGAAGAATGTAGAGTTATCCTACAACTTCCCTAAAAAGTGGTTTACCCACACCCCGATATCCGCATTAAGGATGTATGTCAACGGATTCAACCTGCTTACTTGGGATAAGTTAAAAGTGATCGACCCGGAAGCACAACCTGCCAATCGCGGAAACTTCTACCCTCAGCAAAGAATCTATAATCTTGGAGTAAACGTTACATTCTAACCTCTGATAACAATTCGATATATGAAGAAAAATATTATTCTAACAGCCTTTTCCCTACTGCTCCTATACGGATGTACCGGTGATATGGAACGAATCCAGACAGGAACGAACACGGAAGAATTAATCTATGCAGACGCAGCAAAGACAAGGCAGATTTTAAATAACCTATATGCCCGCACGCGTCTAACACAAGGTAGCTTCTCCAGTTTCTCCGGAGATGGAGTAACTTTCCTTGACTGTGCAACAGACAACGCATATGCACCTATTGAATATTCATCAGCACATACGCATGGTAAGTCAACCATGTCTGCCTCTGATATTGCAATGAACGGAGGACATCCCTGGACCTTCTATTACAATAGTATCCGTAACGCAACTCTATTTATACAAAAAGTAGACAAATCGGTACTGTCTGATGAAGAAAAAGCCTCCTCAAAATTACAAGCGCGTTTCTTACGGGCACTGTATTATGCAGAATTATACCGTTGGTACGGAGGAGTCGTGTTGCTGGGAGATGAAATCATCTCTCCTACCGACTTGGACCGTTCGCGTTCAACTGCAGAAGCAACCGTCGACTATATCGTTTCCGAACTGGCAGATGTTGCATCACAACTTCCATTAGAATGGGACGCCCCCAATTACGGGCGTGCTACCAAAGGAGCGGCACTGGCCTACATAGCCCGTACCAAACTTTATGCTGCCAGCAAACTAAACAACCCGTCTATGGATCGTAAGAAATGGGAAGATGCCAGAGACGCATTATCAGCAGTCATGGGATTGAATATCTATGATTTATATTATGACACGCAAAATCCGGAATTAAGTTATGCACATTATTTCTGCGAGCGTAAAACCAAAGAAAATATATATACATATCTACTCGCTGCCAATGCCACCATGCATAGTAATCTTCCCCAAGGAGCTCCCTGGAATGAAAAATCTTATGTGGGATGTACTCCCACTCAGAATCTGGTAGATGCTTACGACATGAAAGACGGTACTGAACCAATCACCGGATACGATGCCAATGGCCAGCCTATCATTAATAAAAATTCAGGATATGACGATAAGAATCCTTATGAAAACCGGGATCCACGCCTTAAAATGACAATCTTTTATCATGGCAACACATTCGATCTTAATGGTTCCCAACAAGCGTTGGATATGACTGACGTAGATGATAAAAGCAAATCATCCGGTTATCTCGTCCTGAAATATCTCGACGATAGAATCGGACACAAAAGTTCGGGAAACTCCAATTATGACTGTAACCCCCAAATGATACGTTATGCGGAAATATTACTTGGGTATGCAGAGACACTTAATGAATTGGGTGACAGCAAAAATGCAGTAAAAACAGTCAACCTGATACGCAAACGTGCCGGTGTAGGAGAATTAGATGAAAACAAAAATTGGAATAAGGACGAACTCAGACAGCGCATCTACAAAGAATATCGTGTAGAATTTGCATTCGAAGACAATCGTTTCTTCGATGCCCGCCGATGGGCCAAAGCGGAAGAATGGTTCTCTAAACCAGTATACAAGGTTACTGTAACAGGCAGCCTAGAAAACCCTACATATACCAGAAGCCTGCTGGAAGAACGTATTTTTCTTTCCAAATGTTACCATTTCCCAATCCCGCAGCAAGAAGTTGACAACAGTCAGAATATTGAACAAAACGCCGGGTGGTAATCAGATTTATAAACCAATAATTTTACAATAATATGAAAGCAAAACATTTATTTTATACGTTATTTATCTTCCTGTTTTCACTTACCTCTTGTGAAAATGAAGCTAATATTGATTATGTTCCTACTGTACTATTCAATTTTGAAGGAGGAACGAACTTGGTAACTACTCCGAAAGGTATCAAAGAATATACGGTAAAAGGAAGCATCACTTCTGCAGCAGGACTTACCTCCTTCGTTATCAGCACAGCCAATGCTGAAACCGGTGCGGCGATATCTGTCATCGAGAGTACCAGACAAACATTTGACGAACCTAAAAGTAATTATGATTTTTCATATACTATAACAAACCTGTCAGAAAACAAAGCGATCAAAATTAGTGTAACTGATGCTGAAGGAGAAGACTTTCAGAAAAACTTTGTAGTAGAAATCACTCCTGCTGTTATCTTTTCTGAACATAGTGATAAGAAATTGGAATCAGTTGACAAATATTGGGGAGTATTCTATGCCGAATGGTTATATGGCCGCATCTATAAGAGCCGTGAAGCGGGTAAATATGCTGCTGAAGTTAATATAGGTATGGAAAATAAGAATGGAAAAGCAGTATTAATCTCTCCTGCCAAGCATAGCTTAACCTTTAACGGTGCTCGCAATACTAAATTCGGAGTTACGAATATGACCTTAGAACAGTTCAACGCAATCAGCAGAATTGATGACACTCCTCTAAAGAATTTGTCACCAACAACAGAAAGTATTGAAATAGAGAATGGAAAAGTATATGCATACCAGACGCAAGATGGACAAAAAGGAGTGGTATATATTCAAAACCTGACTGGTAATGCCGGCAGTACTGACGATCCGACGGTTACGGCAACGATTGTCACCAAGTTACAAGCGAAATAAACAGTTATCAACATAAGTTATACGGAATAGGGTGTGTCTCTCATTGACAAGACAGAGACGCACCCTATTCAATTTTGTTTCAAAGGTTTAAAACTATTTGTTTCCCGTAATGAAACTGGAAGTTTCAAGCCTTGGGAACAAAAGTTTCAAGCGTCTGAAACTAAAGTTTCCCACCGGTGAAACTATGGTTTCTGTACGGTGAAACCAAAGGTTCCAATGCATGAAACTATTGGTTTTGCCGTATGAAACAGTTTGTTTGCCGAGATGAAAATAAAATAGCCCCAACTTTATTCAAGTTGAGGCTACTCAAGTATCATCTAAAAAGGACTTATTTTATTCCCATTCGATTGTTGCAGGCGGTTTGGAACTAATATCATAGGTTACACGGTTCACACCTTTTACCTTATTAATAATGTCATTCGAAACTTTACCTAAGAACTCGTAAGGCAAATGCGCCCAATCGGCAGTCATAGCATCCGTAGATGTCACGGCACGCAAGGCAACTGCTCTTTCGTAAGTACGCTCATCTCCCATTACACCGACAGACTGTACCGGCAACAGGATAACACCTGCCTGCCATACTTGATCATACAATCCCCAATCACGCAATCCCTGAATAAAGATATCATCCGCATCCTGCAAAATACGTACCTTCTCCGGCGTAATATCTCCCAGAATACGTACTGCCAACCCCGGTCCCGGGAACGGATGACGGGTAATCAGATGTTCCGGCATACCCAACTCACGGCCTACACGACGAACTTCATCCTTAAACAACAAACGAAGCGGCTCGCACAACTTTAGATTCATTTTCTCCGGAAGGCCCCCTACATTATGGTGACTCTTAATCACTGTACCTGTGATAGACAATGATTCTATGCAATCCGGATAAATAGTACCCTGCGCCAACCATTTTACATCTTTTATTTTGTGAGCTTCTACATCGAACACATCAATAAAGCCCTTACCGATAATCTTACGTTTACCTTCCGGTTCCGTTACACCGGCCAATTCCGCAAAGAACTGCTCACTGGCATCCACACCAATCACGTTCAGGCCAAGGCATTCGTAATCGTTCATCACATTCTTGAACTCATTCTTACGCAACATACCATGATCTACGAAGATACAAGTCAAATTCTTGCCAATAGCCCTGTTCAGCAACACGGCAGCTACAGAAGAATCCACACCACCACTCAAACCGAGCACTACTTTATCATCACCCAACTGTGCTTTCAATTCAGCAACTGTGCTTTCGATAAAAGAAGCCGGTGACCAATCCTGCTTGCACCCACAAACCCCGACTACGAAATTCTTCAAGATCTGTGTTCCATCTTCGCTATGAAATACTTCCGGATGAAACTGAACGCCCCATACATTTTCACCTTCAATCTGATAGGCAGCAATATCAACTTTGTCTGTTGAAGCAATCTTTTTAAAGTTAGCAGGGATAGCAGTAATCGTATCGCCATGGCTCATCCACACCTGTGTATTTTCGCGTACTCCTTTGAACAACACATTATCCTTACAGAAAGAAGTCAGATGCGCACGCCCATATTCACGCGTACCGGCCGGCTCTACTTTCCCACCGTTAGTATACGACAGAAACTGTGCGCCATAGCAAATTCCCAATATAGGATATTTACCACGAATCTCACTCAAATCTACTTTGAAAGCATCTTTATCATAAACCGAAAAAGGGCTTCCGGAAAGGATAACTCCTTTGATTGTTGTATCTTCTTTAGGAAATTTGTTATAAGGAACAATTTCGCAATACGTGTCCAACTCGCGTACACGACGTCCAATAAGTTGCGTAGTTTGCGAACCGAAATCAAGAATTATTATTTTTTCCTGCATATCAATGTATGGGTTTTTAAATAAATGGTCTGCAAAAGTAGGAAAAAGTACGCAATCTATATAAGATATAAGTCAAAAATCTATCATTTTAGTATATTCAAAACATCATGAAACCATTTTTTATTTTCTGCTATCGCTCTCAAGACAAGGGAACACTGAGTTAAAATGAGTTAATCTTTGTCCCGCAAATACCATTTAAGCCATTATGTACAGCTCATACAACGCTTTTTAATGTATATATGCCTGTCCCTTTAGACTTTTCCACCAATTTGGTATTATCACAAAAAAGAAACTACTTTGCAACACTGTTTTTAGTCTTCTATATAATTACATTAAATTAAAAACTATGGAAATACTCACTTTTCCCAATTGCCGTCAATCTATTTGGCTAGCTGTCTTCTTTATTCTGTGGACTGTAATCGTTCAAGTTATCTGCATCATATCAGGCGTACCTAGCTATCTATGTGCGACTATACTATATGTAAGCACAGTAACAATACTGGCAATAGCTTTCCGAACCAAAGCAATGGACCGCTCCATACTCCGTTTTGACAAACCAAATATAAAGGTACTATTACTTGCAGCAGGAGGAACTCTCTGCCTTCCGTGGGTACATGCACTGATTTATTCAATCGTACCATTCCCGGAGTTTCTCAAAAAGATATTCACAGAAATTGGAACAAAAGACTCAAACGAGGCTTACATTTATCCTTTTATCAGCGCAATACTCATGCCTTTTATAATAGAAGTCATTTTTAGAGGAATCATTCTAAGAGGACTACTGACAGAATATGGCATCCGAAAATCAATTATAATAGCCGCAATAATTTATTCTGTAGTGTGGGGGTGCATGACCTTATTACCTGTACTAGGATTAATATACGGACTATGGTTCGGCTGGTTGTATGTATATAGCCGGAGCCTATGGACTTGCCTGATAACACATATTCTTTTACAAGTCTCAAGCGTGGCATATGTCATGACTAATTATTATCATCCCCTTCCCCAACAGGTAAACTCAGCAATGACAGGAGATCTATGGATAGTCAATCTGGCAGCCACTATTGTATTTATTCTTTTTACATATTTCTTATACCAAACTTTTAGACATCATGATAACCGAGATTACGCAATCTAATCCTTCGCAATCATTGATTGAACACGACATCTTGCTGCAGCAACTACAACTGCAACAACTCATTATTCTGGGATTGGTACTATTAGTTATCCTCTTAATTCCGGTAGCTATTATTATGTTCAAGAGGCAAAAACAAGCAAGTACATACTGGAGATCACTTTTCCAGGAAATAGAACAAGTCAATCAGGATGTTACTTTCCGCAATCAGACACAAGAAGCCATTATCGCTTCCCTACGCGAGCGGATGCAAACATTGGAAAATCAAAAACCTGCTGAACCTTCATACGATGAATACACCGAAATCCTAGGATTCTATCGAAAAATAAACCAGCCATTGATAAGTTTTCTGGAATCAATCCAGTTGTCGTCTTACGAGATTTTTATCTGTATCCTGATATTCGAGAAAGTATCTCTAAAAGAGATTGCCAACCTACTAGGTAAAAATTACGATGCCGTAAAAAAACGCAGACAGCGTATTCAGAATAAAATAAAACTAAGCGGAACATGTAAAAATGCAGAACAATGCATTCATTGTCCGTTACTAAACATTCCACAAATTTGTCCCACACCCAAAGGCGGAGACGTACTATAATAAGATTTATAAATATTATAATCATAATAGCTATGCAAAAATTCAATCAACTATTCCTGGCATTTCTTACCATTGCAATCTTTATCACCTGTACTTCCACTGCGAAACAGCGACCGGAAGGCGGTTGGTTATGGAAAATTTCAGGCAACGGTCTTTCGCATCCCTCTTATCTGTTCGGAACATATCATGGTACATACGACATACTATATCAATATACCGACAGTATTCCCGAACTCCACCAAGCCTCTAACGCTTGTAGCCAATTCGCCGGAGAAAGCGAAACAACGTCCAAACCAACCCCTGCTCAGGTCGGAGCCGCTATAAAACTACCTAAAGACACAACCTATGCCGACTTATTAAATAAAGAAGATTTTCATTTTCTCGATTCCATAGTACGTCAAAGTTTAAAATCTCCTTTAAATAAGGTGTATATAAAGCCTAATTTCTTAGCCCTTATTTTAGGAGAGATAGAAAAAGGTAAGAAATTGGTAGACACAGGATACTCCCAAAGTCGGATTGATAGTATGAAATCTCAAGTTATGGACATAGCTTTAGAAAAAAAAGCAAAAGAGAAAGGCCTCACAATTGTCGGCTTGGAGGGCATATTCGACGCCTTTGTATCAGAAAAAAGTAATCTAAAGAAAGAAGCTGACGAATTAATATCAGATCTACGGGAAGATGACGAAATTTCACCTTTATCTTTCGTCAATACCCTTTCAGATGTGTATCGTACTCAAAACATGAAAAGCCTGATAGATTTTGAAGTGAAAGTAGATTCGATCTTCCGAACCTCACCGAAATTAACAGAAATAGGGAAACGAATACGGGAGGATTTGTTAAAGCGCAGAAATCTGAATTGGATGAACAAGATACCCGAACTGATGAAAGCCCAGCCCACCTTCATCGCCGTAGGCGTCCGCCACCTTCCGGGCAAAGACGGATTAATCGCGCTTTTACTTGAAAAAGGATATCAGGTAGAACCGATCGGACTATAAATCAAATTTGCCACATCCGGGTTTCCTCATCAGACAAATACTGATAGCTGAAACTACCCGAATGTGGCAAGACAACTAGTTAGAAGTATAACCGGCCCAATAAAGAAATAATGTTTATAGGACCCAGCCGTTATTAATTCTTCTCTTTCAGTAAATCACGAATCTCCGTCAACAACACTTCTTCTTTGGTAGGTGCAGGAGGAGCGGGAGGCGCTGCCGGAGCTTCCTCATTTTTCTTTGTAGTCAATTTCGTAATCAGACGTATAAATAAGAATATGGAGAAGGCTATAATCAGAAAGTCAAAAGTCGCTTGCAGAAACTGCCCGTAATCCAAAGAAACGGCAGGAGCAATCTCTTTACCATCAGCTCCGATTTCAGCCGCTTTCATTACCCATTTCAAATCCGTAAAGTTCACACCACCAACCAGTAAACCAATCGGAGGCATAATTACATTAGCAACCAATGATGATACGATTTTTCCAAACGCACCACCAATAACTACACCGACAGCCATGTCTATGACGTTTCCTTTCATGGCAAACGCCTTAAAGTCCTGTAAAAATGTGTTCTTTCCCATCTTTTTTCAATATTTAATGTGAATTTAATATGCGAATATAAAAACATTTTCGTAATTTTGCACCGCATTTGAAAATAAAACAAATGCGGAGACCGAGAGATATTTGAACAAATATTATAAAACCCTTAAAAGTTTAAACAAAATGATTAAAGTAGGTATTAATGGATTCGGACGTATCGGACGTTTCGTTTTCCGCGCTGCAATGAAAAGAAACGATATTCAAATCGTAGGTATCAACGACCTTTGCCCGGTTGACTACTTGGCTTATATGTTGAAGTATGACACTATGCACGGTCAATTCGACGGTACTATCGAAGCAGATGTTGAAAACAGCAAATTGATCGTTAACGGTCAATCTATCCGTATCACTGCTGAAAGAAACCCGGCTGACTTGAAATGGGATGCTGTAGGTGCTGAATACGTTGTTGAATCTACAGGTTTGTTCTTGAGCAAAGACAAAGCTCAGGCTCATATCGAAGCTGGTGCAAAATATGTTGTAATGTCAGCTCCTTCTAAAGATGATACTCCGATGTTCGTTTGTGGTGTAAACGAAAAAACATATGTTAAAGGTACTCAGTTTGTATCTAACGCTTCTTGTACTACTAACTGTCTGGCTCCTATCGCTAAAGTATTGAATGACAAGTTCGGTATCCTTGACGGTTTGATGACTACTGTTCACTCTACAACTGCGACTCAGAAAACAGTTGACGGTCCTTCTATGAAAGACTGGAGAGGTGGTCGTGCTGCTTCCGGCAACATTATCCCTTCTTCTACTGGTGCTGCTAAGGCTGTAGGTAAAGTTATCCCTGCTTTGAACGGCAAATTGACTGGTATGTCTATGCGTGTTCCGACTTTGGACGTATCTGTAGTTGACTTGACAGTTAACTTGGCTAAACCGGCTACTTACGCTGAAATCTGCGCTGCAATGAAAGAAGCTTCTGAAGGCGAATTGAAAGGTATCCTGGGTTACACTGAAGATGCAGTTGTTTCTTCTGACTTCTTGGGTGACACTCGTACTTCTATCTTCGATGCAAAAGCTGGTATTGCTTTGACTGATACATTCGTTAAAGTTGTATCTTGGTATGACAACGAAATCGGCTACTCTAACAAAGTTCTTGACTTGATCGCTCACATGGCATCAGTTAACGCTTAATTAGAAGCCTGAATAATATAGAAAACCGCTGCGGGAAACCGTAGCGGTTTTTTTATACATTTCATTTTATATATTGTTAAAAAGCAAGCTGTTATCCGTTGAATAAGCTACAATTTTAGTAGTTTTGTAGTTCTATGGAGAGATTATTAATAACATTGATACTTGTTTGCACTATGAACAATATAACAAATGCCCAAAATCCTTTCTTCGGGCAATACCAGACACCGCACGCAACCGTGCCCTTTGACCGGATTAAAACAGAGCATTACGAGCCTGCGATCCTCGAAGGTATCAAGCAACAGAATGCGGAAATAGATGCTATCATACTAAATCCGGAAAAAGCGAACTTCAATAATACAATCGAAGCATTCGAAGAATCGGGTGAACTACTGGATAGAGTGGTTTCAGTCTTCGGCAATATGCTTAGTGCCGAAACGAACGACAACCTGCAAGAACTGGCTCAAAAGATTATGCCGTTGCTCAGTGAGCACAGCAATAATATCACGCTGAATGAAAAGCTATTCGCCCGCGTGAAAGAAGTGTACGATCAAAAAGAGACTTTACAACTGACACAGGAACAAAGTCAGTTGCTTGAAAACGCATACAACAGCTTTGTACGACACGGTGCCAATCTGGAAGGGGAAGCGAGAGAAGAATACCGCAAGCTGACCACCGAATTGAGTAAGTTGACACTTGACTTCAGCGAAAACAACCTGAAAGAGACTAACAGCTATCAAATGCTGCTGACAAAAAAAGAAAGCCTTGCCGGACTACCGGAGATTATCGTAGAAGCTGCTGCCGAAACAGCCAAAAGCGAAGGGAAAAAAGGCTGGGCCTTCACCCTGCACGCCCCAAGTTATGTTCCCTTTATGACTTATGCTGACAACCGCGATTTACGTCATAGACTGTATATGGCTTACAATACCAAGTGTACCCACGATAACGAATTCAACAATATCGATATCGTAAAGAAGATAGCCAATACACGCATGAAGATAGCTCAACTGCTAGGATACAAGGACTATGCGGAATATACATTAAAGAGGAGAATGGCTGAAAACAGCAGAGCTGTATACAAACTTCTCAATCAGTTATTGGAAGCTTACACTCCCACAGCCGAAGCGGAATATAAGGATGTACAGGAACTAGCACGTCTGGAACAAGGAAATGACTTCATTTTAATGCCATGGGACTGGAGCTATTACTCAAACAAACTGAAAGATAAGAAATTCAATATTAACGAAGAAATGCTTCGCCCCTACTTTGAGCTCGAACAAGTAAAAAAAGGGGTATTCGGATTGGCAGAGAAACTATACGGAATTACTTTCCGGAAGAATACAGAAATTCCGGTTTATCACAAAGAAGTAGAGGCCTACGAAGTGTTTGATAAGGATGGGCAGTTTTTAGCTATCTTATATACGGACTTCCATCCCCGTCTTGGGAAACGTGCCGGTGCCTGGATGACAAGTTACAAAGAACAATGGATAGATAAAAAGACCGGTGAAAACAGCCGTCCACATATATCCGTCGTCATGAATTTCACCAAGCCGACCGAGAACAAGCCGGCTTTGTTGACTTTCAATGAAGTAGAGACATTCTTGCATGAATTCGGTCACAGCCTGCATGGTATGTTTGCCAACTCTACATATAAGAGTTTAAGCGGGACTAATGTATATTGGGACTTTGTGGAACTTCCTTCACAGATTATGGAAAACTTCGCCATAGAGAAAGATTTTCTCAACACCTTTGCCCGTCATTATCAGACCGGAGAAGTACTGCCGGATGAATTAATTCAACGTCTTGTGGATGCTTCAAACTTCAATGTAGCCTACGCCTGCCTCCGCCAAATCAGTTTCGGCTTACTTGATATGGCGTGGTACACACGTAACGTACCTTTCGAAGGAGACGTGAAGGTCTACGAACAAGAGGCATGGAAAAAGGCACAAATATTGCCGGTAGTGAAAGAAACCTGTATGAGTACACAGTTTTCTCATATCTTTGCAGGCGGATATTCAGCCGGATATTATAGTTATAAATGGGCAGAGGTACTGGATGCAGACGCTTTCTCGCTTTTCAAACAAAAAGGGATATTCAATCAGGACGTCGCCGAATCATTCCGCAATAATATCTTGTCGAAAGGAGGGACAGAACATCCAATGGTACTTTACAAACGCTTCCGTGGACAAGAACCGACCATTGACGCTTTATTAATCAGAAACGGGATAAAAAATTAATAATAAGTATTAAAGAGATTGATGATGAGAAATATAAGTAAAATACTTGGGTTGTTGCTATTGCTCCCTCTATTCACCGGATGTAATGATTCGGATGATGTGGCTGCTATCTTTACCGGGAAAACCTGGAAACTAAATTACATCACTGTGGATGGTGGACATGATATGTTTCCTTTTTGGGAGAATGAAGCTCAAAAAACAAAGATTTATGACGAACTTAACAAGAATGGTACATACAACGTCATATTTGAGGGTACGGTTGAAGGCGATATTATAAAAGGAAATATAAAGGGAACAGTAATTACTACCACCGGCAACTTTGAAGGTACATGGAGTGCCAATGGTAAGAATAATAAATTCGAAGCAACTGTAGAAGGAAACAATGGTGGAGATGCACTCGCCAAGAACTTTCTTGAAGGCCTGAACAACGCAACATCTTACGAAGGAGATGAGAACAACTTATACCTTTTATATAAACCTCAATCTAACACTCAGACATTCCGTATGGTTTTCCGTGTAGTTAGTGGTAATTAGTTAAGAAACATGGACACTGAAAAGAAACAATCAGAACTTGACAAACGTTACATACGTATGGCGAGCATATGGGCAGAGAACTCCTATTGCCAACGTCGTAAAGTAGGCGCCTTAATCGTTAAGGACAAGATGATTATTTCCGATGGATACAACGGAACCCCTTCCGGTTTCGAAAATGTATGCGAAGATGAGAATAATCTGACAAAACCGTATGTATTGCACGCAGAAGCAAATGCCATTACCAAAATAGCCCGTTCAAACAACAGCAGCGACGGTGCTACCATGTATGTCACAGCTTCCCCTTGCATTGAATGTGCAAAATTAATCATACAGGCGGGAATCAAACGAGTCGTTTACTCCGAACATTACCGCCTCGAAGATGGAATAGAACTACTAAAACGGGCAGGAGTTGAAGTCATCTATACAGAACTGGATGAAACCGCTCCAAATAAATAATAAGACGAACTTTTAAAAAAAGGAATAGACATGAGTACAAAAAACTCTTCACGTTTTACACCTGTCATCATAGCTATCAGCGTGGTAATCGGGATTCTTATCGGCACATTTTATGCCAAGCATTTTGCCGGCAATCGTTTGGGTATCATCAACGGTTCCTCTAACAAGCTGAATGCATTGCTGCGAATCGTAGACGACCAATACGTAGACACCGTAAACATGACCGATCTTGTGGAAAAAGCCATGCCTCAGATTCTGGCCGAACTAGATCCGCATTCAACATATATCCCCGCCCAGAACCTCGAAGAAGTAAATTCGGAGTTGGAAGGCAGTTTTAGCGGAATCGGTATCCAGTTTACGATACAGAACGATACAATACACGTCAATGCCGTCATTCAGGGCGGTCCTTCCGAGAAAGTAGGACTAATGGCAGGTGACCGCATCGTCACCGTAGACGACAGCTTGTTTGTCGGTAAAAAAGTAACCAACGAACGGGCTATGCGTACACTAAAGGGACCGAAAGGTTCTCAAGTGAAGTTAGGAGTGAAACGCATGGGAGAAAAAGACTTATTAAGTTTTACAATCACACGCGGAGACATTCCTCAAAACACTGTCGACGCTGCTTATATGTTAAATGACGAAATCGGTTATGTCAAAGTAAGTAAGTTCGGACGTACCAGCCATGTGGAACTTCTCAATGCTTTAGCGCAACTGAACCACAAGAAATGTAAAGGCCTGATTATCGACCTTCGCGGCAATACAGGCGGATACATGGAAGCAGCTATCCGCATGGTTAACGAATTCCTGCCGGAAGGAAAACTGATTGTATATACTCAGGGACGCAAATATCCTCGCGCAGAAGAATTTGCCAACGGTACAGGAAGCTGTCAAAAGATGCCGCTTGTCGTATTGATCGATGAAGGTTCGGCTTCTGCCAGCGAAATCTTTACCGGAGCTATTCAGGACAACGACCGTGGTACGGTAGTAGGACGCCGTTCCTTCGGTAAGGGTCTCGTGCAACAGCCTATCGACTTCAGCGACGGTTCGGCTATCCGCCTGACTATCGCCCGTTATTATACTCCCGCAGGACGTTGTATCCAACGCCCCTATGAAAGCGGAAAAGACCGTAATTACGAACTGGATTTATTCAACCGTTACGAACACGGCGAATTCTTCTCACGCGACAGTATCAAGCAAAATGAAAACGAACTTTATTACACCAGCCTCGGACGTCCTGTGTATGGTGGCGGTGGCATTATGCCGGATATATTCGTGCCGCAGGATACCACAGGTGTTACCTCATATCTTTCTACGGCTATCAATCGTGGATTAACCATTCAGTTCACATTCCAATACACCGACAACAACCGGAAAAAACTCAGCCAGTATGAAACGGAAGAAGAACTACTAAATTATCTCCGCCACCAGGGTCTGGTAGAACAATTTGTCCGCTTTGCTGAAAGTAAGGGATTGAAAAGAAGAAATATCCTCATCCAAAAGTCCTACAAGTTATTGGAGAAAAACATCTATGGCAACATCATCTACAATATGTTGGGGCTGGAAGCCTACCTCCAATATTTTAACAAGACAGACGCTACTGTCAATAAGGGTATCGAGATACTCGAAAAAGGAGAAGCATTCCCGAAAGCTCCGGTAGCAGTGGAAGAAGAAGATACTAAGGACAAAAAGAATGAAAAGAAAAAAAGAACTGCGCAAGCATATCGCATCGTTGAAGACCCAACTCTGTACTTCGACTATGCGGAAGCTTCAATCAGCTAAAATACTTGCCGCCCTCGAAGCCCACCCGGCTTTCAGGGCGGCAAATACCATATTGCTCTACCACTCTCTCGGAGACGAAGTGGATACACATACATTTATCAAAAAATGGAGCAGTGAAAAACGAATATTGCTTCCGGTTGTCGTAGGCGATGATCTGGAACTGCGTATATACACCGGCCCGGACGACATGACAACCGGTAGCTACGGAATAGAAGAACCGACCGGAGAGGTGTTTACCGACTATGCAGCCATAGACTTTATCGCCGTCCCGGGAGTAGCTTTCGACCGGAAAGGTAATCGCCTCGGACGCGGAAAAGGCTATTATGACCGCCTTTTGCCACGTATCCCCTCAGCCTGCAAAGCTGGTATCTGCTTTCCTTTTCAATTAGTAGAAGAAGTCCCGGCAGAATCATTCGATATCCGCATGGACATAATTATAACGACAAATGAGAACGAATTATCACACCCATACCACCCGCTGCCTTCATGCGACAGGGAGTGACGAAGAATTTGTTTTAAGCGCCATTAAAGGCGGCTATCAGGAACTGGGTTTTTCAGACCATACTCCCTGGAAATATCATACTAACTACATTTCAGATATCCGCATGACTCCAGAGGAACTGCCGGATTACGTAGAAAGCCTCCGCTCGTTACAAGAAAAGTATAAAGACCGGATCAGCCTGAAAATAGGATTGGAATGCGAATACTTTCCCGACTACCTTCATTGGCTGAAAGAAGTCATTCGAGAATTTAAACTGGATTACATCATCTTCGGAAACCATCACTTCCATACAGACGAGAAGTTTCCTTATTTCGGTAGAAATACCAAAACGGTAGATATGCTCGAACTCTATGAGGAGAGCGCCATTGAAGGAATGGAAAGCGGACTGTTTGCCTACTTTGCTCATCCGGACTTATTTATGCGTTCTTATCCGGAATTCGACCGTCACTGCAAATTAATCAGCAGACATATTTGCCGGACTGCTGCACGGTTAAACCTCCCATTGGAATACAACATCGGCTACGAAGATTATAACGACACGCACAAGATTACGACCATTCCCCATCCGGATTTTTGGAAGATAGCAGCAGCCGAAGGATGTACCGCTATCATCGGAGTAGATGCCCACAATAATCAATATCTGGAAACCCCGTTTTATTACGACCGTGCAAACGAAAGACTCCGGGCACTGGGAATAAAGGTAATAGACAGAATCCCCTTCCTCAGCGAAAAATGATATTAGTTATTACAGTAGCACCGACTTTCTGGTTCAAGGCACGCACCAACTTCTCACGCCCCATCATCAACTCCTGACGAAGAGCGGCAGAAGTAAGATGCACATATAAGGTCTGGTTACGAATATAAAGATTGCTGGTATAATTGGCAGCCGGCCCCAATATCTGCGGCCATGCATCCAGTAATCTTTGTTCGTTCAATGGAGATTCCAGACTCTCCTGTCGAAGAAACTGCTGTATTAATTTACCTATTGGTTCCGCATCATTACGTTTCATTGTTCTGCCTCCATTTCACGGACAACTCCCTGTTCCACACGGAAAATCTTGTAATCACTGCCCACCTTATGCAAGATGCGGTCCAGATGCTCCCGGTTCGTATCCGTAATAAATATTTGTCCGAAACTGTCTCCCGCCACCAGTTTGACAATCTGTTCCACGCGCGAGGCATCCAGTCTATCAAAAATATCGTCTAACAACAATAAAGGAACCGTTCTACCCGTACGTTTCAGAAAATCGAACTGTGCCAACTTTAACGCAACCAGATATGTTTTATTCTGCCCCTGCGAACCCTCCTTTTTAATAGGAAACTCACCCAGCAACATATTCAGTTCATCCTTATGAATACCGCGCAAAGAAAATCCCATAATCTTATCCCGCTCCCGGCTCTGCTTCAGCACATCCAGCAAAGAAGTATCCCTCGCATGAGATTCATAAGACAATCCCACCGACTCCTTATCCTGAGAAATAAAGGAATAGAACGACTGGAAAATAGGAATGAACTCTTTGATAAACGCTTCCCGCTTCCGGAACACCACTTCCCCAGCCTGCGCCATCATCTCCTCCCAAACCAAAAACAACTCCTCCTCGACCGGAAACTCACTTTTCAACAACGTATTACGTTGTGCCAACGCTTTATTATATCGTATCAGCGCATCCAGATATTCTTTATCATACTGAGAAATCACCACATCCATAAAACGGCGGCGTTCCTCACTCCCCCCTGCAATCAGTTCGGAATCGGCGGGCGAAACCATGACCAAAGGCAAGAAACCGATATGGTCCGAAAAACGACCGTACTCTTTCTTATTTCGCTTGAACTGCTTTTTCGAACGGCGCTTCATCCCGCAATAAATCTCCTCGGGAGTTCCGTCCTCTGCTTCATAAAAGCCCTGAATGACAAAGAAGTCCTGTTCGTGACGAATATTCTGAGAATCAATCGGATTGCCGGAACTTTTGCAGAAAGACAAGAAATACACCGCATCCAACAGGTTCGTTTTCCCCATACCGTTTTGGCCGAAAAAACAATTCAGTTTGGCGGAAAAATCAATCTCCACCTCTTCCAGATTCTTATAATTTAATATGGATATCCGTTTCAGTATCATTGTGTACACCTTAATTTGTTCACAAAAGTAGCAAGATTTTCGTGGTTTTCGGGTGTAAAACAAAAAAAGATGCCTCTAAATTTCGTTTGTAGATATAAAAAAACTACTTTTGCGAGTCGAAATATCAAATAGCGAATAATAACAAAAAGAATCATATAAAAATGGCAGAACAAAAGAATCAGAACGAACATCTGAACGTAGAAGATGCACTGACACAATCGGAAGCATTTCTTATCAAGTACAAAAACGCAATCATCGGCGGTGTTGTTGCTGTGATTATCATTGTAGCAGGTTTTATCATGTACAAGAACCTCTATGCTGAACCTCGTGAAGAAAAAGCGCAAGCGGCTCTTTTCAAAGGACAGGAATACTTTGAACAGGATGCTTACGAACAAGCACTGAACGGTGACAGCATTGGTTTTGTCGGTTTCCTGAAAGTAGCAGACGATTTCAGCGGAACTAAAGCCGCTAACTTGGCCAAAGCTTATGCAGGTATTTGCTACGCACAACTTGGCAAATATGAAGAAGCTGTTAAAATGCTGGATAGCTTTAACGGAAAAGATCAAATGGTTGCTCCGGCAATTTTGGGTGCTGCAGGAAACTGCTACGCACAACTCGGTCAATTGGACAAAGCAGCCTCTACATTGATGTCTGCTGCTGACAAAGCCGACAACAATACACTGAGTCCGATCTTCCTGATGCAAGCCGGAGAGATTCTGGTGAAACAAGGCAAGTATGATGACGCTGTTGACGCTTACACTAAGATTAAGGATAAATACTTCCAATCTTACCAAGCCATGGACATCGACAAATACATCGAACAGGCTAAGTTGATGAAGAAATAATAGATCTTATATATATATAAGAGATTGAGACACGGATTACACCGGATTGCGGATTATTTCAGAACCGTGAAATCCATGTAATCCGTGCCTTTTTTCTTGACCTCTCCGGATTCTTGATTTTCAATTTTTAATTCTCAATTTATAATTTACTATGGCAACAGCTTACCATAATCTATCCGAATACGATTTCAATTCAGTTCCAAACGCCGAAGGCATGAAATTCGGAATCGTTGTATCCGAATGGAACTTCAACATTACGGGTGCTTTACTGAAAGGCGCAGTTGATACATTAAAAAAACATGGAGCAAAAGATGAAAATATTCTGGTAAAAACCGTACCGGGAAGTTTCGAACTAACTTTCGGCGCCAACCAAATGATGGAAAATTGCGATGTTGATGCAATTATTGCAATTGGTTGCGTAATTAAAGGAGATACTCCACATTTTGATTATGTTTGCATGGGAGCCACTCAAGGAATTACCGAATTAAACGCAACTGGCGATATACCAGTTATTTACGGATTAATTACTACAAATACAATGGAGCAAGCAGAGGATCGCGCCGGTGGCAAACTAGGTAACAAAGGAGACGAATGTGCAATTACTGCAATAAAAATGATTGATTTTGTTTGGAGTTTAAATAAATAGTTGTATCTTTGCACCGCAATTGAGAAACAAACCTCCTCAAAAGCAAAAAAGGGCAAATACCAGAGTGGCCAAATGGGGCAGACTGTAAATCTGCTGTCTTTCGACTTCGGTGGTTCGAATCCATCTTTGCCCACAAAAAATTGCGGAAGTAGCTCAGTTGATAGAGCATTAGCCTTCCAAGCTGAGGGTCGCGGGTTTGAGCCCCGTCTTCCGCTCTCTAAAGAGAATCTGAGAAATTGGGTTCTCTTTTTTTATATACTTTAGACCACTAAGATTATGAAAGATTCTTCAACACGATCACACGTACTCCGATTGGCACACGATCCTATTCCTACGATCCACATTGGTATTATCGGATTGGGTAATCGGGGATTACTCACTCTTAAGCGTTATCTGCAAATTGAAGGAGCCGAAATCAATGCTCTTTGCGAAATCAGGGAAGGAAACTTGGAAAAAGCCCGTTATCTATTAAAGGAAGCCAATCGTCCCGAAGCAGCCGGATACACCGGCACTGAAGGATGGAAAAAGATGTGTGAATCGAACGGATTAGATTTAGTCTTTATTTGCACGGACTGGCTGATGCATACTCCTATGGCGATTTTTGCGATGGAATGCGGCAAACATGTAGCGATTGAGGTTCCGGCAGCTATGAGTGTAGAAGAATGTTGGCAGTTAGTAGACACTGCGGAAAAGACAAGACGCCACTGCATCATGTTGGAGAACTGCTGCTACGATCCGTTTGCATTGACCACACTCAATATGGCACGTCGGGGAGTGCTGGGGGAAATCATGCATGTGGAAGGAGCCTATATTCACGACCTGCGCTCAATGTATTTCGCCGAAGAGAGCGAAGGCGGTTATCACAATCACTGGGGAAAAAAATACAGCATCGAACATACCGGCAACCCCTACCCCACGCATGGTTTGGGTCCCGCCTGCCAGATACTTGACATTCACCGCAGCGACAGAATGGAATATCTTGTTTCCATGTCCACTCATCAAGCAGGTATGAGTGAGTACGCACGCAGAATGTTCGGCGAATATTCACCGGAAGCCAATCAGAAATACCTCTTAGGAGATGTCAATACGACTCTTATCCATACAGTCAAAGGAAAAACAATCATGCTTCAATATGATGTATCCACACCTCGCCCGTATAGCCGTCTGCAAACAGTATGCGGCACAATGGGCTTTGCCCAGAAATACCCGGTTCCTCGCATCGCACTGGAACCTAACGGCGACACTCCCCTTCAAGGAGAAATGTTGGAGAAAACATTAGCACGCTACAAACACCCATTCAGCGCAACTATCGGAGAAGAAGCGCATCGCAAAGGATTACCCAATGAAATGAATTATGTTATGGACTATCGGCTTATCTATTGTCTGCGCAATGGCTTGCCACTGGACATGGACGTTTATGACGCTACCGAATGGTCATGTATTACAGAGTTAAGTGAAAAATCAGTACTAAACAAAAGTATGCCGATGGAGATACCGGATTTTACCAGAGGGGCTTGGAAAGACTGCAAATATTAAAAAAACCTTTTTTTACAGGGGAAAAATAGGGTTACAAGCACACAAACAGTATTTATTATAAAGCCATCACATATTCAATATCAAAAACATGAAAACACCTTTAACATTAAAAACAGGCTTACTGGCTATCTTTCTAATTTGCACAGTCAGCGTTTCTGCAAATAAAACTATCTCTGTTGCCGATTTCGGCTTAAAACCGGACAGTCGTATCAATGCAGTACCCTTTATACAAAAAGCAATCAAAGCCTGCAAAGAAAATCCGGGTTCTACGCTCCTATTTCCGAAAGGGAGGTATGATTTCTGGTCACAACACGCCACAGAAAAAGAATATCATGAAACTAATACGTATGACGTAAATCCTAAAATCCTTGCTGTACTGCTAAAGGAGATCAATGATCTCACCATTGACGGAAACAACTCGGAATTTATCATGCACGGACGGATGCAGCCATTCACTTTAGATCACTGCCAAAACATAACACTGAAGAATTTCACCATAGACTGGGACATTCCTTTAACCGCACAAGGCGCTGTCATCGAATCTACCCCCGACTATATGGAGATTGAGATCAACGCCTGCCAATATCCCTACATCATCGAAAACAAGAGACTGACCTTCGTCGGCGAAGGATGGAAAAGCGGCGTATGGTCCATTATGCAATTTGATCCCAAGACCCATTTCGTTTTGCCCAATACAGGTGACAATCTAGGATGGCGCAGCTATGACGCGATAGAAGTAAGTCCCGGACGTGTCCGCCTGTCTGACCCTAAAAGAGAAGCGAACAAGTTCTATCCCGCACCGGGCACTATCCTCGTATTGAGACATAGTACCCGCGATCATGCCGGAATCTTCATCTACCACAGTACAGACACAAAGATGGAAAATCTGAAACTGTTCCACACGTGCGGGCTTGGCATTCTGTCGCAATATAGTAAAAACATTTCATTCAATGATGTCCATATCATCCCAAACGCCTCTAAAGGACGCGTATTGAGCGGACACGATGACGGCTTCCACTTTATGGGATGCAGCGGTTTGCTTAAAATAGAGAATTGTTGTTGGACAGGACTCATGGACGACCCCATCAACATTCACGGAACTTGTTCGCGCATTATGGAAGTCCTCTCTCCTACCCGCATCAAATGCAAATTCATGCAAGATATGAGTGAAGGTATGGAATGGGGACGCCCGGATGAAATAATCGGTTTCATCGAACATAATACAATGCGTACAGTAGCTACCAACAAAATGAAAAAGTTTACAGCATTAAACAAAGCCGAATTTATCATTGAATTATCCAAGCCCCTCCCCACCGGAGTTGAAGTAGGATATGTAATAGAGAATCTGACCTGTACTCCCGATGCGGAAATACGTAACTGCCATTTTGGAAGTTGCCGTGCACGCGGCTTGCTCGTATCCACTCCGGGAAAAGTCGTCATAGAGAACAATGTTTTCGAATCGAGCGGTTCCGCCATTCTGATTGCCGGAGACGCTAACGCCTGGTATGAATCAGGAGCTGTGAAAGATGTATTAATACGCAACAACGAATTCCGTTACCCCTGCAACTCATCACTTTACCAGTTCTGCGAAGCGGTAATCAGCATTGATCCCGAAATTCCTACCCCGGAACAAAAGTACCCGTATCACCGCAATATCCGGATTGTAGACAACACATTCCATCTTTTTGATTACCCGATTATTTATGCCCGCTCGGTAGATGGTTTAACATTTTCGAACAATACGTTAATACGCGACACAACCTATCAGCCCTATCACTACCGCAAAGAAGGTATCACGTTGGAAGCCTGCAAGTCCGTCGTTATCTCAAACAATAAAATAGAGGGTGATGTATTAGGACGTATTGTCAAATTTGAAAAGATGAAATCATCGGATATCAAAATCAGTAAAAATCCATTCTTCCGGAAAGCCAAATAACTGTTTCCGCTAGACAACACGAACAAATAGCATAAACAACGGCAGATTATCTTTTAGAAATTTCAAGGCTAAAGTGATCTGCCGTTCCACTGCTTTTTCCCCTACTCCACAACGTTCAGCAATTTCTTTACACGACAGATGTTCCTCACGACTCATTTTGAAGATCTGTTGTCTCTTGGGAGGAAGCTGCGCAACCAAACTATCAATATAATTTTTCAAATCGACAGCATCCAGTTCTTCTTCTATTTCGTATGATTCTTCAATTCCCCTCAGAGCCGTCATCCTAAAATTCAAATCAATGAAATATCTACGCGAATAATTGAATATGATGTTTCGGGTTATCATAAAAAGAAATCCATCAAAATTCTTATCAGCATCCAGTATTTCTTTCGACTCCCAGACTTTCAAAAACACATCTTGAACCACTTCCGACAATTCGGAGGAAGATATAATGTAAAGTTGCGCAAAGTTATAAACTTTTAGCCAATAACGATTATACAAGATAGTAAACGCTTCCGCATCGCCACCTTTCAGTCTGTCTATAACCAGCTTCTCTTCCATTTGTGTTTAATTATATCACAAAAGTAAGGAAAAAATAATAAACTGCTACATTTTTTAAGTATTTATTTTAGGCAAAAAACAGGGAATGACCGAACAGTTACAATCCACATTAAAAAAAATAATTTTTTTTAATGTGGATGTGGGGCTTTGAACGAGTTATGTGTATTTATATATAGAGACTAAAAAAAAAGAAGTTTAAATGAACAATATACAAAGAATGGATAAAAAGAGCATAATCAAGATTTTACTGACAGGTAGACTGACAAAAAGCCAACGCAAAGATATCGCGGACCTGGATTTTGTAAATACAGAAATAAAAAAGCAATGGGATGAGTCCGGAAACAGAATGGTTGACATGGCAATAAAAGAGCAAATATGGAAAAAAGTAAAAGCGAAAAGCATCCACAAGAAACAAAATAAAAATTTCGTGGAACAAAAATGGTACTTCATCGCAGCTTCCGTCACTCTTTTGTTAGCCGTCGGAGGATTATGGCTAAGTTCTCAAGGAGATAAATCCGGAAAAGAATTCATCGAAATCACAGCTCAAGAGAGTCAAGTTCATGTTTTGCCGGATAGTACCAAAGTATGGATGGAAAGCGGAAGTTCCATTCGATATGCCAAAGTATTCAATCAGAACAGAAAAGTGTGGTTGAAAGGCAATTCGCTATTTGAAGTGTATAAACATGAAAAAAGTACTTTTCAAGTTTATATAAACAAGGCTTTCATAGAAGTAAAAGGTACTTGTTTCCTCGTCAAACAGTCCAATGCCGAAAAAAACGAAATCACACTGTTTCATGGCAAGATTGAATTCAATGTAGAGTCTACCGGAAAGAAGACAGTGATGAAACCAATGCAAAAAATGGTCTATAACCCGACCAATGCACAAACTGAAATAAGAAATATCATCCATGTAAACTGGAAAGACGGAAAATTCCATTTCAAGGATGTCCCTCTGCAACAGCTTATCAAAACAATCAATCAGATATATGACACGAACATCGTACTGGACAAAATGATTAACCACGAATCGGCATTCACAGGCATTATCCGCTACGACGAACCACTCGAAGATGTCATCAGCAAAATTTGCTTCAGCTTAAACCTTACCCAAGAAAAACAAAAAAATCATATAATGATAAAGAACGAATAACAATTAAAACCAATATTAACCAAATGTCTAATCAAAAATGCTAAAAGCATGAGAAAAATTCAAATTTCTTACAGGCAGCGATATCTGAAATATATCGTGTTGCTATTGCTTTTTTATCCGCTCTCTGTACTAGGAGCACAAAGTAAAATCGCGGTAAAAGGGCAGTCTATTACAATCAAGCAAGCTATTCAGCTTATTGAGAAAAGTAGTAATTACATCTTTTTCTACAATGCTGCTGATTTGAAAAACACAACCAGCAAGAATATTAACTGTGAGGGCTCCATTGAAGATGTATTGGCAGTCGTATTCAATGGGAGTGGCATCACCTATATGATAAAAGGAAACGAGATCATATTGAAAGCGAGCAAGGTGGAAGCATCACAGCAAACTAAGAAGAAACGTACCGTGACAGGTACGGTTATCGATGCAGAAAACGGAGATCCAATTATCGGAGCATCCATTGTACTGAAAGGACAAAAAGAAGGAGGTACGATTACTGACTTGGACGGTAATTTTTCCATCTCCATCACAGGCACAAAAGCGTTGCTCGAGATCAGCTACATCGGTTATAAAAAGAAAACAGTCGATGTAGGTGATTTGGGTGTCATCAATGTAAAACTGGAATCGGACAACCAGCTGCTGAATGAAGTCGTGGTAGTAGGCGCAGGTACTCAGAAAAAGGTCAGCGTGACAGGCTCTATCACAAGCGTGAAAGGTATGACCCTAAAAGCGCCCAGTTCTTCACTTACCTCTTCTTTTGCCGGCAAACTGTCGGGAGTCATCTCCATGACAAAATCCGGTGAGCCGGGTGCCGCTTCCGAATTCTACATCCGTGGTGTCAGCACTTTTGGAGGGCGTGCCACACCGCTGATTCTCTTGGATGATGTGGAAATCTCCACTGCCGACTTAAACAATCTCCCCGCCGAAACCATTGAAAGCTTCTCTATCTTGAAAGATGCTTCGGCAACCGCCATCTACGGTGCGCGTGGTGCGAACGGTGTGATGTTGATTACGACCAAGACCGGTAAAGAAAATGAAAAGACACGTATCAACGTGACTATCGAGAATTCTTTCAACAAACCGATGAATATGCCGGAGTTCGTGGACGGAGCTACTTGGATGGAACTATACAATGAAGCGCAGACCACCCGCAGCCCGCAGTCTACCCCTAAATACACACAACAAGTGATTGACAATACACGCAATCATGTCAACCCGTACGTATATCCCGACGTAGACTGGCAAGATATGATTTTCAAGAAAATGAACATGAACCAACGTGTAAATGTCAACATCTCCGGTGGTGGCAGCAAGGCTTCTTACTATATGAGCTTGCAAGCGAACCACGATACTGGTCTTCTAAACACGAAGAAAGTATATTCCTATAATAACAACATCAACAATTGGGGATACAATTTCCAGAACAATATTTCATATAAGGTTACCCCGACTACAAAAATCGACCTGCACATGAATGCGCAGATCCATAGTCAGAAAGGGCCTAATTACAGTACTTCCAGTCTGTTCGCCATGATGTTGTCCACCAATCCCGTATACTTTCCAGCCACATTCCCCGCACAAGAGGGTGACAAGCATATCCGTTTCGGTAATGCACGCTGGGCAGGTTCGAGTCTGCGTACCAATCCATACGCCTATATGTTGAGCTCATTCAAAGAAAATAATGAGAACACGCTGAACACTTCTTTGAAAATCAACCAGAAACTAGACTTCATCACTAAAGGTCTGAGCATTCAGGCAATGGTGAACTGGAAAAACTGGTCATCATCCAATTACAGCCGCAGCATTAATCCCTACTATTATGGAGTGAAAAGCGGCAGTTATAACCCCGCCAACCCGACCGACTACGAGCTGGAAGCACTGAATACCGACGGAACCGATTATTTGGCTACTTCCGCTATCGGCAAATCTTCCGACCAGACATTCTATATGGATGCCCGCTTGAACTACGACCGTCAATTTGACCTGCATCACGTCACCGGTATGTTGATGTATATGCAGCGTGAATACCGCAGCGATGTATTGCCACAACGCAACCAGGGTATTTCCGGACGCTTTACTTACGATTACGGCCAACGTTATCTCGTTGAGTTGAACTTCGGTTACAACGGTACGGAACGTCTGGCAAAGAAAAGCCGTTTTGAATTCTTCCCTGCCGTTTCTTTAGGTTGGGTAATCAGTAACGAAGCATTCTTCGAGCCGCTAACAGACGCCATCAGTAACTTGAAAGTCAGAGGTTCATACGGTCTGGTAGGTAGCGATGAAACCGGTATGGGTGCCGGAGCGCAACACTTTCTTTACATCGACCAGGTATACCTTAACAACATAGGATTCACCACAGGCGTAGACATGAACTACACGCTGAGCGGACCGCAGATGATTACATACGCCGTACAAAACGCCAGCTGGGAACGTGTGAAAAAGCTCGACATCGGTCTCGACATCGAACTGTTGCGTCAGATAACCATTACCACCGACTATTTCAAAGAACGTCGTTATAATATTTTGTTGAACCGGGAGGCATGGCCGGAATCACTGGCATACTATACCGCCAAACCCTGGAGCAACAAAGGTAAGGTAGACAACTGGGGATTTGAAGTCAGCCTCAACTGGCACAAAGAAATCATCAAAGACCTTTTCATCGACTTCCGTGGCAACTTCACTTATACGGAGAACAAATATGTCGACCTCGATGAGCCCATTTATCCGTATGTATGGAAAACGTCTACCGGAAAACCGCTTAGCCGCACCACCGGTTATGTAGCCGAAGGCTTATTCCAAAGCCAGGAAGAGATAGACAACAGTCCGGAACAAAACTTGGGCAGCGTAGTAAAACCGGGTGATATCAAATACCGCGACATCAACGGTGACGGAAAAATTGACTCCAACGACGAAGTGATGCTCTCACCATACGGAAGCACCCCTCGTATCCAATACGGTTTGGGATTGAACATCACTTATAAGAAGTTTGACTTCGGTGTATTCTTCAACGGTTCTGCCAAACGCAAGATTATGGTCAGCGGTGTCACTCCATTCGGAGAAAGTGACTATAACGTCATGAAGTTCATCGCCAACGAACGGTGGACGGAAGCCAATCCGAATCCCAACGCCACTTACCCGCGTCTAGGTCTGGTAAGTTCGCAAACAGCTAACAATAATGTATCAAGTTCATACTGGATGCGCAACGGTAATTTCCTCCGTTTCAAAACTTTGGAATTCGGATATAACTTCGGATATGGCCGTGTATACCTCAGTGGTGACAATCTAGCCGTATTCAGTCCGTTCAAGCTATGGGATCCAGAACTATCATACAACTCCTACCCGCTGCAACGAACATTCAATGTCGGTGTACAACTCAATTTCTAAATTGTAACTTAAAATTTAATACTCACATATATGAGACTGAAAGATAAAATAACCCAAATAAGCGGAATGCTTGCAATAGCTGCCTGCTGTCTGACATCTTGCGACTATCTGGATGTGGTTCCTCCCGAACAAGCCCAATTGATAGATGCCACTAAAACACCGGAAGCCACCAAAGGATTCCTCTATTCCTGCTATGCCGGTATCAAAGAATATTTTCCGTGGCAATATACCAATGTGGAAGCATCAACGGATGAATATGCCCTACCTCCGCTATGGGGACATGACGGACAAAAAGTAGCATGGGGTCTCGCTACTCCTGGTAATGCCGCTGCCTGGAAATGGGGAACGTTCTACCGTTACATCGGCCAATGCCATTTGTTCCTCTCACAGTTGGAAAATGCGCAAGGCATATCCGAAGTTCTGAAGAAAGAGTGGAAAGCGGAAGCCAACTTCCTCATCGCTTATTATCATTTCCTGTTGCTCGAATACTACGGGCCGATTCCCATCACCGACTCTTATATCGACATGGACACACCGTCGAATGAATACAATGGCCGTTCCCACTTCGACTATGTGACAAGTTGGATTTGTATGAAACTAGACAAGGCGGCAGAGGATCTTCCCGCCTCCCGTGTAGGAGATGAATGGGGACGCGCCACTTCTACCATTGCCAAAGCTATCAAAGCCCGTCTATTACTGTACGCAGCTTCACCGTTATGGAACGGCAAATTCCCTTTCCCTGACTGGAAGAACGAGAAATGTACTACACCGGGATATGGCAACGAACTGGTCAGCAAGACTTACGATCCAGACAAGTGGGAACGTGCATTGACAGCTTGTAAAGATGCACTGGAATGGGCCGAGGGTGACGGCGGTAACTCATTGATGGGCATCTCAGCCTGCGAAAGCATGATCAGCAATGATCAGCTAAACGATCCTTTCAGCAAGTTAAAAGCACCTGTAGAAAACAGCGCATTCACCGACGAGTTTAAAAAGCGTATCATGTTAATGCGTTACATCGTAACCACCCGCTACTCCGATGGAAACAAAGAAATGATCTGGGGAGTAGCCGGAACGGACACTTATAACCAGAAAATGGCATCTTTGCCCTTGCATTGCAGCAAGCAAAACAACGGTACTTACTGGAACGACGGTTACAGCGGAATATCACCATTTCTTAATGCCGTAGAAAATTTCTATACCAAAGACGGTGAACTGCCACGCATCGCTGCCGAACAAGGAAAGTTTGCAGCAGAAGATACATGGTATGAACCTTATAATGGAGATATCATCCGCTTGAATGCCAATCGTGAACCGCGCTTCTACGCATGGATTGCTTTTGACGGCGACCAATATGCCGTGAAGTTAAATGACGGGAATCCGTTGGTCATCGACCTCAAAGATCCTGCCAAACAAGGAAAGAGCGTCACAGGAAACAGTGCGCGCAACTATTGTGTAACCGGTTATCTCTGCAAGAAGTTTATCCGTCCGAACACCAACTGGACTCAATATGGCAATCTCGACCAGAAAGATTATCCGGCTACCATTATCCGCCTGGCAGAGCTTTATCTCAATCTGGCAGAATGCTATGCATCCAAAGATAATCCGGATGAAACAAATGCATTAAAATACTTGAACACTATCCGTCGTCGTGCCGGTATCTCCGAACTAACGCACGAAATGATTGAGACATCAGGAGTATCTCTGGTGGACTGGATACGCAATGAACGTTTCATTGAACTGTATGGCGAAGGTCACCGCTACTATGATGCCCGCCGCTGGATGATTGCTCCGCAAGTATTTGCAGCAGGCGTACGCAAAGGACTTAATATAGAAAAATTGGAAAACCCGTCTTTTGAAGAGCTGAATCAGCCTGTCTCCGTACAGCAAGACTTCAAATGGGAAAATCGTATGTATCTGGCTCCGGTATTCGTGAACGAAGTGTATAAAAACACACAGATGGTTCAAGCACCGGAATATTAATCTTAAACAAGTATACTAATATGAAGAAATTAACATATTCATTCCTTTTCTTGGGAACAATCATTGCACTAGGAGGCTGCAAAGAAGACAGCTACGAAGACTTGATTCCCGAGCAATATGACAAGATTCTCTACTTGAAGAACTACGGGCAGCAGACTTTAGAGCTCTTCGATGACGGTTCACCGGTAGACTATTCACTGACTGTGGTAAAAACCGGAAGCAATCCTGCGGCTACCGCACAGGCACAAGTAAAAATTATGTCTCAAACTGAGATTGACAAAGACGCACGTTACCAAGGTAACAATTACAAAGTGATTTCTTCCGATTGTTACACCTACAAAACGGAAATACTCGACTTGACCTCTTCTGAAACTTACAAACAGATAAAAATGAAAATATCTCCGACCAAGATATTGGAAGAAATAAATGCGACAAAGGGAGAGAATCCGAATTATGTATATACGATTCCTTTCCGTCTCAGTAGTCCGAACGATCAAGTCAATGAAGAAAAGAAAGACTTGATTCTGAAACTGAATGTAACCAAGTTGAGTATCTACTTCAAAAAAGGAAGCCAGACTGTCGATTTGAACACATTGCCAGGAGACGAATGGGCCTTTGAAACCGGAATAGCTATGGTATCCGGAGTACAGAATACTTGGGATTTCATTGCTGACATAGAAGTTGACCAAAGACAAGAGGTATTGGAGGAATATAATACAAGCAATAATACTTCCTATCTGATGATTCCTGACGGTGCTATCGTCAATACCAACGCAGGTGTATTTGAAGCAGGAAACAATGAAACCGCCGCTACCATAAGAATCCAACGTTCCGGATTGGCAAAAGGATATACTTATTTAGTTCCTTTAAAACTCAAGCCAATCACTGATATAGAAACAATTACAGTTAGTGATAAAATGCATTATATAATACTGGAATATCCGCTAGATCCGGAAGATGACAAGATTAATTTAACAGTAGACAGTTTCTTCGATATATATGGTTGGCATATAGCTAGTGACTATGGTAATATGCTTGATGATGACAACTCGACACATTTTGAGACCCAATATTGGGCAGTTACGGGAAATTCAACTTATGGGACTCCATTAGATGTCAAATTAGGGAAAGAAGTGCATTCCGTCATGTTTGAATATATAACCAGAGGCACAGGAAGTACCAACCCTAGTGACATTACACTTTGGGCTTCCAACAATGATGAAGTGACAAGCAACGCAGACTCAAATAGTTGGTTCAAACTCGGTGAAGTATCAAATACTCCTGCAGTAGGTGAAGAATATAAAAAATTCACCTCTAAAGTATATATTTCATCTACTCCATTCAAATATTTAAGAATAGCCGTTAAAAAAGGAAATTCTGCGGTTGATGGAACTGCTTCTTCCGCTGGCGGTTGTTGGGGTGTAGCGAAATTAACCATATGGGCAAATTAAAATTAATCAACAAAGATAACTATTTATGAAACATATATACAATTATCTGACTTTCCTTTTCTGTCTCTTTACCATGACCGTCTATACGGGCTGTAAAGACGATGAAGAAGAACTCATAGCCAAACAATTCGAGATAGACGGAAGCGAATTGAATAAAGAGATCGATTTCCGTAGCACAACAATCTCTATTCCTGTAAAGACGAATATGCGTGTAAGTGAATGGACCGTGAATTCGAACCAGAAATGGGTAACGGCATTCCAGCAAAAAGATGAAATCACTTTATCTATTCTGGATAGTAAGCTGACAAATGAGCGTACAGCCAAAATCACAGTTACATCAGAAATAGCAGATGTAAACTATACCATCACTTTGACACAATATGGGATTAATGATGTCCAGTTTAAAGATGACAAGAAAATTGTCCCAACCGGCGGAAAGGCTAATCAACAACATGGTAATGACGGAATAGAAAACTCATACGATACCAGTCTTGAGACAGGATATCATTCACCTTGGGAATACAAGATTGATGATCCTACAACCAGGTTTCCCGTCATACTAGACTATTACTTTGCAAATAATAGCTATAAAATAGACAAAATCGTCTACTATCAACCCTATGGTAATGGAGCCATTGGTAAATTTAAACTAGGATACAGCCTAGAAGAAAAACAAAAATATGAGAATGACGACTTTACATTCTTAAAAGACGAAAACAACGAAGATGAGATTTTCGACTTTAAGCAAAGTGGAGGTACTCAAATTTTAGACACAGACAAACTTCCACAAGGAACTAAAGCGATTCGCTTCCACGTATTGGATGGTTATGGCAACAATAAGAATCCAGACAATGAAGCTTCCGGCAAGGTGGAAGGATTCGTAGCATGTAAAGATATGTCATTCTACGAAAAGACTAACTATCGTGAAATGAACGATCCTATATTACAAGTGTTCACTGACCTTACTTGTTCTGAGTTGAAACCGGATGTTACCGACGAAGCTATTGAAGCATTAACTAGCAATACACTGAAACGTGTAGCGAAAGCGCTCAAAGACAATACGTATGACGAATGGGAAAAGAATTTCCGTATCCGAGAATACGAAGCATATAGCGACAACAACTATTGGGCAACCCAAATACAGACTAAAAAATACTCTGACTTGGATAACCCGACCGGTATCTATGTAAAAAAGGATGAAGAGTTAATGGTATTAGTGGGTAAGATTCCTGATGGTCAACAAGTTTCACTGCAATGTATTTGGGAAGAAGGCGGAACAAAGCAGGACTTCGACCACCAAGACCCGAATGCGCAGAACTACGTACAAACAGCAACCAGCGGAGACAAATACTCATTGGTGGAAGGAGTAAATATGTTGAAGATGAAAGGACAAGGACAGCTCTTCGTAATGTATAACGTGAAAGGAGAAGGTCTGAAACAAAATCCTGCTCCTGTGAAGATTCATATCCCGTTGGGACGTGGTATCGTCAACGGTTTCTTCGACTTGAAAGAACATAAAACAGATGCTAAATATGCGGAATTGCTGAGCAAGGCAACCCACAAATATTTCTGTGTACGTGGCGAACGAATGATGTTCTATTTCCACCGACTGAAAATGTTGGACGCAGCTCCTACGGAGATTCTGTCCGCTATCCATCTTTGGGATAACATTCTGAAATGGGAACAGGAAATGAGTGGGGTTGAGAAATATCGCCAAGAGGGATCCTACAATAACCATATGTTCTCCATTTCTCCGGAAGGAAGTTATATGTGGGCTTCAGACTATCGCGTCGCTTTCGTTTACACTTACCTAAGAAACATTCTGCTTTACGATAACGTAATGGCAGCAGAAGACAACGCTTGGGGACCGGCACACGAAATGGGTCATGTTCACCAATATGCCATCAACTGGCCTAGTTCTACTGAATCAAGCAACAACTTGTTCTCCAACTACGTTATCTACCGCTTAGGCAAATACAAATCACGCGGACGCGGATTGGACTATATGGCGAAATCCGTTTACGGAGATGGTCGCGCTTGGTATAATATGGGTAGCTCCACCCACCAAAATGAAGATACCGAAGTACATATGCGTATGAATTGGCAACTGTGGATCTACTATGAATTGTGCAAAGGAACAGCAGATAACCCGACTATTTGGCCGAGAATATTCGAAATCATGCGTACAACTTATGGAAATATTCCGGAAAATGATCCGGGAAAACGCCAAATGGCATTTGTGAAAGCGGTGTGCGAAGCCACAGGGGAAGACCTCACGGAATTCTTCGAGACATGGGGATTCTTCAAACCGGTTAACGAATCTATCGAACAATACGGTTCATTCCAATATACGGTGACAAAAACTATGATTGAGGAGACAAAACAGTATATCAAGAGTCTAAAATATCCGAAAGCCGCTCCGATTCAGTACATCGAAGACCGTAAACAGGAATTCTTCACAGAAAGCGATTCCCGCTACAAAGAAGTGGGTGATGTAGGTTACTATACTACGTTCAAGGATAATGTTAAGATTACCAAAACTCCGACATACACAGAGAAAGCCTCTACACAAGGAAAAGCGATTGTTGTCAGCAACGGAGACCAGGCAGTAGCTTTTGAGGTAAGAAAACAAACCGGTAGCGAAGAGAATTTAATTATGGGAGAGACAGTTTACTTCTCCAACTCATTCGACTTTTTCGTTCCTCGCACCGTCTCTATGGCAGGTTGTGGTCTCTATGCCGTGCAAGCAGACGGGACACGCATATTGATGAAACGCACAAACTAACAATAAATATCATACAATCATTCAAATGAATTTGCGGTGAAGAATCTCTTCTTCCGAATACGCTAAGAAGAGATTTCTCACCGCACTCTAAATGACGAAAGATAGATTGTTCACAAAAACAATGGTACTTATATGAAAATAGCCAATAAACTTACTTTCTTGTTCCTATTCATCTTTATTTTCAATGGAATACAGGCGTGTAGCAAAACGCAAATTTTTGCTACACCCAATCCCCCGGAAGAGGAAAACAAGATAAAAGACATAGTACTTCCGGAAGATATTCAAGTAATTCCATACGGAGGGAAAGCCAGCGAATGCCAGCCCGGAGCTGACATCGACAAATCATACGATGGTTTGTTCACAACAGAACTATCCGAATCACATTATCACAGTTCATGGAGCAATACAACCTTTCCGGTCACTTTGGAATATTTTTTCAAAGGGGATACGGATATCAATTACGTCATCTACCATACACGCTCCGGCAACGGCAACTTCGGTGAATTAGAGGTATATACATCTACCGATCCCGACAGGAAACAATATACTTTACAAGGGACATACGACTTTAAGATGAAAAACGACCCGAGCAGAATCGTTTTCAAAGAAAACATGAAAGCAACGGGAATAAAGTTTGTCGTCAAGAGCGGATTAGGTAATTTTGTCAGTTGCGATGAGATGCTTTTTTTCAAGAAGAATACCGACAAGACATTAGAAAACGAGTTGTTGACAGTATTTAAGGATATCACTTGCAGCGAACTGAAGCCGGATGTTACCGATGAAAAAATCAATAACTTACCCAATGAATATTTCATCCACATAGCCAAAGTGCTGAAAAACGGTTCCTACGATGAGTGGGAAAAAGAGTTCCGTATCCGTAACTATAACGCTTACAGTGATATCAACGAATGGGCCGAGAAACTGATGACCAAACATTACAGTAGCCTTGACAACCTGACAGGCATCGCAGTGGAGAAAGACGATGAAATTTTGATTCTCGTCGGCGACACTGACGGACACGAGGTTTCATTGCAATGCGTGGGAGAAGAGAAAACAAACTTCTGGGCAGAAAAAGAATATGTACAGACTGCCGCTTCGGGCAGTGTCTATTATCTGGAACCGGGAATCAATAAAATCAAGGTACGCAATAAAGGGCAACTATTTGTCATGTACAACTGCGACCTGACCAACCATCCGAAACCCATAAAAATACATATTCCACCAGGTAGCGGAACGGTTAGCGGCTTTTTCGACCTAAAAGAACATAAGACAAATACCAAATACGCCGAACTGCTAGCCAAGTCCACCGACAAATATTTCGGAGTACGTGGAGACAAGATTATCTTCTATTTCCACCGGGACAAGTTGCGCGAGTTCGTAAAAGACGAGATATTATCCGCCATCAATCTGTGGGACAATATCATCAGTTGGGAACAAGAGTTAATGGGAATTGAGAATGTACGCCCCTCCCAAGTAAACAACCATCTGTTTGCCATCTCTCCCGAAGGCGCATATATGTGGGCATCCGATTACCGCATCGCATTTGTGTATACCTACCTGGAGAATATTCTATTGTATGACAAGGTGATGAGTGCCAAAGACAATGCTTGGGGACCTGCGCATGAAATCGGGCACATCCATCAACAGGCTATCGACTGGCCCAGCTCTACTGAATCATCCAACAATCTGTTTTCCAATTTCATTCTGTATAAACTGGGAAAATACTGTTCACGCGGCACAGAACTGAATCTCCCGAAAGCTGCCGATAACCGGATGACCGACAATGATGGAAATATCACAGGAATGACGCTCTCGGAAGCCCATTGTGTACTTAACCGTCCTTGGTGCAAATTCGGCAGTAATTATCAAGGAGAAAATACGGAACTACATATGCGCATGAATTGGCAACTGTGGAATTATTATCATCGTTGCGGACATAAACCGGATTTCTGGCAAAAGCTATTCAGGCTGATGCGCGACAACCGGACGAATTCAAACAATCCGGGAGAGAAACAACTATTATTTGCACGAATGGCTTGCGAAGCCGCACAAGAAGATCTAACCGAATTTTTCGAAATGTGGGGATTCTTTGCTCCTGTGAACACCCAAATAGAGCAATATGGCCATTACAACTATATCGTGACGGAAGACATGATAAACGAGACCAAGCAAGCAATGTCCAGATACCGGACAAAAGCCAAACCGTTCTATTACCTTGAAGACCGGAAAGCCGGTGACACCGGACTGGATACAACTCCTCCAGATGTGGGTTACTACACACAATTCACAAAGCCGAGCCCCATAACAAAGAAAATCAAAGGCGTTATTAACGGACGGGAAGTTGCTATCACGAATGGAGAAGAAGCTGTAGCTTTCGAATTAAGAGAGAAAGATGCCAATGGAGAACTACTTTATTTTTCTACCTTTACAAGATTCGAAATCCCTGCAAGCGTATCATTGACATACGCCAAGCTATGTGCCGTACAAGCTGATGGAAAACGTATTTTACTGTCTGAATAGTCAAACTTCATGCAGGCATGAACATTTAGAGTACCTTTTCTAACGGAAATAAGAATTAAATTATTATTTTTGACACCCAAATGAGAAACAACGCATAATCCCTATTAAAACTTTTAAATATGATAAAAAAACTACTCACAGCTGCCGCAATCGGCCTTACATTGTTAACGTTGCACACCAGCTGTACACAACCCCAAAAGGCTCAAGAAGCTTTCGCTCCCATTAAAGTAGAAACTCCTGTACGCCCTGCCGGACAAGAGGATGTCATTCAACTCGTTGCTCCTAAGATCGATACCGTACGGGTCGGATTCATCGGATTAGGAATGCGCGGACCCGGCGCTGTAGAAAGATGGACTCATATTCCAAATACTAAGATCGTAGCTTTGTGTGACCTACTTCCTGAGCGGGTGGAGAAATCACAAGAAATTCTGAAAAAAGCGGGATTACCCGAAGCAACCTCTTACAGTGGGTCGGAAGATGCTTGGAAACAACTCTGCGAACGGAACGACATCGACCTTGTATATATCGCCACCGACTGGAAACACCATGCGGAAATGGGCGTTTACGCCATGGAACATGGAAAGCACGTAGCTATCGAAGTTCCTGCCGCTATGACACTGGACGAGATCTGGCAATTAATCAATACTTCCGAGAAGACCCGTAAACACTGTATGCAACTTGAAAACTGTGTATATGACTTCTTCGAGCTGACCAGTCTGAATATGGCTCAACAAGGCGTATTCGGCGAGGTGCTCCATGTAGAAGGTTCATACATTCACAATCTGGAAGATTTCTGGCCAGCATACTGGAATAACTGGAGGATGGACTACAATCATAAGAATCGCGGTGATGTATATGCCACTCATGGCATGGGTCCTGCTTGCCAGTTACTTAACATCCACCGTGGCGACCGTATGAAAACTTTGGTGTCAATGGATACAAAAGCAGTCAACGGACCGGCTTATATTAAAAAGCAAACAGGAGAAGAAGTTACCGATTTCCAGAATGGCGATCAGACCTCCACATTGATTCGCACGGAGAATGGAAAAACGATGCTGATTCAGCACAATGTAATGACTCCCCGCCCGTACAGCCGTATGTATCAAGTTGTAGGAACTGACGGTTACGCAAGTAAGTATCCGATTGAAGAATACTGCTTGAGACCTTCACAAGTAGACTCAAAAGACGTGCCGAATCACGAAAATCTGAACGCACATGGTTCTGTTCCTGAAGATGTAAAGAAAGCATTGATGGATAAATATAAAGATCCTATCCACATAGAGTTGGAAGAAACAGCTAAGAAAATAGGCGGTCACGGCGGCATGGACTTTATCATGGACTATCGTTTGGCTTATTGCCTGCAGAACGGACTGCCATTGGATATGGATGTATACGACTTGGCAGAATGGTGCTGTATGGCCGAACTGACCAGACTTTCTATCGAAAACAATTCGGCTCCGGTTGAAGTCCCCGATTTCACACGTGGCGGATGGAACAAGGTGAAAGGCTATCGTCACGCATTTGCAAAATAAAAAACAATATCCTTTTTTAGCACGAGCACTACGAAGCAATCCGGTTTTTCCCAGAAAAGCCGGATTATTCATAGGTTCGTGTTTCAACATTTTATAGATCATCATAAACTCATTTATGAAAACAGCTATTCCAAAACCCTCCAAACAGAGCATTATCCGTGAAGCCAGAGATTATGTAATGATTGCCGTCGGCATGATTTTGTACGGCATCGGCTGGACAGTATTCTTACTACCTAACGATATAACCACCGGAGGAGTACCGGGTATCGCATCTATCGTATATTGGGCTACCGGCTTCCCCGTGCAATACACATATTTCGCCATCAACTTTTTCTTGCTTTTGCTTGCCCTTAAATTATTAGGGTTGAAGTTCTGTATCAAAACGATTTTTGGAGTATTCACTTTGACCTTCTTTTTGTCTGTTATTCAAAAGATGGCGACAGGTATCAGTCTGCTTCACGACCAGCCATTCATGGCATGTGTCATAGGAGCCTCATTTTGCGGAGGTGGTATCGGTGTAGCCTTTTCATCCAACGGGAGTACAGGTGGAACAGACATTATCGCTGCCATCATCAACAAATATAGAGACATCACTTTAGGACGAGTTGTATTAATTTGTGATATGATTATTATCTCTTCCAGTTATTTTGTCTTAAAAGACTGGGAAAAAGTGGTGTATGGATTTGTAACTCTATATATTTGTAGTTTCGTTCTTGACCAGGTAGTGAACAGCGCACGCCAATCCGTACAATTCTTTATCATATCCAACAAATATGAAGAAATAGGGCGGTGTATTAACGAATATCCACATCGGGGAGTGACGATTATCAATGCAACCGGTTTTTATACGGGACGTGAAGTGAAGATGATGTTCGTATTAGCGAAAAAACGGGAATCACCTATCATATTCCGGTTGATTAAAGATATAGACCCGAATGCTTTTGTTTCACAAAGTGCAGTCATCGGAGTGTATGGAGAAGGATTTGATCATATAAAAATAAAATAAACAAGAAATGAAAAACCAATATTGAAAAACATGAAATTTCGACCAACCCCCAAGTTATTAACAGGCATTTTCATGGGAATCGTTTCCCTGACAACATTTAATGCGACGGCTGAGAACGCTGTAAAGCCTTATTGGCAAGACGTGCAAGTAGTTGCTGTCAACAAAGAGTACCCCCGTACTGTGTTTATGACGTATGACAACCGCGACGATGCGCTAAGCGGCAAGTTTGAGCGAAGCAAATATTACCGCTTATTGAATGGAACATGGAAGTTCTATTTTGTAGATTCCTATAAAAAACTTCCTGATAACATTACCGATCCGAATATCAGCACAGAATCGTGGGATAATATTCAAGTACCCGGTAACTGGGAAGTACAAGGACATGGAACAGCCATCTACACGAATCACGGATACGAGTTCAAACCGCGCAACCCTCAGCCTCCTACCCTGCCCGAAGCGAATCCGGTAGGAGTATACCGCCGGAATATCGACATTCCCTCCGATTGGGACGGACGGGATATCTACCTGCATCTGGCCGGAGCCAAATCCGGTGTATACGTATATATCAACGGACAGGAAGTGGGATATAGCGAAGATTCTAAGAATCCCGCTGAATTCCTTATCAACAAATATGTGAAACCCGGCAAGAACGTACTCACCCTAAAGATCTTCCGTTGGAGTACGGGTTCTTATCTCGAATGTCAGGACTTCTGGCGTATAAGCGGTATCGAACGTGACGTATACCTCTATTCACAGCCCAAAGTGGCAATCAAGGATTTCCGGGTAACATCGACATTGGATGATACTTATAAAAACGGTATCTTCAAGTTGACTATGGATATCCGCAATACCGGTTCTCAAACTTCCCAAGATTATATTATCGGATATAAGGTTTTTGATCCGAAAACAAATAAGGTAATCGCCGAAAGCGAAAAGAATTCCGCATTCAACGCCAACAGTACGGTTTCTCTCTTCGGACATACGGAAATAGAGATACCCGATGTAAAGACATGGACCTCAGAACACCCCAATCTCTACAAACTGCTGATGTATATCAAGGACGGAAATAAAATTGTGGAAATGGTTCCTTTCAATATCGGTTTCCGCCGCATCGAGATTAAGCCGATCGAACAAAAAGCCGCCAACGGACAGCCGTATGTCTGCTTATTCATCAACGGCCAACCTCTGAAACTGAAAGGAGTGAATATCCATGAACACAACCCGGCTACAGGACATTACGTGCCAGAGGATTTGATGCGTCGTGACTTCGAGTTGATGAAACAACATAACTTGAACAGCGTACGTCTTTGCCACTATCCGCAAGACCGACGTTTCTACGAACTTTGCGACGAATACGGGCTGTACGTCTATGACGAGGCAAACATAGAAAGTCATGGAATGTACTACGATCTCCGTAAAGGCGGCACATTGGGTAACAACCCCGAATGGCTGAAACCACACATGGACCGTACGATCAATATGTTCGAACGTAACAAAAACTATCCGAGTGTTACCATCTGGTCATTGGGCAATGAAGCTGGAAACGGATATAACTTCTATCAGACTTACCTATGGCTGAAAGAAGCGGATAAGAATATCATGGCACGCCCCGTTAACTACGAACGTGCTCAATGGGAGTGGAACTCCGATATGTATGTTCCTCAATATCCGGGTGCCGATTGGTTGGAAAGTATCGGCAAAAACGGCAGTGACCGCCCTGTAGCTCCTTCCGAATATGCGCACGCTATGGGTAACTCCACCGGAAACCTGTGGGGACAGTGGCAGGCTATCTATAAGTATCCGAATCTTCAGGGCGGATATATTTGGGACTGGGTAGATCAAGGTATTCTCCAAAAAGACAAAAACGGGAAAGAATATTGGGCATACGGAGGCGATTTCGGTGTAAATGCTCCCAGCGACGGTAACTTCCTTTGCAACGGTCTTGTAAACCCCGACCGAAGTCCGCACCCCGCAATGGCTGAAGTGAAGTATGTACATCAGAATGTAGGATTTGAAGCAACAGACATCGCATCCGGCAAATTCAAGATTACCAATCGTTTCTACTTCACTAATCTGAAAAAATATCAGATTCATTATAATGTGGTCGCTAACAACAAAATCATAAGAGGCGGCAAGGTATCATTGGATATCGAACCGCAAGCTTCCAAAGAATTCACAGTACCGGTCAATGGGCTGAAAGCACAGCCGGGAACAGAATATTTTGTCAACTTCAGCGTAACGACAGTGGAGCCGGAACCTTTAATTCCGATTGGTTATGAAATAGCATACGACCAGTTCCAACTTCCTGTTCAGGCAGAAAAAGAAACTTATAAAGTCAGCGGACCTGCACTAAGCACATCCACACAAGGAGATGAACTCATTGTATCATCTTCAAAGGTAAATTTCGTATTTAATAAGAAAAGCGGTCTGGTGACTTCCTATAAAGTAGACGGTACTGAATATTTCAAGGATGGATTCGGTATCCAACCTAATTTCTGGCGTGCTCCCAATGACAATGATTATGGAAACGGCGCTCCCAAACGTTTACAAGTTTGGAAAGAGTCGAGCAAGAACTTCCATGTGACGGACGTCAGCATGACGAATGAGAATAAAGTGGTTTCATTAAATGCAACTTACTTGTTGGCTGCCGGAAACCTTTATATAGTCACTTACAAAATCTATCCGAGCGGAGTGGTCAATGTGAATGCCAAGTTTACTTCTACGGATATGCAAGCGGCAGAAACGGAAGTTTCCGAAGCTACCCGCATGGCTACTTTCACTCCCGGGAGTGATGCAGCCCGCAAAGCGGCTTCCAAGTTGGAGGTTCCACGCATCGGAGTACGTTTCCGTCTGCCGGCTCAGATGAATAACATACAATACTTCGGTCGCGGTCCGGAAGAAAATTACATCGACCGTAATCACGGAACAGTTGTCGGTGTATATAAGACAACGGCAGACAAAATATATTTCAACTATGTTCGTCCGCAAGAAAACGGACACCGCACCGATACACGTTGGATTGCCCTGTCTCCGGACAAAGGTAAGGGGCTGGTCATTGTAGCCGACAGCTTAGTCGGATTCAACACTTTACGCAACTCCATCGAAGATTTCGATTCGGAAGAAGCGCTTCCTCATCCTTACCAATGGAGTAACTTCACCCCCGAAGAAGTTGCCAATCACAATGAAAAAGCGGCACGTAATGTTCTGAGAAGAATGCATCATGTCAATGACATCACTCCAAGAGACTTCGTGGAAGTATGTGTGGATATGAAGCAACAAGGCGTGGGTGGCTATGACAGTTGGGGTTCACGTCCGGAACCAATCTATCAGATTCCGGCCAATCGCGAATACAATTGGGGATTCACACTCGTCCCCGTCCGTTCTCCCGGTCAGGCCAATGAAGCCGCTAAATATGATTATCGATAACCTTAGTATAAATTTTTAAAGAAAAGACCCATGAAAGATTTATCTGGCATTGTAGCTAAATTCAAAGTTCAAGGCACAGTAGAAGAGATCAAGCCTTTAGGAACAGGACTTATCAACGACACCTATAAAGTAAACACCAAAGAGGTAGATGCCCCCGACTATGTCCTGCAACGCATCAATCATGCTATCTTTCAGAATGTAGAAATGCTTCAAGCAAATATATCCGCCGTTACAGGACATATACGCACAAAACTGACAGAAGCAGGCGAAGCGGATATTGACCGCAAGGTGTTGAACTTCCTCGAAACGGAAGAAGGCAAGACATATTGGTTCGACGGTGAAAGTTACTGGCGTGTGATGGTATTCATCCCACGTGCAAAGACCTACGAGACGGTCAATCCCGAATATTCAAATTATGCCGGAAAAGCATTCGGTAATTTCCAGGCTATGCTGGCCGATATTCCGGAAACACTGGGCGAAACGATTCCCGACTTCCACAACATGGAGTTCCGTCTCAAACAACTTCGTGACGCTGTTGCAGCGAATGCAGCCGGAAGAGTGGCAGAAGTACAGTACTATTTGGATGAAATAGAAAAACGTGCAGACGAAATGTGTAAAGCGGAACGTCTGTATCGGGAAGGTAAACTCCCCAAACGGGTCTGCCATTGCGATACGAAAGTTAATAATATGATGTTCGACGAAGATGGCAAAGTGTTATGCGTCATTGACTTGGATACGGTAATGCCCAGCTTTATCTTCTCCGACTACGGTGATTTCCTCCGTACGGGAGCCAATACGGGCGATGAGGACGACAAGGATTTGGATCGTGTCAACTTCAATATGGAAATATTCAAGGCATTTACAAAAGGCTATCTGGAAGGCGCCAAGTCATTCCTGACTCCGATAGAGATCGAGAATCTTCCTTATGCAGCCGCTCTATTCCCTTATATGCAGTGTGTACGGTTCTTGGCTGATTACATCAATGGAGATACTTACTATAAGATTAAATATCCCGAACATAACTTGGTTCGCACCAAAGCACAATTCAAGTTATTGCAAAGCGTAGAAGCTCACACACCGGAAATGGTGGAATTCATCAACGAATGCTTAAAAAGTTGAGAGTGGAGAATTGAGAGTGGAGAGTTTACCTGGTAAAAGCTCCATTCTCCCAGCGATAAACAATAGGACGGCGGAGAAACGGCTTCAGTTTCTCTGCCGTTTCTTTTGACATATAATCGGGAGTGGTCAATGTAACGGTCAGCTCTGTATTCTCTTTATTAAAGTCAGCTTTCATCAGTAGCATATCTGCCGGACGGCTAGCCTCATCAAATTCATAAACAGCTGTCGGTTCCGGAGTATTCAGGAAATCATTCAATATCGGTAAAGTGATAAACTGAGAAGCTGCAAGCGGTTGCCAGTCGGTAGTATAAAAGTGAATACGGCTGTCGCAAGCAGGAGCGCAAACTGTAGATATAGTGCAAATAATATTCGTCGTATCGTTCAACGCTAATAATTTCATTTGCCATGTAGTCTGTGGAGACATCTGCATACGGATATAGTCTTTACTTAAATCCGTCATTTCCGATTTCTTACCGAATCGGTTCTCTACCTGTGCCCTCATCTTACTTTCCAGAAAGTCGATACAGTCTTCACGATTTACTTTGGTCAGCAGCGGACTCAAAGAATCCGGCATATTCACAAATACGGTTTTAGCTTCTTGCGCCTGAAGAGAAGTCATAGAAATGCTCCCGACAACAGAAAAAAAGATAGCGACTGCTAATTTATTTATTTTCATATTTATCTTATTTAGTCCCCAAATATAAGAATATCATTCCGATTAACACTAGTATAAGGTCAATCGCTTTGCTTTTTAAATTCTTTTCACGGAAGAAAAGCGCACCGAAAATGAAAGAAACAATTACACTTCCCCGACGAACCATCGAAACAATGGAAATCATGGAATCATCATAACTCAGTGCATAGAAATAAACAAAGTCGGCTGCAGAGAGGAAAATGGAAATAAGGATAATCGTCCAATCCCAGCGAAAAGGGGTAGTCGACTTTCTTTTCGGCCACCAAAGCAATAATAGAATGGGACACATGATAAAAACCTGATAAACATTATACCAGGACTGCACCAACATCGGGTTCAATGACTTCATCAGATACTTGTCATACAATCCGCTGATAGCTCCCGTTATCGCAGCCAGCACGATAAAGAATATCCATTTATTATGCTTGAAGTCGATTCCTTCTTTCTTTCCCGAACGGCTCAGCATGAAAAAAGAGACAACAGCCAGCAGCACACCGATCCATTGATAAAGGTTCAACCGCTCGCCAAACACGAGCATTGCCCCTACAAGAACCATCACCGGACGGGTGGCATTGATCGGTCCTACGATCGTGATGGGCAAATGTTTCATCCCGAAATAACCGAATATCCATGAAGACAGCACTATGAATGACTTGATGATAATATATTTATGCTGTTCCCAACCCGCAACAGGGACATTGAATATACTTCCTCCCAACAGATTCGGCTCATATATAGAGAACAGGATAAACGGCAGGAAGATAAGGCTGGAAAAGAAAGTGTTCAAGAACAATACAGGAAGCACCGCATTGTCTTTCAGTGATTTCTTTTTAAATACATCATAAAAGCCCAACAAAGTAGCTGATAGAAAAGCCAACAATAACCACATAGAAAATAAGTAAGAATTAAAAATTAAGAATTAAAGGTGTGTAGGAGAAAGGAATATCGTATCGGGATATTCCACATTCACCAGAAACAAAGCCTGTCCCGGAGCGGAAGTTCCGGCTTTGCAACGGTCCTTCTGTTCTATAATTCGCCTGAAGCCCTCAATGGAAAGCTTTCCACGCCCCACTTCAATCAATGTGCCCACTATGGCACGCACCATATTCCGCAAAAAGCGGTCGGCCCGGATGGTAAACACCCAAGTGGCGTCCTCTTCCCGTGTCCATTCCGCATGGGTAATATGGCAGATATTTGTCTTTACATCCGTATGCAATTTGCTGAAACTCGTAAAGTCAGTATATTCGAAAAGCACTTTCGCCGCCTCATTCATACGTTCATAATCCAACGGACTGTAAACCCTGCAGCGATATTGCCGGTTGAAAGGATATTTGGCAGTGGTCACATAATATTTGTAAGTCCGGGCTGTCGCATCAAAACGCGCATGAGCCTCCGGCCGGACACGGCAAACACGATGGACAGAAATATCAGGCGGTAACAAACGATTCAGTTTGTCGGCAACGGATTCCGTATCCAACGGTTCATCATAGTCAAAATGGGCGACCATCAAAGAGGCGTGCACCCCCGCATCGGTTCTCCCCGCTCCCACAACTTCTATCCCACGACGCAGAAAGGTAGACAATGCGTTCATCAAGCATTCCTGCACACTAATTCCATTCGGTTGAATCTGCCAACCGTGATAGTTGGTTCCATCATAAGCCAAATAAATAAAATACCTTTGCACGCTTATTCCTCCTTTTTTGAATTTTCGCGTGCAAAAGTAGTCATTTTATCTTATTTATCTTTGTATAGTTCGCATAAACTCGTATATTTGAAAAACAATATGGATGATTCACTAACTGTACCAAATTATGAGCAGTACTATTTTCCTCATTATCGCCCTCGTCACAACAGGCATTTTTGTGATTCAATTTATTCTATCAATCTTCTTCGGAGATATAGACGCTGATGTTGACGTAGACACTGACATCAGCAGCGTAGTTTCTTTCAAGGGGCTCACCCATTTCGGAATCGGATTTGGCTGGTATATGTATTTGGCAGGAAATACGGAGATTCAGACCTATGCCGTTGCAATCTTTGTAGGACTCTGTTTCGTTATCGCTGTCTGGTTCTTGTATAAAAAAGCTTTCCAACTACAACAGGTAAACCGTTCTGAACAGACAGAACAGTTGGTCGGACGCGAATGTACGATCTACTTCAAGCAAAATGACGGCAGATACACCGTACAGACAAAACGGGATGGAGCCATGCGCGAAGTGGACGTAATCTCCGAATCGGGGAAGACGTATCAAACGGGAGACCATACGGTTATCACCCGATATCAGAACGGGACATTGTATATTCAGTAACTATTTAAAATACACAAATCTATGACACAAGAAATTCTAATCATGGTCGCTATATTAGTGGCGGTCATCTTACTCACTTTTATCGGTATCTTGTCTCGTTATCGCAAATGTAAGAGTGACGAAGTCCTCGTTGTATACGGTAAGACAGGAAGAGACAAAAAATCCGCAAAGCTATATCACGGAGGAGCAGCCTTTGTATGGCCGATTATCCAAGGGTATGAGTTCTTGTCAATGAAGCCGATGCAGATCGACTGCAAACTGACGGGGGCTCTTTCCGCACAGAATATACGTGTCGATGTACCGACTACTATCACTGTAGCCATCAGCACCGACCCGGAAGTGATGCAAAATGCCGCCGAACGTATGTTAGGGCTGACAATGGACGACAAACAGAATCTGATTACAGATGTTGTCTATGGGCAGATGCGTTTGGTTATCGCCGACATGACGATTGAAGAACTGAACTCCGACCGCGACAAGTTCCTTTCTAAAGTAAAAGACAATATCGATACGGAACTTCGCAAATTCGGTCTGTACCTCATGAATATCAATATCAGTGATATCCGTGACGCTGCCAACTATATCGTAAACTTAGGTAAGGAAGCCGAAAGTAAGGCACAGAATGAGGCGCAAGCGAACATCGAGGAACAGGAAAAATTAGGTGCCATTAAGATTGCCAATCAAATAAAAGAACGGGAAACAAAGGTTGCCGAGACGCGTAAAGACCAGGATATCGCCATTGCGGAAACAAAGAAATTGCAGGAAATTTCCGTTGCCAATGCAGATAAGGACAGAATCTCCCAAGTAGCCATCGCAAATGCGGAAAAAGAATCTCAAGTAGCCAAAGCGGAAGCAGAAAAGAACATCCGTATCGAACAGGCAAATACCGAAAAAGAAAGTCGTATTGCCGAACTGAACTCCGATATGGAAATCAAGCAGGCGGAAGCTGCGAAGAAAGCCGCTATCGGACGAAACGACGCACAAAAAGAGGTTGCTTTATCAAATGCGGATTTAGCTGTAACACAAGCTAACGCTGATAAGCAAGCCGGTGAAGCCGCTGCAAGATCGGAAGCTGCAGTACAAACAGCCCGTGAAATCGCTCAAAAAGAAGTAGAAGAAGCAAAAGCCCGGAAAGTGGAATCTTCATTAAAGGCGGAAAAGATTGTACCTGCCGAAATCTCCAGGCAAGAAGCTATTCTTCAAGCAAACGCTATTGCGGAAAAGATAACCCGTGAAGCAGAAGCCCGTGCCAAAAGCCCGGTTGACACCGTTCTTGCAGAAGCAATCCGTTGTGCGAAAGCAGCCTTGATTCTCCCACCCCATGATAAATTAACAGATGCCAACGGCGCAGCGATAACTTCACGACAATATGCCAGCTTGGGATCCGTACACACGCT
>ENA-USUK01000009-USUK01000009.1-human-gut-metagenome-genome-assembly--contig:-NODE-9-length-120587-cov-8.297270_pt1 | contig 120587 bp, 100 predicted proteins | sample MGYA00250062_ERZ773400 | MGnify/ENA primary metagenome ERZ773400 (study PRJEB29103, sample SAMN06111961) | human gut metagenome | biome: human gut; feature: ankylosing spondylitis patient; material... | reverse complement strand
GCTTCTGTCCGTAATTACGAACGTCATTTGGATAAAGCTTATCAGTTTATGGTGGACAATGGCATGCAGGACGAGCTGAAAAAGAAGTCGGAAGAGTACGACAAAGAGAAAGCGAACCTGTTGGATAACGTAAGACAGCGTCGCGAAACGGAATTGCAAGATTTGTATAACCGTATCCAACAGAGCTATCAGGACAATCAAAAGTCCTTGCAGGAAACTTCACAGCAGAAGATGCAGGCTATTTCCGACAAGATGCTCGGCGTTATCAAGCAGATAGGAACAGAGGGCGGTTATGTCTATATCATGGACGTTTCAGCCGGTATTCCTTATATCAGCACGACGTTGAGTACGGATGTGACGGCAGACATCAAGCAAAAGTTGGGCTTGAAATAAGCGGAATATTCCCTGTTTTCATACAAAGGCTTCTCCGGCAGTACGAAATGCCAGCCGGAGGAGCCTTTTTATTTTCTATCGTGTTTTTCTGTTTTCCGAGAAAAAAAGACTGTTTTTTATCGGTATGAACATAAAAATGAATAACTTTGTTACGGTTAATAATATACGGTTCATGATGCGAAAAATGAATAAGTTAGTCTTGTGTCTGTCTTTTTTGTTGTTGCCTTTCTCCGTCAAGGCGCAGACTATGCAGGGCAAATTCGGTTATCTGAGTTACAATGCCATATTTCAGGCTATGCCCGAATATGAGGTTTCCCGGCAAAAGCTGGCAGACTTGAAGTCTAAATATGATAAGGAAGCCCAGCGGAGTGAGGAAGAATTCCAGCGGAAGTTTGCAGAGTTCCTGCAAGGACAGAAAGAATTTCCGGAGAATATCTTGTTGAAACGTCAGCATGAACTGCAAGACCTGTTGACCAAGAGTATCCGTTTCAAGGAAGAGTCGCAGAAGTTGCTCGTGCAGGCGGAAAAGGATCTGCAGGCCGACATGCTTTACTTGTTGAACGAAGCCATACGTGCCGTAGGGGTAGAAAGAGGGTATGCCTATATTATCAATACGGACGGCAATACCTGTCCTTTTATCAATCCTGCGGTGGCCGACGATGTGACGAACTATGTGAAAGAAAAGCTTCAGTTGCCCATTAGTGTCGAGCCATGAAAGTTGCTTTAACTGAAAAGCCGGGGCCTATCGGAGTGTTCGACTCCGGTTACGGCGGACTGACCATCTTGCATGAGATTCGCCAGTTGATGCCGCAGTATGATTATCTTTATTTGGGAGATAATGCCCGCACGCCGTACGGGACACGTTCGTTCGAGGTCGTGTATGAGTTTACGCGTGAAGCCGTGCAGAAACTCTTCGACTTGGGTTGCCATCTGGTGATATTGGCTTGCAATACGGCTTCGGCCAAAGCTTTGAAAACCATTCAGCAGAACGACCTTCCGCAAATGGAGGGGGAGACGCGTCGTGTGTTGGGCGTCATCCGTCCTACTGCGGAATGTATCGGGCAGATAACCCATAGCCGTCACGTAGGAATTTTAGCCACATCGGGTACCATCAGTTCCGGTTCCTATCCGTTGGAAATCCGGAAACTTTATCCCGACATTGTCGTGAGTGGGGAAGCCTGTCCCATGTGGGTGCCATTAGTGGAAAATTACGAATACGATTCACCCGGAGCCGATTATTTTGTGGAAAAGCGCATCGGCAACCTGCTCCGGAAAGACCCTGCGATAGATACCATTATTTTGGGTTGTACGCATTATCCCTTGTTGCTGAACAAGATTCTGAAATACACTCCTCGTAATGTGCGTATCGTCCCCCAGGGAGAGTACGTGGCCTACAGCCTGAAAGATTACCTGCAACGTCATACGGAAATAGAAACGTTGTGTACGCAAAGCGGCACGTGCCGCTTCCTGACCACGGAAAGTCCTGACAAATTTATGGAGTCGGCTTCCATTTTCCTTCGTCAGCATGTGGAAGCCGAACGCGTGGTGTTGGAATAATGTTTTTTCGGTATTACAGTTCCATCACCTTGTACCGGTTTCCGTAATGCGTGTGCACTTTCTGCACCCCTGTAGCCACGAGGGCCTGAGCTAGCTTGGGCAGCGTCACGCCAGCCATCGCTCCGGGTTCCAACCGCCGCAACCGTGCGAATATCTCGGGCAGCGAAAGCGGGCGTACCTTCTCGCTCGGATGCGCGGCGCGGTAGTGGCGGCACAGCACCTCTTCTGCCGGACAGATGCGGTAGAAAGCCGCGTTGTGCAGCCTCAGGGCGTTCTCTTCCCCGTGGCTGAACCAGTACCGTTCCCCGTTTTCCAGTTCCGCTTTCAGTTGGGCGTAGATTTGCGCATGGTCGATGCCCGTGCTGTCGATGGGATGCTCCACGAGCACGCAGATGAAGCGGCGGCTTCCCGAAGGGTCGGAAAGCAGTTCGCGCGAGTTGGACGTGCCGATGAAGGAGGCGATGCGCGGCAGGGCTTGGCTGTGCCGCCGGTACGCCTTGCGCAGGTTGAGGGCGGAGAGCTGCATGAGGTTCTTCAGGAGCGGGTGTTTCTTCTCGGGTATGCGGTCGAACTCGTCCAGGTTCAGCAGCCCCATCTCGGTGAGCTGCCTTTCCACCTTGTCGGGACGGGCGAGGTCCACGCTGTCGGTGTAGTAGGCCTGCAACTCCGGTGGCAGCAGGGCGCGGCAGAAGGTGGACTTTCCGAGTCCTTGTTCGTCGCTGACGAGCAGGGGTGCGGTGCTATGTGCATGCAGTCCGTCGGATAGTCCGGCCCATTGCGCGGCCAGTCCGAGCATCCACCGGTGGAAGGCCTGTATCCACAAGGGACTGTCCGAGACGCGGGCAGCCAAGTCGTGCAGTCGGTCGCGTCCGTCCCATGCCGGGAGCCGTTGGAAATACAGCCGGAAGGGATGGTATTCCCTTACGTCTGCGGAGTGCACCATGCGTGCCACGTCGCGGTCCCAACAACCGATGCCGTGGCGGTGTGCTTCGAGGCAGATGGCATTCAGGTCTCGTTCCGTGGCGGGCCGGAAGGTTCCGTTTCCTTTATCTGATTTGCTACGGAATTCCGTGGCTTCTGTGAGCATGTTGAAGCGGAACTCATAGCGTTCGGCGAGGAAGCCGCTGAGGGCGGACTCGAGACCGGCGGCTTTCGGGGAAGGTGGTTCGCTTTGAACAGCCTTCGCTTCCGCCGTCCTGAGGACGTTTGGCGCGTGCTGCGGGAAGGGTGTAGGGATCGGTGTGGCGGTTCCGGCTTCGGCCGAACCGGTCTTGGCCATGGCCGCAGTGGTTTCTGCCTGCGGCGTAACACTACGGGGCACGTCCTTCGCCCTTCCTGCCATACGTTTTTCGTTCCACCGTCTTACGGCGGTGCATGCAATCTTTTTGAAGTCCATAGGCTTTGTGTTTTCTGTTATGTTTTCCACCTGCAAATATATGACATGAAAAAGCCTTTGTCAAGCCCTTCACCGTAACCCTGTTGATTACCAGGCGATTTATATTTGTAAATCGGGAATCTGCATGTCGTTTCTCATTTTCCGGTGAAATTCCGGTGAAGGATGTAAAGGCAGAAAGTTCACCTTAAAGTGTTGGTGCAGAAGAAGTCTGAAGGAAGCGAACCTTTTTGGGAGAAAAACAGTTTGTGTGAGGTGGGACAGGGTAAGGACATCCCCCGGACACCCATGCTTTTTCCGGATAGGGTCTTTCAGTATGGCAAAGCCCGTAGGACGGATGTCAGTACGTCCGAAAATCGTTCTCAGGAGATTGAAAAATCGTTTGCCGCAGAACGGAAAATCATATGGCGCAGAATGTACGGGCGGTTTTTGTATACTATTGGGCAATAGTTTCAGTCGGTGGATTATTTGGATGGAAGGGGTGTAGGCTCCTTGTACAGATGAAGGTGTTTTACACGTATTTTTTTATATGAAGATACTATTTTTTCGATGTTTCAAGTAAATGGTTGATAATTAATATGTAATAAGGGCGCTTTTCTTCTTGTTCCGTTCGTATTCTAAAAAACTTTCATTTGTTTTTACTCTTTTCGGAAATATTTAGTATCTTTGCCTCGGACTATGATAGCCAAAACAGTTATTGTCGAGAGATGTATTCTTTCAATATAAGGTTTTTTGGCAGTTCACGCCGGGCCTAGCACGACGAAATCATATAAATGAAGTAGTCGTGCAAAGCGGGTTTTGGGTGGGATAATAGTCCAAGACATGATGAAGGCGTTTACTCGACGCTGTGTTTGGGACGGTCTGAAATCTTGCAAACTCTCAGTATCTAAGTCTCGAATATGGTCAACGGTAGATGTCCCGGGTGTGATTATATCATCCCCGTGGAGACCTTGTAAGCACGGGTTATGCCCTTTCAGGTGCAAAGAAGTGGTTTATATAGGTCTTCTTAACGGTGCTTGATTATTCATATCGGCGTGGGCTCTGACGTTGTCTGTTCGACTTAGATAGGCAATGCAAGAGCCTCGGGCCGTGGAATGGACAACAGGACGATTCCACGCTCTTTGTTATGTGCCATGACTGAGTTCTGTCTAGAATAAAGTTAGCACCGATATGAAAATCGATGTAGTTGCATCCAAAGATGTCAACAGCCAAGGAGGAGGCTCAAACCTTCCCTGCATCGGACTTGCCTCTGATGCTTTCCCCGAAGTTCAAAAGCCAGTTTTGGCAGAGGACTCAAATACAGGGGTGTCCACCCAAAGTAGCCCATTGGAAATCACTGAACTTCAACGTAAACAAGGAATAAGCAACTCGCATTGGTATGCCCTTCGTACCACTTACGGAAGAGAGAAGAAAGCATACGATTTCATTGTAGGTCAAGGTGCTACGGCATTTTATCCCACGCTTACCACGGTCAAGCTTGTGGGCGGTAGGCGTAAGACCGTTGAAGAATCTCGTCTTCCTAACATCTTCTTCGCATACGGGACAGAAGAAGAAATCAAGTCCTATGTTTACGACAACGTGAACCTCCCTTACCTTCGTTTTTATTATCGTCACTTCCATTTCGGCAATGAAATCAGGAAGGAGCCGCTGATTGTTCCCGACAATCAGATAGAAAGCCTCCGCATTATCTGTAATTCGGATGTGGACGATATTGTCGTGTCTACCGATGACGTGCCCAAGTTCCGTGCCGGGCAAGTAGTCCGTGTCATCCATGGAAAATTCAAAGGGGTAATCGGGACAGTTGCCCGTTACCAAGGACAGCAGCGAGTGGGAGTTGTCATCAATGGCTTGCTCACTGTGGCTACTGCCTATATCCCGAAAGCATTCATTGTGCCAGTGGATTGAAAACCACAATTAATGAGCTATAATAACCGAAGTAATAAATCAATAAAGAAAAACTGATATGAGCAGTAACAAAACTATTATTCCTGGAATGGAGGATGCTTACAAGGAACAGCCTTCATCTTTTGGTAGCCAGAATGCCAATGCCCAAGATGAGACTTATGTTCCTAATCCCTTTGGTGCCATGCCCAATAGTGTGAATATGCCGAATCAGAAACCTGTAGTTGGTTTCTTGTACTCCATTTCCAAATCCAATTCTGGGGAATTCTGGCCGCTTCGTATGGGGTCAAACTCCATTGGCCGCTCTGCGGATTGTGACGTTTGTTTAGGAGAGGCCACCGTTTCAGAACAACATGCAGTGCTGGTTGTAAGGCAGATGAAGAATCCCGAGAAAATTATTGCTTCAATTTGCGATGCCCGCTCAACTTGCGGCACAATGATAAATGGAGAAAGCCTTGGCTTTGAGCAAAGGGAATGCTTCGATGGTGATATTATCACTATCGGGGAGCACTACGACCTATATTTTGTATTGATAGACGCAAAGCAAATAGGTTTGAATGTGTGCCGGGGCTTTATTCCAACCCAAACTGCGGCAACAGTTTTTTCTCGTCAGCCCCATCAGGGAAATCCTTATGCGGCACCTTCAACCAATCGTTTTACGCAAGGATATGAGCAGGAAGATGTAAATGTCCAAGGGGGGACTGTCGGCCATGATGAAGCAGAAAACAAGCCGGTAACCAAGCCTGGTGGAACCATTTTCATGTAAATAGATGATGTTAGTTAAAAAATTACAAGGACAAGTAGAAAAAAGCAAAGGCATTTATTATGAATATGATGCCGAATCCACCCCTTTAGGCGAGGGAGGGATGGGAGTGGTGTATAAGGGGGTCTGCGTAGATGAAAAAACGGGTGTGAGGACGGAAGTTGCAATAAAGGCACTGCATGATGATTTGCCGGAAGAAGTTTACGCAAGGGCTGAGCGGGAAGCTTCGATACAGTTGCGACATGACAATCTTGTGGAAATGCGTGGATTGATTAGCGTCTATGAATCAAATAAGTGGGGAGAGCCTGTCTATCACCATTATGTAATCAGTGAATTATTACATGGTATTGAATTGTCGGATTTACTGATAGGCAGATTTGATGGAATAGGAGATGGCGAAGACGGATATGCAAGAGGGTTGTATGCTAATTATGTAAGGGATAAAGAGGCAACTTCTGTTTTTATTATAAAGAGTATTCTGTCTGGTGTATTGGCATTACATGACAAAGGGTATATCCATAGGGATATAGACCCTAGTAACATAATGGTTACAAGTGATGGGTGCATAAAATTGATTGATTTCGGCATTGCGAAAAATTTAAAGGCTTTAGGTTCTAATGATAAATTAATGACTACGGCCGGCAAATTCATAGGTAAAGCCGAATATGCATCCCCTGAACTGGTGCTGGGGGATGTCCGTAACCAGAACTATACTACGGATATTTATGCTTTAGGCATCTTGTTTTACAGGTTGCTTGTCGGGCGTTTGCCTTTTGAAGGGAGCCAGTACGAAATCCTTCAAAAACAGTTAAAGCACAAAATTCCTGTGGGCTACATTATTAACAAAAGTCTTGCTAAGGTTGTCAAAAAGGCCACGGAAAAGCTGCAAAGCCGTCGTTATGGTTCAATAGCTGAGTTCCGGGTGGCAATTGAGGTGGCAGAGAAAACAAAACCTACTCTTTGGGACAAAGGAGGAAAATATGTCGTTATGTGCCTTGGTCTTTTAGCTTTCGGGTGGGGAGTTTGGGGGTATTTGGAAGGTGGTGGAAATGCCATCTCTGTGGATTTTTTGAAATCTGATTATGTAGATGCTGATACTTTAACTGATTTTGAGTATGCTTTGGGGTTGTTGGACTCTGCGGATGGGGAGTCCGTTCGTTCGGGATTTAAGAAGATGAAGGCTTTGGCGGATAATGGTGACGACAAGGCAAAGGTTGAGATCGGTATTACTCTCTTCGGAAATGAGAATAATGAGATTGTTTCTCGACGAAGGTCATTGTTAGGCAAAAGTAAGAAGAGTGTTCCGGCAGAGTTAAAAGAAACGATAAAATACCTGACTTTAATAAGTGATGATACTGTAATAACACCAGATGTCTATTATATATTAGGAGCGGCATATTACCAAAGTAACGATGATTTTAATGCCTTGAGCTGTTGGGAGAAGGCATTGGCGTTATTGAATTTAAATATCGATGCTGTCCACGGATATGACAATGGCACGTTGAAGAGTAATCTGGAACATAATATTGATGCTTTGAGAGAATTTGTCTTTACTGATGGTGAACACTATGAATAACAACACTTCGCAACAGGTTTGCCAACGGGCGGGTGACCCTCGAATATACCTGCAAGCCTTGGGGCAGTGGTACTACTATGACCCTAATAGCACACCATTGGGTAATGGTGCGATGGGGACTGTTTACTTGGGCTTTTCTTGCACTTCAAACCAACGTATTGCGGTGAAAAGGGTAAAAGACATATACGCCAATAATAAAATGATACGCGAGAGGGCTCGCCAAGAGGCATCATTGGCTTTCTCCCATCCCAATTTGGTGCAAATGATAGGCCTTTGCGAATGCGCACCGAACTATGGGCCGATATTTGTGCTAAGTGGATATGTGGCCGGTATAACGCTTGACACGCATGTAAAGGAGCAATTGGGCAATTTACCCCTTCCCGAGCGGACAGAAAAAATAGTAACAGAGATTTGCCATGTCCTTGATGCCTTGCAATACTTGCATTCACGTGGGGTTGTCCATCGTGATATAAAACCGTCAAATATAATGATTGAAAATGGTTCTGTCGTAAAAGTGATGGACTTAGGAATTGCAAGGTTAAATGGTGGTAATAAATATTCTTCATTCGGTTTCATTGGAACTCCCCAATATGCGGCACCGGAACAAATATTGAGAGACTCTGATAAGGCAGAGATTAATGCACAGACGGATATTTATGCCGTGGGTATCACCTTGTATGAACTGTTGACAGGTAATAATCCTTTTAAGACAGACATAGAAGCTGAAATCTTATCAAGGCAAATGTCGATGAAACTGCCATATGACAAGCAAATCCCAAGAAGCTTATATAAAGTCATATTGAAAGCGACTGAAAAATCACCTGAAAAGAGGTATAGGTCAGCGTCTGAATTAAAGTTTGCAATGATCGAGGCAATTCAAAGAGGCAAAGAAAGTCCGGCATTGGATTGGATTATTAATCATAAGTGGCTAATTGCCATCTCGGTATTCTTGCTTGCCTTGTTGTCGATAACATTTACAATATAGAATATGGTCACACCTATAGAAATAAAAGGGACGACGTTAGGTTTCATTGATTCTCGAATTGGTGGACGTAAGGAAAATCAAGATTCTGCCGGGCTAAAGGAAACAAAACTCGGTTATTTGGTTGTCGTGTGTGATGGTATGGGAGGAGTGCAAGGAGGCAGGGTTGCATCGCAACTTGCCGTCCAGACCATACTTGAAACGGTTGCTTCGGCTGATAACCAGGCAAATCCTTCCATGACCTTAATAAAAGCCGTCAGAAATGCGAATATGGCTATTATTAAAGAAGGGCAACGCAATCCCCAATTGCAAGGGATGGGTACAACAGTGACAGCTCTTTTGCTTACTCCTTATTCCGCTTTGACGGCATATGTGGGGGATAGCAGGATTTACCAACTCAGAAAAGGCAAGAAGATATTTAGGACCTTTGACCATTCGATGGTTTTTGAAATGGTGAAAAAGAATGTCATATCTGAAGAACAGGCCAGATTGTCGGCCCAATCGAATGTAATATTAAAAGCGTTAGGAGTCAATCCGGACATCGAAGTAGAAATAGCAGAAAGGCCGTATCAAAAAGGCGACAGGTTTATTTTGTGTACGGATGGCTTTTGGGGGGCTATGCCGGAAGATGAGTTCGTCAGGCATCTAACGGAAAATAATCCAATAAATAAAATCCTTGATTCTACTGCAAATATTGTGGAAAGTATTGGGAGGAATAGCGGAAATGAATATGACAATCTGACAGCAGCAATTCTGGAAATGAATAACGATTCAATACTAAAAGAAAAGATGAATAAGACTGCAAAAATCATAATGGCAATTTTAGCTATACTGCTATTTATTAGCGTAGCAGTGAATGCCATAATGTTAATAGGTGGCAATAAATAACATTGGTTATGAAAAAGATATATACGATAGGACGTGATGAAGGTTGCGATATTGTAATACCAGACAACACCGATGTCATTAGCCGCTTGCATGCAACCATAAGGATAGAGGCAGGGGACAAGATATTCCTTACTGACCAAAGCCGGAATGGTACATACATCAATGGCATGAAAATGACATCTAACGTGGAAATCCCTGTATCCCGAAAAGACGTGGTGTCATTTGCCCATATTTACAATTTAGATTGGTCGATGGTTCCCAAAAGGAAAAACAATGTACTGAGAATTACATTTATATTGTTTCCTGTCATTGCGGTGTTAGGTGTGGTCGCTTATTTCATAATGAGAACTGATGACGGGGAAGTTGCTGAGCCTCTTAAGCCGATGCCTGTAGAATCAATAGAAAGAACAGATTCTGTTGTGGCAAAAGATACGTCAGTCATTAAGCCGGAGACTCCAATAAAAGCTAAACCAAAGGAGAGCGGAAAAGAAAAAAAGGATAGCGTTAAGATTGAGAGACCAAAGGAGGAAATATACAACCCTATTTATTAACCTCTTAGATAGTTGCACATATGAAGCTGATTGTGATTGGAAGTAATAGTAATTGCCAAATAAGGCTTAATAGCCAATTTGTCAGTGGATACCATGCCGAATTGCTGTTACTTGACAATGGGGAGATATTATTGACAGATAAAGGAAGCAGGAATGGCACGTACCTGAATGGCCAAAGGTTACAGCCCAATAAAGATATACCCATAAAACGTGGAGTTCCTATTCAAATTGCAGACCAATTATTGGACTGGCAAAGTGTTCCTGCCGTACCTATGCCTGATTTCTCTAAAATAAAAGAAATGTGGGGCATTGGAACCAATTTTCGGAACAAGTATCAATTGCAAGGAGATAGGGTGAGCCGTTTTCATGCAACATTGGTTAAGAAAAGTGACAAAAAGTGGTATATACAAGATCATAGCAAGAATGGGACAACAGTAAACGGGAAGGCGATTCCATCCAACCAAGAGGTCAAACTTAAAAAAAGAGATAAAATCTTGTGTGCGGGTGTCGCGGTTCAAAATCCTTATGGGGAAGGGAAGCCTGTAAACTATAAGAAGATTCTCACTGTGGTTTCTATTTTTCTTCTATTGGGTGGAGTTGGTTATGGCTTGTATTCATTGAAGGGATGCCAAAACATTGAAAGCGACATAAGTAGCCTAAAATCAATGACAGACCAAGAGATATATGCTAAATACAAGAGTTCTACAGTATTATTGATTGGGTATTATTACTATAAGGTTTCTGCTGGCAATTTGGATTTGAACAAGTTGGATTTGCCTACAGAGGTCGTGGTTTCCGACGGAAAGCTTAAGGCAGTAAGTGGCCAGAGAAGTAATATGAAGTTGTTTACCGGTACAGGTTTCTACGTATCGTTTGATGGTAAGATTGTGACAAACCTTCATATAGTTAGGCCATGGCTATTTGACAAAGAACTATCCCTGATTTCAGACCAATATAAAATGTTTATGGCAAGCGCAGCCTCTGAGAATCCTGCCTTGAATGCCTTTACTGCCCAGATTGAAGTCGAAGGGGTGCTAGCTTATATAGGCATGATTCCTAATGGTGCTTATTTTAGTGACGAAAACCTCAAACAATGCAGGGAACTAATGGCTCACAATAATACAGATAAAGATATTGCAATACTCCAACTTGAGACGAAGCAGTTGCCAGCCAATAGCAATATCGTAGATCTCAGCCAGGCTGTTACCGAAGATAACCAGATTTGTGTAGGGTCGCATATATATACAATAGGCTTCCCCTTTGGGCTTAGCCTGCAAGATTTGAAATCCCCCAAAGGCATCCAATTATTAGGTCATGGGGGAAGCATTACGCAAGAATGTACGGAGTATTCCTTTGGGTTTGATGCATCTTCATACGGAGGGGCAAGCGGTTCGCCGATATTCAATGATAAAGGGCAGCTTATAGGAGTCCTTAATTCGGGAGTGTCCAAGAGCCAAGGGTTTAATTATGCCATAAAAGCGTCTCATGTCATAGATTTGTTAAATAATAATATATATCAGGAAGGAATAAGCAGATGAAAAAGATTCTATTTTTTCTATTGCTCTCTTTGTCTTTTTCCCGTTTGATGGCACAAAGCATGGAATGGTTATGCCGTCCTGGGACGTTTGCAGACATACAGTATATGGGATATGATTTATTTAAGGTAAAGGATAATAATGGCAAATGGGGTATAGTTTCTGCAGAAGGGAAAAAGGTATTGGATGTCAAATGTGATAGCATAACACCATACTCGGAAGGGCGGGCTTTGATTTTGGATAAGTCGGGACATCGGATTTTGGCTGTTTTAGACCAAGAAGGGGAAGTGGTGAGAGCCTTTGAGGATGAACATATATATGTGACTTCTTTCCCTTATTACAAAGAAGGCCTCCTAAGTTACAAGGAGGAAAACGGCTTGTGCGGTTATATGAATAACAAGGGGCTAGTTGCGATAAATGCGCGCTTTTATCTGGCTGCCCCTTTCCAAGACGGTATAGCCACAGTGCAGTATGCTGACGGAGACGGTTATTATGGGCTGATTAACAAGTCAGGCGGTTCTGCGATTATCTCTGATACCAGATTTAAGTTTTTAAGTTCTTTGGTCGACAGGAAATTGTTGGCTGTAACGTCTTCCAGCAGGGGGGGCGACCTGTTAAGGATAATGGAACTGGAAGGTAATCGGCTTAAGGCGGCAAAGACATTAGAGAGCAAGATGTTCGTGGACTTGTCTGATGACTTCACCTATTTGGTAAGCCAAAATGGGCACCATTACTTCATAGACAGCCAGTGGCGCGTTTCGGGTGCAAACTATACTTTTAAGATGCCCTATACCATGGATGATAAATTTACCTTCATTACGGAAAGTTCAGAGCTGCTCAGCAAACAGGAGACAAAGAATGGAATGCAAATCACATATATGGGAAAGCCCATTATTGAGAATTCTTTTAATAATGTTGAAACATACGAAAAAAAATATGCGATAGTAAGTGCGAAAGACAAATCAATTGGTGTTTTGAAACTGAATCCTTCAGCCGGAATAGAGCTAATAGAACCGACACAAGTATTTGTATTCACCCACAACCCGTTGCCTTCAGATTTATCTGCTAATCTGGATGAGATGGAATTGGAACAGTACATTGAAATACAGGTTGACATAAAAGATGTGAATCCTTCCCAGTTGAAATGCTATTTAAATGAAGATGGTTATTTACGTTATGCCCCATTGAAACAAGGTAATGGTGTGTGGAATTTACATCTTCCATTCTTCAAACCCGATACTGAGTTTGGCAACATCCTTACGAATGAAGTGGACATCGCTATTACGTACGATGGGTTAGACTGGATGCATCGGCTTGTGAAATTGTCTACCAAGCATGAACCCGGGTATGATATTCAAGTTTCAGGAAACAGCCAGACGAATAGCCGGGGAATTGGGGAGATTGTCATTACTGTCCAATCAATAAAGGGGAAACCCAATAGGAGTGTTGAAATTGAAGTTAGTGGTAAAACTGTAAACATGACAGGGAGCAAACAGGACATCAGAATTCCGGTTGAAAATATACCAGAGGGGGAAAGTAGGAATTTTTCTTATACTGTAACTGTTAGGGAAGAGGGTTGTCCGGTAGTTAAAAAGATTCTGAGCAAAACAGTAACAAACCCGAAGCAAAAGAAAGAGAGTAAAAAGGATAAAAAGGGAAAAAATACTATAAAAATAATCTAAAAATCAAAATTATGAAGAAAATTCTAATTTTTGCCATTGGCTTATTCCTCTCGATGGGTACAGTTGTCGCCCAAGTGAAAGTGAATAGAGGATATGGTAATCCGAGTTCTGAAGCAGCAAGGAAATCATCAACTAAAAGCCATGGTGCTGCGTTGGCTGTCAAGTATGGTGTAAAAGCCGGAGTAAACTTCTCTAATATGAGCAACGACATGACTTTCGACCCATCATTCTCCATAGGAACAGGGTTTCATGTGGGCGCACTTATGAACCTCCACTGGGGACAAAGGACTGCCAGTAGTTTGCCGGGAACAGGATTGTGGGGATTGCAGCCTGAAATCCTCTTCGCAAACCATGCAATCAAGAGTGGTGGTGGCGATATAAAACTGAATTATATTAAGGTGCCTGTAATGCTCAAGGTGTATCCTTTGTCTGCATTAAGTGTTGAAGTCGGCCCGGAGTTTTCATATTTGATTTCGTCTTCTCCTGAGTCGATGAAGGTTGATGGCGCAACCGTCAAGGTCGGAGATTGTAAAGGATTTAATTTCGGTGCAGGGGTTGGTGCTTCTTATGAGTTTGGCTTTGGACTTATGGTGGGAGCAAGATATTCCATGAACTTCACCGAGTTGGGAAAAAATCTGAAATGGAAGAATAACAGCAATGTCCAAATCACTGTGGGGTGGTTGTTCTAAAATAGATATTAACTTAATTACATTATAAATATATGAAAAAGATATTATTCGGTTTGGTCGCCTTGGTGGCTGCATTCACATCATGTACTGAACAAGAAGATATAGAGATTGCATATCAGACAGATATGTTCATTACGGCAAGCCACATTTTTGACAGTTATACAACTGTGCTTGGTGATGAATTTGAAATGAAAGGTACGGAAAATGGAGAATGGGACTTGAATCTCCACGCTTTCATTTATGACCAGGACGGGATTTTGGTAAAAAAGGTTGAAGAACAGTATCCAAGCCTTGAGAGTACAATGAAAGTTGATATGGATTTGTTACCTGGTAAATATTCAGTAGTAGCGATAGCTGACTTCATGGGGACATTTGTTGGCGAAGACTACAAATTTTGGAATATTTCGAACGAAACTAGCCTTAGAGATTTAAAAATCGTGGAAAGTTCAACAATCTGCAATTCTCCTTTTGAGACATTGGGTATTGCTACACGTGAATTTGAAGTTGGCAATCGTGTGGAAAACTTATCAATAGATATAAAGCCTGTTACAGGTCTTTTACAGACTATTATTTGGGATGACGATTTCTCAAACAGAGGTACAGATGGTTTTAGCTTCTACGCACCTAATATAAAAGACCTGACAATATTTGCTCAGGACCTTAAACAGGTCGTTAAGTTCGATGGAGGGACAAATCCTATATATGATTATGGAGAACAGGCATCTAGATACCCTATAATGACTCATTCACCCAAGGCTCAATTTGAAAGAAGAGGTCCAACCCAATCATTAGGATTCCGTGCTTTGCTCCCACAAGAGAATAGGGATTTTTATTGGGAGTTGAACTGTGTTCCGGGTGCAGGACAGGGGCTTTTCCCAGATGGAGAAGATTGGCAGATGTCAAATTTGACAGACAATAAATTAAACATTCAGTCTGGCAAACAATATGTAATGGATTTATTGTTAGATGCTACATATTTGTATGTTCAAGATTATGATCCAAATGTGGATATGTTTGAAAGGCTTGGTAATATTCAAGCTTTTATAAATAAAAAAACAATAAAGAAACAGTTGGAGGAAAAGTATGACATATATGTGGGAATGAGTAGAGGTTCAATAGAAACTTATCTTGATAAAGAATCTTGGTATACTACAGAAAATACAACCAGTTATTTTGGTGATGGCTTGATTAGTTTTATTACAGTTCGATATACTGATTCTAGTATGGAAAAGTCGAATCGCGTAATGCTAACATGGGCTATCTCAACTGATGCGGAATTTAGGGCTGTTACGGAGGTATTATCAGAGATGTATACTCCATGGGAAAAGGGTTCTACCGAGGATGTCAAACAGTTTATAAATGGAGAGACCCTTGAAGAGGCTACAGTTGGTATTTCTTGGGATTTCCATAATAAATGTTTGTATTTTGATTCAATAAGATAAATAGACGATTCTGCCTGTGCGCCTTAGCCATAGGCAGAATCGTCAGCCAACTATAACAAGGTATTATGACTCAAAATAAATTATTCTACTTAATTCTGGTTGCACTTGAAATTTTTAGTGCGAACATTACGGTGTCAGCCCAAAATATTGAGCAAATCTATATGAAGAGCGGTTCGGTCGTAGAAGGATATATAGCAGAACAGAATCCGGGAAAGCATCTTATCATCCAAGCCACAAAGGCAACCATAGTTGCAAACAGTGATTCATTAAAGGATAAAATCACAGAGAGGATTCTAGCTGAGAATTTACCTCCAGAATGGAAGGAATGGGCCGAAGAGAACAATAAGTATATAGACAATGCGGGGGTAAAACAACTTGAGCTAGTTACGTTGGAGTTTAAGAATAGTGTATATTCTAAGGTCTTTATCTTAGAGAAAGGCTCATTAGTAAAGTTTATTGATTTGTCTCCCAATAGATATACTTTTAAGTGGGGAGATATGTACCGGACGGTAAAAAGCGAACGTCCTGATAATCTGTTTTCGGGGCTGAAAGAGGTGGTGGTTCTTGCTGACGGTTCAACGGTTGACGGCCAAATCATAGAGCAATTCCCTGGTAAGGATTTGAAGATCGTAACGGATAAAAACGAAGTCTTATCCTATAAGTTTGACCAAGTAAAGCAGATTAATACTGAAAAATTAAATCCAAAAATGGATTTGTGGCCCCAAGTCCAATTGTTAGATAAGATATCGGTAAAAGGCGAAGATTCCGATTTGGTTGGCTTTATTTCTTCAAGAACTTTAGGTAAGGAATTGGTTATCGAGTTTGAAAATGGGAACAAACGGACTATTCCTCAGAATCAGATATTGTCGTATGCCAAGATCCCTAATGAAAAGTATATAGCGGTTTACGACAAAGTGATAAAGGAAGGCGAGATATTGTTAGACGGAAAGCCTGCATATTTTGTCCCGCTTAAAACTGTCGGCCAGTATCTTGTTTTAGATTCCATCGTATCAGCCCAAAACACAGTGGGTGACACTATATACGTTGAAGCAAACTTAGGAGGCGCAAACGTGCCTGTCACCTTGGTGAAGGCGCATGTGGAGAATGTGGCTTTTGCAAATGGAAAGAGGAAGTGGGAAATACCTTGTCCCGTCATAACCTATCAGGATTTGGTGCAATCGCATGTTGAAATCAAAAAGGAAGCCACACCATTAGGTAATCTGAAGGTGTCTTTTGTAGTTAAAGAGGTCGGTGACTATGTGTTGTATATGCAGGGGAAAGAAGAATACATTGTCATCAATGTGATTGAAAAGAACAAACAATAATAATAAGTGGGTATGGCAAACAGGTTGGAAGGATTTGACGGTAATGCCGTGGAAGTTTTTAGTATCGCTGAAGCTTATGCCAAAGAGTATATGAATGTCTCCATAGAGCCGGCGCATATACTAAAGGCACTGCTGCATAAAGATATTGGCTTGGTGCCTTTCATCGAGAAAACATTAAATGCAGATTACTACTACATATTGGAATGGGCAGATATGCGCATCAAGATGTTGAAGAAAAATGCAGATTCTTCAAAGCATAAGGACTTTTCTGCACTCACCAAAGCCATAATAAGTGAGGCTGACAGTATCCGGGTGTCACAAAAGAAAGAAGAAATCGATGCTGTCATATTGTTGATAGCAACGGTCACTCCGGGGGTAGGGTTTACTTTTGAACAGCTTAAAACACTTCCGTTGCAAAAAGAAGAAATCGTTGCTGCACAAGGAGGAAGTGTAAATGCCGTTTTTCCACCTATAAACGGGTTGGGTGTCAAAGGAAAGAATCTGGGAGCAAAGAATGTGGATGCTTACTGTATATTGAAGAATCAACAGCAAACTGAGGGGAAGTTGCCCGTGTCGGTTGGCTTTGGGGAAGAATTGGAAGAGGTATACGGTATTTTGGGACGTAAGACAAAGTCGAACATCCTTATTACAGGAGAATCCGGTGTGGGGAAAACCGCTTTGGTGAATGCTTTCGTCCAAGCTGTGACTGCCAACAATGTGCCGACTTATCTTAGGAATGCACAAGTGTATGAACTGGACGCAATCGCATTGTCTATAGGCATATCATATAAAAGTGAGATAGAGGGTCGGATGAAAAAGATTCTGGAAGAACTGGCCTCGATGGATAACGCCATTCTCGTGATTGAATCTTTTGACAGGCTTATGGATAAACAAAGCCCCCTTCATGGTACGATTAATCTTCTTAAGTCTTCACTTAACCATGGGCTGCTGTGTATAGCTACAGCATCAGTGGAGGGCTTTACTAAGAATATTGAAACGGACAAAGAAATTACAGGGAAATTTGAACATGTTGTCATTGATGAACCTTCGGTTGAAGAAACGGATAACATTCTTAAAAGCTTGATACCTTCGTACGAAGAATTCCATGGCTTAAAAACTTCTGACGATTTTTCCATCAATGCCATACGGTTGGCCAAGCGGTATTTTAGTGAAAAACATCTTCCGGATTCGGCGATAGACTTGATGGACAGGACGATGGCGTTGCTCAAAATAGAGAATGATTTGAGAGAGACGGGAAAGGTGGAAACTGTGGAAGTGGAACATCTGATGAAAGTGGTATCCCAAAAAACAGGCATACCTTTGGGTGAGGTACAAGCTGCGGAGCGGGATCGCCTTGTCAATGCTGAAGATATTTTAAAAAAACGTGTAGTTGGGCAAGACCATGCGATTAAGGCAGTATTGGATGCCATTTATGAATCCCGTTCTGGACTAAATAAGAAAGGCCAACCTATGGGAAGCTTCTTTTTCCTTGGCCCTACCGGGACTGGAAAAACGGAGTTGGCCAAATCTTTGGCTGAATTTTTGTTCCAAGATGAGGCGGCCATTCTCAGGTTTGACATGTCGGAATATAAGGAAGAGCATTCTGTCGCGTTGCTTTATGGGGCACCTCCTGGGTATGTGGGGTATGAGGAAGGCGGCCTGCTTGTAAACCAGATACGCCAGAAACCTTATTCGATAGTGTTGTTTGATGAGATAGAAAAAGCACACCGTTCTGTATTCGATTTGTTCTTGCAGATCCTTGATGAGGGGAAACTGCATGACCGTTTGGGGCGTGTGGGAGACTTTTCAAATGCACTGATAATCTTTACCTCCAATATCGGAAGCCAATATGTTTTTGATGCTTTCGATAAAGGAATCGTACCAACGCATAATGACATGTTGGAAGTTATGCAAGGCCATTTCCGGCCAGAGTTTCTGGCTCGCCTGACAGAGATTGTACCATTTGCTCCTGTCAATGAAAGGATTGTAGCAATGATTTTCAACATTCACTTGAAAGGTTTGTTGAAAGTGTTGGCAGAGAAGAACATCTGTCTCCACGTAGACGATGCGGCTGTTGGTAAGATTGCGACGAGCGGCTTTAATGCCCAGTATGGGGCTCGGCCGATTCTTGGCATTCTTCGTAAGGATATCCGTCGTCCGCTATCAAAGATGATAATATCAGGCGAACTTGGGGAAGGCGACAAGGTTACCCTTGCGCTAAGCGGCGAAGGCAAATTGGAATGGAACATAGTAAAACCTGAATAAATATCAATATTGCATGTTATGGCAAAAAAAACAGTAATTTCTAAAGTCCTCGATGCGGAGGTTGTAGACGGGATTATTGAATTTCCGCAAAACAAAACCCTTTATGTAGAACAGTTTACCGACATGGCTCCGGTTAAGCCCGGGGAAGTTTTTCAACCGGAAACGATGGAAGACGTTTTCAACTATTATCAGCCGGGAAAGCGTAACGTTCAAATGCGTGATTTGGAAGGCCGTCCTATTAAGGAGGACTTCAAGTTTGGTGCTATTAAGGATTTTGACGATAAGGAACTTATCGGGCGAAGCCCGTTTCTGGGGCGGCAGAAATCCACGATGGAGGCCTACAAGAACATCGAACAACAATTGATTAAGAACAAGCTTTTGCGCCGTGCTTTTGAAGAAGGGGAAAGCAGGAAGCATTTGGTTGCTGCATTACAGGCTCTTCTCGCAGAACTGGAAAATAACAAATAGTCATTAGCAAGAACTGGAAAATTTAAGATATGTCAGAAGAATTGAAACCTCAAGCACAGGCGGCACCTGCTGTCGCAACAACGGAAAGTGCTTACTTGGAAGAAGTTAAAAAGATAGATGACCCGGCAGGGCGGCTAAAAGAAAGTCTTGAAGGCCTTGAAGATTATGGCGACTTCGATTTGTTGGAAACTATGGCTGACGGCATTGAAAACATGAATCCGGAAAGCCGCGCTGCAAAAAGAATATTCTTGCAGGACGGGGAATTTGCAGAACAGCGCGAACGTCTGAAAACGGATCTGCTGATGTGGTTGAATATCCTGGACAGTGATGCTACAACTGCGTCTGAGGCTGTGGAGAAATGCCAAGAAGCAGCCACGGCGGCAGAAAAGAACCTGCTTCAGAACCTTGGCAGTGTTCATGAACAAACGGCAAAGTTGGAAACGGCATACCGTTCGTTGGGTGAATTCTTTGCTAATTCAGGGCAATCGAAGTTGAGGTGCCTGAACCTCATGAATGTGGATAAGGACGACTTGGGCGACCCTGATGGTAGGGTGTTCGCGGCGGTTCGTGATGAGTTGAAGAGAAGTTTTGACCGCCTTTCATTGAAAGAGAACTATTCGTTGTTGGTGAGCCCGGGGTATCTTGGCAGCAAGCAGGTGGTTAATATGTGGGGGCAAATGGCATACCGCAACAAGGTGATGCTCGTGACCGACTATGCCGACTCTCCTACCCTCAAGTTATTGAACAAGGGCTTGGATAAGGCTAATTTAAGCGATACGGATGCTTACTTGGCCAATGTAATCATGGCTTGCAACTATATCCTTGGGCGTAAAAAGTCTGATGAATCCAACGAAGAGGAGGAAGACTTGTACTTGCCGCCTTCAGCGGCCATAGCGGGTCGTATGAGCAATACCGACGAAACACCTATTTCACAAGGCATCGCCGGGAAAAAATATGGAACCATAGATATGGCGAAAGGCACACGCTTGGATTTGCTGAAATCAGAACTGACGGCTTTGATAGACAAAGGCGTGGTTCCTATGACTTTTGAAGAGAACCGGGTAATGGCCTTTTCAAACCGTTCGCTTTACAATGGAGCGACAGTCGGCCTTCAGGAATATCCTATTGTCCGTGTGTTTGACTGGATAGGAAAGGTATTTTCCAATTTCTTTAACGACGAAGCCTTTAAGAACTGGAACGGGAAACTGGCCCAGGAAATCCGTGAACAGGTTATAGACTTCCTTGAAGACTACAAGGGGCCTGGCAAATTAATAGAAGGGTATTCAAATCCGAAGATTGTCCGCAATGAAAAGACAAAGGATATCGAGATAGAGATAGAATTAAAACCATTTTTTGCCGCTAAGAATTTCTATATCAAGCTGACGGGGCATAATGGTGATAATGGTGTGACTGAATGGACAAACGAAATCAAATAACTTATTTATTAACTTTAAAATCAAACAACGATGGCAGCTCCTAGAACAGCTCAACTCAAAGTGGACGGATGCGAAGATCGCGAAGTCACTTATGTACAGTACCAGTTCAATCAACAGATTGACGTGGAAGGTCAACCTACCGGCACGACCCGTGGTGGCGTAATTAATTTGAAGGTAAAGTCAACAGACGCAGGTAACACTGATTTGTTGGAATGGACATGTGATTCTTATGGATCAAAGAATGGCAGCATCACTTGGCCCAATAAATTGGGCGGCATCATGAAGACCCTTTCATTTACCGATGCTTATTGCGTAAGCTATGAAGAGGTGTACGATGATACCAATACGGATCGTATGTACGAATGTATCACAATCACGTGCCGTCAGCTTACTGTGACTGGTAAAGGTAGCGTTGAATACGACAACCATTGGGCACTTTGATGTACGGTTATTCACAACCACGGCTGTCTGTATGTCTCAGGCAGCCGTGTTCAAAGGTTTTCGCTTATGGCTTTTAAGGCGACATTAATAATGGGGCGGCGGATGTCATCTGCTGCCGACGTTGAAGCGTATGGTGGGAAAAAGTATGAGTTGGTAGAGTGCGAATATGAATTCTATCAATCCTTGGATGAAAGTGGGAAGCCTTCGTCCAGGCCGCAAAGTGGTCTGATCAAATTCGTTATGCCTGCGCAGGGGGATGATGATTTGTTCTTCTATAACTGGATGTTTAACAGGGCCGATACCCATGACGGCACCATAGAAATGCTGCTCTCGACAGACGATAACAAGAAAAAGTACCTCCATCTTTATTTTGAGGACGCTTATATGGTGAACATGTACCAATACTTTAACAACAACAACAGTTTGTTGGTACGTACAAAAGTGACGCTTAGCGCACGGAAGTTTACATTCGGTGGCTCTGCTAACTTTGAAAATGATTGGAAAGTGAAATAATAATACGATGGGCATCTCTGATAATTTTACAAGATCGGTTGGCAATTTCAAGGCGAAGCATGAAGCTATATATGAACTTCAACAAATTAAAAATGCTGATTATCTCTCTTTGGAGGAATTGCAAGAAGCGAGTGGCAGTCTTGTAAAGTTGGACCAAGAATTGAAACAAAGTTCGGATTATAGTTGGATTGCGCAAGACCAGGATTATCTTGATGCTTGTGTCGAAGCGCAAGAATCAATTAAGGAACAGAAAGAGTTATTGGCAAAGTATGAGGAGATAAAAGGTAAAAATGAAGCAGGATTAACAGAAGAAGAGAAGGACATAAAAGCAAAATGGGACACTAAAAAAGAAAGGCGGGAAGAATTTGAAAAGTTCAAGCAGGCGTATGGAATAGACAAAGAAACCATTAAAACCCAACAGGCTCTTGACCAAGCTTCCGTTGATTTGGATAAGTTATCTGAAACCCTATCAGGCCATGTATCTGTTAAAGACATGTCGCAAGCGGCTTCTCAAATGGACAGAGGTTATGACCAAACCCTGAGTGATTTGTCCTCAATTGTGACAGGAGATGCGTCGACCGAATATATTGAAGCATGGGCAAGGGTGCGTTTCGGTGACCAATTGTATGAGGCCGCGTCTGCCATAAAAAAAGGGGCTTCTACGGCAATCGACGGTGTTGCCGATTATATGGGCCTGGGGGACACATTTGGTGGAAGTTGGAGAAATCCGCTTGATGCCGCAAAAAAAATCCAGACAGGTCTGAAGACAATCCAAAGTGCGGCAGGCAAAATATCCCAAACGGCTAGCAATGTTTTTTCACAAGTTACCGGACGGAAAAGCGTAATATTAAACGGTCTCGACCTTACTAAAAATACCGGTATGTCCAATTTGGTTGCTCTCTCGGGGGCTGCTACAACAGGCATTGGTAGTTTTTATGCCTTTAAGGATGTGAATATAGCAAGTGGGATTAGTGGGGTTGCGGCTATGGCAAATTCAATGCGCCAATTGAAAGGCAAAGCCTCAGAGGCTTCCCAAAAAGATACGGGGTCCTCTGGTTCCCCGTCAGGCGACGAACTTGAAAATGAGGAAAAGGGGACGGATATTAGTAAACAAGAACAAGCAAACAATAGTAACGATGGAGATAGTGGGTATAATGATGATTATAGTGCTGACATTATTTATGAAATCAGCGTGGTTTTGGATGGAATGTCATCCTCAAAAAACTCACATTGCACCATAAATGGCGTGTCATATCGCTTAAGCGGTTATGTTCTATCCCAAGAGCTGCTCCAACCCATGGTATTAAGTTTCTCCATTGAGAAAGAAGAAAAAGTGGAGACACAGTCTGATGTCATATTTGCAGATGTAACCCAACTTATTGGAAAATCGTTTGAGATGAGCGTATCGACCGCAAAGTCAAGCCAAGGAGATGACAAGGTGAATCCAAGAAAGGCATTCGTGTTCAAGGGTATGGTTATAGACGTGTCGGCTTCAAGGGCAACTGCAAGTGCGCAATCAGCGAGCGTCACAGTGGCTACATGGGATGCTTTGCTCCAAACGGCTCCGCATTGCCGTTCTTTTGAGGATATGACATTGAAAGAAATAGTAGATAGCGTCCTTAAACCTTATCGTGACATTAAATCCGATGTATCACCGAGGTTTAAGGGGAAAATTCCATATGTCGTGCAATATGACCAGAGTGATTATGCTTTTATCAGCATGTTGGCTGTACGTTTTGGGGAATGGATGTATAGCACAGGTGATACATTTGTTTTTGGTGAATTGGATGTAGAGGATTCCTCGTCGGCGAAATTGGAATATCCGGGTGGAAGTCTGATGTCATACAGCCTGCATCAAAATATGTCGCTGTTCTCATTCTGTCATTTGTTGCCGGACCACTATCGGTATGGAAAGGAAAAGTCCATTCGGAAAGCACCTGCACAGGGCATGGTCGAAGGGAAAGTGAATGATTGGACGGATAAAGCGTACAATGCTTCAATGCAAAGGTTTCAGGACGAATGGGCCGTGGCATTGAAGGCCGGTGGGTTCGATAGCGGAAAAGAAAGTGAGGGGGCTGATGATATATTGGACTATTCGTTAATGATAGGAGCGCAGGGGAAGACGGCGGCCATAATGACCGTTCAAGGCTTTTCCAAACTGGCTATGCTGAAAATCGGGCAGGTATTCTTAATCCGTGACAATGTTCAGAACAAATCTGGAGAAAGCAAAGATTTGAAACAGAAATCATTAAAAGTCATTGGCATAAACCATTCGTTTGATTACAGGCAGGAATATTCAAATAGTTTCATGGCCATACCTGTTGCATGCAACTATCCCTCCTATTCTGATGCTGATGTGTTTGCAACGGCTCCCCAACAAAGGGCAAAGGTTGTCGACAACAAGGATGAACAGAAGTTGGGACGTGTGAGGGTACAATTCCCTTGGCAGGAAATTCTAAGCGAGGACATGAAAACGCCTTGGTTGCGTATAGCTGTTCCTTATGCCGGCCAAAATAAGGGGCAACAATTCGTTCCGGAGATAGGCGAAGAGGTGATGGTGGGTTTTGAAATGAATAATGCTGAACGCCCATATGTCATAGGTTCATTCTACAATGGTGGAGTAGGAAATCCTGATGAAGCATGGGCCGTTTCGCAAGAAAAAGATGGAACAAGTAATAATATAAAGGCCATCAGGACCCGCAACGGACATACTATCCTGTTTAATGACAAGGGTGAAGCTGGCTTAATCGAAATCTATGATAACAAAAACAATGTTTATCACATAACTTTGTCTGCCGATGACAAGAAAATAACCATCTATTCTGCCGGAGAGATTGAAGTCGCTGCTGGTACGGATATAAATATTGCAGCTAAAGGCAACATCGGGATCAGTGCAGACGGTGATGTCGGAATAAAATCCAAAGGAAATGTCTCAATCGATGCCGACAAGGAAATATCCATACAGGCATCGAAAGTTAAAGTGCGCTAATTGGTAGTTGAATATGAAATACGTATGCACAGGAGCAACACTACAATGTACGATGGGGACATCTTGCCCTAAATTGATAGCTACCCCCAAACATGTGTCTTTAACAGGGAAAGATCAAGCTAATGTTGCAGATTATGCTTCAATGAAAAATATTCCGAGCTTTGGCAGATGCCGTTCCTTGAGTTATCCCACGACTGCTTCCGCGACTGCGGCCAATCATGGCAAACTCACTCCCATGCCTTGTGTGCCGGGAACATGCCCTAAATGGCAGGTTATAGACAAAGACAGCTTGGTATGTGGTGAACCTGCTTTATTAGAAGCAGCAACTCTAAAATGTGTGTACGGGGGAACAATATCAATCATAAATCCCGGGCAGAGTTTGGAAATAAAGGTACGTAGTGTATCTTTCTCGCAAAAAAGCGGAATACAGCCGGAAGAAGCGGTGCAAAAAATACCGGAAAAACTTCTTCAGGAATTTAATGCGCTTGATAGGGATGGATTAACCCAACAGTCTTTTTTGGATGGTGTGCAGATGACGTTGGACGTTTTGGGAATGGCACCGGGCATCGGAGCTATCCCAGACCTGTTAAATGCTGCTGTTTCTGTGTTGAGGGGCGATTGGGTTGGAGCAGGGGTATCAATCGTAGCTGCTGTACCGGGAGTCGGTGATGTCGTAGGAGGAGCTAAAATAGCATATAGAGGTGCAAAGATGGCAAAATCCACCCAAAAAGTGGTAAAAAACACGAAAACAACAATAGCCAAGCCTGTTTCGGGTGCAAAAACCACCACAAAACATAAAACGGATGTCTATAGAATAGAAAGAAAAAAGGTGGTTGGAAGAAATGATAGAATATCGGTAAGGAAAGAAACCTATGAAGTTGAAATAAGAGATTCTTCTTCAGGCGTAATAAGGAATTCGATTGGTGGAGTGGGGGGAGGGACAAACTCTTGGCCATCATATCTTGAAAATTCATACAATGTACCGTCTGTAAAATCAACGCAAGGCGTTACCGATGGACAATCAAGCTTCTTTGGTGGAACGCCACAAAAAGGGAAACATGGCACTCAATCCAAAAGTACGGAAGTCACAGATATAAATCAATATAGAGAACAAAAAAACAATGAAGGCTTTAACAAGAAAGATTATGAAATGACAAAGAATGCATTGGAAAAAGATGCAGAAACAAGAGACGGTAAAAATTGGGAGGTTTTAGGATGAAACGTTTAAGCTGTCTTTTTATTTTGGCAGTGATATTCTGTGTAAGTGCTAATGCTCAATCTAACGATAATTTCAAGAAACTGCAAGAAATGTCGCTTGACCCAATATACCAAGAGAATACAAAATCAAAGCCTAACCCAAGCGCAAAACCTCAATCGCGTCAAGAACAAATTGAATTGGGAGTGAATGATTCTATCTTCAAGGTTTTTGATGTGGATATTGATTTGACATTAGGCGAGATTTCTTTCGATACTTCATGGGGCGACCCAGTGGAAAACCCAAAGATTAGGCGTAATAGGGCAAGCAATCTGTTTGGCCCGGTAAGGCATTATGCAGACGGAAGCATAAGATGGCACAGGGGATTTGACTATTATGCTCCCAAAGGAACTCCTGTTTACTCTGTTGGGAACGGGGTGGTTTCGTTGGTGCAAAACCATCCGGACTTTGGACATTGTGTATTGGTTACCCATAAAAGGCCAAAACAAACCTACTATTCTTTTTATGCGCATTTGAGTTCTGTTTCGGTAAGATATGGTGAAACGGTGAAGAAAGGAACCATGTTGGGTAAGAGCGGTACGACAGGCAATGCTTATAATCTGGCCGGAGAAGATGAGCATTTGCATTTTGAATACCGCACAAGTCCGAAACATAGTGATAGAAAGCAAGTGAATCCCAATGCGATTGTAAAGACCAAGTTTTATAGTGCCGACCCTAAAAACAAGTGGCAGGCAAATGTGAAAGTAAAGAAGAAAGAAAGCTATAGCTTGTTTTAAGATGAAATTGACGAAACCAACAGTCCCGAAAGAGCTGGATGCGGATGTGGCCATGGCAGTCATTATCCAACACATGGATTTAACAGCCGACCAAAAGCCCTGTTACAGCTATGAATTCAAGGGTGTTTCGGAACGGACAGCTTTGGGTGACAATCTTGATGTCACTGTCAGAAACAGGCAAAACACAGCACCCTCTGTTAAGTTCTCCTTGAAGCGGGACAGCCTGTATCATATATTGCCGGAGTTTCTCTTTCATCCCTTGGACCATTACTTGGGTGCAGATGGGGATACTGAGGAGTTTGACAAACGATATAAAGACCAGGAAGAGCAAAAAAACAAGGCACTGGCCTATTTCAAGCCTTTCGACCGGCATTTTCAACGGATAAGGACAACGTACCAGCAATGGCTTAACGAGAATATATTTTCAGGGAATCAATTCCTGTCGGATTTTATTACGGATGGGTATGGGGTAAACCTAAGCAACCCATATATCAAGGCAGTTTATCCTAACCTGCCTTGGGTGAGGGATTTCCGTGGAAATGATGAAATGGTTAGGATGGCTTTAGGGTATGCGTTCATTGGCAATGCCAGCATAGGAAAAGAATATAGGGAAGTAAATCTTCCTATGTCTGATGATGTTCCGTCCCGTATTGATGGCTCTCTCGGTGACTTATATTGTGGGGCGGTTTTCGCGGACAAGGTTTGTACATGGAAAGTTTTCTATCAAACAGAAATCAAGACCGAGGCGCATCTGAATCTAATCAGGAAACAGATAAGTGAGTTTAAAGCGTTCTTTTCTGTCTGGTTTTTATCGGTGGAGGAAGATTTGGAAGTCAGTTTCGGGGATAAATGGGCAAGGCCGGATTTGTCTACCCCTAAGGATACAAAAGGTGTTTTTTTGAATTACAGTACGCAATTGATATAAATTACTTTATCATGAACAATAAATATCGAGTGGCATGGCAAGCTGGCATGCGTCTGACAGATGAAATATTCCGTGCTTCGGATGAATATTATTTGTCATGCTTGCAGCCTTTATATTCTGTTTTGGTAAATGGGGATTACGGATTCCTTGGTTTGCCTGTATTCAGATATGAGTTGACAGAATCAGCATTGTCTGTCATAGAATTAGAGGCCAATGCAATCTGTTATTCGGGTAAATTGGTTCGGTTGTCATATTCCCGTGAAGAACGTACCTTGTTTCAGAATATCAATTTGCCCGATACCACAGAACCGTTTATATTATACATTGACACAACTTCGGAAAAAACGGTAATGGTCAATCAGAATGAGAAATCTGTACCGTTCTGTGATGCGGATTATCAGATTCTGGTTAAGTCCGAAAGTGAGCATTACAACAATCCCAATGCCGTACCTTTAGCCCGTTTTACCTACAAGCATGGTTGGAGTGCGGACCCGGCATTCATAGCACCTTGTATATCTTTAAGGGCAAACGGGGCGCTTTTACGTTCTGCTTCAAATTATGTTGTAGAACTTGAAGGACTTGTCAAAGCCCTGCAAGAAGCAAGAGGCACGGATCAAAATCTGTTGGTCATATCGGCAATACCGGTATTGGTACGGATTGCTGTGGAAGTTGAGAAAGAGGCGGATAAAATGTCACCACGGCATCTGATAACCTTGATGCAGGAAGGCATACGGACTCTTTTGGCATTGTCGGAAATGGAAAGGGACGTAACCGTTCCCGAAAGAGGGCGGTGTGTGGCATTTGTTGAATCTCATTATACTCCTTATATAATTTCAGAAATGGTCAATGAAGGCATTTGTTTGACCCATGCGTTCATAAATATAACCAGTACATTCGGTGTGGGGGAGGTTAAGAATCCTGTATCGGAGGTGGAAAGGGTGGGGCCTCCGAGAAGAGGGCTCGGCAGTACTGGCAGCCTTCGTAAAAAGCATCCTTGATGTATTACAGCAATTCACCCATACATTTTGTAAATGACGGGCAATTGGATCTGATGATTGAGCGTCCGCTTACGAATGTGTATTCTGTCATCGATAACTGGGTTGATACGGTTGTCTTTACCTGCATCAGGCGGTTTAAGGCTGATGAGGAATTTGGTTTTAGCTTTTGGGATAATGAATTCATTGCCATGAATTTGGTAGATTTCAACCATGGCGCAGATTTCAAAATCGTGAAGCGCAAGGATAACCGGGAAGAAAAGGTGCAGATGTCAAGGGCCGGAATCAGGCAATGTGAAAAGAGTGTCCGCGACAGCATCTTGTATTACATCCCATACTTGAAAAACCTGGAGGTGGAGGTACAACTCAGTATGGAAAAGGACAAACTTTCGCGTCGTGGGGAAAATAGTAAATATATTGTCAGAGTTCTGGTGAAAGGCCGGTTGGCTTACAATGAATTTGTCGACACGCGCGAGGGGGAATACCAACGCGAAGTGGAATTTTTTATGGATCCGTTTTTAAACAATAAATAATGGATGTAAAGGTAAGAAATAAGGTCGCTGAAATACAGCGGGTCTTGGAACAGGATGAACAGCGTATATCGCTCTCGGATCCTGTGGCGAAAATGATGCTTGTGGCTTTGGCATACCAGTCTTGCGAGATAGAACGAAAGATGGAGCAGACGGTCGCAAGGCTGTCTGAACATTTCTGTGACCAGGTTTTATTGCGGAGCAACCTAAAGGCACAACCTGCCGTTACGGTACTTGGTGTTGGCAACGGGGGCGAATACACTCCTTATTTTATTGATGAAAATGATGTGTTTGCCTACAAACCTGCCAGGTGTAATTTTCGCCCGATATTCAAGACGCGCATCATACCCGGCAGGTTGGCGGCCTGCTTTATGGACAATAGCTTGTTGCAGCCCGGCAAGCCTCCTGTTCAGGCCACATGGCCGGACAATCGGCATACAGGAGAGATATGGTTGGCATTTGATGCGGCGGGAGAAGTAAATACATTGGAAGACGTGATGGTTGCTTTCTCCCATCCCCTGCCACCTGATATGTTGGTCGCTGAAGTAGGTGATGTGCAGATACCCATGTCGTTGGTAATGGAAGATATGCCAAGGACATTGAACAGCAATTTCATGTTGATGGAGTTTTGGAAGAAGAGCTTGGTTTACTATGGATTGTGGCTGTACAGGTTCGGGCAATGTCCCAACAAACGGACGCTCCATCGCGGTGAAATACCAACTTGGATAATGGACGCATACGCACAAGATATAATAGAACCCTTCATCGGAAACCGCTATTTATGGATTCGCATAAAATCAGCAAAAAGGATTTCGTTGCCGCCCGACACGGCCATACTGCTGAACAGTATCCCGGCCGTGAACTACGATATTCAAGACGTTAAACTAAGTTACAGTGAACCTATCCAACGTTTGGAGAACGACAAGACAAGTACGTTCTTTCTTGATGTCGTGCAAAACCAGGAGCAGACCCAAGAGTTCTTTATCCGTGATTTTGATGTGTGCCAGTATGACAACGAACGTATCCGCGAGGACATAACCAACTTATACCGTCATTACGTGGATGATTACTTTGCTTTTGTGGACAGCAATTCATTGCACGATGGGGCTACGCTTCGTTCTTTGCGCCAGTCTATGATGCAGGTTTACGATTCATTGGATGAATACCGTTCAGGAAATATCCGTCCATACGGAGGAGCATACGCCATACGCAAGCCTCGGAATAACCAGCAGCCAATGGTTCTGACCTATTTCACGACTAATGGTGGGCGGGGAAATCTTTTGAGACGCGGCGGAAGACTGATTTCGACAAATGCAGCAGTCGGAGAGGTTGAGGCGTTGATTGATGCCACCGGAGGTCGAAATAAGATTAGGGATATAAAGACACGTAAGGAGTTGACAAAACATATCGTAAATAGCAACGACCGTCTGTTTACAAAAATTGACTTGTTGCAATATTGCAAAATGGAGTTCATGCGTGCCTTTGGCGAAGAAGCTATTGGATATTGCAATATTTCCCTTTCAGAAGGCAATATTCTTGTAGATGGACATATTGAAAAGTGTATTAACATACATTTCAATATTCTGTCGGAGACATTGAAAGAGGAAGTGGATAATTCTGATTTCTTTGATTATTTGAGGATTAATATAGAGTTGAGGAAAAGCTTTAGTTATTCAATAACATTAAAATAGAATAGCATGTTGGGCCTTGAAAATGAAGATGTAAATAGAAATGGACTCAGTGTTGAGCAAGAAATAAGAATGCTTGAAGTTGGTCAAAAAGAACTGGCAGTAACCTTTGCGAGTTTAGGCTTATCCATTGCTGGTATGATAACAGGGTTTGGAGAAGCTGCGGATGCTGCGAATGCTGCACTTTTTTATTCAACAGGTCATCCTGTTTTAGGTACTTTATCTGGATTGTCAGCCCTTCCAATACCTGTTATTGAACAAGCATTAGGTTTGACGGTTGGCACTTGTTTATTGGTGAAAGTTGTATGGCTCAGCGGTAAAATTATAAAAAATGCAGTTGTAATAGCTACTAAAACCAAATTTTCAAAACCGTTTTTAATATTCTGTCAAAAGACTGGACGGTTCTTTCAGTGTATATACGAAAAAGGAAAATCTTCAATCAAAGCCATACAGTATGAACTTACTCATAACAGCATGAAACCCGGATATATTAATATAGGTGCTGAAGTCAAGGGATTTGATTGTAAGACTTTGGTCCAAAAAATGGTAGAGGCATTTAAAAACATTGGAAAATGGCTTAGTTCAAGATGGAATAACATAAAAGCGACTCCTATAAATAAACAAAATGTAGTAAATACTCAAACGAAGAAGCAAGGTGGGAAAATAAATAGCATATTTGACAACAAAGCTCAATCGGCCTACAATAAAGATCTCAATAGATATGTAAATGAAGTTAAAACGAACCTTGGCTCCGTTTGGTATTATCCAAAACTAGGAGGTATGAAAATTTAAAATAACGATATATGATTCAATGTGATAGCTGTGGTTATCCCGTGATAAACGGAATGCACACTTGCCCGAATTGCTTGGCAGAAATGCCTGATGAGATTGTAGCACCTATTCCTGTAGAAGAGGAAGTCTATGACTACAATGAAGATGAGATTCCATTCTGCACATTACGTCCTATTGCATTACCCGGAGAACGAGAAATGTCAGAGGAAGTATATGAAGAGGGTGCGGAAGTTTATCTTTTTCGTCAAAATACCGTTCCTCACGATAGGTCGATAGACGATGAAGAACAAGCTTGTTTCTTCTTCTCTGATGGTCATTGGTTCATAGAAGATCGCTCTCACGATAATTCGACATACGTTCATGCCGGTGCAGGTATAAAACTTGAGCCTGGCGATATAATAAAAATGGGAGATAGGCTTTTTGAATTTAATATAAAAAACAGAAAAAAGTAACGATTATGATAATTCCTGCAATAAGAAGTATTTTGCCAATCTTGCTTAAATCAGCAAGATTTACGCCATCAACAAATGAAGTGGCGGTTCTTTCGCGTCTGATAAATAGAATGAAATATCTTCGTCCTAACGCCTCATCAGTACGAGAGGTTGCAAGAAAAGCTGTAGATGAATGTAAACAATCATATCAATCAGTTAATCCAACAGTGGAGCTATTTAAAAATAAATGGGGTTGGAATAAAGAAAGGCTTATTGATGTATTGGAAGCTCTTTGGAAAGAACTTAAGTAATTTGGCACACTATGATAGGAAGCGATTCAGTTCAACGCTGCGATTTCCGCATGCACGACATGATAGACGGGAAGTTCCGGGTAGAACGGGTGCTTAATTCCACCCGGACAGATCAAAAATTCAAGGTGAATGACACGTCGGGCAATAAATACATCTTGAAGTTGCTGAAACTTTGGGAAGTGGATTCTAAGCTTCGCCAAAAGATGTTGCTCTCGGCCGATAATGAGATAAAGGGTTGTCAGATAAAGAGTAATTACCTTACCAATATCGTACACACAGGCGTGGTAAATGGCAATCCCTATCTGCTTATGGAATATTTAAAATCCGTGGATTTGTCTCATATTGTCAGGAGTCAAAGACTGGACATAGTAAGGACAGCCAAAGAAATACTATACGGATTACGGGATCTGCACAAATCGGGAAAGGTACACTGCCAGCTAACTCCGGAAAATATCCTGATAACGGATGACAATCATGCCAAGTTGACAAATTATGTAATACTTGGGGGAAGAGCCAATTTATTGGTGGGCAAAAACAAGACGTTACGCTCACAATCCATTGTTAAGTCGTTGGCGTACCAAGCCCCCGAATTATATCGTTTAGGGCAGTGTTCCACTGTCCTTCCGTCCGTGGACATATTCTCTTTTGGAGTTGTCCTCTTCCAACTTTTAACCGGAGAACTCCCGTTCGGGAGACTTGCAACGGAATCCGATTGGATTCATTATCAGTCGCGTGCAAAAAACAATGATTGGAACAAAAATACACTGCTGCGCAATGAGCAACGAAACATGTGGATGGGGATTTTGGATATTTGCCTGTCTTCTGAAGTGGCAGGACGAGCCAAAGACGTGGATGAAATCATCAATAGGCTTCCGGATGACGGATGCGAGTATGTCGGTGTTGCAGGGAGCAGGGCTGAAGTCCCCCAATCTATTCAGCATGGTGTGATGTTGCATGTCATGCAAGGAGATGAGCTTGACAAATATTACCGGTTGCCTGAAATAATGCAATTGCCCCAAAGGGTTATCACGGTAGGAAGGACGGCTGCCTCGGTATTCAATATGATACAACTTTCAGAACGGTCTTCATCTTATATTTCCCGACACCATTGCACGATAGAATTTGATGATGAAAATGAGATTTGGTACATCCGTGACGGCCAATGGGATAAGGACAATAATGAGGGGTGGGCTTGTTCGTTGAATGGAACTTTTGTCAATTCAGAGAAAGTCACAAAAGAAGGCCATAAGATTGTGCCCGGTGACATTATTTCGATAGGTGACGTAAAATTAAGGGTTGAAGCTTACTAAAATAACATTCATGAACATCATAAAATTACAAGGTGGTTTAGAGAAAAGGAACGGCATATATTATGAATATGACGTGGATGCGGTACCTCTCGGTGAAGGTGGCATGGGGCGGGTCTTTAAAGGATTCCGGGTCGTTGAGCGTACGGAAGAAAGGACACCTGTTGCAATAAAAGCCATATATGAGAACATTCCGGAGCATGTGGTTGAACGGGCAAGGCGTGAGGCGGAAATCCAGCTCGACAATGACAACCTTATACGTATGTATGGCTTTGTAGAAACTGTGTCTACCGTTGGAAACAGGGCAAGGGCCTATTATCATGTGGTAATGGAATTGCTTATCGGGGTAACGCTTGAAAATATTATCAATGGCATCACAGTGGACCAGGGTGGCATGCAGATTCCATTTGCCGCAGAAATCTATAACCAATATGTGCAAGACCGGAATACTGCCGTTATACGGATAATGAAATCCATCCTGTCCGGATTGATGGCATTGCATGATAAGGGCTTTATACACCGTGACATCGACCCTTCTAATATAATGTTGACAATAGATGGCAAAATCAAATTGATTGATTTTGGCATTTGTAAACAGATCGTTTCGTTGGAAAGCCTTGACAAGGCCCTGACAGCTACTGGCGTATTTATGGGAAAGGTGAATTACGCCGCTCCTGAATTGGTTCTTGGTGATGTCAAAAGCCAGAATTACACTACGGATATTTATGCCTTGGGCGTATTGTTGTATCAACTTAGTACGGGGCACTTGCCTTTCAGCGGTACGGACCAGGACATACTTTCAGCTAATTTGAGGTGTGCGTTGCCCATGAAAGATGTCAAGTGTAAGGATTTTAGGAAGATTATTAAAAAAGCAACAGATAAAACCCAAACTAAAAGGTATGCCAGTGTGGCAGAGATGAGGGTTGATCTGGAAAAGGCTGCTGTGGGGCAACATGCAGGAATTGGCAAGGGGGTTATTGGCGCAGGCATGGCCGTTCTGTTTTTATTGGCAGTGGGGGGTATATATCTCCTGTTTAACCAAGATGGCCCAGAACCGGACGATGAGGCCGTAGCGGCAGTGCAAGAACCTGATTGTGAAGAACTCTATAATAAAGCTTTGCAATGGTTGAGTATGGATAGTACTCATTTGCATGCAAAAGCGATAGAACAGTTAAGCTTGTTGGTTAATGACAAATCGTATGGGCCGGCCAAAATAAAATACTACACAGTGATGTTGAATTCCAATGTCCCTGATGAGGCCGTCATAGGTTTTAATGGCCTTCAGGAAATCTTGCAGGAGGATTCATTGAATGGCACTGCCCTTTTTGAATGTGGTCTCACTTTGTCAAAAGGAAACAATTATTTTAATGTACCCGTGAGAAGGCAGTCCGTTTTAAATATTCAGATGGATTTGGAAAAAGCTAATACCTTGCTTTATAAAGCTATGGATGTAGATATGTCAGACTACAAATCGGTATATTGGGCTTTCAATAATTTGATGGAAAGGAAGCTTACCAATAAGCTGCCTGCCGATGAAGACGGGCGGCTTGTAATGTTGTTCAATTTGTTTAAAGAAAGAGTGGAGAAGTCCGATGATCCAGTAGCGGAATACTACCGGATGGCCATAAAAAATGATAAAGAGACGTTAAAAGCTTGGGGGTTAATTCATTGAAAAAATAAATATGAAAATAATTATTGCTATTATTCTTGCGATGGGTTGTGCGTCTGTGGCGTATTCGCAAGTGCTTGGATATTCAGATAAAGAAGATTTAGGCAATGGGTTGGTTAAAGTAAAGAGTGAAAATAGTTATGGTATTATGGATAAAAATGATAATGTCATAGTTTCTGTCGAATATCAGGACATCGTTTTTAGGGAAGGTCGGGCACTATTGATTAAAGATGGCTATTTAAGGGGAATTGTCGATTCGATTGGCAACATCAAGGAAGTTAATGGGGAATACAAGGTGCACCCTAAATATAAGTATGTGAGTGAAGGATTTATACCTGTGTCGTTTACCATAAAGAACTTGTTGAAGTCTATGGAAAAATGGGGCTATGTAGACACCAATGGTGAACCATATAAATTATCAGGAAAAATAAAGGGAGGCAGGTTTATGGGGAAGAAAGGCGTTGTGCTTTTTGATGATGTAACTCCTTTTGTGAACGGGATGGCTTGTGTATATGTAAATAAAGAAGGGTGGAGGCATATTGATGTTAGTGGTAAAGAACGTTTCATCCTTGAAGACAAGAAACCTGTCTTCCGTTCTTCCGTGCATAAGGGGGAGTGTGTCATTGTGGCCGAAGATGGTATAAAACAATACCAGGAAAATGAACAGAACAAGGCATTGGTGAAAAAGATACTGTCAAACACTGCTACATTAATCAATATGCCTGAAAATCGTGTCGTATTTAATGAAGGTGTATTGGAACTTGATTCGTTGCGGAGGGTTGTTAAATATACAACAGGTAATGATTCAATAGTATTTATAGAGAAACCAAGGAAAGTGGTTGTTAGGCAAGTGGTTGTTCCTGATGACACCTTGTCATTGGAAGACATTTTAAAGGTTGGTTTGTCGCCTAAAGTCCTTAGGGCAAATTCCGGGGGAAGGGCACGTGTCAAAGTGAAAATCCAGAATGTTTCAGATTCAAAAATCGAAGGGGTTTCCGTTGTTGTTGAATGTGCCGGGGTCAAAAGGGAGTGGGATGGAGATTTGGAAGCCCATTCGGAGGCAAGCCTTTCGCTGAATATATCGGCAAAGTTCTCTGTAAAATCAATAAAGCGCAATGTTATTATCGGAATAACATATAAAGGTGATTCAATGGAACAGAGACTACCAGTAACTATCAATCGCTACACCCCGGCACGTTAAGGCAATTTTAATATGTCGGTTGATGAGGCCATTCAGAATACCTCGACGTAGATCCGTCAGTCGAGCAACCTTTTGCTCAGGTATCTTACGGGATACCATAATGCACCATAGCTGACCAGCAATACGGTAAAGAATACGATGACGACATCCCAGGGGTGAACGCTGACGGGGTAGGCATCTACGACGAAACTTCCGGAAGAGTTGCCTAAAGTGATAAGTCCGTAGGTTTGTTGCAGATAGCATAAGGCAATCCCGACGATGATGCCGATTAAAGCTCCGAAGCCGGATATCATGCGCCCTTCAAATAGGAAGATACGGATAATCTGGTTGTCTTTGGCCCCTAAATTGCGCAGGGTACGCACGTCTTCTTTCTTGTCTATAATCAGCATGGAGATGGAACCGATGATGTTGAAGCTGGCTACTAAAAGAATAAACGTAAGAAACAGGTAAGCGATGAGCTTTTCCACTTCCATGATGCGGAACACGTCTTCCTGCTGTTCGTAGCGGTCTTTTACCGTAAATCCGTTACCTAATATTTTTTGGATGTCGGTTTGTGCCTGACGGATGTCCACACCATCCTGAAGTTGCAATTCTATGGCGGAAACACGTCCTTGTTGCCCGAACAAATCCCGGGCAAAACGTAGGGAGGTAAGGATGTAACCGGCATCGTATTTGGCCTGTTTCACGGCAAAAACCACACCGGGTGAGTATAATTCGCTTTGTGTGAAGCTTTCTGTAGGATTGGACAGGTTCACCCGCTCTCCCTTTTGGGGGGCGTAAACCTTTAAGGGAGTGTCGAAACTGGCTCCCAGTCCTAATTGTGCGGCCAATTGTATGCCCAACACTCCGAATTCCAGAACATCTGCATGTAAAGTAAACGTACCGTCTCCATAAAGCAGTTTGTTCAGGTCTGCCATTCGGGCGAAGTTGTCGTCTACTCCTTTGATGGTTACCATGGCTTGGTGTTCACCACAAATAACCAATGCATGGTCTTCCAACGTTTCCGTGTAGATTTTGATTCCCGGATAGGCTTTTAGGGCTGTGAGTTTCGGGTCGTCTGCGGCCATGGTCTTCCCTTGGGATGGCGTGACCTTTAGCTGTGGGTCGATGGCTGTGAAAAATGAAGCGACAAGGTCTTGGAATCCGTTGAATACGGACATCGTACAGACCAATGCCATGGTGGCCAGAGCTACACCGCATACTGAAATCGCAGAAATGATATTGATGGCATGGTGCGATTTCTTGGAAAACAGGTATCGTCGTGCGATGTAGAACGGGAAGTTCATTCTTTCAGTAGCTTGTCGATGTTTTCGATATAGTCCAAAGAGTCATCTACGAAGAATTTCAATTCGGGGATGATGCGTAACTGATGGCGTACCCGTGTCCCCAGTTCGTAACGGATGGCTTTCATGTTGTCATTTATATTTTTCACGATTTCTTCGCTTTGCTGGCTCGGAAATATGCTTAGGTACACGCGGCAGATGCTGAGGTCCGGACTGATGCGGCAGGCACTTACCGAAACCAATACTCCTTTCATCGCCTTGGTTTGCAGCATGAAAATCTCGCTGAGTTCCTTTTGTATCAGCCGGGAGATTTTGTTTTGTCTGGTTGTTTCCATATTCTTTATTTTATTTTTTGCGGATGAGGGTCAGCCCGTCACGTAACGGTAGGATGACTTTCTCCACACGTGAGTCTGCGGCTATTCGGTTATTGAAATCCATGATACCCCGCGTTTGTGCGTCCTTATGGGGCGGAGGCTCTAATACGTGACCGTCCCACAAGGTATTGTCGGCCAAGATATAGCCGCCCGGTTCGAGGCGGGGGAGAATCATTTCGTAGTAGTCCGTGTAGCGTCTCTTGTCACCGTCCACGAAAGCCATGTCGAACGTGAGTCCCATTTCCGGAACCCTTTTCAGAGCATCGCCGATGATGAATTCTATTTGCGAGGCGTATGGTGAGTTCTCTATCCATGGTCGGGTGAAATCCTCCTGTTCGTCATTGATTTCAAAGGTGTATAGGCGACCGTCCGGTTCAAGGCCTTCTGCCATGCAAAGGGCTGAATAGCCGCTGTAAGTTCCGATTTCCAGAATACGCCGGGGACGTATCATGCGGACCAACATTTTGAGCAGACGTCCTTGCAAATGTCCGGAAGCCATGCGGGGACGTAGCAGTTTTACATGCGTGTCCCGATACAAGGCTTTCAGATATTCGCTTTCCTCGTCGATATGTTCGAGGATATATTGGTCCAACCGGTCCGTTTCCTGCATATTCGGTAGATATTAGAGATAGCGTGTCCGGTTGGGCAGTACGTATTCCATGGCGTGTTTCAACACGTCTCCCACAACGTTGATTTCGAGGAATGAAGTTTGAGTTCCTTTTTTACCGCCACTCAGGTAGGCCACCATTTCGTTTTCCGAAAGGACACCGTCGTCGAGCAATTTTTGAAGGGCTGCAAAATAATACGCTTGTCCGTTGGCTTTCTCCGGCATGAAGATAGCTTCCACCCCGTAGGAAAGTGCGAGATGGCGCATGGTCTTTTCTTTGTAGCATACGGCCAGGACGGGGTATTTTCCACGGTAGGCCGCGAGGGAACGCGCCGTAAGGCCGCTGAAACTATCTGTAATAATAGCCCGGATAGGCATCAGATTACTGGCACGTACGGCCGATTTTGCCAAAAATGAAGGGACGTCGGTTTTTTCCGGCGTCAGCGGAATCTGGATGTCGTTTTCTTCGAGTTTGTCTTTTTCAGCCTGTGCCGCGATGGTAGCCATCGTGCGCACGGCCTCTACCGGATACTTGCCGTAAGCCGTCTCGCCGCTCAGCATCAGGGCATCCGTACGGTAGTAGATGGCATTGGCGATGTCTGTGACTTCCGCCCGTGTCGGACGTGGATTGTTGATCATCGTGTGCAACATTTGTGTGGCTACGATAACCGGCTTTTTGGCTAAGATACATTTTTTGATTAAGATACGTTGTATGCCCGGAATACGTTCCTGGGGTACTTCGATGCCCAAATCTCCGCGAGCTACCATGATGCCGTCCGCCACTTCCAGAATTTCATCAATATTATCCACGCCTTCCTGATTCTCGATTTTTGCGATAATCTTGATGTCGCTACCGTATGCATTCAGAATCTCACGGATGTCCAATACGTCCTGTTTGTTACGAACGAAAGAGTGGGCGATGAAGTCTATGTCTTTTTCGATGGCGTAAAGGATATTGTTGCGGTCTTTTTCCGTCAGAGACGGCAAATTGATACGCACGCCCGGTACGTTCACGCTTTTACGGCTGGCCAGTGTCGCATCGTTGCATACTTCGCAATACAAAGCTTCTTCATCCTTATCCGTTACTCTCAGTTCAAGGTCTCCATCGTCTATCAAGATTTTGGCACCTACGGATAAGTCGTTTACGAAGTTCGGATAAGTGACATAAATACAACCGCGTACGGTCTCTTTTTCCGGATTACCGATAATTTTGACCCGGTCGCCGGTTTTATATTCGGTAGTATCTTCGGCATTTTTGGTGGTTCTCACTTCCGGTCCTTTCGTATCCATCAATATGCCGATACGATTGGATACTTCGCGTACGTTGGCTATTAGTTGCTCGAAACCTTCCCGGCTGGCATGTGCAGTATTCATACGTACTACATTCATGCCGGCATTGAAAAGGTCGCGGATAAAGTCCACATCGCAGCGCAAGTCTGATATGGAAGCGACTATCTTCGTCTTTTTCAACATCATAATCTTTATACCTTATTTAAATTTAATACCTATTATTTCTACTTTATTGAGTCTTTCCGACAGTGCAAAGTGCTTCGACCGCCAGTCTGTAAGAATCGAGACCAAAGCCGCAAATAACACCTAAGCAAGCACATGAAATCATGGATTTGTGGCGAAACTCTTCCCGTTTGTGCACGTTACTGATGTGTACTTCCACGACCGGAGCCGTAACCGCTCTGATTGCATCTTGCAGGGCTATGGATGTATGGGTGTAGGCACCGGCATTCAGAATAATACCTGTATCTTCAAATCCTACCTCATGAATTTTGTCAATCATCTCCCCTTCGATGTTGCTTTGGTAGTAGTCGATTTCCAAATCGGGATAGGCCGTACGCAGTTTCTCTAAATAACTTTCAAAGGATTCTGCACCGTATATGCCGGGCTCTCGTTTGCCCAGCAAGTTGATATTTGGCCCGTTTATGATTTGTATTCTCATCTTTTTCTATAATTTTGTAGAAAACGTGCCGCAAAAATACAAAAAAAGAATGGAATACAGCGAAAAAACGTCTTATAATAGAGGTGGGGAGGTCTCGAAAGCATTATTACGAAGGTATTATCAGTATTTGAAGTTGGAAAGAGGGCTTTCAGGAAATACATTGGAGGCTTACACCGAAGATTTAAGAAAACTTTTAGGCTTTCTTTGGGAAGGAGGATTGGATTTCAGGACTGTCTCGGTAGACGATTTACATCAGTTTATGGCAGAGTTGGCAGATGTCGGTATCGGACCTCGTTCCATGGCACGTATTTTGTCTGGAATCCGTTCATTTTATCGTTTCCTATACGTGGAGAAAGAAATCGTACAAGACCCAACGGAATTGCTTGAATCTCCGAAAATCGGACGTCATTTGCCGGAAGTTCTGACGGTGGCGGAAATAGATGCCATGATAGCGGGTATAGATTTGAGCCAACCGGAGGGACAACGGAACCGGGCCATTCTGGAGATGCTTTACAGTTGTGGCTTGCGGGTAAGTGAGTTATGCGGGCTTCGGATTTCCGATTTGTTTTTGGAAGAGGGCTTTATCAGAGTGAAAGGCAAAGGGGGGAAAGAACGTTTGGTTCCCATTTCCGGTCGTGCCGTACGCGAATTGGAGAATTGGTTCCTTTGTAGGAATCTTATTCATATCAAACCGGGAAATGAAGATTTTGTTTTTTTAAGTCTGAGGCGGGGGGCTTCCTTGTCGCGGATTACCATTTTTTATTGGGTCAAAGAATTGGCAGTCGCGGCCGGGATTCAAAAAAAGATAAGTCCCCATACGTTCCGTCATTCTTTTGCTACTCATTTGTTGGAGGGAGGGGCAAATTTGAGGGCTATACAGGCGATGTTGGGGCATGAAAGTATTTCCACGACAGAAATTTATACCCATATCGACAGAAGCCGTTTGCGGCGGGAAATCATGGAACATCATCCACGGAATATTCGTGACGATTCTTCAAAATAAAGGCGGAAGAGGGTTGAATATGGTATAATACGCGTTTTTTTTGCAATATTTTAAAGTTAAAAATAACACGGTCTATTAAAGATTTGTATCTTTGCAGCCGGAACTATTAATTAAAACAGTGTTAGTATGCGTAAAAATTATTATTTAGTCATGTCGTTGGCTGCCGTTGCGGCTCTTTCGTCATGCAAGAAGTTAGGCGAACTTTCTGCCGACAACTTTACGGTGACTCCGACCCCGTTGGAGGCGATTGCCGGTCAGGTGCCTGCCACTATCGACGGTAAATTTCCCGAGAAGTATATGAAGAAGAAAGCCGTGGTAACGGTGACTCCGGTATTGAAGTACGAAGGCGGCGAGGCTAAGGGACAGAGTGCTACGTTCCAGGGCGAAAAAGTGCAAGGTAACGACCAGACTATCGCTTACAAGGCAGGTGGTACTTATACGATGAAGTCTATATTTGACTTTGTTCCGGCTATGCAGCAGTCCGATCTTTACCTGCAATTCGATGCAAAGGTAGGTAAGAAGACGGTATCTGTGCCCGAAGTGAAGGTAGGCTATGGCGTGATTGCGACTTCTCAACTGTTGCAAAACACTTTGGCTTCCGTACGTCCGTCGTTGGCTGCGGATGCTTACCAGCGTATCATCAAGGAAAAGCAAGAGGCTAACATCAAGTTCTTGATCCAGCAGGCTAAGTTGCGCGATTCTGAGTTGAACTCCGAGAATATGAAGGAATTCATCGCAATGATGAAGCAAATCAACGACGAGAAAGAGACAAAGGCTTTGAAGAACATCGAAGTGTCTGCATACGCATCTCCCGATGGTGCTCTCGACCTGAATACTCGTTTGGCTGAACAGCGTCAGGACAATTCAGAAGGTTATTTGCAGAAGCAATTGAAGGCCAATAAGATGACTGCCGAAGTGGATACGAAGTATACTGCTGAGGACTGGGACGGTTTCCAGGAATTGGTTTCACAGAGCAACATTCAGGACAAGGAAGTTATCTTGCGCGTGCTCTCTATGTATAAGGATCCCGAAGAACGCGAAGCTCAGATCAAGAATATGTCTGCCGTATTCAAGGAATTGGCCGAGACAATTCTTCCCGAATTGCGTCGTGCACGTTTGACGATGAACTATGAAATCATCGGTCGTAGCGATGAGCAGATCGTGGCACAATTCGGCAGCGATGCTTCTAAGTTGAGTGTAGAGGAATTGCTTTATGGTGCAAACTTGGCTTCTGTGTCCAACAAGGAAGCTTGGTATCAGAAGACTTCACAGCTTTATCCCAACGATTACCGTGCATACAACAACCTCGGTATGCTGGCATATCAAAAAGGTGATTTGAGTGCTGCTGAAAATTATTTCAACAAGGCTAAGTCTTTGAAAGGCAATGCCGGTGAAGTAAACGCCAACCTTGCTTTAGTTGCTTTGAACAAAGGTAACGTGAAAGATGCAGAAGCATACATGGGTAAGGCTTCGGGGGCTGATGGTTTCAACGAAGCTAATGCGGCTTTGAATATTGCCAAGGGGTCTTATCAGCAGGCTGCCAGTGCGGCTAACGGTGTGAAGAGCAACACGGCAGCTTTGGCTCAGATTCTGAATAAGGACTATGCTGCTGCCAAGTCTACTTTGAACGCTGTGGCTAATAAGGATGCTTATACTTCATATCTGTTGGCTATTGTAGCTGCCCGTACAAATGACGCAGCCGGTGTGAACACGAATTTGAAGGACGCTGCCAGAAAGGATTCTTCTTTGAAGAGCCGTGCAGCCAAAGATCTTGAATTTGCAGAATACAAATCATCAGTTGAAAGTTTGTAATCGACGACTTTTTTAAATGAAGAGATTTATTCTCTATACATTGATCGCATTCACCCTGCTCAGTTGTGGAGGATCCGAAGGCCGGTTTCGGTTGAAAGGAGAATTCGAACACCTGCGGCAGGGTGAATTCTATATATATAGTAATGATGGAGGTACGGCCGGATTCGATACCATTAGGATTGAGGACGGACAGTTCGACTACGAAACGGACTTGAGAGACCATGCCATTTATTATCTTTTATACCCCAACTTGTCCGAACAGGTTATTTTCGGCGCCTCGGGCGACGTAATTACGATTAAGGGAGATGCCCGTAACTTGAAAAGTGTGGAAGTAAAGGGGAGTCAGTCGAATGAGGAACTGACAGCTTTTCGTTTGGAAAATAAAGACAAGGGGCTTTCCGGCACAAGAGAGGCTGCCGCAGCTTTCATCGCGCAGTCGCCCTCATCGCCCGTAAGTGTTTTTTTATTTAAGGAGTATTTTTTGTCCTATGACGATGTTTCACAAGGGGACGTAAAAAAACACTATCGTGCATTGTGCAAGGCTCAGCCCGACAATCTACAACTGTTAAGTTGGCAGTCCGATGTGGAAAACCGAGGTCGGCTTTTGAAAAAGGGCAGTTCGTTACCCGATTTTAGTTTTACGTTGGAAGATGGCAGGAAGGTACAGACCTCCGATTACCGGGGAAAGCCTCTTTTGGTTCATTTTTGGGCTTCGTGGGAAGGTCGGAGCAGAGCCGAAACATTTCGTGTCAGACGGATGTTGAAAGGGAACCAGGGTAAAATAGAGGCCGTCAGTATCTCGTTGGATGTAAATGACGCGGCTCGTAAGGGAATAGAACGTATGGACAGTGTATCGTGGACGAGCTATTGTGACTTTCAGTCGTGGAACAGTCCTTTGGTCAAACAATTCGGTATCCGTTCCATTCCTTTTTACCTGTTGGCCGGAGCGGACGGCAAGGTTCTTGCTGCCGGTGCCTCCTACGAGAAGGATATCGAGCCGGAAATCAAGAAACTTTTTGAACCGCGATAAACAGGTCGTCATGTTGGTAAAGGTTTATGGTGCATCGGTCCGGGGGCTTTCTGCCATACCCGTTACCATTGAAGTGAATGCTTCAAGGGGCATCAAGTTCTTTTTGGTCGGCTTGCCGGACAATGCGGTAAAAGAGAGCCACGAGCGCATTGTGGCGGCAGTAGAAAACAGCGGATACCGTTTCCCCTCGAAACAGTTTGTGGTCAATATGGCTCCTGCGGATATCCGTAAGGAGGGAGCGGGATATGACTTGCCGTTGGCTGTCGGTATCTTGGCGACGGACGAAAAGGTAAAGCCTGACAAGTTGTCCCGTACGATGATGCTCGGCGAGTTGAGTTTGGACGGGAGTTTGCAACCGGTGAAAGGGGCTTTGCCTATAGCCATCAAGGCTCGTGAAATGGGCTTCGAGCATTTGATTGTGCCCAGGCAGAACGTCCGTGAGGCAGCCGTGGTCAACCGGCTTAAAGTATATGGAGCGAGCCATATCGGCGAAGTGGTTCGTTTTTTGAATGATGAAGGGGGCTTGATGCCTACCGAAATAGATACACGGGCTGAGTTTTATGCCCAACAGACAGAGTTTGATTTTGACTTTGCGGATGTGAAAGGCCAGGAGCATGTGAAACGGGCGCTTGAGGTCGCGGCGGCCGGCGGGCATAATGTCATTATGATAGGGCCTCCGGGGAGTGGAAAGTCCATGATGGCAAAGCGCTTGCCTTCCATCTTGCCTCCTCTGTCTTTGGCCGAGAGCTTGGAAACGACCCAGATTCATTCTGTGGCGGGCAAATTGGCGCGGGAAAGCTCGCTCATCGCCCGGCGTCCGTTTCGTGCACCACACCACACGATTTCGCAGATCGCTTTGGTCGGGGGTGGTGCCAACCCACAGCCTGGAGAAGTAAGTCTGGCACATAATGGTGTGCTGTTTTGTGATGAGTTACCGGAGTTTTCCAGATCGGTGCTTGAAGTGTTGCGTCAGCCGCTGGAAGACCGGCAGATTAATATATCCCGTGCCAAATACAGTGTGACTTATCCATGCTCGTTTATGTTCGTGGCCTCCATGAATCCTTGTCCTTGTGGTTATTACAACCATCCCACGAAGGCCTGCGTATGTACTCCGGGGCAGATCCACCGTTATTTGCATAAGATTTCGGGACCGTTGCTTGACCGTATCGACCTGCAAATCGAAATCACCCCATTGTCTTTTGACGAATTGTCGCGTCAGGCTCCGGGGGAGAGCAGTGCCACCATCCGTGAGCGGGTAGTTCGTGCCCGTCGTATTCAGGAGCAGCGTTATGCGGAGCAGGAAGGGGTGCATTGCAATGCACAAATGACTTCTAAGCTGTTGCGTGAATACGCTTCTTTGGACGATGTCGGTACGGAAATGTTACGTGCCGCCATGTCGCGGCTCCAACTTTCGGCACGTGCTTACGACCGTATCTTGCGTGTGGCCCGTACGATTGCCGATCTGGAGGGGCGGGAGGAGATCGGACCGGCTCATATAGCTGAAGCCATCGGTTACCGGAATTTGGACCGCGCCGGTTGGGGGGAATGATAAAAACACATCTTTACAGAAAATCTTGAATCTGTAATATTTATATGATAGCTCCTTGTCGTACATCCTGAAAGATGAAGGATGATTTTGCAAACTGCTTGAGAGAAGTATGCCAGACATAATTTCGTTCGATGGCAAGCAGAGATGAATAGCTTTCCCTCTTAATACAAAGGGATTGTGGTTTTCTGTTGCTGGTTTATTTTTAGGTAAAAATATTTGTATATAAAAAACAAAAACAGCATTAAATATATAGCCTTTTGTTTGTTTTTCTCTGAAATTTGTGTAGCACACATTTAATAAGCCGTCTTTATGTTTCTATCGCCGGTGCGGATCTCGGTTGGGGTGCGTACGGGGATGCAGTAGAGTTCAGCGTACGTTGTGCGCAAGAATTTGGTGATGGCAGCTTTTCCCGTTTTGTACGGAAAAGGTCGCCCTTTCGTGTTTTAGGCGAGATACGTAAAATCTTATTTAATCGATATCTTATGATAAGAAGATTATTGTGATTTGTTGTCTGTAGGTTGGTAAATCGTTCTCAGCAGAATGAAAAATCATTCTCAGTAGAACTTTTTTTCATTCTGCTGAGAAAAATAATCCGGAAAAAAGACTATGAAAAATCGTCTTTTACACTGTTGAATATATGGATGAGATAAGGAATGGTAACGTGGGCTTAAATCAGTCAGACAGTTTCTATAAGAAGGTAAAATGTATTTCGAATATAGGGAAAATAAGGAACTTCTAAAAATAATGTTCATCATTTCCTTTCAGGGGGATTCTACACCTTATATAATATAGGGTGTTTGATAGGGCTATATTAATATGATATTTTCTATTAATTTTCAATATTATTTGCAGGGTATTTATAAAATCTTTATATTTGCATCGTAAGATTAAATCTTTTTGGTTTCCCAAAAAGGAGAGGGATGTATTTTTAAGTAGAATTTATGAAGAATGTATTAAGTCTGACACCAGGGAGTATTTCCATTATTTCTGACAAGAGAGAGCTTGCCGGAATGGGGGAAATACGTATGGAAGAGAAACGGCATTCTTTTTTCGTAAAAAATACAAATTTGTTTGTAGGAGTGGATTTTATTTATAAACACACACACACACACACACACACGTTCTAAAAGGAGTCTTTATACTTATATATATGCAAATCAGGAATCTGGTTTGTATACCGACACTGTGAGGTATCTTGCGTATTCCATGCGTGGGAAGATTGATTGTGGCTGTTTTTCTTTGCTTTCGGGCAGGGGGGAGCAGCCTTTTGGTGTTTCAAACGGAGTATTATCTTATTCAATTGATGTGTTATGATAAGAAGATTATTGATGTTCACAATTTTAGTTGGAGGGTTGTCGTGGGCGGCCGTTGCGCAAAACGTGGCGCTCAAGACCAATCTGTTGTATTGGTCTACTGTGACACCCAACCTCGGTCTTGAGGCCTCGATAGCCCGGAAGCATACGGTGCAGTTGTTTTACGGGCTCAACCCGTGGGAGCCTTCCGGAGGGAAAAGTCTGAAGCATTGGGTGGTTCAGCCCGAATACCGTTATTGGTTTTGCGAGGCTTTCAACGGGTGGTTTCTCGGTGTGCATCTGATGGGCGGCGAGTTTAACGTCGGCGAAGTGGACCTTCCGTTCGGCCTGTTCGATGATTTGTCTACCCATCGTTACGAAGGCTGGTATGCGGGCGGCGGTGTGACGGCCGGTTACCAGTGGCCCTTATCCAGGCATTGGAACCTGGAGGCTTCGCTCGGTGTGGGGTATGACTACATCCGGTACGACAAGTTCAAGTGCGGCGAGTGCGGCGAGAAGCTCAAGTCTTCCCATGCCAATTATTTCGGCCCTACCAAATTGGCGATAAGTGTGCTTTATGTGTTCTGATATTAAATTATGACGTATGAAAAACTTTAGATTTCTATTATATATATGTATGGCCGGTATGGCAATCCCTTCCGGCGCGCAGGACGGGGCCGTACGCATGGCGGGAAATGCGGTGGGCTTGGAAAACTTGAAGGTGGAGAAGTCCGGGAGCAGCTTGGTCGTGGATATGGATTTGAGGCTGGACGACCTGAAGTTGCCTTCCAATATCCGCTTCGTATTCACTCCTTTGGTCAAGGGGAGTGGCAATGTCCGGCAGATGTCTCCCGTGGTGGTGAACGGGCGTCGCCAGCAAATATCCTACGAGCGGTTCGCCCGCAAGGATTTTGTCGGGAATCCGGTGGTGGTACGCCGCAGGAACGGCAAGGAACAGACGGTGCATTACACCGGGGTGTTGCCTTACGAAAGCTGGATGGAGAACGCCAACGTCGTGTTGGCCGAGGACCTTTGCGGGTGTGGGGATTTGCTGGACCAGAACACGGCTGTGTTGCAGCGGTTGCGCAATTACCGCACGGCTTACATCCGCCCGCAGGCTGAAGCGCGGAAAGAACGGCGTGAGGAAGGCAGGGCTTATTTGGATTTCCCCGTCAACAAAACGACCCTTTATCCGGACTACCGTAACAATCCGCAGGAATTGGAGAAGATACTCCGTACTATCAATGTAGTGAGGGAGGACCGGAATACCACGATTACGCATATCGGTATACATGGGTATGCTTCGCCCGAAGACACGTATGAACACAACACTTATCTGGCCGAGAACCGTGCCCTGATGCTGAAGGATTATGTGTGCAGGTTGTTGGAACTGGACGAAAAACTGTTCAAGGTGGAGTACACTCCCGAGGATTGGGACGGCTTGCGGCGTTACGTGAAAGACAGCAACCTGGGGCATAAGCAGGAAATCCTGGAATGGATAGACCGCGACATGGATCCCGACGCCAAGGAATGGGCCATCAAGTCGAGGTATCCCGATGACTACCGGATGATGTTGCAGGCCTGGTATCCGGCTTTGCGCCATTCCGACTATGTCGTGACCTACCATGTGCGCCCCTTCTCTGTGGAAGAGGCCAAGGCCCTGCTTTATACCAAGCCGCAGCAGCTTTCGTTGGAAGAGATGTTCCTGGTGGCGCAGACCTACGAGCCTGGCAGCAAGGAGTTCAACGAAGTGTTCGAAATTGCCGTGCGCATGTTCCCGGACGACCCGACGGCCAATCTTAATGTGGCCTGTGCGATGATAGAGTCGGGGCAGTACGGCCGTGCGGAAGCCTATCTGGCCAAAGCCGGCAACTTGCCCGAAGCGGTGCATGCCCGTGGAGTGATGGCTGCCAGGCAAGGGCGTGAGGACGAAGCGCGCCGCCTGTTCGGGCAGGCGGGCCAGGCCGGGGTGAAGGCGGCGACGGAGAACCTGAGGCTGATGGATATGGAGTGAAACGTATGCGTTAGATAATATAAAAAAGAGAGTATTAAACATTTTATTAACCAAAACAGATTTAAAAATGAAACTTAAGTATTTGTTTTCAATGGCTATGGCCGGATTCCTATTCGGCGCATGCTCCAGCGACGACGTGGTCGTGGGCGACGGTGGCCAAGATGGTGCGGTGGCGGTACAGCCCGGCGAAGAGGGATTCCTCAGCATGTCTATCAACTTGCCGACGACTGTGGGCGTGAAGCGTGCAGCGGGCTACGACGACGGTACGCCGGATGAGTACCAGGTGAACAGTGCCAAATTGTTGGTGTTCTCCGGTGAGTCTGAGGCTGCTGCAACGTTGCACCGGGTGTATGACTTGGATGTCAGTGCCTTCACGAAAAACGACGAGACCCAGATTACTTCTTCTGCCAACATCGTGCAGGATATTCTGGTGCCTCCTACGGGAGAAGGGCAGCAAGCGCCCAATTATTATGCCATGGTCGTGCTGAACGACAACGGGCTGTTGCCCAGTGAGGGCGATGCGTCCGGCACGGAATTCCACCAGAAGACTTTCAAGGAAGTCAGTGAGTTGGCCAAGGATTTGGACGAAAACACTCTGCGGACTCACGGCGGCAATCCCAGCTTCTTCATGAGCAATGCGCCCATGTACAGTGTGGCCGGGGGTACTACGCGTCCGGCCGATAACGGCAAGGTGACCACTTTGGCCGAAATCGACCAAACTAAGATTTTCCAGACCGAACTGGAAGCGCGCCAGAACCCTGCTGTCACGGTGTATGTGGAGCGTGCCCTTGCCAAAGTGACGGTAAAGGCCGATAATGACAAGCTGAGCGGCGATGCCAATGAGAACCTTGTCGGTTATACGGTTAGCGGGTGGACGCTTGACAACACGAACAAGTCCACTTACCTGGTGCGCAATGTGGCACCTGAAAACTTGGCTACGGCACAACCGGCATGGTGGCAGTACAACAATACGACGGCAGATTACTATCGCTTCGTGGACGTTGCAGCCGTAGAGACGGGTGTCTCATTGTATCGTACCCATTTCGGTATCGACCCCAACTATGCCGTGGATAATGTTTATGCTACGGGAAGTTTGTTGAACAAGGTGGCTAAGACCATTCCGGCGGGCGACCTGACCCCGGCCGGCGAAACTCCCCGCTACTGTCTGGAGAATACTTTCGACGTGAAACACATGACGGAACAGAACACTACCCGCGTGATCGTGGCAGCCACATTGGAAATCGACGGGGCTGAGGGCAATGGCGACTTTTATTTGCTGAACAAGAACACCGCCACGATTTACCAAAAGTCTGGCGTGGAGAACGAAGTGAAACGTTTGTGGATGAATTATTTCCAGACTATCATTTCTACGTATGTCAAGAACGGAAAGTTTACGGAGGATAATGTGACCGTGACCCTGAGCAACGCAACGGGTGCCGCACAGGCCGACGGTGGCTATACGACGGTGACGGGCATTGTAATGGATGCTGATAACGTGGCAGACCTTGAATACCAAGAGGGCAAAGGCATTGCTGACATAAACGCCGCAGCCGCAGCATATCTGTCTACGTTGAACGATATGCTGACCATCTCCTATTACAAGGGCGGTGTGGCTTACTATCCGGTGCTGATCAAGCATTTCGGAAACACTGAAACGCCTTGGACTATGCCTACTGGCGGAGTTTTGGAGTCTTATCCCGGAACGGATGCCGCCAACAATTGGCTGGGACGCTACGGCGTGCTCCGCAACACGTGGTATACCGTCAACGTGACGGGCCTGAAAAACATCGGTTTCTGCGAAGTGCCTGACGCAGGTACGCGCTATGACGACCCGTTGGACCAATACATTGCAGTGGAAATCCATATTTTGCCTTGGGCGACACGCTCTCAGGATGTGGAACTATAAAAGCGTCTTGCAGAAGATGAATGAATAAAGTGAAATAGGGGGAGGCCGCATGGTCTCCGGGCTTTCCGGCCTCCCCTTTTTGGGAATGGGAAAGGAAGTGCGCCCTTGGGGCGCGATCCCTCCGCAGGGAGGGAAACGGGACGTTCCGCCGGTCCCGGAACCAGTCGGGCGGGAACATAGAAACGGCAAGGATTTGCCCAACGGAAGAGGAAACCATGAGGTGGAGCCGCATGTGCGGCAAAGCCCACTATATATAAAAAGGAAAAAGAACGAAGGAAAGAATGTTGAACGAAAAACAAGGATATATGAGGGATAAGATGAAAAAATGGTTTGCGGCGTGGTGCGGCCTGACGGCGGCGTGCGCCATGACGACCTCCTGTTCGATGATGCAGGACGACTTGGACGATTGCCCCACAGGGCTGTACCTCTCCTTTAAGTATGACTACAACCTGCAGCGAGCCGACATGTTCAACGACCATGTGGGTGCCGTCACGGTGTATGTCTTCGACGAGGAAGGGCGGTATGTGACGAAACAGGAAGAAGCCAACGTGCCGGGGCATGCCCCCCTTTCTTCCCCGTTGTACACGATGCGCATGAACCTCGCCCCGGGCAAGTACAAGTTTTTGGTATTGGCCGGGCAGAAGGATTATGAGGCTCAACTGGCCGGGGGAGGTGCACATTTTGTGCGCCGTGAGCCAGGTGCGGGCGACGCGATGGAAGGAGCGTTGGACGTGACGCTGGACCGCGTGGCGGGCGCGTCGGGATGGGAGGTGGCGCATGGCGGCCTGCCTCTGGACACTTTGTGGCACGGCATGGAGCTTTCCGCCGCAGAGGTCTTCGAGGGAAAGCCCACCTACGATACCATCTCCTTGGTGCGCGACACAAAACACATCAACGTCAGCCTGCGCGAGATAGATGACCCCACGCAGATGGACGTGGCCAACTATGAATTCCGCATCATCGACCGTAATGCCCGTATTCTTTGGGACAACTCCCTGGACGAGGCCGAGCAGGTGGCCTACACGCCCTACGCGGCGTGGAACACGGACGACCGGGTACCGGCAACCGACGCCGAAGGAAACGACTTGGGTCAGCCCGGGCACATCGCCCACGTGGAGTTCATGACCTCGCGCATCCTCTACCACGAGGATGCGGCGGACGACGGCATCTTGTCGGTGACGAACCGCGAGACGGGGGTGGAGGTCATCCGCGTGAACCTGCCCGACATGCTGTGCCGCCTGCGCAAGTATGCGGACATCTACCGCTATTCGCCGCAGGAATTCCTCGACCGGGGGTATGACTACCAGATGGACTTCTTCCTGAAAGGGGGGGAACTGGCTTACGTGAACATCGGCATCAGCGTGTTGAACTGGAGCGTGAGGGTGCAGTTCGAGGAACTTTGACGGCGGCGGAAAAACGCACTTTTAAGAACATAAAAGGATGGTTTGGAAATGAAGAAAGCATATCATATCATGGGAGGGTTGCTGTGCGGTGCATGTCTCGGCCTCGCTGCCTCGTGTGGGCAGATGGAGGACGAAGCGTGGGGCAACGGCCGGTGTGACGCGATGGAAAACGCGGAGGTGCGAGAGGGGACGATGTTCCTCGACGTGAGGCTTTCCGTGGGCGACGGCGGACCGTCGAAACGGGGCAACCCGGCCGGAGGAGAGGACGGTGACGGGCGCGAACCGGGTAACGACGACGAAAACGCGGTGACGGGGCTTACGGTATTCTTGTTCCCCAACGAGGCGGATCTGAACTCGGAGACGGGACGTGCCCAGCCGGTGTTGGCGGCTTACTATTTCGATGGCGGCGACTTGTCGCAGGTCGGTACGGGTGTAAACGTTTCATACGCGACGAAAAAGCCATTGGACGTGTCCGACTTGAATTTGGACCAATGTAAAGTGCTGGCCGTGGTGAACGCGGATTATTCGGGAAACTTCGAGAACGGCACGTGGAAGACCTTGGCCGACTTGCGCGACTGGCAGACCGGGAACGACTTATGGCGGGAGGCCACAGACCCGCAGAATATTCGGAAGACGAATTTCCTGATGTCTTCCACGGAACTGGCCACGGTGACCGACATCCGGAACAGCACGGAGGCCAGTCCGGCCAAGGCTGTGGTATATGTGGAGCGGTTGGCTGCCCGGGTGGACTACCGGACGGGGCGAGATGTGTTCGACGTGGTGGATGGCGGGCAAAATACCGTGGGCGAGGTGGAGATTACAGGTGCCGCCCTTGTCAACCGGTTGGACGGTGATGTGAACTTGCTCAAGCATGTGTCTGACGACTATACGGAGGAGGTGGCCGATGCTGCAATCGGACGGGAAGAGGCCGCAGACGGAGGCCGTGCCACCAACTGGGTGGTGGACGCCTATGAGACGGCAGACAAGAAGTTCGGGGACTTCCTGCCCACACTGACGGAGGATGCCGGATGGGAGGACTTGTTCTCTGAGGGACTACCCATGAGGGCAAGCAACGGGACGGTATGGAACTGTCTTGGCTACGTCCGGGAGAATACGAACCGGATACAGGGGGCGGACGAGTTGCGCCGCTATGCCACGGGCGTGGTGTTCCGGGCGCAATACAATGTGAAGGCGGACGGATTTACCGACGGTGGCGACATCTTCAAGTATGGGAACGGCCTCTACGCCACGTTGGAGGCCGCAGGCGAAGCCGCCGGTGCGCCGGAAAGCGTGACCGTGGAGGACTGCGCCGGGTACGGCATCACGTATTACCCGAAAGGTGTGTGCTATTATACTTATTGGATCAAGCATGCCGATGACGGAGATGACACAGCGTTCGGCACGATGGAATACGCCATCGTGCGCAACAACCTTTACCAACTGACTGTCACGTCGGTAAGCGGCATAGGTGACCCGCAGCCCGGTGACAGTGAATTGACGATAGAAGTGGCTGTGAGGAATTGGCAGGCGATGGACGAAGAGAATGTGGATTTACAATAAAGAAAGGAAAAAGATATGACGAAGAAGGTGCGCTATATGTATGAGGCGGTGTTGACCGTATGCCTTTCTATGCCGATAGGCTGCGTGCAGGAAAGCGGCACGGAGTATCCCGGGTCGGAAACGGACGGGGCGGCTACGGCCGTGGTGACCTTACAGGTAGGGGCTGCGGGTAATGTGCAGACCCGGGCTTACGGGGGTGACGGTGCGGCCATCGCCGGGGAATTCATGAACACCTTGGAGCTTTTCATCGTGGACGGCCAAGGCGTGGTGGAGAAAGTCATCCGCGCCACGGACGATGCGAATTTTGTGCCGGAGGACAACGGGCGGGGCGGTTGCAAGACGGACTATTCCACCACCGTGACACTCCGCACGGGGGCCAAGACCATCTATGCCTTTGCCAATCTGGACGGCCATGCGGATGTTGAGGGGAAAAATTTGGGGGAGGTGTTAGGCGGCATCAAGGAAGGAAGCCTTTGGGCGGATGCCGGGATAAACGACGGTACGGCCGTGGCTGACCCCGCTTCGAAAATAAATTTGGCGGACGTTTTTATCCCCATGGCAGCGCGGCGCGAAGTGAGCATACCTGTGAGCGACGGGACGGTGCGCCTCGAATTGGTGCGCCTCGTCGGGAAGGTGCGTCCCCGGTTGACGAACGACAAAGGAGGGGACGTGCGTGTGACTTCGCTCTCCATCGGGGACTTTGCCGACCGCGTCGCCTTGTTCGAGGGCGGGAGTGCCGGCACGGTGTTGTTCGACAAGACACGCCTTTTCACGCTCGACCGCACGGTGGGGGCTACTCCCATGGATTTGTACGGCACGGGGGATGACGGACAGGCTGTGCTCTCGTCCGGAGGAAAGGGGATGCCGGAAATTTATGTGAACGAAACAGACGGCGGCACCCCGTTCAGGATTACGTTGACGATAGACGGCGACGAGATGGCGGGGAAGACTGTGGCCACAGCCGTGCCGCGCAACCATTACCTGCCTTTGGCCTTGAACCTGTCCGATTTCCGTTTGGCCGTGACGGCCTACGTGGCTCCCATCGGCGGTTACCCGGTGGCGGTGATGACGGAGCCTTCGCTGACGGACCATTACGAAGTGGACGTGCCGGAAGGTTGCCATTTCGAGGTGGAAGGCACGTTCGGGCGCACGGAGACCGCAGACATGCCGGTCACATCGTGGGCGTGGACCGTGCCGCAGGCATCTGCCGGCCTTGTGGCGGTAGAGGATGAAACGGCCATCCCTCTGGTGGGTTGGCTGACGGCTTTGCCCGGCAAACAGGCCACGTTGGAGTTCAGCGTCGCCACGCCCCACGCCAAGAAAGGGACGCTGACGCTGATTACCGTGCCGTTGGGCGACATGGACGGCTACGGGCTTGTAAACCGGCGCAGTTTGCCGGGGTGGACAGAGAATGCACAAAAATACGAAAGGGTAAACCTGAGCTATAATTAAATAAGGAGGAGATTCGGTTATGAAAGAACTTCGGATTTTATATAAGGTCATCGTGGGGATTGTGGGAACAGCTTGGCTTGCCGTGCAACCGGCAGCCGGTCAGGTTAATGGGGATAAATATAATACCAATTATTCAGACCGTACCATCCAGCATAAAGCGACCGGCACGACCAAGAATAAATGGTTCCAAACGCGTGAGGCCACAGGAATGTCCGCTTCGGCCAAGGCCATGGATACGTTTAACGACGAGGTATGGTCTTTCAACGTTTACGGGCACGACGTACAGGCCGCCCATACCTTTACTGACACGTTGTATGTACACAAGGGGAGTTCGGTGACGTTGAACCTGCCTACAGTCTCGAGCTCGGGAAACCAAAACAGTGCGCAGAAATACCAACGATGGTACAACTTGGCGACGGACGGGCTTTTTCGTACGGGGAATTCAGGAAACAATCGAGTTCAGGATTTGCTTACCCCGTCGAGCGGAACGGTTTACCGCCTTGCAAACGGTTACGTGGGCGGACATGCTTTGTTGGGATCAAGCAGCATTATGTATAAAGCGAATTTTTATTATCCGACGGACCAACAGTTTGGGCAATGGGATGTTGAGAACGGCGAGTATGGTAACGCGATGTATGTCGTGGCATGCGACCTTTCCGGCTATATGGATTTTACCAATACCTTTGTGGAAGGACAATCAGGGGGGCTGAGTTTTATGCCCAACAGGGGGAATCCCATAGAACCGACGTTGTCCTTGCGTGCCGTGTATGTGATAGTGGGGGTGGACAACGTGGATGCGGAAGACGACTTTCGCGACAACCCGGATTTCTGGACCAAAGGGCACGGGAGGCTGTTGAGCACGGAATACCAGGGAGGCAACGGCACCGGAAAGAAGTTTCTGGAAGAATATGACATCACTTTCCCTTGCGACCATATTTCCAACCACACGGACGAGGTGGTGACCTTGAGCAAAAGTGCGATGGGATATGGATTGCCGGGCGTGTCAGGCAGTTCTGATGTGAACCTCTCTGTGCGACTGGCCGACAATGGGGCAGGGTTGAGTCTCCAAACGACAAGCTTGTCCGATGAAAACCGGGTTATCAAATTCAGGAAGCAAGGCGTGAACAGAAATACCCCTTGGAGCGTGACGGACGGAAGCAAGGCCACCATCGTGGTGACGAAGACCGTGGACCGTACGACATACAATATCGCCAAGTTCAACCTCACCTTCCGCAAGGACACGCGATTGTTGACGCAGCACCAGTTGGAGCGGATTGACACGCGCGACGGGGATGTGGCAACACAGACTTGGTACATGCCCACACGCACACCCCGTTATTTAAGGGAAAACTACCAGTTGCTGACCTCGCGTACCTTCGATTACGACCCGGCGGTGGCTGCTGATTATGGGTCGGATATGTATTATCCTTATCCCTTGGAATGGAGTTACAGTTCCTATGCGTTCTTCGACGGGTCTCTCAAAACTGATTTTGACGGGTCTACAAGTAATAATTCTGATTATGGAAACCAACCTTTTGTGGAATGGGGTAGTTATGCCATTACCAATTCGTATGTGGGGTATAATGATATGGTTAATTTAAAAGGAACCTCTCCGGATCCCTATTTGGGTGGTCGTGGGGAAGAAGGCGACAAATCGGAATATTTCCTTTATGTGGATGCGGCCGATTTGCCAGGTTCTATTGTCACGCTGCCTTTCGCGGTAAACCTTTGCCGGGGATCAGAGTTGTTTGTCAGTGCATGGGTAAAAGGAGCCGGAGCAGCAGATGCAAATAACGCAGTTATCGAGGATGCGGCCATGCTTTTTACCATCAACGGCATCGATGCGGACGGGAACAAGACTCCGCTGTACAAGCAGTCCACGGGGCAAATCAGGACTACGACGTATATGACGACGGCAAGTTCTACAGAATATACGAGGAATAACGGCTATGGGACAGGTACGAACGACTGGTATCAGATTTTCTTCTCGTTTATCAACGATGATGAAAAGAACGCGGGTTTCGTGTCATACGAGTTGCAGGTAGACAACAACTGTGCCAGTACGAGCGGCGGTGACTTCTACCTGGACGACATCGAGGTGTTTATCGCCCAACCTACGGCAGAGGTGGAACAGTTGGAATACACCTGCGTCAACGACCGCACGCCCTTGAATATCACGTTGGACTGGAACCAACTTTGCGAACGCCTCGGCATCGATGAAAGTTTGACGCATGGCAATGCGGCTGAAGGCATAGATTTCTGTTTCATCGACACTGTGAAGTATGCCCGGTTGTTGGCCGATGCCGGAACCCGGCAGGACAGTATCGAAGCACTGAAGGACGCGATAGTAAACATTGGGGCGGCTGATGACGAATCGGAAGGTTACGACGAACCTATAGTTTCCTTGTTCTTTTACCTCGATTGGGAAAAAAATGACCCGTATCCGAAACATCAGGTCGGGGCTGACGGTCGTAAAATATATAACATCGCATACAAGCATAAAAAGGACGACGGAAATTCCTATTTCTATGCCATGGGAACAGAGGCGGAAAGTAACCGCAAGTTGTCTGTCGACTTTTACTCCGCCCTCTCGCCCAACCGTCCGTACCTGATGCTGATTATCGACCGCGATCCACAAAAGGGACAGGCCACGGTGGAGGATTTCCATGACATGATGGACGACCCCTGTGGCATCAATACACTGTTCTACGTGACCTCCCAAACCATGGTGAAGGTGAATGGTGAGGTGCTCGACCCACAGACCGACTTCTGCGAGGGGCAGGTGTTCAGCTTCGGGGCACAAATCCGAGTGCCGACCGGTTTCAATGACGAAGGGGAACAACAGTTTGTCGTGTTGAATGAAGGCGTGTATTTCGACTGGTTCTTCGGAACGGAGGATGAATTTACGACAGGCAACATGGAGTATGGCAATGTGTCTTTATATGTTGCGTTGGCGCATTTCCGCGGGCATTATCCCGATGCGGAGACCTTGGAGGGCGTGGTGCCTCAACCAGCAGATGGGGATGCGGGTACGCCGGAACTGACGCAGGAGGATATCGACCTCATCCGCCATTACCTGACCGTGGAAGGCGATGCGGGCGGCCTGAACCATCCGCTCGTCTTGCACCGCGAGAACTTGGACATCCGGATATTGGAGACGGGCTTGCAGTTGGTGGTGTATCCCATACATAAGGATTTCCCTCCTGCGGAAGCAGGCATTACCGATGAACAATGGACAAGGGTTTGTACGAGCTACGTGCCTTTGGAATTGCATGCCAACGGAAAGGCCCCGACGCTGTATGCCGGCTTTAACCATATCATGGACTATCCGGCCGGTTACAACCCGGCCTTGCGTATCGGGTTGGACCAGATAAAGCGGGTGAAATGCGACGGAGGGCAGAGTACGAACACGCTGCGGATAGACCTGCGCGATGCTTCCTACGTGAGCGACGGCGTGGATCGGTTGGGCCTGATAGACTATAATCCGGGTACGGACGAGGTGGATTATACGCAGGTGTATCTCGTAGACACGGATGACCCACAGTATGAACGTTACTTTGCCAACACCACGCCTGAAAACTTTAACGAATTCATGCTACCTATCGGGAAGTTGTCGGCTCTCGTAGGCGAAGAGTATGAGGTAGGGGGAGGCTTTGACAACCATGCCGACCTTGGGTTCTTCTTGGATGAACAGCAACTGGCGGACGGGACTACGTTCACCTTTGCTCCACGTGAAGGGTACTATTATACTTTTATCGTGCATTTCGAGGAAAAGACCGGTGGTGGAGAGGCCACGACCAGTTGTTGGGGCTCGTTCCCGGTGACAATGAAGGTAGTGCCCGAATACCTCGTGTGGGACGACAAGCAGGCCGGGGAAAATGGAGTGGCCACGGGCAACTGGCACGAAGACGGCAACTGGCGGCGCGCAAGCAAGGGTGACTTGCACAAAGCGCAGACTGACAATACTTACGAGGAATATGCGGACGGAGACGGACGGGCGTTCACGCCGATGTTGTTTTCCAAGATCGTCATGCCGAGAGGCTCGAAAGTGGAACTGTATGCAGCGGGTTTGTCGCATTCGGGCAACGGACAGGAATGGGTGACGCAGCGTCCGCAGCATATCGGTGCACCGACAGACAACATCCAATATGACCTGATGGCTTACGACCATAAGGCAGATGGCAGTCAATTGGAGACCGAGCCGTTCCGTGTGAGCATGGCGGACGAGATTCATTTCGAGCCGGAGGCAGAGATGTTGCATGCCGAATACCTTTATTATAATAAGGCTTACACGGACGTGGAACTGGAGGGCGGACAGTGGTACACTTTGGCTTCGCCCTTGCAGGAAGTGGTGGCCGGGGATTTCTATACGAAACGGAGCGGGCGAGAGGATGCCGGATACTTTACGGGAATTTCGTTCGATGACTCGGAGAACGACCGTTTCTCCCCGTCGTTCTACCAACGGGCGTGGAAGGATGATGCGGAGACGGTTCCGCTGCAAACGCGGCAAGACGGCGTGAAAAATGTGGCTGTGGCCGGAAACTGGAGTGCGCTTTACAACGACGTGGACGAGCGTTATCCTTCGGGGTGGGGTTTCTCGTTGAAAGTGCAGGATCTTGCGGACGAGGCCGGAGGCAAAGCGTTGGTGCGTTTGCCTAAGGAGGATGACTTTTATCGGTACTACAGCCAGGACGGCGCGACATCTGAACATACGACCGGAATAAGAAGGAACGAGTCCGCTGTGGGTAAACTGAAGTCGGATAGTTTGTTCGTGAGGAAACTTACACCGGATTATGGTTGGGGGAGTATTGTGGATGGGGCACTCGAAGTAGGGCTTGGGACTTCTGCCGCAGGTGGTTATTACTTGGTGGGCAACCCGTTCATGTCGCATTTGGACGTGGCCGAGTTCCTGACGGTCAACAGCGATGTCTTGGAACGGAAATATTGGTATGTGGAGAACGGAGTGCAGGATGCGGCCGTGGCCGCTGCGCAGGGCGATCAAGGATGGATTTCTGTGGCGGAAGGTGCGTCGGGTGTTGCCCTTGTGCCTCCCATGCGTTCCTTCTTCGTGAAAAAAGCGGAGAACGCCGCAGGCCGTACGGTGAAATTCACGGCGGGCATGCAGGCCTTTGCGCCGGAAGTAGCCGGAGGGAATGTCAATGCCAACCTGTTGCGCTTGACGGCCACGACGGAAGACGGGCGCGAGAGCCGTGCCGTGGTGGTCTATGCGGACGGGGCTTCCGAAGACTATGTTTCAAGCGAAGATGCCGAACTCTTCCTCGATTCCAACTTGGGCGATGTGCCTTCCGTCTACACTGTGGGCGGCACGCAGGCCCTGAGTGTCAACGTGACCCCGGCTACGAAACGGATACCGTTGGGCGTGCACGGTGCGGAGGACGAGGCGGTGGCCTTGCGCTTCGAGGGTACTGACGTTTGTAACGGGGCAGAGCTATACGATGCGCTGACGCAGGTTCGTACCGCACTTTACGACGGTATGGAAATCACGGTGCGCACGAACGAGGACGGGCGTTATTACATCGTGCCTGCGGGGACGGGGCTTGAAAAGGAAAAAGAAGCCGGTGATGAGTTTGCGGTCTATTCCGTGCGTTCCGGTGAAGTGGTTGTGGCTTCGTCCGTGGGCAGTCTGGCTTCGGTGAAGGTCTATACGGTCGGTGGTGTGCTGATGGCAGAGGAAACATGTGCGGAAGGCACAGCCATGTGCAGGCTGGCCGTGAAAGGAAATGAGAATTATGTGGTGCAAGTGACGAATGTCTACGGAAAGAAAGCCGACGTGAAACTCCACGTGAAATAACATGAATATGTTTAAGGGGAAAGTGTGTTTTTTCCCCATATAAGTAAAAGCCTCCCTACGTTATAAAACGTGGGAGGCTTTTTGGGCTGTATAACCATGCGATAACAATGTGGGTCAAATCAGTATCATGCCGGCTTCCTTGCATTCCCGGCGCATTTCTTCAGGCCAGATGCTCGACTGGGTTTCGCCTACATGTGCTTTGTGGAGCAGCACCATGCACAGGCGGCTTTGCCCGATGCCGCCACCGATGGATTGGGGCAGAGTACCATCGAGCAGCCGACGGTGGAAATAAAGGTTCTTACGGTCTTCCTTTCCGCTTAGTTGCAGTTGTCGGAGTAAAGCCTCTTGGTCTACGCGGATGCCCATAGAGGAAAGTTCGATGGCGCGGTCCAATATGGGATACCAGATGAGCAGGTCTCCGTTCAGTCCGGCCAAGCCGGTACGTTCGTCAGTAGTGGAGTAATCGTCGTAATCCGGAGCACGTAAGTCATGCTCTTTTCCGTCGCCCAGCTTCCCGCCGATGCCGATAATGAATACGGCACCGTATTCCCGGCAGATGGCATCCTCACGTTCTTTCGGGGTGAGGTCGGGATAACGCTGGCGAAGTTCCTCGGCATGTATGAAATGTATGTCCTCCGGCAGGAATGCTTTCAATTGTGGGTAGGTCTCGCAAATAAAGAATTCCGTGCGTAGGATGGCATTGTAAATGCGGTTGACGATTTTTTTCAGGTATTCCGTGTTGCGGCTGTGGGACGGCATGACACGTTCCCAATCCCACTGGTCTACGTAAAGCGAATGCAGGTTGTCCATTTCTTCGTCCGCACGGATGGCGTTCATGTCGGTGATGATGCCGTATCCCGGTTCCACATTATACTCAGCCAGTGTGACCCGTTTCCATTTGGCCAGCGAGTGAACTACCTCCGCTTGTGCCTCGTTCATGTCTTTGATGGGGAAAGTGACAGGACGTTCCACTCCGTTCAGGTCATCGTTCATTCCTAACCCTTTGAGTACGAATAGGGGAGCAGTTACCCTGCGTAAACGCAGTTCGGTGGATATGCTACTCAGGAAGAAGTCTTTTATTTTCTTAATGGCAATTTCTGTCTGCTGCAAATCCAACAGCGCATGATAGTTTTCCGGTTTGATTAAATGACTCATTGCTTTATGACGTTTATTGATTTCTTTCAGAATGTTCTGCAAAGATAGCGTATTTTTGTTAACGTGGAAGCGGATAAAGTGTTTTTTGTGTCTATATGATAATTTTTATTCTGCGGATTAATTTTTTGAAATAGTTTGGTGCGTCTTTGTTTTTTTCTTAATTTTGCATCGTTTTTAAGGCTCCGTAGCTTAGCTGTATAGAGCGTCAGATTCCGGTTCTGAAGGTCGAGGGTTAGAATCCCTCCGGGGTCACGAGAGGAAAGTCCTTCACAATCTATGGATTGTGGAGGACTTTTTTTAGGCTTTGTATTTGAGGATTTTTTTGTTTTCGTTTTCTGCTTTCCAACGGGTTCAGACTAAAAAAAGATAGCCGTCTTTCACAAGACAGCTACCTTTACATTAACCTAATTTCAATAATGAAAAACAATTCTTATTCCGTTCATGCTCGCTTGCATGATTGCTCTCTTAGTAAGAGAGCAATGGGAATTTCTATTGCATTAATTTATAGAGATTTATGTTTTTGGATGGAACGATTTTATCAACATTTGGAAGCGTTTGCGAACGAAAAAAACAATCCTATATTTTGCAGGTTCGCTGATTTTGCTTAATTTTGTCGGTGAAGAAGGTTTTTTATTCCACTTGTATATCTCTTACTAAGAGATATATTTTTTTCTCCCTGATAGATAGTATTTTGTGTTTTTTTGATGCCTGCTTGTTTTTGTTTGACCTGAAGGACGAGTTTAGGTGTTTAGGTATTTATAGAAAACCGGTTTGTAACGCCTGAAAAGTTGTAGTATTTTCTCTGTATATAAGGACTGGGGGGTGGGTTCCGGCTCCCGGATGAGATGTTCGATAAGTAAATTGACATTATGAACCCAGAAAATGAATGTACGGTTGGGGCGGAAAGTCGAACTGAATTCTAATAAACGGTCCAAAGAGAAACTGGTGGAGATAATACCGGCTCCGGCACACATGGCATCGTAGGCATTGCATTTCTGTTCGATATGCGCCGGAACCATCAAGACAGGCTTGCCCATGTAAATAGCTTCGCAGATGGATTCGAATCCGGCCGTACTGGCATAGGCACGACATCCGCTCATTTGTTTCAGAAAGGCGTGGTCATCCAACGGATAAAAACTCAGCGTGTCGTCGATGTGGCAGATTTCCGTTTCGTTTTTGCGATCCCAAAAGAAACGAAGAGGAATGTGGGGATACGCTTTATGCCAGGCCATGACTTGGGATGAGAATCCGGAATTCACCATGTAACCATGGATGTAATGGCCTTCGGATACCGTTTGTTGCAGAACTTCTTTGCGCAAGAGAGGGGGGACGACGTAGATACGTTGCTTTTTATCATCGGCCATCCTGCTGAAAGAAAGAGCCAGCATACGGTCTGAACCGATAGCCGTAAGCCGTGTGAACATTTTCAGAAGTCCGAGTTGAGTACGGTTTACCCGAGGAAAACGAAAGTCTTTGTGGAGGAAAAGATATTGGTGTCCGATACATATCTGTCGGGTTTCGGGACGACAGAACAGGTAGGTCAGCCCGGTCAGCAGTTCGTAAAAGTTGACCACGATGTCCGCGCCGGAGGCTTTGATGCGTTGGCGGATGAACAGGATGCTTCGGGAGAATGCCGGCAAGCGCACGATATTATAAAGTATGCTTCCCGTCAGGTTGTTTTTGCGGTTGGCAGGGGTAGGCAGGAAGTTCGGACTCTCGAAACGACTGAGGGGAGCTTTGAGTTTTTGCCTGAAAAATGTCGGTAGTTCCCGGTTACGGCTCTTGCCGACAAGTACTTCTACGACCTCGTGCCCTTCGCGTAGCAGATGTTCTTCGAGTGTGAGAGCTTGCGTCAGGTGCCCCCTTCCTTCTCCTTGCACGATAAACAGGAATTTCATGAGGCTATGGTCAGTAAATTGGTGGCCGGTGTGTCTTGCGGGAGGCTGTCGGCGATGTCCGTATAGAAAATGATGTTCCAATGTCCGTCTTCATCTTCGGCCAGTGCGGAAAGGGTCTCCACCCAGTCGCCGGAATTGAGGTAATGTATGCCTTCGTATTCGGTATTATCCGGATGATGGATGTGTCCGCAAATGATTCCGTCGTATTTGCGGGCACGGGCAAATTCGGCCAAGGTGTGCTCGAAGTCCGAAATATAGTTGACGGCAGACTTCACTTTTTGTTTTACATGCTGCGAAAGCGAATAATAAGGTTTGCCGTGTCGTACGCGGTAACGGTTGTAGAAACTGTTGAAAGCCAACAGGAGAGTATAGCCGAGGTCACCCAACAGGGCGAGCCATTTCATTTGTGTCGTGACCCGGTCGAATATATCACCGTGAGTGACGAAGTAACGTTTGCCGCCGCTTTCCAGTTCATAGTCTTTCACGATGCGGAGGTTGGCGAACGTGAGAGGAGCCAGATTGTCCAGGAAATCATCGTGGTTCCCGCGGACGTAGATGATTTCGGTGCCTTGGCGTTCCATCATTTTCATCAGTACTTTAAAGAAACGGGTGTGTCGGGGCTGCCATTTTCTCGTACCGCCTTTTTTCAAATGCCATCCGTCAATGATGTCGCCGTTGAGAATCAGGCGGTCGCAATCGACGTGGCTCAGGAAATGGCTGACTTCTTCTGTTTTGGAATGCGAGGTACCCAAATGAATGTCGGAGAGCACGAGCGTGCGGTAATGCCTTCTTTGTTCCATGTGCTTCTGTTTTTTTAGGACGCTACAAAGTTAGGCGTGGGATATGACAACCCGGTTTCTTTTCGGTGAGAATACGGTAACAAAGCGAAAAGAGACTTATTCCGTCGGGAACGAGTCTCTCTTTCGAACAGTTGAATATTGAGGTTAATGTTGGATAGTCTTTTTATGTCCTACGATGTAAATGCCTTTAGACAATCCCCTTGTGGCTTGCCCAGCGGGGACATTGCTACGCAATTTCATGCCTTGCAGGTTGTACACATCGACATTTTCTGTATCCGCTTCGCCGAGGATTCCCGATACGTTGTTTATGATTTCGTCTTTGCTGTATAGTTTTACCTGATCGATGTATAGGCGGGTGTTGTAGGCAGCTCCTACTCCGGCTGTGGTTTCGAGTCCCATGCTGACGGTCACCTGCGTTTCCGTCTCAAGCGAAAAAGGGCATTCCACAGTTTCCCAATGGTTGGCTAACCGGGGATATTTGTATATTTCCGTGTCGCCGAAACGGATGCCGCAACGGGAATAATTGAGGTTGTCGCCGGTCGTGGCGATGGTGTAATCGTTGATGTGCCGCATTTCGTTGGCGCACACGTATTGTGCCAGAAAATTCAATTTGTATTCGCCTTTGGGCAAGGTGAAGGTTTGCGAGATGCTGTTATTGCCGCTGTCCCAGGAGTTCAGGATGCTCAGGCAGCGTTTGCCGCAGGCATCATCCGTGGCAGGAGCCGCCATGATACTGGCCGAGTTGCCCACGTTGGACGGAGATACGCAATACATGGTGGTGCTGTAAGGCATGGAATACAGTACGGCGAAGTTGGAGCCGCCTTTCAATCCGTTGCCGGGTGTCCAACCTTGGATGGGCAGGACTTGCGGCCATTTGCTGTCGGCAGCTTTGACCGTATTAATGTAGCAAGGATCGTAGACCACTCCGTTCAATGTCACTTTGCTTTCCGTTCCATAGGTCTGGTCTTCTTCAAAACCGGGATTGGAGAGAAACTGTGCGGTGACATCGAAAAACTCCTCCTGTTCTTCTTTGAGGTCTACGGTTTCGATGAGGATTTCGTTCCCGACAGCTTTGACGGATACACAAGATTCATGTTCCACAGTGACCGGTGCGGTCAGTTTATTCCCGTCAGCCCAAATCGTGACTTGGGCTTGTTGCTTTTGTCCGCTATAATTATAGAGGTAGGCACCGCAAGAGTCGTTTTCCATCTGTCGGGCGGAAAGTCCGTCGCCTTGGATGAATACACGGAGCGTATTGGCTACGCTGTGGTTCACGTCGCAGCGGAATGTGGCCGTGGCACCTTGTCCGTTGACGGCAGTCATTTCCGTGAAGACCGGTGCTCCGTCTGGCAAGAGGATGTCTTTCAGGGTGCAGGCCGTTTCTCCGAGATAGTTGCTCAACAGTAGATAACGCGCACTGTCAGGGTCGCTGACGATGACGCCGTTCCAACCTTCGGCTACTTGTGCCGTCAGGGACAGTACGTCAGCGGCCAACTGTTCCGTGTCGGCCGAGTCCACATTACTATAATATATAATGTGTCGGCGGTCTACGATGCTTCCGTTGCTGAAGCTACGTCCGTCGGCCGAGTAAACCGGATAAATCTTGGACAGGAAGATGGAACTGTTCAGTTCACGGTCTCCGAAGGCGATGGACTTGTCGGTGGTCGTGTTCACGATTCCTACCTCATTGTCGATATTGACCCAATTTCCCATGAATGATTTCAACTGGCTGCCATCGGTTTGCAGGCGTCCTTTGCTATGGTAGAGCGTACGTTTCTCTTTGGTGAACGGATCGGTGCTGATGGCCATCAGACCGCTTTTCTCTTCGGTAATGGTTCCATTGGTTTTGCCCACCACGTAATCCATGTAGATGAAAGCATTGCCCGGAGTGGAGAAGAGAGTGAAGTTGTTTTCCAGACTGTTTCCGTTGGTCATCAACTTGCCGTTCATGGTGTAACTGTTCCCGTTCAGGTCGTAGATACCGCTGATGACGGGCGAGGCATCTGTGGCCTTGCCGCTTACGGTGTACCAACCCAGAATGTTTCCCGTGTTGTTCTTCTTATAGGGCACGATGATTTTGTTTTTGTCAGGCTTGTTGGACGCGATATATCCGGTATAGCTCTTCAGTCCGTTGCTCCACGAGAATACGCTGAAACGGTCGGGCGTATTGGCCCGTACTATGTTTTGCGGGGTGAAGATGTAGGCTTGTTCCTGCGATTGGCTGAAGTCTTTCCAGGATGTGGCCTGCATGTCGGCCGTAGAAGCCAGTTCATGCATCAGGTAAGTCATCATGACGCGATGCCCTTCCACACCCATACGTCGTGGGCCGATGTCGCTGTTGAGCAACCAGCTTCCGTCCTGTGTCGTGCTCTGTCGGGCCTTGATATGTTTGTAAGCCAGATTTTCCAGCATCAGAGCATTCGGGTCGCGCAGGAAACAGGCCGCCGTGGTGTAGCTGGTGATTTGGTCGTAGAGGAACATGCTCCAGTCGTTGCCGTTCGGCATAGCCAGTTCTCCATCGGCCAACGCCAGACGGCAGAGCACTTCGTCCATGACTTTCTGGTTGTTGTGCATCAAGGCGTTGGTCTTCCATTTCGGGTTTCCTCCCTGGAACAGATGGAGAGCCAGATGGGATTCGCCCAGCTCCTGCATCACGACATTCTGGTAAGAAGTATGGAAGTAATTGTGGTTTTGCAATGTATAGTCGTCATACAGGTTTTTGCCGATGTACAGGTCTTGTACGGTGGTCTCGTCATATTCGGGGTCGATGACCGTAGTGTTTTGGGCGTCATCGACGTGCGAATAGCAATTGATGGCAAACGCACGCAGGCGGTCGAACCATTTGGGGGCCAGTGCATCGTCGGGGTATAGCCCCAAAGCACAGGACAAGATGTTGGTTTCCCAACCGTTTTCTTCGGCTTTCGTATCGCCGTTGTACCCCGTGGGAATGCTGCGCTCCAGTTCGTAATTGCATTCCGCCTTGATCATGTTGTAAATATAAGTCTTTTGGCTCTCGTCCAATTCTTCGTTCAGGAAGTAAGAGGCGTATGCCAATGACGTGGCCCAAAGCGAACTTTCCCATACGTGGTCGGCATTGCTGACGGAACCCCAATATTTGTTGTCCGAAGTAATTTTGAATTTATTGGCTTTATGGGTGGAATAACCGAAGACGAGCGACTTCACGGCCATGCCCTTCACCATGTCCCAAGTGACGCCTTCCGGAAGGGTGACTTTACCTTTGCCATATTTACAAAGGAAAGCGCAAATCATGGAAAAGTCGGCATTTGTGCGCACTCCGTCCTCGTTGCTTTGCCCGGCACTGTTCGCCTTGAAATACCCGCAAGTTTCCCCTTTACTGTTGGGTGCCGCGCAGTCGTACCATATATTATGGGCGTATGTCAGAGAGTTGGCCAACATTTGCAACAGATCCTGCTGCATGGCGGATTCTTCCACGAATTCATGGGATATGACACCTTCGGTGGGGGAGGACACTTGGTCTTCCGTGCCGCCTTCAATACTCGGTGCGTTGGGGTCGAGGCTGCCCTCCGGCAGTTGCGTCAGCGTAAAATGGTCGTATGCGATGCAGCTTCCGCCGTTGCCCCAACTCATTTGTGCCGACAGAGTAATGGCGGATTCTTCCTCCAGTTTGAATTTTAGGGAATTTTCCGTCCATGAGGAAGTTCCCATGATGCCTGCGCTTCCGTTCGTGCAGGTTATCGTCAGTTTATCCAGCGATTTCAATGCTTTGTCGCTGACCGTGACGGTCGCACTGGTCACGGCATTGTTGGCGGCAAAAGCCTTACTGAAGAATTTTAGTTCGTATTCTCCGGCCGGCAAGGGTGTGGATGTGGTTTGCCGCATTTCCGAATTTGCACTGCCCCAACCGAAACGTTGGTAGTAGGCAAATTCTCCGTCGGCTGCTTCCGTTTTGCCGAAACCGTTGTCCGTGGCACATTCCTTGTTGATGAGAAGTGCTTTTCCAGGACTGGTGGTTTGCCATCCTTTGGGCGACAGGTTCCATCCCCGCAGTCCTTCGTCGCCTTCATAAATCGCGTCGGGGGAATCCTGTGTACACGCCGTTGCGTCCTCTTCGAAAGAGGGATTGGCCAAATAAATGGATGTGATATCCTGTTGTCCGTATGTAGCCGCACAACCGAGTAACATGCTGTAAAATCCTAATACAGTTCCTTTCATGGTTTCATTATTGATGAGGTCAATTATTTGGTGTCAAATATACAATAAAAGTGTGCGTGCACAAAAAATAAATCTATTTATTTTAGAGTAAATCGACTTATCATGTTTTATAACATAAAAAAAGGACAAAAAAGTAGTCCTTTATTGCGAAAAACTGTAGGATTGATTAATTTTACGACTTAGATTAAACGAATGATGAATTATGGAACTGATAGAACGATTTTTGAAATACGTGAGTTTTGACACGCAGTCGAGTGAAGAAGGAGAAGGTTGTCCGAGTACTGACAAGCAGATGGTGTTTGCGCGATATTTGGAGAACGAATTGAAAGCGATAGGGCTTGAGGAGGTGTCGTTGGACGAACATGGATATTTGTACGCCACGTTGCCTTCAAACACGGAACGCGAAGTGCCTACAATCGGCTTTATAGCTCATATCGATACTTCGCCGGATTACTCGGGCAAGGATGTGAAGCCGCGAATCGTGGAGCAATACGATGGTGGGGACATTGTATTGTGCGCTGAAGAGGGAATTGTCACCTCGCCGAAACAATTTCCCGAATTGTCGGACCATGTGGGAGAGGATTTGATTGTCACGGACGGCCATACCTTGTTGGGAGCTGACGACAAAGCTGGTATTGCGGAAATCATACAGGCTATGGTCTACCTTCGGGAACATCCGGAAATCAAGCATGGCCGAATCAGGGTGGGCTTTAATCCCGATGAAGAAATCGGTATGGGAGCGCATCTTTTTGACGTGGAGAAGTTCGGCTGCGAGTGGGCTTATACTATGGATGGCGGAGAAGTCGGTGAACTGGAGTTCGAGAATTTCAACGCTGCGGCGGCCAAGGTGACGGTGAGAGGGCTGAACGTGCATCCCGGATATGCCAAAGGCAAGATGAGGAATTCCATGTTGGTGGCGGCCGAGTTCATCCGCAGAATGCCTTCGGACGAAACCCCGCAAACCACGGAAGGCTATGAAGGCTTCTACCACCTGACGGGTATGAAAGGTACGGTGGAGGAAACCGTCTTGTCTTATATCATACGCGACCACGACCGGCAGAAGTTTGAAAACCGTAAGGCATTCGTGCGGCAGTTGGCGGAAGAACTGAATGCGGAAAACGGGGAGGGTACGGTGACAGTCGAGGTGCGTGACCAATATTACAACATGCGCGAGAAGGTGGAGCCGGTGATGTATATCATCGACATTGCGAAGAAAGCCATCGAGGCATCCGGCGTGGAATGTCGGGTGAAGGCGATTCGTGGGGGAACAGACGGGGCGCAGCTTTCATTCAAAGGATTGCCGTGCCCTAACATCTTTGCCGGGGGACTGAATTTTCACGGGCGCCATGAGTTTGTTCCGGTACAAAGTATGGAAAAGGCGATGATGACCATTGTGAAGATAGCAGAGTTGACGGCCTTAAGATAGTAGAAAATGGAACAGATTCCGACGTTGATTCAAGATTTGGCGTTGATCTTGCTGATTGCCGCTGTGGTTTCCCTTTTATTCAAGTGGTTGAAGCAGCCGGTAGTCTTAGGGTATATCGTGGCGGGTTTTATTGCGGGGCCTCATTTCATTTATACCCCGTCAGTACATGATTCGGGCAGTATCGACATTTGGGCACAAATCGGTGTCATAATCTTGTTGTTTACGTTGGGATTGGAGTTCAGTTTCAAGAAAATACTCAAAATGGGGGCGGCACCGGTCATTGCCGCCCTTACCATTATATTCTGCATGATGTTTCTGGGCACGTCCGTCGGGCATCTGTTCGGATGGAAAAGCATGGATTGCATCTATCTGGGCGGAATGTTGGCCATGTCCTCCACTACCATTATATACAAGGCTTTTCAGGACTTGGGTGTTTTGCAGAAGAAGTTTGCGGGAGTCGTGCTCAGCGTACTGATACTGGAGGACATACTGGCCATTGTGTTGATGGTGATGTTGTCCACTTTGGCCGTGAGCCATAATATAGAAGGAGAGGAACTGATAGAAGGATTGCTCCGTTTGGGCTTTTTCCTGATACTTTGGTTTGTGGTCGGATTATACTTCATACCTATTATATTAAGGAAAAACCGGAAGTTCCTGAATAGCGAGACCTTGTTGATCGTGTCGTTGGCGCTTTGCTTCGTCATGGCCGTAGTGGCTGTGGAGTCGGGTTTTAGTGCAGCGTTCGGTGCCTTTGTGGTAGGTTCCATCTTGGCCGAGACGGTAGAAGCCGAGCGGATAGAAAAGCTGGTGGCTCCGGTGAAGGATTTGTTCGGTGCCATCTTCTTTGTGTCTGTGGGAATGTTGGTAGACCCGGAAGTATTGGTTGAGTACGCTTGGCCGATAGCGGCCTTGACCTTGACCATCATCGTGGGGCAGGCTTTTTTCGGGACGTTCGGTTTCGTATTGGCCGGGCAGCCGTTGAAAGAGGCGATGAAGTGCGGTTTCAGTATGTCGCAAATCGGGGAGTTTGCTTTTATCATCGCTTCTTTGGGGATGTCGCTCGGCGTGACGAGCCATTACCTCTATCCTATTGTGGTAGCCGTTTCCGTAGTGACGACTTTCACTACGCCTTATATGCTGAAAGCCTCCGGTCCGGCTTATTGCTGGTTGTGCCGCGTGTTGCCCCACGGTTGGGTGGCGTGGTTGGAACGCTATACGCCGGGCACGGTGGTGCAGAGCCATTCCGGGAATTGGAAGAAACTGATTTCCGCCATGTTGAGGCAGATTGTGGTCTTCACGATTCTTTCCGTGACGGTCATTGCGCTGTCTTTCCGTTTTTTGTTACCCTTTACCCGAGAGATACTGCCCCATTGGTGGGCGAATGCGCTTTGCGGAGTCGTCACACTGCTTTGCATCGCTCCTTTTTTGCGGGGTATCATGGCACGTGGCCGCCGTTCGTCTTTGTTTCAGGCCTTGTGGAAGGAAAGCCGTTACAACCGTTTGCCGTTGGTCTTTACGCTCATTGTAAGGGCGGTGGTGGTCTGTATGCTCATTTTTTATATCATTCGCTTTTTAGTGCCGTTTGCCGACCCCTTGTTGCTGCTATTGGCCCTGTTGATTGTCGGGGGTATCTCCTTGTCCAGTCCGTTGCGCCGGAATTCCATCCGGATGGAGAAAGTCTTTATGGACAATCTGCATAGCCGGGACATGCTGGCGCGTCGCGATGGTAAAGTGCAGCCCGGTTATGCCGAACGGCTGCTGTCTAAGGATTTGCATCTGGCAGATTTTGAAGTTCCGGAAGAGTCTATTTGGGGAGGCCGTTTACTGGGTGATTTAAAATTAGGGCAACGTTATGAGGTCAACGTTGTTTCCATTATTCGCGGAACGCACTATATGAATATTCCCAACGGCAATGACCGTATTTATCCTCGCGACCATATTCAGGTGATAGGTACGGACGAACAGATAGAACGTTTTTCCGGTGCATTGGCGAATACGGTCATTGTAGAGGCGGAATATCAGGACCGTGAGATGCAGTTGAAACAGTTCCTGATTACCGAGGTGTCCGGATTCGTAGGGGTGAAAATAAAAAACAGTGGCATCCGCGACCGGTACCACTGTATGATTGTAGGCATTGAGACCCCCGATGGCATATTGGAGAAGCCGGAGGCCGAGAGGGTTTTCCGTGTCGGAGACATCATTTGGCTGGTAGGGGAGAAGGAAGCCCTGTCCCGGCTTTTTTCCGGTAAGCCTTAATCATCTTCCCCGCCTTCTTCGTCCTCGACATCGAAGTCGAACAACAGGTCGTCCAAATATTCGGGTGTGGTGAACTCCTCCAAGCTCCGGCGGTCTTTCTTCGTAGGGCGTCCGGTTCCACGGGCGCGGCCGACGAAGCCGCTCAGGCGGCTCATCTCCAGAAGTTCGTATTGTTCCGGCGGAGTGACGTTTTCCAGTATTTCCGGAATCAGCTTGGCACCGACACGTTTTTCTATGGTCTGCTTGACCTTAAAAGAATAAGTGACAGGAGGTTTGCGCACTTCAATGACATCGCCGGGTTTGACGGTACGTGAAGGTTTCAGTTGTGCCCCCTTCATGGAAACCTGACCTTTCTTGCAGGCTGCGGCGGCCATCGAACGTGTCTTGAAGATGCGGGCGGCCCACAGCCACTTGTCTATTCTCGCTTCATTCATACGTTCTTCTACTTCTTGTTGAATTGGTTCATGGTAATCTGGATACCGGCCAGACAGAAACTTTTTATCATTTCGCAAGCCAGTCCCACCCGTTCGTCCATGGTTTTCAAGTCCTCTTCCGTGAATTGTCCCAGTACGAAGCCGATTTGTCCGCCCCGGGGGAAATCGTTACCGATGCCGAACCTCAGACGGGCGTAAGCCTGTGTACCTAAGACGGAGGCAATGTTTTTCAATCCGTTATGACCGGCATCACTTCCGCTTGGTTTCATACGCAGGGCACCGAAGGGGAGGGCCAAATCGTCTACGACCACCAGGATACGTTCAAGAGGAACGTTCTCTTTGTTCATCCAGTACCTGACAGCGTTTCCGCTCAAGTTCATGTAGGTGGACGGTTTCAAAAGCACCAGTTGCTGCCCTTTCAGCGAGAGGGAAGCCACAGCGCCGTAGCGTTTGTCCTCAAAAACAAGATTGGACGCCTTAGCCAAGGCGTCCAATACTCTAAAACCTATATTGTGACGGGTTCCGGCATATTCGCTTCCGATATTGCCCAAACCGACAATTAAGTATTTCATTCGCAGTTTATGGATTAATTGTCAGCAGATGCGGCAGATCTTGCACCACGCGTCATCTTAACCTGGCAAACGACAACTTCTTTGCTGGTAACCAATTCCAAACCTTCGAAATGCAGTTCGCCGACTTTGATAGTCTTGCCCAGACCCAAGCTCGTCACGTCGATGTTCAGGCGTTCGGGGATATTGGTATAAACAGCTTTTACTTTCAATTTACGTACGGATGCAGCCAGACGACCACCGGCTTTCACACCTTCAGCCAAACCGTTCAGTTTGATGGGCACTTCCATCACGATGGGCTTCGTGTCGGTGATTTCATAAAAATCCACGTGCAGTACGTTATCTTTTACGGGGTGGAACTGAATTTCTTTCAGAATGGCTTTACACTCTTTGCCGTCGATGTTCAGGTTTACGGCATAGATGTCCGGAGAATAAATCAGATTGCGCAGTTCGTCGTTTGTTACGGTGAAGGGCAATGCGACCGGTGCACCGTTTTCGTCTTTTGCTTCTCCATACAAGTTACAGGGTACGGCGTTAGCTTTACGGATTTCACGCGCAGCCTTTTTGCCGAATGCAGCTCTGGCTGTACCTTTTACATTAATTTCTTTCATTGCATTAATTTTTTTGTGTTACTCTAAATTAAGTGATTTATGCTTAATCTCACCATCACACGATGTGTGCATCTTTCGATGATGCTGAAAAGCGGTGCAAAATTACGGCTTTTCATCGGAATGGCCAAATGTTGCGGGCGTTTTTTCATATTTCTGCCACGCGGTACCGGTTTCCGTAATGTGTGTGTATTTTCTGTACTCCTGCGGCTACGAGGGCTTGAGCCAGCTTGGGCAGCGTTATGCCTGCCATCGCTCCGGGTTCCAGCCGCCGTAGCCGTGCGAATATCTCGGGCAGAGAGAGCAGGCGTACCTTCTCCCCCGGCTGAGCCGCACGATAGTAACGGCGTAATACCTCCCCGGCCGGGCAGATGCGGTAGAAAGCCGCGTTGTGCAGCCTCTGGGCGTTCTCTTCCCCGTGGCTGAACCAGTACCGTTCCCCTCTTTCCAATTCCGCTTTCAGTTGGGCGTAGATTTGCGCATGGTCGATACCCGTGCAGTCGATGGGATGCTTCACGAGCACGCAGATGTACCTGCGGCTTCCCGAAGGGTCGGAAAGCAGTTCGCGCGAGTTGGACGTGCCGATGAAGGAGGCGATGCGCGGCAGGGCTTGGCTGTGCCGCCGGTACGCCTTGCGCAGGTTGAGGGCGGAGAGCTGCATGAGGTTCTTCAGGAGCGGGTGTTTCTTCTCGGGTATGCGGTCGAACTCGTCCAGGTTCAGCAGCCCCATCTCGGTGAGCTGCCTTTCCACCTTGTCGGGACGGGCGAGGTCCACGCTGTCGGTGTAGTAGGCCTGCAACTCCGGTGGCAGCAGGGCGCGGCAGAAGGTGGACTTTCCGAGTCCTTGTTCGTCGCTGACGAGCAGGGGCGCGGTGCTATGTGCGTGCAGTCCGTCGGAGAGTCCGGCCCATTGTGCGGCCAGTCCGAGCATCCACCGGTGGAAGGCCTGTATCCACAGGGGACTGTCCGAGACGCGTGCGGCCAAGTCGTGCAGTCGGTCGCGTCCGTCCCATGCCGGAAGCCGTTGGAAATACTGCCGGAAGGGGTGGTGTTCCCGCACGTCGGCGGAATGCACCATGCGTGCCACGTCGCGGTCCCAGCAGTCGATGCCGTGACGGTGTGCTTCGAGGCAGATGGCGTTCAGGTCGCGTTCCGTGGCGGGCCGGAAGGTTCCGTTTTCCCCGTCTGACAGACAGCGGAACTCCGTGGCTTCGGTGAGCACGTTGAAGCGGAACTCGTATCGTTCGGCGAGGAAGCCGCCGAGGGCGGATTCGAGGTTGGCGGCTTTCGGGAGCGTTTCCACCTGCGGTGTGGCGACGTGGGTCGTACCCATCGTCTTTCTTGCCGTTCGTTTTTCGTTCCACCGCCTTACGGCATTATGTGCAATCCTTTTGAAATCCATAGTAGCTGTGTTTAGGGGCTGTTTTCTGCCCGCAAATATACGACATGAAAAAGCCCTTGTCAAGCCCTTCACCATAACCCTATTGATTACCAGTCGGTTTACATTTGTAAATCGGAATCTGTATGCAGTGTATCATTTCCCGGTGAAATCCCGGTGAAGGATGTAAAGGCAGAAAGTTCACCTTAAAACGTTGATATAGAAGAAGTCTGAAGGAAGCGAACCTTTTCGGGTGAAAAACCGTTTGTGGGAGGTGGAGAAGCGGAGAATACTCTCCGGAAAACACCCACGTCTCCTTTTTATCTGGTGTTCGGCACGGTAAAGCTCGTAAAGCGGATGTCGGCATATCTGAAAATCGTTCTCAGTAGATTGAAAAATCGTTTGGCTTAGAACGGAAAATCGTTTGGCGCAGATTGTACGGGGATGTTTGCATGTCATAAGGTAAAATGTTTGTTCGCTATTTTTGCGAATATTGGGGGACATAACTTAACGCACACTGCGCCCTGTTACTGAAAAAACGGCAATGATGTTTGAAACTGCATTAGGAGTGGATGCTGAAACATTGATACGGTTGCAAATGAAATACAATATGCGGATTGTACGGCGTTTATGCAACGTTTGGATGAAATTCGTAAGTTTGCGGCTGTATTATAGCGAATCTTTGAACAATATAATTTTAACGCGAATCACTGCCAAGTTTTTAACTTGACGGTGGTTCGCGTATATGTATTACTTTTCTGCCAATTTGATGTCTTCTATGTTCAAATCAATGTCGAAGTCAAGGTTAGGACTTGTTTCATTCTCATCGTTAGTCCGGTGATAGTCCTGTCTGGGTTCCACATGGGGCTGTTCCGCGCGGACGAAGTTCACAGCTTCTTCCAACCCGGACATAAAGTGCTCGAAATCCTCCTGATAGAGGAATATTTTATGTTTTTCAAAATTTATGGATGGAGATTCCGTATCGCCCGATATGACTTTTTTGCTTTCTGTGAGGGCTATGAATAATTCACCTTTTCTGTTTTTCTTCACATCCACATAATAAATGCGTTTTCCTGCCTTTACGGATTTGGAAAAGACTATGTCTTTATCCCTTTCTTGGTTCTTTTTGAAATCTTCCATATTTTGCGGTTTATAAATAACTACTTCAAAATTGAGAATATTTTTTAAAACATCCAAAAAAAATGAGGGAAAGATGGTCTTTTTATCTATAAAATACGTACTTTTGCACTACAATATATAATATTATATGATAAACAGAGAGATTATACGCTTAAAGGTTGTTCAGATTACTTATGCTTATTACCAAAATGGGGGAAAGAACATAGATACGGCGGAAAAAGAGCTTTTTTTCAGTCTGGCCAAAGCATACGATTTGTATAATTATCTATTGACCTTAATGGTAGAAATCAACCGGATAGCAGAACGTGCCGTAGAGACGGCGCAAAGTAGGTATAACCGTATTAAGGTGGGGGAACAGCCCAGCACGAAGTTCATTGACAATCGTTTTATCATGCAGTTGGAAGTGAATAAACAACTGTTGGATTTTCGTGAAAACCAGAAAAAAAGTTGGGTGAACGAGGAGGATTTTGTGCGTTCGTTGTACAAGCAAATTATAGAGACGGATTACTACAAAGAATATATGGCGTCGGCAGAGTCTTCTTATGCACAGGACCGGGAGTTATGGCGCAAGATATATAAGAATGTCATTTGTAATAATGAAGAGCTGGACTCTTTGCTTGAAGACATGAGCCTGTATTGGAATGATGACAAATATATCGTGGATACGTTTGTGCTGAAGACCATCAAGCGTTTTGACGAGGCCAAAGGAGCCGATCAGGAACTTTTACCGGAATTCAAGGATGAAGAGGATCGGGAATTCGCCCATCGTTTGTTCCGTAACACGTTGTTGAATGCGGAATATTACCGTAAACTGATAAGCGACAACACGAAGAACTGGGAATTCAATCGGATTGCCCTTATGGATTTGTTGATTATGCAAATCGCATTGGCTGAGATTCTGACGTTTCCCAATATTCCGTTGAATGTCTCATTAAACGAGTATGTAGATATAGCCAAGATCTACAGTACGCCGCGTAGTGGGGCATACGTGAATGGATTGTTGGATGCCGTTTCCAAAAAATTAGTAGCAGAGAAAAAATTAGAGAAGACAAACAATTAAAATAATATAACCATGAATTTATTGACAATTTTATTGCAGCAACAAGGCGGAGGCATGTCTATGATTATTATGATGGTCGCTATTTTCGCCATCATGTATTTCTTTATGATTCGTCCTCAGAATAAGAAACAAAAAGAAATCCAGAAATTCAGAAACAGTATCGTTCCGGGTACTGATGTGGTAACGGCAGGCGGAATTTATGGAAAAGTGAAAGAAGTGAATGAACTTGATAATACATTGATGGTGGAGATAGCCTCCGGCGTAAAAATTAAAATCGCTAAGAATTCAGTGTATGCCGGTGTGCCGACCGACACGGCCGCAGGTAAATAACCGTAATGGATTCAGTTCAGTTCAAGAAATACTATACTACAGTCAAGAACTTCTTGTTAGGTCCTAAAAACAAGGAGTTCTTGATTTTTTTGTTTTTTTTCTTCGTCTCTGCGGCTTTTTGGCTGTTGCAATCTTTGAATGAGACATTCGATGTAGAATTGAAAGTGCCTTTGAAATTGGAAAATGTGCCGTCTGATGTGGTCATTACATCGGATTTGCCTTCTGATTTAAATGTTATGGTAAGAGATAAAGGTACGGTTTTGGTTCGTTATATTTATGGTACGGAACAAGTTCCTGTACGGGTGGATTATAAGGATTATGACAAGGGAAACGCTTCAGGACGTGTTTCCGTTACGCTTTTGGATGTCCAGAAGAAAGTACAGGCACAGTTGTTGTCTTCCACTCGTATTGTGTCTTTAAAACCGGATACACTGGAGTTTTTTTTTAATAAAGGTGCTCGTAAGAAGGTTCCGGTCAAGTTGGCCGGAGTCGTGGAAACCTCTCCGGAGTATTACCTGCAACGGGTGGAGTTTACACCTGACTCGGTGGAAGTGTTGGCGCCTTCCGCTATTCTGGATACCATAACCGAAGCTTTTATCACTCCGGTTTATTTTTCGGATTTGTCTGCTAACGAAAAGACGATAAGCATGTTGCGTCCTGTGAGAGGGGCGAAGTTCATCCCCGATCAGGTGGAGATGAATGTGATGATAGATTTATATACGGAAAAAACGGTGGAAGTACCCGTATTCGGCGTGAATTTTCCCGGTAGTAAGGACTTGCGTACATTTCCTTCAAAAGTAAAAGTTACTTTTCGTGTGGGGATGAGCCGGTTTAAGGAAATTACGGCGGACGATTTTGTATTGGCTGTCACGTACGAAGAACTAATGAAAAAACGCAGTCCGAAAATACAGCTTCATCTAAAGTCGATGCCGTCTGGAGTATCGAATGTGCGTATAGAACCTTCTGAGGTGGATTATCTGATAGAACAAGTACAGGAAGAAAACGAGTGATATGATTAAGGTTGGTCTTACGGGGGGCATTGGTTGCGGGAAAAGTTATGTGGCGGATTTATTACGTCGTCGGCATATTCCCGTATATGATACGGATAAGGAGGCAAAGCGTTTGATGATGGAATCTGCAACCATTCGCCGGGGATTGGTGGATTGGGTAGGAGAGAGGGCTTATATGCCGGACGGGACATTGGACCGTGAACGGATAGCTTCATATTTATTTGCCTCTCCGCTCCATGCGGAGCGTATCAACCGGCTTGTACATCCGGTGGTGCAGGATGATTTCCTGCAATGGGTGGATAAGCAGGACGGACCGTTGGTCGTTATGGAATGTGCCATTCTTTACGAGTCCGGTTTCGACCGTTTGGTGGATGAAGTCTTGTTGGTACGTGCTCCGGAAAGAGTTTGCTTGGAGCGTGTCATGAAACGCGACGGGGCTTCCGAAGCTCAGGTAAAAGCGCGTATGGCAGCCCAGATGTCGGACGAAGAGCGTTGCAGACGGGCGCATTATATTATAAATAATGATGGGAATTCGGATGTGGAAGGTGCCTTAAGAGATATATGGGTGAAGATTGACAGGGGGCGGCTGCGTGAAGATTAAGCTTTTTTAGAAAGAAGATTTTGAAAAAAAGTAGGTGAAGGGCTATCTTTGCATTTGTTTTGAAAAATAAAATATAAACCTGAATATGTTAGAAACGATTTTGGCTATTTCCGGAAAACCCGGTTTGTATAAGTTGGTTTCGCGTGGAAACCGTAGTTTGATTGTAGAAACGCTGGACGAGGTGAAGAAACGTATGCCGGCTTTTGCTACCGATAAGGTAATTTCCTTGGCAGATATAGCCATGTATACGGATGAGGGTGAAGTGCCTTTGAGAGAAGTTTTGAATAGTCTGAAGAAAAAAGAGAAGGGTCAGCTTTCTGCTTTTGATTATAAAAAGGCTTCACGTGAGGAATTGGCTTCTTATTTTGCAGAGATATTGCCTAATTATGATCGTGACCGCGTTTATCCTGCCGATATCAAGAAGTTGGTAAGCTGGTATAATTTGTTGGTCAAGGCCGGTATGACGGATTTTGACGAGGTTTTGGCTCCTACGGAGGGAGACCATATATCCGACCGGGCAGAACAGGAATAAATCTAAAGGTATAGAATGTACAAAGAACAGGGGAGGGCATAGATGTGTTTTTCCCTGTTTTTTTTAAACAGAGAATAATTTTTGCCCGTAAATTTGTGTAATTCCAAATTTCTTCTTTTATTTGCATCCGGTTAACTCATTTATTAATTATTAAACGTTTATTGCCTATCGGAATACTCTTACTTAACTATAAAATAAAGAAGGATGGAGAGTTTTGCAAATTTGACTGACGAAATGTTGGTTAAACTGTATGCCGGAGGTAATAATAGTGCTTTTGACATCTTGTTAGAGAGATATGAAGAGAAGATTTTTTCTTATATCTTTTTTATTGTACACAATCAAGATGTGGCTGATGATATATTCCAGGAAACGTTTATGAAAGCTGTGGTGACTATTCAGCAGGGACGTTATGTGGAAAATGGCAAGTTTCAGGCATGGATTACCCGCATTGCCCATAATTTGATTATTGATTATTTCAGGCAGACCCGCAATGAGAATTGTGTGTCTAACGATGAAGTGGAGTATGATTTGTTCAATGACATCAAATTGGCAGAAACGAATGTGGAATCCAAAATGGTGCGGGAACAGGTGCTTGATGATGTGAAACTGTTGGTAGAACACTTGCCCCAAAACCAGAAAGAAGTGGTTTTCATGAGGTATTACCAGGAATTGTCTTTTAAGGAAATTGCAGATATAACAGGGGTAAGTATCAATACGGCTTTAGGCCGTATGCGTTATGCTTTGTTGAACTTACGTAAGATGGCGGTGAAAAAGGAACTTCATTTGGCTATTTCTTAAAAATAACTATCCTGCGATATACTAAATAAGCGGTCAGAGCGTTATAATAGCAGATTTAAGTAACCTGACAGCTTATGGATATAACTATACCTAATGGAATGCAGCGACCGTCGCGGCGGACTATTGCTTTTCTGAAGCTATTCGCACGCAGTTATAAGGAATTGGAATTTGCAGACGGTGAGTTTGCCAGAATGATTTTGAAGTAAGGTGGCATATTTTACAGTGTGCTTGCTTGCGCATGTAGGATATTTAATATAACTTTGTACATATATACGTATTTAAAATATATGTACTATGAAGCATTTTGTGGCTCCTTCCCTGTTGTCCGCCGATTTCGGGAACCTGAAATCGGAAATGGACATGATTAATCGTAGTGAATGCGATTGGTTGCATATCGACATCATGGATGGTGTGTTTGTTCCCAATATATCTTTCGGTTTTCCTGTTTTGAAGTATGTGGCTCGTTTGTGTGAGAAGCCGCTGGATGTGCATCTGATGATTGTGCAACCGGAAAAGTTTCTGAATGAGGTGAAAGCTTTGGGGGCTTATTCCATGAATGTACATGTAGAGGCTTGTCCGCATTTACATCGTGTAGTACAGCAAATCAAGGAGACCGGTATGAAAGCCGGAGTGACATTGAATCCGGCCACTCCTGTTTCGTCTTTGACGGATATCATCGAGGATGTGGACATCGTTATGTTGATGGCTGTCAATCCGGGATTCGGAGGCCAGACATTTATTCCCCATACATTAGATAAAGTGCGGGAATTGCGCCGTATGATAGACGGAAGCCGGTCGAAAGCCTTGATAGAGGTAGACGGTGGGGTGAACCGTGATACGGGACGGTTGTTGGTCGAGGCCGGTGCGGATGTGTTGGTAGCGGGAAGTGCTGTTTTTCATGCGGCAGATGCCATAGAAGAGATTCGTGTTTTGAAAAATTTGTAAACGCTGACTGGAGATTGTTCGGAATCTTGGCGGAAATACCCTTTTGTGAGGCTGGCTGTTCCGCTTCTTCCCGGTTTGTGGCTGGGACGATTGTTGTGGCAATATGCGGAAAGTAGTGGTTGGGCCGGACTTTTTCTTTCCATAGGAGTATTGCTAAGCGGTGGTTGGTGTTTGTGGGCAGGTGTATATTCGTTGCATCGGCGTGCTTGTCATGGTGAGTTGAGAAACTACGTGTCTTTCGGTGTTTCTGTTTGTTTTCTGTTTTTCTTTTTCGGATTGTGGCGTTCCTTTTATGCGTGGGAGAACATACGTGGAGTTTGGACGGATGAGGAACGTGAATATCATGCCATATTGTTGAATACTCCTCAGATTTCATCCCGTACGGTAGGGGCAGAGGCTATGTTGATGGCCGGAGACGATGGTTCTTCTGTGAGGCAAACCGGTAAATTATGGTTGACTTTCTCGCGGGATTCTTTGGCGGAAACTTTGCGGACGGGAGATGAGTTGGTTTTTAAGGGGCATATCCGGAGACCGAAAAACAAAGGTAATCCGGAAGAGTTCGATTATGCGGAATATTTGGCCGTGAAAGGTATATCGGGCCGTGTATTCATCGGAAAGGAGCGTTGGAAACGAATCCATGGATATGAGGATAAGGAACGGCATCTTTCTTTGGGGGGAGATTTGCGCATCAAAGCTCTGTTATGGCGAGATAGAATATTGGAGGTATATCGTAATACCGGTTTGCAGGGTGAGGCTTTGGACTTGTTTGCAGCTTTGACTTTAGGGGAAAAGTCGGGACTGTCGGATGAGTTAAAGGATATTTATGCGGGAGTCGGTGTCAGTCATGTGCTGGCTCTGTCTGGCATGCATCTTGGCTTTTTGGTAGCGATGTTGAATTTATTTATATTGTAGGAGGCGCTATTTGCGGCTACTGGGGGCGATGCTTGCTACGGTACTGGTTTGGGGGTATACCTTTTTGGCCGGTTTGCCTCCTTCTCTTGTGAGGGCGGCACTGATGTATTCCTTGATGTTGGCCGGTTCTTTGGTCGGCCGTTCGGGATTTTCAGTTAATTCTTTAGCCATGAGTGCGGTGTTGATGTTGTGCATCAATCCTTTATGGTTCTATGATGTGGGCTTTCAACTATCTTTTTTAGCCATGTTCGGTATTCTGACGATATGTCCCCGGTTTCAGGAGTTGCCGTTGATGCGATGGCGTTTTGTGAGGTGGATTTTTCAAAGTTTGTTGGTGTCATTCGCAGCGCAGTTGTTCACCGTTCCTTTGGTGGCTTATCGTTTCGGTACATTTTCGTTTTATTCGGCATGGGCGACTTTGGTAATATCTCCTTTAACGGCACTATTGATTTATGGGATGCCTCTGATATTATTATCTGGGATTACCGGTATCGGTACAACAGTTTGTGCATGGTGGATTGCCCGGTTGGGCACGTGGCAAAATGATTGTCTGCGTGCGATGATGGAGTGGCCGTATGCGGTGGTCCATACGGATTGGTCACTATGGTTTACGGTATGGTGCTATGTGGTATTGTGTGTTTGGGTGATGCCTTTCTGCCGCTCCTATACCCGACGGGTACAATTCGGACTTATGAGTGTGATATTGACTTTGTGTGCCTTTGCTGTAAACAGGCAATTTTGCAGGATCCGACCGGAAATCGTGTTTTATAATCACTCTTCTTGTCCGTCTGTTCACGTGATTTATTCATCAGAACGCTCTTATTTGTTTTCGACTGAAGAGGATAGTGTGAGAGAGCGTATGTCTTATATCTCGGAATCCTTTTGGGAAAAGAAACTTTCGGACGTACCCGTGGTCGTGACCGGTGATTTTAGGGATAATTACATTTCTTCCGTACATGGCTTGGTGGCGGGTAGGAACGGCATCTCCTTTTTGATGCTTACGGATAACCGCTGGGATGGGATAAAAGGCATGCATCGGGCTGAGGTTGATTTTCTTTATGTTTGTCGCGGTTATCATGGCAGTCTGCATGAACTGTCCCGTTTGTTCAATCCCCGTTGTGTGGTACTGGATGCTTCCTTGTGGCGAGGTGACAGGAAGCGTTATATTCAAGAATGTAGCAGATTAGGTTGGAATTTCTATGACATGGAAGTCAAAGGAGCGTTAAAAGTTGCTTTAAATTGAGGAATAGCAGACTTTTTATAGTATATTTGTAAATTATAAACCGTAATACGATTTTTATATGTTGGATAATCTCTTGTCCGAAGTTGACGTGCAACATTTGTGTACGTTGCTGGATAAGGCACACAATATCATTGTAACTTGTCATGTGTCTCCCGATGGGGATGCAATGGGGGCTGTTTTGGCTTTTTCTCATTTCCTTTGGCGAAAAGGCAAGAATGCCCAGCCCGTGGTACCGAATATCTTTCCTGATTTCTTGAAATGGATGCCCGGAGTGGAACGTGTCCGTATCTATGAGAAACATGAAAACGAAGTGGCTCCTTTGGTAGCGGCTGCCGACTTGATTATTTGTTTGGATTTCAACGCCCCCGATCGTTTACAGGGGTTACAGAAACCCGTAACGGATTCCCAGTCTCCTAAGATCATGATAGACCATCATCTTGATCCTGTAGACTTTTGTGATTGGGTCGTTTCTCGGCAAGAGATGAGTTCGACGTGTGAATTGCTTTATCGTATATTGGTGCAGTTGGAGGGCTTGGATCCGATGACATACGAAGAAGCGGTATGTCTTTACACCGGAATGATGACGGATACCGGTTGTTTTTCCTATAATTCCAATCGCAGCGATATTTATTATATTATAGGCCGCTTACTGACAAAAGGCATCGACAAAGACAAGATATACCGCAATGTGTTTTTCAATTACTCAGCCGAGCGTTTTAGGCTGATGGGGTATATGCTATATGTCAAACTGGAGTATTTTCCGGAATATCATGCTTCATTGATGACTTTGACAAGAGAAGAACAGAAACGGTTTTCGCATAAGAAAGGCGATACGGAGGGTTTCGTGAATATACCGCTCCAAATCGGGAAATCCCGTCTTTCGGTATTCCTGCGTGAAGATACCGAGCGTCATAATATCCGTGTGTCTTTGCGTTCTGTGGATGATTTTCCTTGTAACCGGATGGCGGCGGAGTTCTTCAATGGCGGGGGGCATTTGAATGCTTCGGGCGGGGAACTTTCTTGTACGATGGATGAGGCCGTACAGATTGTCCGTAAAGCTTTAAAGAAATATACTTCTCTATTGACAGATAGATAAAATGTGATTTATAAAAAACTAAATATGAGAAAGATTGTTTATATTTTGTTTGCTCTGTTAGGTGTAGGAGGGGGATTGCAGAGTTGTGATAATGGAGAAACCTACGCCGAACAACGGGAGAAAGAGCGTGATGCCATTTCGGCTTTTCTGAACCGCGATGTTGTGATTCGTTTGAGCGATGGGGAAGAGTTGATTCATGTCGGTAAAATCAATACGATTTCCGAAGGGGAATTTTATGCCCAAGACAGTACGACCAATCTCGAAAGAAACGAATACGTAGTCTTTGAGAATACCGGTGTGTATATGCAGATTGTACGTAAAGGGGCGGGTGAAAAGATGAAGAACGGCCAGCAAAAGCGTATCATTTGCCGTTATACGGAGTTCAATATCTTGAGAGATTCTGTGCAGACTACGAACAATTCGGCTTATTGGCAGACGAATCCTGATATCATGGATGTGACGGATACTTACGGTACCTTTACCGCTTCATTCAATACGTCAGTGAACGGGGGCGGGGCGATGTATCAGTATTACGGTTCGAAAGCAGTGCCTGCGGGGTGGCTGGTTCCTTTAACCTATATCAATATCGGTCGTCAAATCAATGCAGATGAAGAAATAGCCAAAGTACGTCTCATTGTGCCGCATTCACAGGGGCATAGTGATGCTTCTTCCAATGTATACCCCTGTTTTTATGAAATCACTTATCAGGAGATGAGGAATTAGTCAGTCTGGAACGTAAAGCAAATCACTCATAATGCCGTCGGAAAGAAAGATTCCCCGGCGTGTCAGTTTGAGCAAGCCTTCGGGGGCTTGCTCTTTTTTTTCCGTAATTTCGAGCTGTCCGTTTCTCAGGTGGACAGCGGCAGCTTGCAGGCAGTAATCCGTTAATGATTGGCCGAATTTTCGTTTCAATTCGCTCAGATTCAGTCCATCGGACGTGCGCAAGGAAGTGATGATGCAGTCATTGTATCTTTCGTACAGATTCAGCTCTTCCTGCTCTATCCATGGTGCGCGGTTGAAGTCTTCAGAGGAAAGGCATTTCCCTACTTGGTCTATGTAGACGTTCAGATCCAGATGGTTCCATTGTCGGTTACGTCCGTCGAAAGAATGGGCCGAAGGGCCGCATCCCAAATAAGGAATGCCTTTCCAATAACTGGAATTATGTCGGGAACGGAAGCCCGGGCGAGCAAAGTTGGAGATTTCATAATGCTCGAAACCGGCATTCTCGAGCCGACACATTAAAAGACTGAACATTTCCAGGCTTAGTTCTTCGTCAGCTTCTTCCACGACATGCCGTTTGCGCATTTCCCAAAGCGGTGTGCCTTCTTCGTAGATGAGTGCGTATGCCGAAATATGTTGTACGTTCAAGGAAAGTGCTGTGTTCACGTCCTTTTCCCATTCGCGAAGGGATTGTGCCGGGAGGCCGTAAATCAAGTCGATGCTGATGTTGTCGAATCCGGTATCCTGACAGTCGTGTACTGCGCGGATGGCTTGCTCCCCGTTATGTCGGCGGTGGAGCAAACGCAGCTTACCATCGTCGAATGTCTGCACCCCCATGCTTAGCCGGTTGACGGGCAGAGTGCGTAGTGATTTGATTTTTCGTGGAGTGAGGTCGTCCGGATTGGCCTCGATGGTAATTTCTGCCCGGTCGGACACGTGGTACGTTCGGTATAGTACTTCGAAGATAGGTTCGAGTAAAGACGTATCGAGCGTAGAAGGGGTCCCGCCTCCTATATATATAGTTTCAATTACGGGCATTTGCCCGTCTTGTTGCAAGTAATTTGCCCTTAAACGCAATTCGTTCCTCAGGGCACTTATGTAAGCCTTGTCTTTTTCCCCGTATGTTGTGGAATAAAAGTCGCAATATACACAACGGCTTGTACAGAATGGAATATGGATGTAAATTCCGGCCATATATAATAAGGTGTAAAACTGTGGTGCAAAGGTAGTGAAAGGGGTAAAAATAGCCCAATAAAGCGGACTATGTTTAAAAACATAATTAACAAAATCACGGAATCGTTGGCTGTGTGGGATTTTATTGCTAAATTTCGTGCCGTTTAGTTGTTACCTTTAAATGTTACACGATGAAAGTATATCAAACAAACGAGATTAAAAACATAGCCCTGTTGGGAAATGATGGTTCCGGTAAAACAACACTCACAGAAGCCTTGCTCTATGAAAGCGGGTTGATAAAACGTCGTGGCAGAATCACGGCGAAAAACACAGTGAGCGACTATTTTCCGGTGGAGCAGGAATACGGTTATTCGGTTTTTTCCACAGTATATCATGTGGAATGGAACAATAAGAAACTGAATATCATAGACTGTCCGGGTTCGGATGATTTTGTGGGTGCGGCGTTGACGGCACTGAATGTGACGGATACGGCCGTGTTGTTGCTGAACGGGCAATACGGTGCGGAAGTCGGGACGCAGAATCATTTCAGATATACGGAAAAGTTAGGTAAACCCGTGATTTTTCTGGTAAACCAGTTGGATGACGAAAAGTGCGATTACGATGCCATATTGGAGCAGTTGACTTCTATTTACGGCAACAAGGTTGTTCCGGTGCAGTATCCTATAAAAACGGGGCCGGACTTCAATGCCTTGATTGACGTGTTGCTGATGAAGAAATACTCTTGGGGGCCTGAAGGTGGAGAACCGACGATAGAAGAAATCCCGGAAGACCAGAAAGAGAAGGCCATGGAGATGCACAAGGTATTGGTCGAGGCCGCTGCCGAGAACGACGAAACATTGATGGAGAAGTTCTTTGAGAGAGAAACGCTGACCGAAGACGAGATGCGTGAGGGCATCCGCAAGGGATTGGCAGCACGGGGGATGTTCCCGGTGTTCTGTGTTTGTGCGGGAAAGGATATGGGTGTACGGCGCTTGATGGAATTTTTGGGCAATGTCGTGCCTTTCGTCAGCGAGATGCCCAAAGTGCATAATACCAGAGGTATGGAGGTGACTCCCGATGCGGACGGTCCGACTTCGCTTTATTTCTTCAAGACCGGCGTAGAACCTCATATCGGCGAGGTACAGTATTTCAAGGTGATGAGTGGTAAGGTGCATGAAGGTGATGATTTGAACAATGCCGACCGCGGGTCGAAAGAACGCATGTCGCAGTTGTTCGTTTGTGCAGGTGCCAACCGTATCAAGGTTGAAGAACTGGTGGCCGGAGATATCGGTTGCACGGTGAAACTGAAGGATGTGAAGACGGGGAATACTTTGAATGATAAAAATAGTGAGAACCGCTTCAACTTCATCAAATATCCCAATCCGAAATATACCCGTGCGGTAAAGGCCGTGAACGAGGCAGAGACCGAGAAGATGATGAATGCCTTGAACCGTATGCGTGAGGAAGATCCCACGTGGGTAGTGGAGCAGAGTAAAGAATTGCGTCAGATACTGGTACACGGACAAGGGGAATTCCATTTGCGTACGTTGAAGTGGCGTATGGAAAACAATGAGAAGATAGCCATCAAGTTCGAAGAACCTCGTATCCCTTATCGCGAGACCATTACGAAGGCTGCGCGTGCCGACTACCGCCATAAGAAACAGTCGGGAGGAGCGGGGCAGTTCGGCGAAGTGCATTTGATTGTGGAACCCTATTATGAAGGTATGCCCGATCCGGAAGTATATCGTTTCAACGGACAAGAGTTCCGGATTAATGCGCGTAGCAAGGAAGAAGTACCCTTGGAGTGGGGCGGCAAGCTCGTCTTTATCAACTCCGTCGTGGGCGGTGCCATCGATGCCCGTTTCATGCCGGCTATTCTGAAAGGTGTGATGCAGCGTATGGAACAAGGCCCGTTGACGGGTAGTTATGCCCGCGATGTCCGTGTCATCGTGTATGACGGAAAGATGCATCCCGTAGATTCCAATGAGATTTCTTTTATGTTGGCCGGGCGTAATGCTTTCAGTATGGCCTTTAAAGAGGCCGGTCCGAAGATTTTGGAGCCTATTTACGATGTGGAGGTCTTTGTTCCCAGCGATAAGATGGGCGATGTGATGAGCGATTTGCAAGGACGACGTGGCATGATTATGGGGATGACCAGCGAGAACGGTTATGAGAAACTTGTGGCTAAAGTGCCGTTGAAAGAGATGTCTAATTATTGCACCTCTTTAAGTTCCATTACCGGTGGTCGTGCTTCTTTCATCATGTCGTTTGCCAGCTACGAACTGGTACCGGCAGACGTACAGGAGAAACTGATTAAGGATTTTGAAGCTAAACAAGATAAAGAAGAATAATAAACTAAGCTACTGAAAGTATCCCGCTTTTCGACTTTTTGCTTGGGTGAACAAGTAAGTTGAAAGGCGGGATTTTTTCTGCGCCAAACGAAAAATCAATCACAGCCAAATGATTTTTCGTTTGCCGCACAATAAAAAACGTATCTATAGAACATGTGAGAGGTTTCGTTTGAGGAATATATACGGATATCCTTCTGTTGGCCATAGAATCGCTCGTTTTTAAGATAAAGCAATCCTTATTTGCTTGTATAAATCGTTTTATGCTGCTTTATTGTTAATAACGTTAAATTCAATGAAGGAATAAGTTTTTATGAGCTTAATGCCCGTTTTCGATATGTATATTTGCTGATATGAAAAGGTCTACAATCTGGATAGTAAGTGTAATTATCGGAGTTTCGTTTTTGGGACTTCTTTTGTTGCAGATGCGCTACATCGAGCAGATGGTGAAGATGCGGAAGGAGCAATTTGACGAATCCGTAGTTCGTAGTCTGAATCAGGCATCCCGTAACTTGGAGCAGAACGAGACGTTTCGTTATCTGGAGAACTTTACGCGGGACAATTTAAGCCCGAGTTCGGATTCTTTGCCCAAGCTTTATATGGGAGGGGCAGTCGGTACCGCAGATGCGAGCAACGGGGTAGGAGCTGCACACGGAGGTGAAAAGATATATTCCGATTTCGAATTGCATACGATAGTGAAGCATCCTTCTACTATGCCGAAAGTGTTGCGTATCGAGCGTAATAATTCGATTGACGAGGCCACCAGGTCGTTTCAGGAGTATGTGAAGAATGCGTATGTATATCATAAGGGTTTGCTTGATGAAGTAATATACACTATCTTGTATAAAGCGAGTGAGAAACCTCTGGAAGAGCGGATTAATTTCAAATTGCTGGATCAGGACATCCGTAATGCGCTTGAAAATAATGGAATCAGTATTCCTTATCATTTCACGGTGGCTACCAATGACGGACGAGAAGTATACCGTTGCCCGGACTACGAAGAGAAAGGGAAAGACTATTCATATTCCCAGGTCTTGTTCCGCAATGACCCTGCGGGTAAAATCGGCATTGTGAGGATTCATTTTCCGGATATGAATTCCTATTTGCTGGAAACGGCACGGATGATGATTCCGGCATTGGCCTTTACCATCATTCTGTTTGTCACTTTTGTCTTTACGATATATGTGATATTCCGCCAGAAAAAGGTGACGGAAATGAAAAATGACTTCATTAACAATATGACGCATGAATTCAAGACCCCGATCTCGTCTATTTCATTGGCAGCCCAGATGCTGAGCGACCAGTCGATAAAGAAGAGTGAGGCGATGTACGAGAATCTTTCACGGGTCATTAACGATGAGACCAAACGTTTGCGTTTTCAGGTGGAAAAAGTATTGCAAATGTCTTTGTACGACAGAGATAATATAGCTTTTAAGCAGAAAGAGTTGGATGCACATCAGTTATTGGCGGGAGTCATTAAGACGTTTACCTTGAAGGTGTCGCAGAACGGAGGAAGCATATCGTCTGATTTCAAAGCCGACCAGGCGGAGATTTATGTGGATGAGATGCACTTTACGAATGTGATATTCAATTTGATGGACAATGCAGTCAAATATAAGCGTGATGATGTGGAACTGCATTTGACTCTTCGGACATGGAATACGGGAGACAAGATCAATATTTCAATAGAAGATAACGGCATAGGCATACAGAAAGATGATTTGAAGAGGATTTTCGATAAGTTTTATCGTGTGCATACCGGCAATAAACATGACGTTAAAGGTTTCGGTTTAGGACTGGCCTACGTCAAGAAGATCGTGGGGCTGCAGAATGGCGTGATACATGCAGAAAGCGAATACGGTCATGGAACGAAATTTATAATCACATTACCAACAATAAAAAAATAAGAATTATGGAAGAAAAATTGCGAATATTATTATGCGAGGACGATGAGAGCCTGGGCATGTTGCTGAGAGAGTATTTACAGGCCAAGGGGTATGAGGCGGAACTGTTTCCGGACGGAGATGCCGGTTACAAGGCCTTCTTGAAGAACCGTTATGAAATGTGTGTGTTGGACGTTATGATGCCTAAAAAGGATGGATTCCAGTTGGCACAGGAAATCCGGCAGGTCAATGCTGAAATACCTATCATATTCCTGACGGCCAAGAACCTGAAGGAGGATATTTTCGACGGATTTAAAATAGGGGCTGACGACTACATCACCAAACCTTTTTCGATGGAAGAACTGGTATTCCGTATGGAGGCCATCTTACGCCGTGTGAGAGGCAAGAAAGTAAAAGAAACGAATATGTATAAACTAGGTCGTTTCACTTTCGATACGCAACGGCAGATTTTGGCTATCGGTGACAAGCAGACCAAGTTGACAACCAAGGAGAGCGAGTTGCTTTCATTGCTTTGTGCACATGCCAATGATGTATTACAGCGTGAACTGGCTTTGAAGACGATTTGGATTGATGACAACTATTTCAATGCACGGAGCATGGATGTGTATATCACAAAATTGCGCAAGCATCTGAAAGACGATCCTTCCATCGAGATCAACAACGTCCATGGAAAAGGCTATCGTCTGATTATCCCCACAACAGAAGAGGAATAAGATAGCGTAAAAATAAGAGGCCCCGGATTTCCTTGAGGATATCCGGGGCCATTTTTTATACCTCTTAATCTTGTATTTTCTTGTTCATGACAATGTGGACGATAATACCGACCACAATAGCCAATAAAGCTATACCGTTAGGCCAGTTATAATCAAGCCAGTTGCACACATAACTTAGAACCAATACCGCAGTTCCCAGAACGATTAAGAGAATACCCAAATTCTTTAAAAAATTATTCATTGTATGTTTCTTTTTATGTTTTTCTCCATTCAGCCTACAAATTAAAGCATAATTATTTAAACTCCGAAACTTTTCATAGAAAAAAAGACGGGAAAGGAGCATTTTAATCTTTTGTGTTTAAAAACACTTTTCTTAAAACTTCCTGGCTTATGCTTAATTCTTCCACACTGAGGCCGCGCAGAGCCTCTTTCAGGGTCTTGTTGGCGATAAATCTCGATTTCTCTTCCAAATCCCGTCCCGTCTTGGTCAGATGAATCAGATTGATTCTCCGGTCTGTTTTTCCGGATATTCTGACAACGAGATTCAGACGCTCCATATTGTCGATCAGCCGTGTCATACTCGGTTTGTCCTTGAAAGTGGCGTTACACAATTCTTGTTGCGTGACACCATCTTTTTCCCATAGATACAGCAACACCGTCCATTGTTCCGGAGTAATGTCTACATTATACTGCCGGAAGTTACGGTAGAGCTTACGGTTGATTGCAGCCGACACCTTCCCGTTCAGGATGGCAAAGATTAATTTTATATCGAAATTGAATTGTTCGCTCATGTCCTTCAGATTGTTCGACCATACAAAGGTATGATATTTATTATAGATTGCGGCTGTGTAAGCTTATTAAATTTCTTTAAAGCTTTAGGCTACTGCTTTTTCAGTTCCTCTTTTTTAAGGCTTTGATTGGAATTAAGGTTTGGAAAATTTGCATAATAGCAGAGAAAAGCGTAATTTTGCACCGCATTTTTGCAAAAACATTATTAATTATTTATTTAACGGATTATGAATCAATACGAAACCGTTTTCATTTTAACTCCCGTTTTATCTGACGATCAGATGAAGGAAGCGGTCAACAAGTTCAGAGGAATCCTCACTGACAATGGTGCAGAGATTATCAATGAAGAGAACTGGGGCCTGAAGAAATTGGCTTACGCCATTGAAAAGAAATCCACGGGTTTTTATATCCTTATGGAGTTCAAGGCACAGCCTGAAGTGATTAAAACTTTGGAAGTCAATTTCCGTCGTGATGAGAAAGTACTTCGCTTTTTGACTATCAAAATGGAGAAGTATGCAGCAGAATACGCTGAGAAGAGAAGAAATAACAAATCAAAAAAGGAGGATTAAATCATGGCACAGCAATCAGAAATCAGATATTTGACTCCGCCGACCGTAGACGTGAAGAAGAAAAAGTACTGTCGTTTCAAGAAAAGTGGTATTAAGTACATTGACTATAAGGATCCCGAATTCTTGAAGAAATTCTTGAATGAGCAGGGTAAGATTTTGCCCCGTCGCATTACAGGTACTTCCTTGAAGTATCAGCGTCGTGTAGCACAGGCTGTCAAGAGAGCCCGTCATTTGGCACTTCTTCCATTTGTAACAGATATGATGAAATAATAATAAGGAGGAGTAAGCATGGAAATTATATTGAAAGAAGATATTATAGGCTTGGGCTACAAGAATGATATTGTAGACGTAAAGTCAGGTTACGGTCGTAACTACCTTATTCCTACCGGTAAGGCTGTGATTGCTTCCGATTCTGCCAAGAAAATGTTGGCTGAGGATTTGAAGCAGCGTGCTCATAAGTTGGAGAAAATCAAGAATGAGGCTCAGGCATTGGCTGATAAGTTGGCTGAGGTTGCTTTGACTATTCCTACTAAGGTGAGTGCTACGGGTGTCATCTATGGCTCGGTAAACAGTTTGCAGATTGCAGACGAGTTGAAGAAGCTTGGTTTTGATATTGACCGTAAGATTATTGTAGTGAAAGATGTGAAGGAAGTAGGTTCATATCATGCTACTGTAAAATTGCATAAGGAAGTTTCTGTTGAGATACCTTTTGAGGTTGTAGCGGAAGAAGCTTAATTAAGGGCTATTTATATTGTGTGTTATTTATAGGGGGAATATCCAGTGAGGGGTGTTCCCCTTTTTATTAATCAGATTTATCGTGCTAAAAGAGATAGATTCCGAAAATAAGGAATCGGTATAAAAAAATAGAGACCATACTCGCGTATGATCTCTTGTTCCTTTTAGTTCGTATCTGTACTGAATTATTCAGCAGCAGGAGCTTCAGCAGCAGCGCTATCAGCAACTACAGCAGCATCAGCGGCAGCGCTATCAGCAACTACAGAATCAACTTCTACGATTTCTTCTTCTACAGCTACAGTGTCAGTATCTGCTGCAGTTTCAGCCTGAGAAGTTTTGTTACCGCAAGATGCGAAAGAAATAGCTGCGAAAGCTACGAACAAAAATGCTAACTTTTTCATTTTTTTGCTTTTTTAAATCTGTAAAACAATCAATTGCTTATTAAAACATTGCAAAGGTATATACTTTTTTGATATGTTGTACACTTTGCCCTCTTTTTTTTGATACTTATTTTTTAAGACTTATATAAGTTGCAATGAATCAATATTTTATGTACTGTTAATTTTTCGAGGTTCTCTATGTGCTATTCCATAGAATTATGTAACTTTGCGGTTGGAACAGTGATTAAGATTGGATTATACTATAGATGATATGACAGAAGCATCCGTTTTTGAGGGGAAGAAAGCCGTATATTTTACGTTGGGCTGTAAGTTGAATTTTGCAGAGACTTCTACAATAGGGCGTTTGTTGAAGGAGATGGGAGTGAGGACGGTGCGAGCCGGAGAACGTGCCGATATTTGTGTGGTGAATACTTGTTCAGTGACAGAGGTCGCCGATCATAAATGTCGGCAGGCCATTCACAAGTTGGTGAGACAACATCCCGGTGCCTTTGTAGTGGTGACGGGCTGTTATGCTCAACTTAAACCGGAGCAGGTTTCTGCCATCGACGGAGTGGATCTGGTTTTGGGGGCAGAACAGAAAGGAGATATATTGCGTTATTTAGAGGAACGTTTGCCCTTGTTGCCGGCAGAACGTAAACTAGCTGATGCGGAGCACGAGGCTTACACAGTACCTACGAAAGATATACATACATTTGTCCCTTCCTGTTCATGTGGCGACCGGACACGTTATTTTCTGAAGGTGCAAGACGGATGCGATTACTATTGTACGTATTGTACGATTCCATACGCTCGTGGGCGTAGCCGTAACGGTAGCATAGCCTCATTGGTTCGTCAAGCAGAACAAGCAGCATCGGAGGGCGGCCGTGAAATAGTGTTGACCGGAGTGAATATCGGAGATTTCGGTAAGACCACCGGCGAGAGCTTTTTGGATTTGGTGAAAGCGCTTGACTGGGTGGAAGGTATAGCCCGTTATCGTATATCTTCCATCGAACCCAATTTGCTGACTGAGGAAGTATTGGCCTATTGTGCAGAGTCGCGTGCGTTTATGCCTCATTTTCATATACCATTGCAAAGTGGTAGTGATGAAGTGTTGAAGCTTATGCGTCGCCGTTATACTACAAAATTTTTTGCAGAGAAGATATCACGTGTGAAGGAACTGATACCTGATGCCTTTATCGGTGTGGATGTGATTGTAGGTACAAGGGGCGAGACTGAGGAGTGTTTTGAAGAAGCATTCGAATTCATTCGTTCGTTGGATGTGAGTCAGTTGCATGTGTTCAGTTATTCGGAGCGTCCCGGAACGATGGCTTTGAAAATAGAACATTCCGTTTCGCCTGAGGAGAAACATCGACGTAGCCAACGGCTATTGGAGCTGTCTGATGCGAAATGGGAAGCGTTTTATCGGCGTTACATCGGAACCGAGGCTGAAGTCCTGTTGGAAAGGTCCCGAACGGAAGGAGTGATGCATGGCTTTACGGCCAACTATATCCGGGTGGAATTGCCTGTCGAAGAGAATTTGGACAATCAGATTGTCCGTGTACGTTTAGGAGATTTTAATGTAGACAGATCGGCTTTGCGTGCCACCTTATTATAATAGTAGGAGAGGAAGGATATGGACAAAGTGGCTGTAGTCATTTTAAATTGGAACGGAGAAGAAATGCTTCGTCGCTTTTTGCCTGGTGTGCTGGCTCATACACAGGCAGAGATATATGTGGCCGACAATGCTTCTACGGATAAGTCGTTGGAGCTTCTTTCAGTAGATTTTCCTGCAGTGAAAACAATCTTATTGGAACGAAATTATGGTTTTGCCGAAGGGTATAACCGGGCTTTGGCACAGATTGAGGCCGAATATTTTGTTTTGTTGAATTCGGACGTGGAGGTGAAAGACGATTGGATTTCTCCCATGTTGCAGTATTTGGATACCCATCCGGAGGTAGCAGCCTGCCAACCCAAAATCTTAAGTTGGCATGCACCGGATAAATTTGAGTATGCGGGAGCGGCAGGAGGATACATGGATGCCTGGGGCTATCCGTATTGCAGAGGGCGTATAATGAATACGGTGGAAACCGATGAGGGGCAATATAATACAGTGGTACCTGTTTTTTGGGCCACCGGAGCCGCTTTGATGGTACGTAGTGCCGTTTATCATGAAGTCGGAGGTTTGGATGCCCGTTTTTTTGCCCACATGGAGGAAATAGATTTTTGTTGGCGGTTACGCAGTCGCGGATACGGTGTCGTCTGTGTGCCGTCGGCTGTGGTTTATCATGTAGGAGGAGGCACGTTGTCCAAGGAAAACCCGAATAAGACCTATTTGAATTTCCGGAATAACCTTTATATGCTTTATAAGAATCTGCCGGATGAACGTTTAAGTACGGTCATGCGTTGTCGTTTTTGGCTGGACAGACTGGCAGCTCTCCAGTTTTTGCTGAAAGGAGAGAGACAGTCTTTTCAGGCTGTATTTCGGGCGAGGGCTGATTTTAGAAAACAAAAGAAAGATTTTCGGGTGTCCCGGAAGGAAAATCTGTCCCGTATGGTCGTGAACCCTATTCCGGAACAGGCTCGGTTTAGTATTTTGTGGGCTTACTATTTCCAAAATCGTCATAAATACTCCGATTTGCCCCATATATAGTTTTTCTTTTTGCTTTTTTTAGTAAAAAGGTTTGTGATTAATGTATTTGTTTGTATATTTGTATGCGTATTTAACGAATAATAAGTTTTGAAGCGAGTTTTATTGATTTTAATCGGTCTGACTATGTTTTTTTCTTCTTGTCGGTGGAGTTCCGTTCCCTGGTGGACGGATGGCCAGTCGGATAAAGGAGAAAAAATATTCCGTTATGACCGTTTGGTTGATGAATTCGTTTCCTTGAATAGTTTCACTTCGCTCCAGCGTATGAATACGGAATATCCGGCTGCGACACGGTTGCTTATAGAAGAGGTGTTGGCTATCGGGGCCGTACAGGAACCGCGTATCGAACAGCGTTTGCGGGAGTATTATCTTGACTCCACCATGCAGGTGTTGTTGGAAGACGTGCATGATGAGTACACGGATTTGAATGTGGAGGAAGCAGAAATTTCTTCGGTATTCGAGCAAGTCAAGAAGGCTGACCCCAGTTTCCGTATACCGTTTATGTATACTCAGATATCCGGTTTGAACCAAAGTATTGTGGTGGGCGACAGCTTGTTGGGTATCAGTCTGGACAAGTATTTGGGGCGTGACTATCCTTTGTACCGCAAATATTATCATGATTATCAGCGTCGGGTAATGGACCGAAGTTGGTTGGTGTCGGATGCTTTGTTCTATTATCTGTCCCATGAATATCCTTTGCCGGACGATAAGGTGCATACCTTGTTGGATTATATCGCAGATTACGGGAAGATACATTGGGTGATTGCGCATTGCCGGAATATCTCTTTGGAGCAAGAAGCCGGTTTTGAAGAAGAACGCGTGCTTTGGTACAAGGAGAACGAAACAGAAGTATGGAATTGGCTGATGGGGCATGGTGTTCTGACTTCTGCAGATTTGACGATGATCAGGCTTTTCATGGAGCCTCGTGGAACTACGCCTTATATCGGGAAGGACAGCCCGGATCAGATAGGTTTGTGGTTGGGCTTGCAAATCATAGACCATTATATGAAATCACATCCCCGGGTGACGATCGGTGAATTGCTTCATGAGAATGATTATGAAAAGATTCTCCGTGAGTCGGGGTATCATCCGTCAGCAAACAAAAAGTAATGGAACCAGCACTTTATTTGATACCTGTCACGTTGGGGGATACACCTCATTCACAGGTTTTGCCGGATTATAATACAGAGATTATCCGGAACATCAGGCATTTCATCGTGGAGGATTTGCGTTCGGCCCGTCGTTTTCTGAAAAAGGTGGACCGAGACATCAATATAGATGAGTTGATTTTTTACGCCATGGGAAAGCACGCCTCTCCGGAAGCGTTTGCGTCCTATCTGCATCCTTTGGAACAAGGGATGTCGGTCGGTGTGATTTCGGAGGCCGGTTGTCCGGCGGTGGCCGACCCGGGAGCCGATGTGGTAGCCATTGCCCAACGTAAGGGACTGCGGGTCATTCCTTTGGTGGGGCCGTCTTCCATGATTTTGGCCGTGATGGCGTCCGGCTTCAACGGGCAGAGTTTTGCTTTCAACGGTTACCTTCCGATAGACCCGGCTGAACGGACCAAACGTATTAAAATGTTGGAACAGCGGGTATATACGGAACATCAGACCCAGTTGTTCATCGAGACACCTTACCGTAATGCCAAGATGTTCGAGGAGATTCTTCGAACATGCCGTCCACAGACCCGTCTTTGTGTGGCGGCAGGCATAACTTGTAAAGAAGAGTATATAAGAACACGGACGGTACAGGAATGGAAGAAGCATTCTCTTCCGGATTTGTCCAAGGTTCCGGCCATATTCTTGATTTACAAGTAGGGGCAGGAATGACTTCTTTAGAATAAAAAATCAATCTCAGGAGATTCGTTTTTCAATCTCCTGAGATTGATTTTTCGTTTGGCGCAGAATGTAAATTGCTGTAGCTCAGTATGGAATACTTACTTCATGTTTTCGATGAAGAAATTCGTGATGCTCGTGTAAAGATGGTTACGGGTATTGCCACCGGTGATGTTATGGTTGCGGTTGTTATAGGGGAGCATCATGAACGGCTTGCCGGCTTGCACCAATGCTTCGGCATACTCCATGGAGTTGCGGAAGTGGACGTTGTCGTCGGCCGTGCCGTGGCAAATCAGGAGCTTGCCATGCAACTTGTCGGCTTGGCTTATCGGACCGCGGGCGTATCCGGCGGCGTTTTCCTTCGGGGTGCGCATGAAGCGTTCCGTGTAGACCGTGTCGTAGTAACGCCAACAGGTAGGAGGGGCAACGGCCACTCCGGCGGCGAAGACGGGACGGCCTTCGCTCATGCTCATCAGTGTATTGAAGCCTCCGTAACTCCAACCCCAGATACCGATACGCGAGGCATCAACGTAGGGCAACGTACCCAGATAAAGGGCGGTTTCCACTTGGTCTTTTGCTTCTAAGTAGCCTAAGTTCAGGTAGGTGCATTTCTCGAACTCTGTGCCCCGTCCTCCGGTGCCCCGTCCGTCTACGCAGACACAGATGAAGCCTTGTTGTGCCAAGTATTGTTCATACAAGGTACCGCCCATGCTGCCGGTTCCCCAAGAGTCGAGGACTTGTTGCGAACCGGGACCGCTGTACTGGAACATGACGACGGGATATTTCTTGCCCGGATTGAAATCGGCAGGTTTTACCATGTAGCCGTTCAACTGTATGCCTTCTCCCGTAGTGAATTGGAAGAACTCGCGCGTCCCTAAATTCTGGCCGTTGAGTTTGGCCACTAATGCTTGGTTGTCTTCGAGTACTTTCAGCGTCTTGCAGTTGCGGTTGCAAAGGGTGGTCACGTACGGTGTACGGATGTTGGAATAGACATTCATGTAATACTTCATGTTTTTGCTGAATATGGCACTGTTGTCACCTTCTTCTGCAGAGAGTTTTTCTATTTTGCCCTTGCTGTCGCTCCTGTAAACGGCCGTGTGCGTCGGGTCGTCTGCCGGATTGGCGGAGAAATAGAAACTGCCGTCCGCCGTGTCGTATCCATAGAAACTTTTGACGATGAGTTGGCCGTCGACGGCTTTTTTTATCAGGCTTCCGTTCAAGTCATAGAGGTAAAGGTGGTTGTATCCGTCCCGCTCGCTGGTCAGCACAAAACGGTTGGGATAGAAGGCCAGGTTTTTAAAGATGTTTTCATTGACGTACTTGTCCACGTTGTCGCGCAGGATTTTCTTGCACTCCGTGGAGCGTGGATTGGCCATGTACACTTCCAGGCAGTCCTGATGGCGGTTCAATGTGAAGACAGCGAGTTTGGCCGGGTCGCTGGTAAACCGGATGCGCGGGATGTAACTGTCGGCTTCGAGGGGCAGTTTCATCGTGCGGATTACACGTGCCTTGATGTCGAACGTCTGTACGCTGACAGTGGAGTTTGTGGTGCCGGCCATAGGATACTTATATTCATAGCGGCCCGGATATTCCGCATACTGTTCTTTGGACGGATGGCTGCCTTTGTACCATGGGAAGGAAAACGTAGACACCTTGCTTTCGTCATAACGGATCCATGCTATCATGGTATTGTCGGCGTTGAAGTCGAAGGAACTGCTTGTGCTGAACTCTTCCTCGTTCACCCAATCGGGGATACCGTTGATGACTTCGTTGAATTTCCCGTCTTTGGTGATTTGGCTTTCGCTGTTATTGAACAGCAGTTTGACTAGGAACAGATTATTGTCGCGGACGAAACCGACAAGATTGCCGTCCGGAGAGAACTTGGGCGACTGTTGAGGGCCGTTGTCCGACAAGGGGGTGAGGGTGCGGTTGGCAATGTCGTACAAATAGTACACGGCGGTGAAGGAATGACGGTAGATGGGTTTCGTTTCCGTTTGTATCAGCATTTTCTTTTCGTCCGGCGACAGGATGTAGCCGTCTATCTTTTCCAGTTTGACGTCCCTTGCCGTAGACACGTCGAACAGCACGTCTTTCTGCCGTCCGTCCTTGAAGGAATAGGTGATGATTTGTTTGTGATCGTCGCTCAGCCGGGAATAGCTTTCTCCGTCGTTGAGCGGGTTCACGCCATAGATGCGTTTGGCGGCATATTCGCCTGCACACAACTCTTTTAATGAAAGTCCCGTCGCATTCGAATGTACGGGAACGGCTGCCAGGAGGCATCCGACTAAAAAGGTTGCAATCTTTTTCATTTTATTTTAGATGTAATGGATAATATCTTAACCTTAGAACTATTTTATCGCAAAGATAAGTTTTTTTTCTATCTTTGCGAGGCAATAACGGTTTAAAAAGTATGGCTATACCTTATTTATATACAGACTACGGAGAATTCTTGCGCCGGGAATTTCCTTTCAAAGTACAAAAGATTTCCATCAATGCGGGTTTTACTTGCCCTAACCGTAATGGGGAAAAAGGCTGGGGCGGATGTACTTACTGCAACAACCAGACGTTTAATCCGGCCTATTGCCGTACGGAGAAAACGATTACGGAGCAGTTGGAGGAAGGCAAGCGCTTTTTCGGACGAAAGTATCCGGACATGAAGTTTCTGGCTTATTTCCAAGCTTATACGAATACGTATGGAGAAGTAGATGAGGTTATCCGGAAGTATGAAGAAGCTTTGGTTGTGCCGGATGTGGTGGGAATAGTCATCGGCACGCGTCCCGACTGTATGCCGCAGGCATTGCTGGATTATCTGACCGGACTGAACCGCCGTACTTTCCTGATGGTGGAGTACGGGATTGAGAGTGTGGACGACGGGACGCTTGTCCGCATCAATCGCGGGCATACGTTTGCCGAGACGGAGGAAGCCGTCCGGCGTACGGCGGATGCAGGCATACGAACCGGTGGGCATATCATCCTCGGGCTGCCCGGAGAGAAGCGTGACGAGTTGGTCGGGCAGGCTGCGTTGGTGTCTCGTTTGCCTCTGACCGCTTTGAAAATCCACCAACTCCAACTGATAAGGGGTACACGTATGGCACACGAGTATGCTTTGCATCCGGAACAGTTTCATCTGTACACGGCGGATGAATATATCGAGCTGGTCATCGACTATATCGAACGCCTGAGAAGCGATTTGGTATTGGAGCGTTTTGTATCGCAATCTCCTAAGGACTTGTTGATTGCTCCCGACTGGGGACTGAAAAACTATGAGTTTACCGAACGGTTGAAGCGCAGGATGAAGGAACGGGGTGCATGGCAGGGAAGGCTTGCCGACCGCAGGTGAGCAAACCTGTTAGGCGTATGTTTGCGATTGTTCGCGAGCACAAAATACTGCTTTTTAGGAAGGTAATCCGTAAAAAGCTTCGTGGTTATGTTTTTTTTATTTACTTTTGCGGAACATGCGAAGCATGAAGAACCAATTCATTAATTATTAATATTAATCTACATGAAACACTTTGATTTCAAGTTTTTGCGCGTGTGGATGGTCTTGTGGTGTGCAGGTGTGCTTCTACCTGCGGCAGGACAAGGCAGCGCGGGGTCGGCTGACGTCTTGCGGCTGATAGAGAAAGTAAATGACTATTGGCAGGCGAACAATTCGCCCAAGACACGCGCTTTTTGGGACAACGCCGCTTATTACACCGGAAACATGGAAGCTTACAGGCTGACTGGGAAGGCTGCTTATTATGAATACAGTCAGCAATGGTGCGAGCATAACCGTTGGCGGGGCGCAAACAGCGATGACAAACGAAACTGGAAGTACAAGACGTATGGCGAGGGGCAGGATTTCGTGTTGTTCGGCGACTGGCAGATTTGTTTCCAGACCTACATCGACATGTATAATCTGAATCCGGCCGATTATAAGGTAGCCCGTGCTAAGGAGGTAATGACGTACGCCTGTCATTTGGATGAGAACAAGTTCTGGTGGTGGGCGGATGCGCTCTACATGGTGATGCCGTTGATGACGAAGATGTATAAGTTGACGGGCGACCGCATGTTCTTGGACCGCATGTACGATAACTTCTTGTGGAGCGACAGCCTGATGTATGATGCGGAGGCTCAGTTGTATTACCGTGACGCGAAGTATATCTATCCCAAAGTGAAGACTGCCAGTGGCGGAAAGAGTTTCTGGGCGCGTGGCGACGGATGGGTGTTGGCAGGTTTGGCCAAGGTACTGGGCGACATGCCGGAGGACTATGAGCACCGCGGTTTCTTTTTGAAACGGTTCAGGGAGTTGGCGCAAGGTGTGGCACGCTGCCAGAGGCCGGAAGGATATTGGAGCCGCAGTATGTTGTGCGAAGAGGATGCTCCGGGACCGGAGACGAGCGGTACGGCATTCTTTGCCTACGGCCTGATGTGGGGCGTAAACCATGGTTTGCTGGACAAGGCCGAGTATGCTCCGGTGATTGAGAAAGCTTGGAATTATCTGGTTTCTACGGCGCTTCAGCCCAATGGCAGCATCGGTTATGTGCAGCCCATTGGCGAGAAGCCCGACCCGACCCGTAAGGTGGATGCCCGGTCGCAGGCACCGTTCGGTACGGGGGCTTGGCTGTTGGCGGCTTGCGAACGTGTGCGTTATCTGGATGGTAGCGTGGAGGATAAGAACTCCCCTTCCATAAAAGTGGAGGTAAAGAATACGACGAAAGACAACCGTAACGATGTGGTGGAACTGGAGGCTAAGACGATATTTGAGAAACTCGGTATCGGTGGCGGACGTCAGTTTGTGGTGTATGACGGAGACCGGGCGGAAGTGCCTTATCAGTTGACTCATGACGGTAAGCTCCTGTTGCAGGCTTTCGTTCGTCCCGCTTCTTCCACCGAACTGACGATTGTGAAAGGCTTACCGGCCGACTACCGTTTCACGTCGTGGGGACGTGTGTATGCTTCGCGCGAAGACGATTTGGCTTGGGAAAACGACCGGAATGGTTGGCGGGCATACGGTCCGGCCATCCAGAAAAGCGGACAACGCATTTATGGTTTCGATGTGTTTAATAAGAATGTGCCTTATCCGATGCTCGAAACTTTCTACCATGGCGAGTTGACTTCGTACGGCCTGCAGGACAAGTTGCGTAAGGCCGGACGTGGAGGCGAGTGTGCCGCTTTGCATCGTACGTTGACTTACCACCGCGACCACGGTTACGGAATGGATGCCTATACGGTAGGCCCGACGATGGGAGCCGGTGTGCCCGCTTTGATGGAAGGGAAGGCCTTTGTCTATCCCTTATGTTATAAAGAGGTGGAAATCCTGGACATGGGGCCGTTGCGCTTTTCTGCCCGTATGGTGTTTGCCCCGGTACAAATCGGTCAGGATAAGGATGTGGTGGAAACCCGTGTCATTACACTGGACAAGGGGACGCATCTGAACAAATGTGAAGTGACTTATGCCAATTTAAGTGAAGCCCGTAAGGTGGCTGCCGGTATTGCCGTGCATAAGAGTATGCCGGATGCGTATGTAATGAATAAAAAACTCGGTTATGTGGCGTGTGCCGATGCGATGGATCATCCGGAGGCGATGAACGGGCTGATATACATAGCTTGCTTGTTCCCCGAAGGCTTGAAGTCGGTCGAATATGTACCGATGGCGAAAGAAGAGGCTGGTGCCGTGGGGCATGTGGTAGGAGTCAGCAATTACGAACCGGGTGATACTTTTACCTATTATTTCGGTTCCGCATGGAGCAAGTATGACATGCCGGATATGGCCGTTTGGCAGGAGAACGTGGAGCGGTACGGCCGTCAGTTGAAAACGCCTTTGGCCGTGACATTGAAATAAGTTGTGTCGCGATGCCGTTTTGAACAAAAGGTTGGTTTTGCAAAAAAGCAGGACCGACCTTTTACGTTATGGGGCGGGGCGGTCTTAATATTATCCATGCAATTAGTGTTTTTCTCCATGTCTGTTCTTTGGCGAATTATTTTATTTTGCAGGATAGAATCATTTATAATTTAAATAAGCATGAAAAATACTGTATTTGTTTTGTGGTTAGGGTTGGCCGTGGCTGATATAGGCTGGGCACAGAACGAACCTTACAAGAATCCTGATTTGTCTCCTCGTGAACGGGCTGAGGATTTGTTGAAGAGGTTGACACTGAAAGAGAAGGCTTCTTTGATGATTAATTCTTCTCCCGCAGTGGAGCGTTTGGGCATCAAGCCTTATAACTGGTGGAGCGAGGCGTTGCACGGAGTGGCCCGTAGCGGTGTCGCCACGGTTTATCCCATCACCATGGGTATGGCTTCCGTGTTCGACGATAAGGCCGTGGAGGCCGTGTACACGACGGTAAGCGACGAGGCTCGTGCGAAATATCACGATGCGCACAAAAAAGGCCGCTACGGGCAGATGAACGAAGGATTGACGTTTTGGACGCCCAATGTGAACATCTTCCGCGATCCCCGGTGGGGACGGGGGCAAGAGACTTGGGGAGAAGACCCTTACCTGACTTCCCGGATGGGTGTGGCTGTGGTCAGGGGCTTGCAAGGTCCTGCGGATGCCAAGTATGACAAGTTGCACGCTTGTGCGAAACATTATGCCGTGCATAGCGGGCCGGAAGCCAAGCGTCATTATTTCGACGTGGAACAGCTTGACCCGCGCGATTTGTGGGAGACTTACTTGCCGGCTTTCAAGGTATTGGTCCAAGAAGCCGATGTGAAAGAAGTGATGTGTGCCTATCAGCGTTTCGAGGGAGCACCCTGTTGCGGGAGCGAACGCTTGCTTCATCAAATCCTGCGCGACGAATGGGGATTTAAATATGTGGTGGTGAGCGATTGCGGTGCCATCGGTGACTTTTTCAACCCGGGCTTGCACGAGACGCATCCCGATGCCGCTACAGCCAGTGCTTCCGCAGTAACCAGCGGGACGGACTTGGAATGCGGATGGGGGGATTACATGCAATTGGAAGCGGCAGTCGATAGGGGATTGATAACGGAACACCGTATCGACACCAGTCTCTGCCGTTTGTTGGAAGCCCGTTTTGCGCTCGGGGAAATGGATGATGACTCGTTGGTGCCTTGGAGCCGCATCGGCATAGATACGGTGGATTGCCAGACACATAAGCAGATGGCCTTGGACATTGCCCGTAAGTCTTTGGTCTTGTTGCACAACGACGGGGCACTTCCTTTGGACAAGACGCGTGGCGATGTCGTCGTAATGGGGCCGAACGCGGTGGATTCCGTCATGCAATGGGGAAACTATGAAGGTACGCCTTCGCATACCTATACGGTCTTGGACGGTATTCGTGAAAGGCTTAGCCGTGACGTGCGATATGAAAAAGGGTGCGACCTTCTGAGTAATGAAGTCTTCGATTCTTATTTCCATCAGTTGTCGCACGACGGGAGGACGGGATTGAAGGCCACGTATTGGAATAATCTGGAGATGAAAGGAGAGGCGGTCGCCACGCAGGAATTAGCCACTCCGATTAACAAGAACAACGGAGGGAATACCGTGTTTGCGGCAGGAGTGAACCTGCAGAACTTCACGGCGGTGTACGAAGGTACTTTCCGTCCGTCGCAGGGTGGAAAATATGATTTGGTGATTGAAGGAGATGATGGTTACCGTGTATATGTGAACGGCGAGAAGGTCATTGATTACTGGGGCGAGCATGCCCGCGAAAAGCGTGAATACGCTTTGGATGCCACGGCAGGGAAAGATTATGATATTAAAATCGAGTACATGCAGGCTGCGGGTGAGGCTTTGTTGAAGTTCGACGTGGGTATTCGTCGTCAGGTTTCTCCAGCCGAAGTGGTTGACCGTGTGAAAGATGCCGGAACGGTTGTTTTCGTAGGCGGCATATCTCCGGATTTGGAGGGTGAGGAAAAGAACCACGTCAACTGTCCGGGCTTTGCCGGAGGCGACCGTACTTCTATCGAGTTGCCTCAGGTGCAGCGCGACATCCTGAAGGCGTTGAAGGCGGCAGGCAAGAGAGTGGTGTTCGTCAACTGCTCGGGTTCCGCCATGGCCTTGGTACCGGAGTTGGAATCGTGCGATGCCATCTTGCAGGCTTGGTATCCGGGTCAGGCCGGAGGTTTGGCCGTGGCCGACGTGCTGTTCGGTGATTTCAATCCCAGTGGCAAATTGCCCGTGACGTTCTACAAGAACACGGAGCAACTTCCCGACTTTGAAGACTACAGTATGAAGGGTCGCACTTACCGTTACATGACGGATAAACCGCTCTTCCCCTTCGGCTATGGTTTGAGTTATACCACGTTCGACATCTCCAAAGGTCGTTTGAGCAAGTCTTCTGTGGAGGCGGGCGAGGGCGTGAAGTTCACGGCGCAGGTGAAGAACACGGGCAATCGCGACGGTGCCGAGGTGGTTCAGGTTTACATCCGTAAAGTGGGCGACACGGAGGGTCCGTTGAAGAGCCTTCGCGGTTTCCGTCGTGTGGAACTGAAGTCAGGCGAGAGCCGTACGGTTTCCATCGAACTGTCTCCCGATGCTTTCGAGTTCTTCGACACGTCCACGAACACGATGCGCGTGGTTCCCGGCGAGTACGAAATCATGTATGGCAACAGTTCAGACACGCCGGAGGGGAACAAACTGAAGTTTGTATTGTTGTAGGCCGTTAGGGATGCTGTGTCCATGATTACGGACATCGGATAAATAATCTTAATAAGAATGCGATAAGAGAGAAAGTATGTCGGACGTTGGGGATAAACCGCGTTTGGACATACTTTCTTTCGGATTATATGCGCTCATGGAATCGTGCATCGTTTCAGTTCTTCAAGACTGTCGTTTTTAGAAAGGATGGCAGACAAATGCTTTTATGTTTGTGAATCCTGTGGATTTGATTGCCGATGGCTTGTTTTTTTTATATTTTGATTTGTTTTTATAAAAGAGAAAGCCGTTTAAATCATTACTTTTGTCCACCTAACCTTTTTAAACAGATATGTATGACAAGCAGATTCTTGAAGAAAATTCTGTGCTTGTTGTTGTTTTGTGGTATGTGTACCATGAAACAACAAGTTGTAGCGGCATCGAAAGCCGAACCGGTGGATTATGTGAATCCCTATATGGGAAACATCAGCCATTTGTTGGTTCCGACTTATCCCATTGTGCATTTGCCTAACAGTATGTTGAGGGTTTACCCCCAAAGAGGAGACTACACATCCGGAAAGTTACATGGTTTGCCTGTGTTGCAAATCAGCCATCGGGGAAGCTTTGTTTTTAATTTGTCTCCCTTTCAAGGCGACGAGACGGATTTGGCACGTGTGATGGATTATGATTATGACAATGAAGTGGTGAAGCCTTATTATTATAAGGTGGATTTATGCGACCAGCAGTTGCACGTGGATTTTGCCCCTTCCCGCCAGTCGGCCATTTATCATTTTGATTATCGGCGGCAGAATGCGGTTCCTTATTTGGTGCTGAACGGTGGAAATGGAGAACTGACAGTCGACGGGAACACGGTCTACGGTTATCAGAATATATGGAATAACCTGAAAGTGTACATTTATATGGAGACGGACGTGACGCCGGAGCAAAGCGGTGTGTTCCGTGACGGAAAATGGAACAGGGAAAAACGGAAGGCGGAAGGAGATGACATTTGTGTGGCACTGTCCTGGAGTCCTGCCTTGTCTTCTTTGAACGTCCGTTATGGCGTGTCGTATATCAGTGTGGAGCAGGCCAAGAAGAACCTGAAGAGGGAAATACCGGGATTTGAGTTGGAGACGGTGGCCGAAGAAGGCCGTCGTATATGGAATGAAGAGTTGGGAAAGATTCGGATTTCTGGAGGTACGGAGAACGACCGTCATGTGTTTTATACGTCTTTGTACCGTTGTTTGGAGCGTCCGGTCTGCGTAAGCGAGGACGGACGTTATTTCAGCGTCTATGACAACAAGGTACATGATGATAGCGGGCACGCATATTATACGGATGACTGGGTTTGGGACAGTTACCGTGCGGCACATCCTCTGCGTATTTTGCTCGATGCCCCTAAGCATACGGATATGATTCGTTCTTTTTTGAGAATGGCAGAGACGGACGGACGTCACAGCCTTCCGAATTTCCCGGAGATTACGGGAGATTCGCGCCGGATGAATTGTAATCATGGTGTGTCGGTCATGGCCGATGCATGGTGTAAGGGTGTCCGGGATTTCGATTTGCGGGAAGCGTACGCGTATGCTAAAAACAGCGTGGAGAAGAAAACGTTGGCACCGTGGTCTTCCGCTGCTCCCGGGTGGTTGGACAGCTTCTACATGGAGAAAGGATATATTCCGGCCCTCTATCCCGGCGAGAAAGAAACCGTGCCGGAAGTAAACTCTTGGGAAAAGCGGCAGGCGGTGGCTGTTACCTTGGGTACCTCTTACGACCAATGGTGTCTGTCTCGCATGGCTGCCGCGTTGGGTTTGGAGCATGAGGCGGAACATTATCTGGACTGTTCTTATAACTACCGGAACCTGTTCAATCCGCAAACATCTTTTTTCCATCCCAAAGATAAAGAAGGCAAGTTTATAGAACCGTTCGACTACCGTTTCTCCGGAGGAATGGGGGCGCGGGATTACTATGGCGAGAATAACGCCTGGGTATATCGTTGGGACGTGCAGCACAATGCAGGCGATTTGGTGGAACTGATGGGAGGAAAAGAGGCGTTCGTCCGGAATCTCGATGCCACCTTCAATGAGTGGTTAGGACGGCCGAAGTATGAGTTTTATGCCCAGCTTCCCGACCATACGGGCAACGTGGGGCAGTATTCCATGGGTAACGAGCCTTCTTTGCATATACCTTATTTATATAATTATGCCGGTGCTCCGTGGAAGACGCAACATCGCATACGTTCGTTGGTGCATCAGTGGTTCCGCAACGACCTGATGGGAATGCCCGGCGATGAGGACGGCGGAGGGCTTTCAGCGTTTGTGGTATTTTCCATGATGGGATTCTATCCGGTAACACCCGGATTGCCGGTTTATCATATCGGGAGTCCTTTCTTCTCTTCCATAGAACTGAAAATGAGCAATGGGAAGACATTGGAAATCATAGCCCGAAACTGTTCGGAAGAGAACAAATACATTCAGTCGGCTAAGCTGAATGGGAAGGTTTGGACAAAACCTTGGTTTAGCCATGAAGACATCGTCAATGGAGGTAAACTTGAGTTTGTCATGGGAGACCGATGCAACAAGGAATGGGGTAGTGGGGCGGAAGACGTACCTCCTTCTTTGGATATGAAAAACAATGAGTAAATGTTAACTGAAATAGTGAAATGAAAAAGAATTATCGATTAGGGATTTGTCTGTGGGCAAGTTACGGGCTTTTGGCTTGCACGCAAGAGGCAAAGGTGTATACCACGTCTGAAACGGAAATTTGGAAACAAGCGGTGGTGGAAGTGCAATCGGCGGATGGGACAGTGCCGGACATTGTGATTTCCGATGAACAGGAACAATCGTTCGACGGATTCGGCGGGTCTTTCGGAGAGATTGGATGGGATGCCCTTGCGTTGCTGCCGGAAGAAAGACGGGAGGAGGTCATGCAGGCTTTGTTTGCTCCGGAAGGGATACATTTTGCATACGGGCGTATCCCTATGGGGGCTAACGACTTTGCCCGTGATTATTATACATGCAATGATACGGCCGGAGACTTTGAAATGCGGCATTTCACCATAGAGCGTGACAAGCAGGCGATGATTCCATACGTGAAGGCTGCGTTAAAACAGAATCCGGAGCTTAGGTTATGGACTTCGCCTTGGACGCCGCCGGTGTGGATGAAAGCCACCCGGCATTATGCTACGGCACCGGGAGACCATAATGATTTTACGAAAGAGAACGAGGTGGAAGGCGACCATCTCATTCAGCAGCCGGAGTATCTGAAGGCATACGCGCTCTATCAATCCAAGTTTGTGGAAGCCTATCGGAAGGAGGGAATAAACATTTCTTTGTTGCAGTTCCAAAACGAGCCTTACACCAAGAACCAATGGCCGAATTGCAGTTGGACACCCGCTTCAATGGCCAACTTTATCGGCCGGTATCTCGGTCCGCTCTTTGCACAAGAACATCCGGAAGTGGATTTGTATTTCGGTACGTTCAATTGCAACCGTATGGCTGATTTGGACTGCGTGATGCAGGATACGGCAGCGGCCCGTTATGTACGTGGCATCGGTTTACAGTGGGAAGGCAAGGACATTGTGGGCGAGATACATGATAAATATCCTGAAATGCAGTTGATGCAGACGGAAAACGAATGTGGAAGCGGTACTTTCGATTGGGCGGCTGCCGAACATACCTTTGATTTGATTAAAACTTATCTTGACGGAGGCGTGAATACGTATATGTATTTTAATATGGTGCTTCAGGATGAGGGAGCCAGTTCGTGGGGATGGAAACAGAACGCATTGGTGCGTGTCCTTTCTTCTACAAAGGAGGCGGTCTATACACCGGAGTTCTATTTGCTGAAACATTTGAGCCATTTCTTGAAACCGGGTGCCCATAAGCTCAAAGTAGAAAAAGGGAATGACGTGCTGGCCTTCCGGAATCCGGATGGGGAAACCGTTGTATTTTGCATGAACAGGGAAGCTGCCGAGCGTGGCGTACGGCTGGTCTGCGGCGATAAGATGATGATTTTGAAATTACAACCTAAAACCTTTAACACAATAATCTATTAAACTGTCAAGTATGAATGTATTGAAAGTAATCGGCTGTTCCATGGCCTTGTGTGCCCTGCCTTTGTCGGGGCAAACAGGCGGAGGAACTGAGTTGTTCAGAGATATGAAAGCGCCTCAACACGAGCGTATCATGGATCTGTTGTCCCGTTTGACTGTGGAAGAAAAGATATCCTTGCTGGTCAATGATGCCCCGGCCATCGGGCGTTTGGGGATAGATAAGTACAATCATGGCAATGAAGCTTTGCACGGAGTGGTGCGGCCGGGGGATTTCACGGTATTTCCGCAGGCCATAGGTATGGCTGCCATGTGGAATCCGGAGTTATTGTATCGTATATCTTCTGCCATCTCGGACGAGGCGCGCGGACGATGGAAAGAATTGGAATACGGAAAAAAGCAGATAGCCGGAGCAAGCGACTTGCTGACTTTTTGGTCGCCTACGGTCAATATGGCCCGTGACCCTCGTTGGGGACGTACACCGGAGACATACGGAGAGGATCCCTACTTGAGCGGGGTGCTCGGAGTGGCTTTTGTGAAAGGTTTGCAAGGCGATCATCCCCGGTATCTGAAGACGGTTTCCACGCCGAAGCATTTTGCGGTGAACAATGAAGAGCACAACCGTTCGAGTTGCAATGCCAAGGTGTCAGAGCGCGATTTAAGAGAGTATTACCTGCCTTCTTTCGAGCGTTGTATTACGGAGGGAAAGGCGCAATCTATCATGATGGCCTACAATGCCGTGAACGATGTACCTTGTACGGTGAATACCTATTTGATAAAGAATGTGTTGCGTGGAGATTGGGGCTTCAATGGTTACATCGTCTCGGATTGCAGTGCTCCCGAATGGATGATTACCAAGCACCATTATGTGAAGACCCGTGAGGCGGCCGCAACGTTGGCCGTTAAAGCCGGGCTGGATTTGGAATGCGGTAATCAGGTATATGGAGAAGGGCTGTTGAAGGCTTACCGGCAATATATGGTGAGCGAAGCGGATATAGACTCCGCTGCTTACCGGATTCTCCGGGGGCGTATGATGTTGGGATTGTTTGACGACCCGTCACAGAACCCATATAACCAGATAGAACCGTCCGTGGTAGGCTGCAAGGCTCATCAGGATTTGGCTTTGGAGGCAGCGCGTCAAAGTATGGTGTTGCTGAAAAACAAAGATAACTTTTTACCGTTGAATCCCAAGAAGGTAAAGTCCATAGCCGTTGTAGGCATCAGTGCGGGGCATTGCGAGTTCGGAGATTACAGCGGTACGCCGAAGAATGAGCCGGTGACGATTCTCGACGGAATCAAGCAGTATGCGGAAGAATACGGTTTCAAGGTCGCTTATGCTCCTTGGGTTTCCGCCAGTGAAGGTTTTGAGCCGGTGACGAAAACCTATTTCCCCGAGGGCTTGAAAGTGGAATATTACCGGAACAATAGCTTGTCCGGTGAAGCTTCTGTCCGGATGGAAGAAGAGTTGCTTTATGACCCGGTGCACAAGCCCGACCGTTTCCAACCGGAAGCACCTATGTCTATTCGATGGACGGGACAGTTGAAACCTATCGTGTCCGGAGTGTACACGTTAGGGATGAAGTCGGACGACGGTTGCCGGGTGTATGTAGACGGCAAGAAGGTGATAGACGCTTGGACCGAGCACAGTGTGCAGATGGATGAAGCCATGATAAAGTTAGAGGCCGGAAAAACGTATAAATTGCAGGTGGAGTACTTTGACAATGGCGGGGACTGTTTTGCCGGATTTTATTGGAAGGCTCCCTCGGCCGGTTCGCAAAACGTATTGGCTCGTTTCGGTGATGCCGGTAAGGTAGCGGCGGAGTGCGATGTGACGGTGGCAGTGTTGGGCATCAATAAGTCCATAGAACGGGAGGGACAGGACCGTTTCTCTTTGGAACTGCCGGTAGACCAGCAGGAGTTTATCAAGGAACTTTATAAGGTCAATCCGAATACGGTGGTGGTATTGGTGGCCGGAAGTTCCATGGCCGTAAACTGGATGGACGAGAATGTCCCGGCTATTCTCAACGCATGGTACCCCGGTGAGCAGGGCGGAAATGCTGTGGCGGAGGTTTTATTCGGTGATTATAATCCGGGCGGCCGTTTGCCTCTCACTTATTATAATTCTTTGGATGAGATTCCGGCTTTTGACAATTATTCCGTGAAGGGACGTACTTACCAGTACTTTGAAGGCCAACCTTTGTATGAGTTCGGTTACGGTTTGAGTTATACCAAGTTCCGCTACAAAAGCAAGGGAGTGAATGTGGAGCAAGATACTGTGAAAGTCAGCTTTGAAGTTTCCAATACCGGGAAGTATGATGGCGATGAGGTGGCACAAGTCTACGTGAAGTATCCGGAAACCGGCACATACATGCCGCTTAAACAGCTACATGGTTTTAAACGGGTACATATAAAGAAAGGTAAAACGTCCAAAGTGACGATCGGTGTACCAAAGAAGGATTTGCGTTATTGGGATGAGCAGGAGCGCAAGTTTGTCACTCCTAAGGGAGAATATACCTTTATGGTGGGAGCTTCTTCCGATGATATCAAATTCCGGGAAACAGTAGGACTTTGAGCGGAGAGAGGATATAAAGTACACAATGTATTTGATGTGTTGAATAGTAAACGATAAAAATATGAGAAAATTTGTTTTTGCTTTCTGTGTGGGAGTCATGGCGGCTACGTCCTCTCCGGCGCAGGATGAACCTTATAAAAATCCTGATTTGTCACCGCAGGAGCGTGCGGACGATTTGTTGAAGCGGTTGACGTTGAAAGAGAAAATCTCGTTGATGCAAAACCAGTCTCCCGGCGTGGAGCGTTTGGGCATCAAGCCTTATAATTGGTGGAGTGAGGCGTTGCACGGAGTGGCCCGTAACGGTTTGGCTACGGTTTATCCCATTACTATGGGGATGGCTTCCGTGTTCGACGACAAGCTGATAGAGGATATTTATGTGACGGTGAGCGATGAGGGGCGTGCCAAATTCCATGATGCCCGGCGTCATGGCCGTTACGGACGGGGCAACGAAGGATTGACGTTTTGGAATCCCAATGTGAACATTTTCCGCGACCCGCGTTGGGGACGAGGGCAGGAAACTTGGGGCGAGGATCCCTACTTGACCACCCGTATGGGCGTGGCGGTAGTCCGGGGTATGCAAGGGCCGGCTGATGCCAAGTATGACAAGACGCATGCCTGTGCCAAGCATTATGCTGTGCACAGCGGTCCCGAGGCCAAACGCCATTCTTTCGATGTGGAAAATCTGGAGCCGCGTGATTTATGGGAAACGTATCTTCCAGCTTTCAAGGCGTTGGTGCAAGAGGCGGATGTGAAAGAAGTCATGTGTGCCTATCAACGGTTTGAAGGGGAACCTTGTTGTGGAAGCAACCGGTTGCTCACGCAGATATTACGGGACGAATGGGGGTATAAGCATTTGGTGGTGAGCGATTGCGGAGCCATCAGCGATTTCTTCTATCAGGGTCGCCATGAGACCCATCCGGATGCGGCTACCTCCAGTGCTTCAGCCGTCATCAACGGGACGGATCTGGAATGTGGCGTGGAATATGCCCATTTGGATGAGGCGGTAGAAAGAGGGTTGATTACGGAACACCGTATCGACACCAGTCTTCGCCGCCTGTTGGAAGCTCGTTTTGCTTTGGGCGAGATGGACGACGATGCGCTTGTGCCTTGGAGCCGTATCAGCATCGATACGGTGGATTGCGGAACACATCGCCGGATGGCTTTGGATGTCACACGCAAGTCTATGGTACTGTTGCATAACAACGGTATCCTGCCGTTAGACAAAGGCGATGCTGGAAAGATTGCCGTGATGGGGCCGAATGCCGTGGATTCCGTCATGCAATGGGGAAATTATAAAGGTGTGCCGGCACATACTTATACCATTCTGGAGGGTATTCGTGGGGCGATTGGCAACGTACCGTACGAGAAAGGTTGCGAGCTGCTGGACAATCATGTGTTTGATTCCTATTATAATAAGGTGTCCCATGACGGTCGGCCGGGGATGAAAGCTACGTATTGGAATAATATGGAGATGCGAGGCGAGGTTGCGGCTACCCAAGAATTGCCGTCTCCTATCAGTTTGAGCAATGGGGGCCATACAGTGTTTACGTCGGGAGTGGGATTGGAAAACTTCACGGCGGTATATGAGGGTACTTTCCGTCCGGAAGTTTCGGACAAGTATACGTTAGCCGTAGAGGGAGATGACGGCTACCGTGTGTATGTGAATGGCGAAAAAGTCATTGATTATTGGGGAGAACACTCCAGTGCAAAACGGGAATATACATTGGAGGCTGCTGCCGGAAAGGATTATGAAATTAAAATCGAATACATGCAGGCCGGTGCCGAGGCCTTGCTGAAGTTCGACATCGGAGTACATCGCCAGATTCCGCCTGCCGAGGTGGTTGAACGCGTAAAGGATGCCGAAACGGTTATTTTCGTAGGTGGAATTTCTCCTAATTTGGAGGGAGAAGACAAGTATTTTGTATATTGCCCGGGCTTTGCTGGAGGCGACCGTACTTCTATCGAGTTGCCTCAGGTGCAGCGCGACATCCTGAAGGCGTTGAAGGCAGCGGGCAAGAAAGTGGTGTTCGTCAACTGCTCGGGTTCCGCCATGGCCTTGGTACCGGAGTTGGAATCGTGCGATGCCATCTTACAGGCTTGGTATCCGGGTCAGGCCGGGGGCTTGGCCGTGGCCGATGTGCTGTTCGGTGATTTCAATCCCAGTGGCAAGTTGTCCGTGACGTTCTACAAGAACACGGAGCAACTTCCCGACTTTGAAGACTACAGTATGAAAGGAACATTATAAATATCCGATCAATGATTTTGTACTGATCCCGCGCTATGCGGTGCTCGACTATCATGAGACAGTAGGACTTCCGGCTAATATTACAGCTACTACCGGTATGGATGCACTGACTCATGCAGTAGAGGCATATATTGGAGGCTCCACTACAAAAGAGACCAGAGCTATGGCAGAGGAAGCAGTATGTCTGATCCATGAGCATCTGAAAAATGCTTATGACAATGGACACAATAAGGAAGCCAGAAAAGGAATGCTCAGGGCTGCTTACTGAGCGGAGGTTGCATTTACCAAATCCTATGTGGGTTATATTCATGCGGTGGCACATTCTCTGGGCGGACAGTACGGGACTCCCCATGGTCTTGCCAATGCGGTGATCCTGCCTATCGTTCTTCGGATCTATGGTCCGGACTGCGAGAAAAAGCTGGGAACGCTTGCCAGAAATACGGGTGTGGCGAAGCCGGAGATGGATGATGCAAAAGCTACGCAGTGTTTTATCGACTGGATCCAGAAGATGAACGACTCCATGGGAATTCCCAGATATTTTCCTGAGATCTGTAAGAAGGATATTCCGATTATGGCGAAGCATGCGGACAAGGAGGCTAATCCGCTGTATCCGGTGCCGGTGCTGATGGATCGGAAGGAACTGGAGAAGATTTATCTGGCAGTGAGGGGGAAAACATGGTAAAAGATGTGGAAATGAGAGATGGATCCGCAGGCAGCTGTGGAAAAAGTAAAGAAATAGTGGAAGCCCAGCGTACCTATTATATGGAAGGAAAGACTCGTGCCCTGTCGGCGCGGATCGACGCGCTCAATCGTCTGGAGCAGTCCATTTTAACATATGAGCAGGAGCTTTATCAAGCATTACGATCCGATCTTGGAAAATCAAGAGCAGAATCCTATATGTGTGAAGTGGGGCTGACTTTATCAGAGCTTCGGTATGTGAGACGTCATGTGAAGAGCTGGAGCAGGAACAGACGGGTGCACACCCCGCTGGCACAGTTCCATGCAGCAAGCTTTACGGTGCAGGAGCCATATGGGGTGGTGCTCATTATGTCTCCGTGGAATTACCCGATCAGGCATTCTTCGCAGTGCGTTACTTCACGGCCATCAATTTCGAGCACACCCCGCTTATTTACATAATATCCATCCGGTGTCACGGTATCTGCAAGAAGATAGCCTTCATCATTCAGCGCAATCGCTTCTACGTCCGTATTGTCGTAGCCTAAATAATACCATCCGCCATGTGTATGGCTCCAACGTGGAGCGCCAACAGCATCTATCATGTAAATGTTGGTGACGCCATTGTTCCACTCCGGTTTTGAAGTGTCAATTAATTTTCCAATCGCTTCATTCCTTATTTCTGCGTTTCTTCCACGATACAGATAATCAATGATCTCCTTTGACGATGGTCTATTGGTATTTGCTGTACCTGTAGCCTGTGCTGCCGCAGCGCCTATGGTCTGTACGACACCATTTATGGTCCACTGACCATCGGCATTTACATCATATCCATCCGGTGTCTTCCCATTTGTTACGATGTATCCGTTCGGAGCGAAATAGTAGCACTCTGAAATTCCATCCTTGTTTCCATCGATCCACTGCCAGCCATCGTGATACCAGGTTGTTCCTGTGGCATTTGTTCCGTACCACCATCCTGTTTCATTCTTCTGCCATCCGATCGGGTTATCTGCAAACACCGGAACAACCATGATGAGTGATAATGTAAGCGCAGATAACGCGATTAACTTCTTTCGTAACTTCATCGATTTCTCCTTTTTACTGCTTCTTTACATTCTCATAGCCATTCTCAGTCTCTACGACCATTACACCAGGCGCCGAAAAATAAATATATGAATTGCTACTGATGGCGGTTCTATTCGAACTTGTGCACTCAAACACGGTGTAGCCAATCTCATTCACACCTGCATAATGGTACGTATCCGTGACTCCGCCAAATCCCGGAAGCCACTCGGTATCTGTCAGCGTCTTGGTTGCCGGATCATACACGATCTTCATTGAAAACGAGTAAGTGCCAATATTGTATGCATAGGTTCCGCTATAGACATCGGTTGCCGGAGCCTGTGAATTTGCAACCGTGCCGTTTGACGTATTTGTCATTACGGGTTCTGTGCTTACATTCTTCGTCTTTACTGCTCCTCCTTCCGTCCATGCCCCATCGCCGTTTACTACGTATCCATCCGGGGTCGTGGTATTTGAAAGCATATAGCCGCTGTTATCAAAGTAATAGCATTCTGCAATGCCATCTTTATTGCCATCGATCCACTGCCACTGTGACTTTGGGTAAGTGCCATTATCCTCCTGCCACCACCAGCCTTTTGAATTCTGCTGCCACTGGCCAGCGAGTGCAGTCGTTGCTGCGCTCATCATCATGACTACAATCATTGCAGATGTGATAAGCTTCTTTCTTATCTTCATATTCATCTCTCCTTTTTTGAGTATTTTTGTTTTCTTATAGTCTTATTATCTCACATAAGGATAGTTGTTTAAAGAGTGATCTGTTTTTCAGGTACGTATTTTTAAGAAAATTACAAAGTGATCGCACGATCATCACAAGCCTCAACATCTCACAGCTTTTCACTGATTGCACAGCACCGTTTCTTACAGAAGGTAATACCATACAGCCGGATGTCCTTCCGATCATCATTCAGAAGATATTCCTGATAACGGCGATCCCTGATCTGATCAATAGCCTTTTGACAAGTCATCTTCATATCGTCAAAGTTTTTTGTATATTTTAGTTCTGCGACGATTCCCGCATCTGGATCATCTGTTTCTACGATGATATCTGCAAATCCTTCTCCGGCTTCGACGTTTGACTTTACAAGCCAGTCTGCATTTCCGGTAAGAATCCCGACGAGAAGATTATGATAAGAGCTTTCTTTTTCTTCTTTCCTTGCCTTTGTATCAAATACGCTGATGGAATTACTGAGTACGCGGTTTAAATACTGCTCGACACCTTCGGTATCTCCTTCTTCAAAAGCCTTCCAGAATGCTGTTAGACGCTCCGTGTTACTGAAGATCGACTTTTTAAACCACTCGTTAATCTGAAGACGAAAGACTTCTCGTACTTCCCGGTTTGGAATAATCAGCCGATAAGCTCCGTCTTCATTTCTTCCACTCTGCGTCAAATATCCGGTCGTAAAAAGAACGCTCCAGAGATTTTCGATGCCCTCTTCTGCCTGTTCATCCTTATCATAGCAGCCTGTATCCCACTTGCCGTTGCCGTTGCGGTCTACTATCAGACGC